>LSQX01006745.1_pt1 | contig 112740 bp, 75 predicted proteins | sample 654561 | NCBI WGS metagenome assembly LSQX01 (sample SAMN04489861, study PRJNA283612) | anaerobic digester metagenome | isolation source: 4 biogas reactors fed with cattle manure at either 37C or 55C with and... | place: Denmark: Kongens Lyngby | collected 2014
AAGTTTCTCCTGTGGCGCCGGTTTTTTACAGCGTGCTGACGAATCGCAGCTACTCGAATGATTTCCGTTTCTATCTGGATTTCAACCGGAATGGAAAATTTGATCCGACGCGGATGACCAATTATGGCGGAACCGGTATGGTTCAGACCCTTCAGTGGGGCGACCCGCAGTGGATCGGAGTTTTGGAGAATCCCAATGCGCCGCACTCGGCCACCAATCGCTTTGTCGGTCGTTTCGCCTACGTGGGGGTCCCCATCGGCAAAACGCTTGATATCAATTATATCCACAATAATACCAAGCGAAACACGGAGGCTCTGGATGAATTGGCCTATCAACGCGGTCAGGGTGTGGGTAGCTGGGAGATGAACCTGGCAGCCTTTTTCCGTGAGCTCAACCCCCTGCAGTGGAGCAATCAGGGCGGCCAGGATTCCTATGCTTACTTCTCCTCTACCAACCAATATAACAGCGGGGCCGCTTTTTCCAATGCTTTGGAGGTTCTGAAGTATCGTTATGATGATGATTACAAATTGCTGGTTCCGCTTGATTCGCCTACCTGGATACCCGGGCAATCCGCCTATGATGATCTGGGGCTGCGCAGGACAGATGTATTGGACCGCTTCAGATACGATCTGAATGATACCTACTCGGATGGACCTCTGCAGTTGACGGCTTTCATGCACGGGGAGAGTGCATCGGAGTGGGATGCCTGGGACAAAGAAGGTAATCAGCATTTGGAGGAGGCCTGGGTGGGAAGCGATAACCCCAGACGCTTTTTCGTTGTTCAGGAGCTGGTGGATGATTCCAAATTCAGCGGCCCCGAGGGCCTGGATATGATTGCCCGTCTGCAGGGCACTTATCAGAGCAGAAGCTTTACCGATGAAGAGCGTTACCTGACCAATGATGTCGCGTTCTATAAATTGATCGGCCAGATGGGAGCGGACTCCCTCTACACAGCCGATAAACGTATCCCGCTTAACTATACGACCCTGGCTTCCAGCGGTTATACGAACTTTGTTCCCTGGACGGCGACCACGCTTACGGCTTCGAATTTTTTCAATACGACGGCTGACCGATTGATGCGTGAATATTACGGTAAATCGCTGCGAGAAATCCAGATTTACCCGACCAATCAATATACGGCAGGCGTCCATCAGCTTTTCCAACTGACCGCCAATATATACGATGCGATGACGAACCAGGCGCCCAAGGGGCTTCAAGGGCCTGCGTTGCCCTCGGTTTTCCGGCCGGTTTACCGTACGCAGGGGAGCAGGGTTTTTCTGGACAGCTATGAGGTGGTGCGGGATGAGCGGGATAACTGGTTCCGCAACGGGATGTTTGTGCGGATTGTCCCAAGTGTGTCGGGAGTGATGGCTGTGCGGCCTGATGTGACGGTATCGACTTTTGCCGGCAGCGCCGATACGGAGGGAAAAATCCGGCTGAACGTGATCGGTATGCCGTGGGTGATTGCAGCGCGGAAAGGATACCCCAACTTTAATGAACAGGAGCTTCTGACTGATATTCAATTGACCCGCAAGATCGGGATGACCCGCCAGAACATGGCGAGCATCTTTGCGATTCAGGATATGTGGGTTCAGTATATTTTGAGTGTCTCCAACCGGCTTTCTTTTGAATCGTGGCATCCCTATTCCGATAATAAATATCGATTCCAGAGGCCGTTGCAGGTAATGGTGACGAACAAGGTGACCAGCGCCCTCTGGCGCAATGGCCGGGTTGTTCCGGTGGCAACGGCCACCAACATGTATGGTATCCCCACCCGCTACAGCAATTACGTCTCGCGTGTGCTGACGACGAACATCATGGCCAATGACCTGAGAAGCTGGGAAGAGGGGACTTTTAAGGTGATGACCTCGAGCAATTTGACCTTTGTACCCTCTTCCATCATAGAGACTCACCAGAGCGGCGGCGCTTACTATCAGACGAATGCGCACGGGCTGGTTACGTTAAAGCCGAAGAACCCCTCGCTTTTCTACCAGAATGCGAACTTCCTCTCGGGCGCTCCGCTTTACATCACCTATACGAACCAGATTACCTATATTGCGCTGGACCACGAGAATGACTGGGTGATTGATTACGTCAGTATTGAGAAGACGAACTTGTTTAACCTGACGGAGCTGGTTCGGGGAACGGGTGAATCGAGCGCAGCCGGAGACCATGACAGCAGCCTTTCCCGTCTTTTGTGGGACCCCCATTTTGGTATTCAAAGGCAGATTGATATCTGCCTGGGCAATCAGGATGATGAAAACACCTGGCTGGAGTTTTCCGGCGGAATATACGAAAAAGCTTATCAAATTCAGGGATTCCGCCAATTCTGCGGTATGACCAATAGCCTGACCGCGGGGGGATCGAGCGATACGCAAGGGCTGTACCGCCAGACGCCATATAACCCGACCGCACACAAACTGATTATAGAGTCGCTTCAGGTAAATGATCCTCTGGTTCACTATCATATTGGTGATTACGTGAATTACACGAATATCTTTTCGCCTTTACGCTCTGTTCAGGAGCGCCAGGAAGAGGACCCGAGCAATATTGGCAAGGTGAATAATTTTTACGTTCCATGGGGCGGCAATCCTGATAAGGATATAACCGGCTATCGTGAATCGGTAAACCAGGTGGGGATCAAAGACCCGAATGTGACTACTTCGGACCGCTGGGATTTCCCGACCAACTGGTATGGCAGACCTTTCGCCTATCCGACGATTGGCTGGCTGGGCAAAGTGCATCGCGGAACCCCCTGGCAGACGGTTTACCTGAAGAGCGATGCCGTGAGCTCCGAGATTTGGAGTAGATGGAGCGGACGGGAGGATTCTCACCCGACCAATGACTGGAGGCTGATGGATATCTTCACGGCCGCGGTGAACAAGAACGCGGCCCGCGGTCTCTTATCGGTTAATCAGACCAACTCGGCTGCCTGGGCCGCTGTCCTGGGTGGCGCCTCGGCCTTGACCGACACCAACACGATGGTTGTGATTGAGCCACAAACGGATACTTTCCAAAAGATCGTGGAGGGGATCAATGCTACGCGGGCCAGCTTGCCCAAACGTGCCTTTTCCTACCAGGGTGAGGTGCTCTCTTCGCCGTCATTGAGTGTGAGGTCGCCTTATTTGCCGCAAACAGTTTCATCTGGCATCAACGATGCTGTTATGGAGTGGATACCGATGCAGATCATGTCTCTGTTGAGGGAAGACAAGCCAGCCTATTTGGTGTATGCTTATGGGCAGGCTCTTGCGCCAGCGCCAGGGGCGGTGGTATTGGCTCCGGGTCAGTATCGTGGAATGGTCACGAACTATATAGTGACTGCTGAGTACGCGACCAAGACGGTATTCAGAGTGGAGGGCGACGAGCTTAACCCCAAGGTGGTTACTGACAGTTTTGATGTGTTGCCCATGGAGTAGAGAGGTATAAAATATGCGTCGCAAGAAGATTTGGTTATGGAGTGGTTTATTGGTTCTGGTGGGGATACTGGGGCTGCACAATTTTTTTACTCATTCGACAGACAGGCTGGCTCGGCGATATGGTTTGGTCGGCTCTGAGCAATCACTCAAAGATGTTACGGGGCAGACGGTTCTGACCCAGAAAAGCCTCCTGGTCAGCAATAAAAATTTACTTCCCGAGGGATGGGTATTGGCAGATGAGGGCAGAGAGTTTCTTTCCCAGGAGCCTGCCCGTGAAAATGGATGGGTGGCAGCCAATACTCGGCAGGGTATTGATAAACTGGCTCGGAACTCCAGCGCGATTTTGCTGAAGAATGCTAGGATTGATACACGCAGCATGGCAGAGCTGCCGATCCCTCCGGCGCTCATGGCCGGGGCTGACCCGGGCACCTATCTGGTGCAGAGCCGTGGAGAGATTAGCGACGGTTTTTACCGCAGGCTTGAGGAGCTGGGAGTTGAGGTCATTTCTTACATCCCCAATAATGCCGTTCTGGCGGTAATGACCCCGGAGCAGGCGGCCCAAAGCGACGAGCTGTTTCAGTCCGTTCTTCCGTATCATCCTTATTACAAGCTTGATTCCGAGCTTTTGGAGTATGCCCTGGGCGAGAATGAAACGCCGTACCGAGCCGGAACGATTATACAGGTGGCATTGGCTCCAGGGTTGGAGGATTCTTTTTTTGAGAGTGCCAGAAGAGAAGAGCTCACGGTGCTGAGTCGGCAGGAGACTCAATTCGGCGAAGTGGTGATGTTACAGCCGGCCTTGAACCAGATAACAACTTTGGCGCAACTGCCTTCTGTCCATTTGATGGCTGTCTCGCAGCCTGTTTCGCTGGCTAACGATCTGACGATGATCCATCTGGGTGTGACCACCAATGAGGCGAATATTGATAGCTATCTGGATTTATCTGGCGCGGGGGTCTTCCTGAACGTGAATGACAGCATGGTGGATGCGACCCACCCGGCCTTGAGCGGTCGTGTGCTTTTTGCCAGAGACGCGCAGGGTAACCGCCTGCTCCCCACTGATACAAACGAGATGGCCCATGGGACTCATGTACTGGGGACCATTTTGGGCAACGGTGCCGAATCCGAAAGTGTCGCGGGTGGCGCAAGCGGTTCTTATGAGGGGCCGGAGCTTTCTTTTAAGGGAGCAGCGACTAATGCAGAGGCTCTCTATTTGCCAATTGATTCGGGACAGCTCTCTTCGAGCACTCTGAATATGGATATGATTCGCTGGGCGGCTCGGACCAACTACCTTGAGCGCAAGCGGACCAATACTTTAATTTCTAACAACAGTTGGAACTTTTCGGGTTCTCGCACTTATGACCTGGCTACGGCGCTCTTTGATGGAGCGGTGCGCGACGCTTTGCCGGATGTGACCGGCTCCCAGCCGATGCTCTTCGTGTTTGGTGCCGGTAACTCCGGCTCCGGCAATCATGAGGGTAGCGGCGGCGTTTCCGGTTCCATTCTTGCGCCTGCGACAGCAAAAAACGTGATTACCGTGGGGGCTTTGGAGAGTCCGCGGTATATGAGCGTGACTCGTACCAATGAGGTTCATGAAACAATTGAGCTGGAAAATGGCGAAATCGAGACAATCACTAATCTGGTGGTTACGACGAACAACACTCTTTACCGCCAGACCGATAATGAGCAGCAGGTCGCCAGTTATTCCTCACGGGGCAATGTCGGCATTGGGGTGGAAGGCTCCAGTGGACGCCGGAAGCCCGATGTGGTGGCGCCAGGCTCCTTCATCGTATCTACCCGCGGTCCCAGCGAGGCGGATCAGGTTCCGGAGACCTATTTCAGGAGCCAGCTTTTGAGCGGCCAGTATCTGGAGAGCGGAGACACAAACCATTATGCCTTTTTTGGCGAAACCAATCTGGTGGGGCTGACCATTGAGATACTGACCAACCGTAACAGCACCCTCCCGCAGCCGCATCTTGGTATTTATTTGAGGAAAGGCGAGCGCCCGAGCGACCGCTACTATGTGGGAAATGATTACTACACGACGAACTTCCTGATGAATGTGGAGGTTGAGATTGATCCGGAAGAAGACTCGGAAGAGCCGCCGGATAACCCGACCTGGAGCAGCGCTTATGGAGATTGGTATTACTCTATTGGCGGACCCGAAGAGGGAAGCGCCAGTTTTGACATTCTTCTGACTTTTGAGCTGCTCTACTCCGATGAGGAGATCGCGAACATGGAAGATTTGGCTGCCGCCAATGAGCTTTTGGGTGAGTATTACCGCTATGACAGCGGCACCAGCATGGCGGCGGCGGCGGTTACCGGCATCCTGGCTTTAACGCAGGAATTTTTTGAAACCTACTCGCCAGCCGGCGTGAAGCATCCTTCTCCGGCGCTCCTCAAGGCGCTGCTTATCAATGGCTCTAACCCTGCCGGCAATCAATATAGCCGCAGGGAGCCCTATGGGGTCAACTACCAGGGCTGGGGAGTCCCCAATATGACCAACTTGATCCCCGCAGCGCTGACTAACGATACTGATAATAGTAGCTGGCCGCTCTGGTTTGCAGAGCAGAGCGTGAGCAATGCGCTTGCTACGGGGGAAGCCTGGGAGCAGAGGATTCAGGTCCCAGAGGGAATGGAAGAGGGGAACATGAAAGTGACGCTGGTCTGGACGGACCCGGCAGGCAACCCCTCCGCAGCGATCAAGCTGGTGAATGATCTGGATTTAATCGTCTCCAACTCAACCGAGAATCTGGTTTATGTGGGCAATGACTTCCCCATTAACAGTGATTTCAACCAGTCTTACCATGTGAAAAAAGAGAGCAGCGATGGTGAAGACGACGGTGAAGATGATGAAGAGACGGATTCCGCCATTCAGGCCGCTCTGGAGGCGATTGGTGAGGCGCGCGACTTCATCAACAATGTGGAAACCATCGTCATCAAGGGTCCGCTGGATACGAACTATATTCTCTCGGTGCAGGCGCGCCGCGTGAATGTGAATGCGGTGAGTCAGCATCCCGATGGAATTGTGCAGGATTTCGCCGTAGTGGTCTCTTTCCAAAACCGTACCGAAGAATTTGGCTCAACCAATCGTTTTAAGGTGGAGGCTCCTGAAGGGGGTTCCGGAATTCTGGGGACGAATGAGTGGATTCCAGTTGTGGATACGGTCACTAACAGCGTTCCGCTTCTTAAACAGCGGGTGGGGGCAAGTTCGCCCCTGCTGGGAGCGGATGATACTCTGACCAACGGGGTTCCTTCTCAGTGGCATTTTTATCTGTTTACAAACGTCTGGTGGCAGAAAATCGAAGAGGGTTCGGAGGTGCCTGTCGATGACTGGGAGCCGGATGCAGAGCCCGATGAGGATGGCCGGATGCGTGTGGGTGGGCCCTATGTGGCGTTTGCTACGTTCCTTCCGCCCAACCTGGCATCTGAAGCGAGGCTCAACAGTGCCGATATCGACCTGTACGTCTCGACCAACTCGGCCATCACCAATCTGGATGCAGTGGTGATTGATGAAGCGGTCCAGCAGGGCTGGGCAAGCCGCAAGCAGGGCGGAAGCGAGCTTTTTTATATGACCAATGCTCTGGAGAACCAGGTATTTTATATCGGTATCAAGAGTGAAGATCAAAAAGCTTCGGAGTATAACTTTGTTGGTATTTCGAGCGATAAGCCTTTTGATGAAAATGATAATGGGAACCGCATGGTTCGCTTTAACCCGGGTGGGGCCTGGGTGCCTGATGGCTCACCCGATGAACCGGGCGGTGTTTATCTTTTTGCAATTGTAACGGACCCGATCATTATTGATACCCTGATTGTCACCAATTTGTACCAAGCGCAGAATGCAGGGGACCTCTATGTTTCGCTCAGCCACGAAGATACCTCGTTTTCTGAGGGGACTGTGGTTTTGCATAACCACTCTTTCCTGGGAGATATCAATGACCCCAGAGCATCTAACCAGGTTGAGGTTGTTTATGATGACTCTGATCAATTGAGTTCGTATCGGCAGAAGACGGATGGACCGGGCAGCCTGCGCAACTTCATGGGGAAGGAAGGCTCGGGGCTTTGGCTCTTATCCCTGACTGACAACGCGCTCAACCATACCAATCGCGTTTCCTCAAGGCTTTACATCACGCCTTATTTTGCGAACGCCTGGTTTACGGTCAATCCGTATTCATTCTTGTATCGCTCCTTCTACGTGGAGGATGACGTCATCGGAGTGAATATCACTATTTCGGAAATTGACCCCGAGTATCCGCTGGAGTTGTACATCCGCGGATGCAACTGTACCGGCTCTGAGGAGCAGTGCACGGCCCAGAGCTGTTACCCGACCCGTTCCGTCTATGATCACTGGGAGTCCATATCACCGCCTGGCCGCACTGTGACCATTACGCGGCAGGATATGCCGCCGCTGGAAACGGGGCGCTACTGGCTGGGGGTCTATAACCCGAACGCGGTGGATGTGGATTTCAAGCTGGAGATTGAGTTTATCTACGGCTTTTACCTGGGCGATGACGAGGGGATTCCTTCCCCCAATACGCCGATGCTGTTGCAGGATGATGCGTATACGCTCTTTCAGGAGGATTTTATTTCGATTCCCGATGCTGAGTCTGGGGCCACCAACCTTGTGCCTGTGGTCTATGACTCGGTGATTCATATAGGGGATGACCGTGAAATTAAGAATGTCAATGTGGGCGTGCGGATTGACCATCCGCGCATCTCAGACCTGGCCTTTTCGTTGATCAGTCCGGCCGGTACTTCTGTTCTTCTCTCTGAGAACAGAGGCTGGGGAGCGACCAACGCGGCGCCGGAAGAGCTGAATATTATTCCCAATGAGCGGAATAACTCCACGTACGGCTCGGGCGGCACCAATGACTATGGGCTGATGAGCTATGCCTTCTTTAGCAGCGATACGAACTATACGCTCCTGCCGATTAAGTTCGAGCAGCCACCCTATACCAATGACGGCAAAGGGACGGTGTTGAAAATCTCCACTTTTGAAGATGCTGAACCCGGGGTTTACGACCTCAGCCAGAACTTGATTGTATCGGATGACTTCAGATGGCTATTGAGCGCTTCGACCAATACCAACGTTGTCTGGATAGGGGATTATGATGAAAACTTAAACCCGATTGGGCCGGGTACCCTGCAGACAAATCTGGTCACGGTGACCAACTTCAGAACCTGGGTGAAGTCTAACGAAGTGGATTCCTTCACCGGCACTAACTACCTGATCGCCAACCGAACAGTGCTGCGGACGGAGTTTACGGACCTTGAGCCGAACACCAACTACATCTTGAGGGTTCCTTTCAAGAGGCCGCGTCCGCTGGAGGGGATTCTCACCTGGTGGCGTGCCAATAATGATTATGAGGACTCGGAGTGGAACCTGCCACTGGAGATTGCAGAAGGTTTCAGTTGGCCGGAGTTTACCACCAACGGCGTGGAGGGGAGCGCTTTTGCACTCACCAATGCGAACCTGATCGGTAAAGCCCCGCATATATTGCAAACCGCGAGCACTAACTTTACGGTGGAGGGGTGGATAAAAGTGGATGAAGATCAGGTCCATGCTTATGCTGACCGGTACGGGGGACCGAATATGCCGCTTTTTGAGTTCACGCAGGTAACGACTAATTACTGGACCAACATTGTCCAGATAGATGGTGAAGAGCGTGAGAATATCTATGAGTATTACACTCTGCATCGCGGGATGTCTGTCTGGCTTAAAGGCAATACCTGGACCAACGGCTACCAGCGGCTTTTTCCGCATGGAAGCTTGCAGGTGGAGCTGGGGCCCAACTCGCTCAATGGAGCGCCGGTAACGACCTTTGGCAATCTGGTCACGCCAAGCGGCAACCCGAGCACGGAGGATTATCTCAATACTTTCACCAATTGGCTTCATCTTGCGATTACCTTCAGCACCGATGAAGCGGGGGATACGTTGAAGATCTATTCCAATGGGGAGCTGATGCTGGAAGAACAGTGGTCTCACGGCTTTGTGGTTCCGAGTACCGGGTTTGATTTCAATCTGGGCTTTGGGCATGAGCTGGCTTATACCATTGGCAGCTCGCAGCCAAGCTACTACAAGGGGACCTATACGGGGCTCATGGATGAGTTCTCCTGGTACTCTCAGCCGCTTGACGAGCTGCAGATCAAAGATATTGTCCATGCCGGTTTTCGTGGGAAGGCGGGGATGGCGCATACGCCGCTCTCCGTTCACGCCTCGGCCCAGGTGACCTTGCGAGAGGTGGGGGCTACGACGAATATCTTCCAGGCGCCCTTGCCGGATATTTTATCCAAGTGGCAGGTCGGCAAAGGACGCTTCCAGACACGCGAGCTGGCGCCGGAAGAGACGGATAGCCCTGTTTATGAGCTGGTCATTGACGTAACCGGGGGCTCGGTGGCCTTTGATGATATTTCTGTGACGAGCCGCGGTATTGCTTATGAGCCTGAGGTTTCTCTGGCTAACCTGCGGGGAGAAAATGCGATGGGTGACTGGAGACTTTTGGTCTGGGATACCCGTGCAGGGGCGACTAATCCGGCCCCGGCCCTCTTGAGCTGGTCTCTGGATTTGGGCTACACGGGGACTCGTATCAATGTAATTGACCTGACCCGTGAGAATAACTACACCCACTCAGGGACGCTCTCTGAAGAGGATACCACCTATTTCCGCGTCTATGTGCCGCAAGATGCCGTAGCCGCCACCAACATTCTTTCGGGCGCCACCAATATGATGCTGGCGGGGCGCTGGGCCGGAACACCCAGATTTGACCGCAGCATAGACGATTACCTTTGGTTCTATGATTACCCGACCAACGAGGCCCGCTATATTATCAATACCAATATTACCTCGCTGGCTCCGCTGATCCCCGGAGGCCGCTACTATCTGGCTTTGCGCAATCAATTATGGACGCCTGAGAGGCAGCGCTACCGCCTGCAGGTCGATTTTGGCGATTTGGGCAGCGATATCCCAGAGGGTGTCATTTCCCTGACCAACAGAGTCCCCTATGAGGTGAATCCGGATGATGGCGGCGGCCGTAGCAGTGTTGATTATTATCATTTCGCGATTGAAACCAACGCAGTGGCGGCAGCTTTCCTGGTCTATGACGCTACGACGAACCTGACGATGGTGTTGAGCCGAGGCCTGCCGCTGCCGACGGACCAGAACTATGACTACCTGGAGCGAACCCAGGCGCGCGGTTATGCGCAGATCATGGTCTATCCTGATTCTGTACCGGTAGAGCTGGCTCCAGGCGACTGGTATATCGGCGTCTATAACGGTGCCTATAATGCGTCTCAGCCTTTTGAACCGATCTCTTATAAGATCGTGGCTACGCAATATACGGATGAGATTCCGACTCCGGAAGAGCTCTTTAGCGGTCGGCCGGTGAGTGACCGAATCGCCCCGGGTGAGACTCACTACTACCAGTACCGAGTCTCAAGCAATGGCATTTCGCTCTGGACCCAGATGGACCAGATGAGCGAGGAGGGCAGCCTGAACCTTTACAGCAAGTATGGGCTGCCGCTGCCTGATTCGGGCAATCGGTTCTACGAGTTTGCGGTCGATCCGGAGTTGGGTCTGGATTGGTGGCTTACTCTGGAAACGGACCCGTATCCGCTGATCCCTGGCACCTGGTACTATGCGGTGGAGAACACTAATAGCTTTGCGGTGGATTATCGCTTCCGTGCGACTGAGCTCTCTGCCGACCCCTCCAGCATTATCTGGCTGGAAAACGGTCTGGCCCATACCAACACTGTGGGGTTAGTTGCCGATGGCAATGACCATGTGTATTATGGTTTTGATGTGACGACCAACGCGGTGGGCTCTCTCTTTGAGGTGTTTGACAGGGAGAATGGGGATGTCTCGCTCTACAGCATGGCCGGCACGCTGCCGGATCCTCGCCAATACTATTATTGGTATCTGGCCTCGGAAGGGTTGACCAATGCGTTCACCCGCTTGAATGTCTGGAGCGGTGCATTGAGCCCAGGCTACTGGTTCTTCACGGCGGTGAACTCTGAAATCGCCGATGAACCCGATAGCTCCACAAATGTGACTTACCAGATACGCGCCACGGAGATTCCCAAACCAGGTGAAGAGGTGATTGTCCGTTTGGTCAATGAGTATCCGGTTCGTGTAAATAATGCCCCGCTTTACTCTGAGAGCTATTATCAATACAGGACCAGCCCCCGACCGATGGAGCTGACCTTTACGGTGACCAATGTTACCGACATGGTCTCGGTGTATCTGCTCGATAAATCTCCGGCCGAGGGTCCCAGCCTGGCGCGCTACTCCCAGAACTGGGTGGGACCTTTTGGAGCTGAGATCACGCTCGACTTGACCAACTCCTTCGTCCCGCTGGTGGAAGGGGATTGGTATGTGGTGGTTGAAAACAGCTCGCTCGGCACGGTTGGCTATGATATCTGGGCAAGGGAGAAGGGGCTTCCGGAGCCTGAGCAGCCGATCAATACCGGCTTTGAGTATGACCCTGTGACGGGTCTGGCGACACTCGTCTGGGAAAGCGAGATCGGCGCCGTCTACGGCATTCAGGGTACGGAGAATATCTTTGCCAGTACGGTCCTCTGGGAAGAGTTTGACAGGGTTACGGCAACCGAAACCGTGAGCCGCTATCCGCTCACCCGCGAGTTGATGGAGAAATATGTCTTCTTCTCAGTGAAGCTGATTTCCAAGCCGCAGAAGGACCCCGATTATGATCCGGAAAATATCTCCACCTATTTCCATTATGATGCTGGAGCCTCCATGCTGGAGCTCAGCTGGAATGCGAAGATCAACGGCGTCTATGACCTGGAGGTGAAGGAAGATGCTGCTGATATCGAGTGGATGCGTCTGAGCTCTCTGACGAACACTTCCAGCGCCATGCTGACCCAGCCGGTTGAGGTGCCGGCGCGGTATGCTCTGGCACGGGTGACGCCGCGCGGTGGGGTGACCTCTCTGACCATTCACCCTGCCTCCGGGTATGACGCAGGTAGCGGGGAGTATCTCCTCTCCTGGCCGGCCAGAGCCGGTCTGGCGTATTCCATCCGTGGCTGGACGAACCTGGGGGACCAGGTCTCGTTGCCGGTGGCCAAAGTTGTGTCCGAGGCTGATGAGGGCAGCTACAGGCTTAATCCTGCTCAGGCGCCTGGCTGCCATTGGTTCAGCGTGGATTATGCCGAGTCTGACCCGGTCGAGGAAGAGATCGTGCTGAGTATCGGGTTTGACTGGGAGAGCTTCGAAGTGGTCCTTTCATGGAATGCCGTAATCGGAAACCAGTATCGCATTGAAGGTGCCAGGAGCTTTAGCGGCACGGGATGGGAAACGATAGCGACAGTACAGGCCAGCTCCGAGCGTGAAGAGTATCGGGTGCCGATGGCTTCAGGCTATCAGATTTTCGGGATCATTGCGTTGGGCGGTGGTGAGACGCCTCCGGTGGACCCCGAAGACGAACCATTCATCTCATCCATCAGTCTGGATACGGCTAACCCGGACGTTTTCCTGATTACCGTTCAGGCCAGGGCCGGTGACCGCTTTGAGGTGGAATACTCCGAAAACCTCTCCGAAGGGCTTTGGTCGACAAGTGGCGGCGAATATCATGTGGATGCGGATGGTCCTTACACTATTCAGGTTCCGCGCGATGGACAGAAAACCAGATTCTTCCGTTTGAAGAGAATCCGCTAAGGACTGAGAGAATGGGAGATGAGTAAACAGGGCCGGACGCTGATTTTCGCACTCAACCCCTCTGTGGATGTGGAGTGGGAGGTGCCCGATGTGGTTTGGGAGGAAAAGAATAACATCCTTTCGGAGCGTCGCTGGGCCGGAGGCAAAGGGGTCAATGTTGCCCGCTGGTTTCGCCTGCTGGGGGGAGATGGCTTATTGGTTCTCCCCTCGGGCGGAATGAATGGCCGTGAGATGGAGTCTTTCCTGAAAGAGGAAGAGTTGGCTTATTATTCTGTTCCCATTCTGCAGAGTACTCGTGCCAACATTATCGTGACGACTCACGAGAGGCGGCAAATTCGCCTGAACCCGTTAGGCCCCGAGCTGACCGAGCAAGAGTGGGAGCAGCTTTTTGATTTTCTCAAAGAGGAGCCTGCCGATACGGTGGTCTTTTCCGGCGCTTTGCCGCGCAACGCTCCGCCCAATACTTACCGAAAACTTCTTGAGCTTTGCAGGGAAGTGGGCTCCAACAAGACAATACTCGATTGCGATGGCGAGGCCTTTGCGGAGGGCGTATTGGGCAAACCTTTTTTGGTTAAACCCAACGTGACCGAGCTTGAGCAATGGGCGGGGCGCTGCCTGCCGAAGGAAGCAGAGGTTCTGGAGGCGGCAAAGGAGCTTTCCGGTAAGAGTGGAGCCAACGTCCTGGTTTCCATGGGAGTCGATGGCGCCCTCCTGATATGGCGCGGGGTTACGGAAGAGCCGCCCCGGGTTTTCAGGGCTTCTTCTTATGAGGTGCCGGTTTTGAACACTGTCGGGGCCGGCGACAGTCTCTTGGCGGCTGCGGCCTTGACCATACCCAACGGCACGGGCCCTCTGGAGAGCCTGCGGCTTTCCATTGCGGCGAGTACGCTGGCGGTCTCCAGGCCGGCCGGGATATTGCCATGCAAAGAGGAGATTTATGAGCTTTCTCACAAAATACAGGTCACTGAAATCTAGGCTGGCGTTTATTTTCCTGACAGTCTTTATTTGCCTTTTCAGCGGGGTCTTCCTCTGGTCCCAGACAAACTTCACCGTGGGCACCTACAATTTGGAGAAGTACGAGGTGGAGAAAAGCGGCGAGTTCACGAATAAATCAAAAAAAATAATCGAATCGATCCGTCAGATGAACGTGGATGTCCTGGGGCTGGTGGAGATGGGGAGCCTGATGAGCTCGGCATATCTCCTCAATGAGCTTAACCAGGAGGGGCTTGACTATGCTTACTATGAATGGATGCGCTCTAATGACGGGCATTTGCACCTGGCCGTTTTTTCCCGTTACCCCCTGAAAAACATTGTTCACCATAAAAAGGACAAGTACAGGCTCGATGCTCGCTCCTACACGCTAAAGCGGGGGATTCTTGAAGCGACGGTGCAGGTGAGCGATGATTACACGTTCACCGTCCTGCTCACTCATTTGAAGTCTCAGGTCGAGTCACCCCATCTGGACCAGCGGGAAGTGCGCCTGGAGGAGTCAAAGGTCCTTAGAAACAAAGTAGAACAGATACTGAGCAAAGACCCTGCCGCTAACCTTGTGGTGTTTGGAGATTTGAATGACCGCTACTCCTCGCCGCCCCTGCGCACTATTTTGGGAACCGCTGCCGGCAAGACAAAGCTGCTTGATGCACGCCCGATAGAACCAAACGGGGATAGCCTGCCTGATGAACGGACGCGGGGTAAATTTCGCTCAATTGCCTGGACTCATTTCTACAGCAAGGAAGATAGCTACTCACGCCTGGATTACATTCTCTACAGCCCGAGTTTACGAGCGCAATTCCAGCCGGAAGAGGCGATCGTGGTGAGAGTTCCCAACTGGGGTGTGGCTTCTGACCATCGGCCAATTCGTGCCGGCTTCACGGTCCCTGCCGCAAAAGCGCAGCCAAAGTCTGTGCTCAAGCCAAAGCCTGAGCCAAAACCGGCTTTGAGGTAGAGCCAAGGTAAAAAAGAGAAACGAAATCCGAATGAAAGCCTTTGAAAAAGATTGCGCTTTTCCGGAGCCTTCTTTAGGATAGGAAGTCATGAGGGCAAGGGTAGGGCTGATCGGTTGGTGTTGTATAGTAATGCTCTGTTTCCAGGCTGGCTGTAACTATAATAGCGGAACAGTGGAAGATGAGCGTAAGGACCCGTATTATTTAAAGGGAAAAGACCAACTGGTACGTAGAGATTATAATGGAGCTGAGGAATCGTTCCTAAAGGCTTTGGAGAGAAACCCCCGTAACGGAGCTGCGCATCTGGAGCTTGGGGTTCTGTATGAAGAGGGCCGGCAGGATTATGTCGGGGCGATTTATTATTATCAAAAGTATCTGCGGCTGATGGGCTCCAAAGGAGAAGACCCCGTGATTCGGGGCAGAATCACCGCCTGTAAAAGGGCTTTTGTATTACAATCGGGGATTACGCCCGATAGCTCCAGCATGGAGCGGCAGCTTGAGCAGGCGGTTGCCAATAACCAAAACCTGCAAATTTCGCTCAAGAATCTGAACGCATCACATGAGGCGCTGAAGGTGGAAAATGCGGAGCTCAGGAGCCGCCTGGTGGAGCAGGATGCGGAGCTGGCCAGGGCTCAATCGCTCCTCTCAGAATCGGCAAACATAAAGCGAGTCTCCACCCAGGTGGTCGCGCCGGGCCTCCTGCAATCTGCCCAGACTCAGCCTTTCATCGCTCGTGAAGGCTCCACTCAAAAGGTTGGCGTTTATGTGATCCAGGCAGGAGATAACTTTGAACGGGTTGCCCGAAAAATGAACACGAAGACCAAGGTAATTTCAGATTTGAACCCGGGGGTGGACTCCCGGAAACTGCAAATTGGCCAGGAGATCAAGGTTCCCGTTCAGTAGTCAGGCTTTATTTAACAGTATGTTAGCAATTAGAGTCATACCCTGCCTGGATGTCCATGGAGGGTCTGTTACAAGGGGTGTGCAGTTTGGAAAGGCTGAAAGCGGAGAGCTGAAAAACGTTGGTGATCCGGTGGAGCTTGCCATTCGTTACAACGAGCAGGGAGCCGATGAGCTGGTTTTTTATGATATCACTGCCAGCGCTCATGAGCGCAACACCATGTTGGAGGTAATGGAGCGGGTGGCGGAGCGCTGCTTCATGCCGCTGACTGTGGGCGGGGGCATCCGCACTCTGGAGGATATGCAGAGGCTTCTCAATGCGGGAGCTGATAAGGTCAGCATCAATTCTTCAGCCGTAGCCAATCCGGATTTAATTCGGCAGGGTGCCGAAAAGTTTGGTTCTCAATGTATTGTCGTTTCGATTGATGCTCAGCGGGTGGCGCCGGGCAAGTGGGAAGTTTTTACCCATGGCGGTCGTAAAAATACCGGTATGGATGCGCTGGAGTGGGCCAAACGGGCGGTTGCGTTGGGAGCTGGGGAGATTGTCTATAACAGCATTGATGGCGATGGTACCGGAGCGGGCTATGATGTGGAGGGGACCGCTGCTATCTCTGATGCGGTTTCGGTTCCCGTTGTGGCCAGCGGCGGAGCGGGCAATTTGGACCATATGGTAGAGGTCATACAAAAGGGTCATGCCAGCGCCGTTTTGGCGGCGAGTATTTTCCACTATGGCACCTATACGGTGGCGCAGGTCAAAGAGTATCTCTCTGCCCGTGGGATTCCCATACGCGCTCGCTAAACCCTTCTGAGCATGGATATTCTTCTATCTCCGAGGGTCCTGCCCATTTTTCTGCTGGTTGGTGCCAATATTTTAATGACTTTCGCCTGGTATGGCCACTTGAAGTTCAAAACAGTCTCTTTTTTGACTGTGCTTTTGATTAGCTGGGGGATTGCTTTCTTCGAGTATTGTCTGCTGATACCGGCTCACCGGATAGGGAATACTGTCTTTACGGTGACTGAGCTCAAGATCATTCAGGAGATTCTGACCCTCACTATTTTTTCGATGTTTGCGATCAGTTATCTGGGTGAGAAAATTCAGTGGAACCATATGGCGGCGTTTCTCTGCATTTTGGCTGCGGCAGCCTTTACTTTTCTGCCCAAAAGCCTATAGAGGAGGTTCATTAAAAAGAGTGTTTCTGGAAGGTGAGAAGCAGCTTGCCGGATATTTATAAAGCGGTAGGTCTGTTTTTAAGCGCTTCTTTTGTGTTTCTTCTCTGCCTGCTCTGTGCTACATTGAATGGCAGCGGATTTGGATTATGAAAAAGATTATTTTGATGCTGGTAACGCTTGGCGTATCTGCTCTGTCTCTGCTTGCGCAACAGGGCACCTGGATATGGTATCCCGGAGATTATGAAATATGGTTGGGCAATGAAATGAATAACCGCCGCACTGAACGCGGCTCATTCTACCCGCCTTATCTTTGGAGAATAGACAGCCACTTCCCGATAGTGGAGTTTCGCAAAGGTTTTAACCTCCCCGAGGCCGAGACAATCACCATTGAGGCAGAGGGAACCTACAATGTCGTCTTGGACGGACAGCGGCTTTTTGGGGCTCCGCGGAGCCTTGAGCTGCCGGCCGGAGACCATGGTCTGGTCATCCAGGTGTTTAACCAGAAAACTCCGCCTGCACTTCTCATACAGGGAAGAAATATCGCTACGGATTCAACCTGGCTGGTTTGTGGACCCGATAAGAAACGGCTTCCGGAAAAAGGCCATGATTTTGAGTATCTCCGCGCAGGCAGTTGGAACTTCAATACACCGGCAGAAAAGCCTTCAGAGTTTAAGCTCAGCACTACGGCGATGGAGGCTGTATTGCGCCAGAGCGAAAAGGGAGAGGAGCTCTTTGATTTTGGTAAAGAGACTTTTGGCTTCCTGCGCTTCCACGGCTTAAAAGGCGAAGGCAAAATCAAGATAACCTACGGTGAAAGCGTGGAAGAAGCTTCGGATTGGGATCGCTCCGAGACGGTGGACCTCCTTTCCGTTAAGGGAAACCAGGTGACCGATGAGATCACCCACACCACCGCCAACATGGGCGAGGTTTATACGCACCCGCGCTCCAAGGCGTTCCGGTATGTGCGCGTTGCCTGTGAGGGGGATGTCAGGTATGACAAGGTGAGTATGCTCTACGAATATCTGCCGCTGAAGTATAGAGGCTCCTTCCTCTGCAATGATGAGGAGCTCAACCATATATGGGATGTCAGCGCCTATACGTTGCACCTGACCAGCCGCGAAACCTTTATTGACGGCATTAAACGGGACCGCTGGGCCTGGAGCGGGGATGCGTTGCAGAGCTACCTGATGAACTATTACCTCTTCTTTGACCAGGAGGCAGTGAAGCGCACCACCTGGCTTTTGCGTGGCAAAGACCCTGTCTATTGCCATATCAATACCATTCTGGACTACACCTTCTACTGGTTCATGGGTATCTATGACTACTACCTCTATACGGGGGACCAGGTTTTCCTGGAGCAGATTTACCCGCGGATGCTGAGCATGATGGAGTTCGTCCTTTCGCGCACCAATGCCAACGGGATGGTGGAAGGTCAGCCGGGCGACTGGGTCTTTATCGACTGGACCGATGGACCGATGGATAAGAACGGAGAGATCAGCTTTGAGCAGATGCTTTTTTGCAAGAGCCTGGAGACCTTGACGCTTTGTGCCGGACTGGTCAACCAGGGGGCGGATGAGGCGAAGTATGGGAAGCTGGCTTCAGAGCTGCGCGCCAAACTTGAGCCAACCTTCTGGAACGACGAGAAATCGGCTTTTGTCAACAACGTGGTTCAGGGCAAACAGAGCGATGCGGTGACCCGCTATGCCAACATGTTTGCAATCTTCTTCGACTACATCAGCCCGGAAAAACAACAGATGGTTAAGAAATCAGTCCTTTTGAATGATGAGGTAATGAAGATTACCACGCCATACATGCGCTTCTATGAGCTGGAGGCTTTTTGCGCAATGGGTGAGCAGGAATCAGTGCTCAAAGAGATGAAAGATTACTGGGGCGGGATGATCAAGGAGGGGGCCACGAGCTTCTGGGAAAAGTATAATCCCGAAAACAGCGGAGCCGAGCATCTGGAAATGTATGGTCGGCCTTATGGCAAGAGCCTTTGCCACTCCTGGGGAGCAAGCCCGATTTATCTTCTGGGCAAGTACTATCTGGGAGTCAAACCGACCGAGCCTGGCTACAAAGCTTATTCGGTGACGCCTGTCCTGGGCGGTCTGGAGTGGATGGATGGAATCGTCCCCACTCCCAATGGAGAGATTCATGTTTATCGTGATGCCGGGAGCATCAAGGTCAAGGCCGATTCCGGAGAGGGGACCCTCTACTTTGAAACAGAGAAGAGCCCCAAAGCGAGTGAAGGTGAACTGGTTCGCGGCGAGGGCAACCGGTGGAGCCTCGCCATTCCTCCGGCCAAAGAGGTAGTTGTGACCCTGGAGTAGCGCCGGTTGAGCTGAGAGGCTCTCGCAAAAAGGAGGCATGCAATGTTTTGCGTGTCTCCTTTTCTGTTTTTGGTGCCCCCTCTTTCTGGCATATAAGGGAGGAGAGGCGGATTATAGATTGATTTTACAGGGCAATTCTTCTAGTCTGTTCGGCATGAGTTTGGGTACCTTAAGGAAATGGTGCGCGTTGGCGGTGCTGGCGTGTGTGTGTTCTTTTTATGCGAATGCTTCGGGCCAGGGTGTACAGGGCGTCGTGAGCATTCAGAAGTTTGGGGTTTTGCCGGAGAATACGCCGGAGGTGAATCGCGAAAACCTGCAAAAAGCGATCGACTGGGCAGCCCGCTGTGGTGGCGCCCTCTATGTGGAGCCGGTGGAAGAGCCGTACCCCGTGGGGAGCGGCGTCGTGCTGAAGCAGAATGCTTCTCTGATTGGCGCTCACGGTCCTACAGGGCGTGGAACCTGTCATCCGGAAAAACGCCAGCCCGTGGGGAGCGTTTTCAAGATAGAAGATGACTCAGCCCCCTTCATCACGGTGGAAAACGCGACTCAGCTTCGGGGGATTCAGTTCTGGTATCCTCAGCAAACTTTGAGGAATCCCGAGCGCGTGATTGCCTATCCGCCTACGATTCAGGTCTCTCAGACTAAATCGGTGCAGGGGGTCACACTGAGCTCCCTCACTTTCTATGGCGAGTACATCGCGATGGATTTCAACTCTCCGGCGCCTCGTATTTGTGAGCAGATACTCTTTGAGCATTGCTATGGCTACCCCTTAAGTGGAGAATTTATCCGGATTGACCGTTGCTATGACGTGCCGCGGGTACTTCACTGCCATGTAAACCCGGCAAACCAGCGAATTTTTGCCGGAGGGTTTAGCCGCTCGGTGATTGATTCAGTCATCGCCAGGAAGACTTTTACCTATGCGATTAACCATACCGATAATGCGCAGCTCATGGACCTGTTCACTTTTGGCGCTTACGGGGGAATCTACCTGGGGCCGGCAACCTATGGGCAATTGACGAATTTTAATTTGGATTGTGTTACGGTCGGGATTCATAAGATAGGTGACAGCACCTTTAACCGCAATTGGCAGATCGCCCAGGGGAGCATCATCGCCAATGTTGGGGAGGCGCTTGAGGATATCCACCCGATCATTGTGGAGGGGCAGGGACACACTGCTTTTACGAACGTGGAGGCATTTTCCGGAACCAACGGAGCGGTGACGGCGATTGGTAAATCTCAAGATTTCATGTTGGTGCGCGGAGATAAAAAGCTGACGGTTTCTCTCTACGGCTCACGGATGCGCAACTATGAGGCAGCAGAGCCAATCACGATTGAGAACCCGAAGGCAATAGTTTTCGCGACAGACTGCTTTGACAAGGATGAACAGCCCTGGAGCAGGAAGCCTCAGAGCGAAGAGCAGCAATGAAAGTAATTTTTTCTCATGCGGTTCCCTTTTTCCTGGCTCATGGCGGGATGCAGACCTTGACCGAGGCGCTGATGGGCGAGATGTCCAGGCTTGGCGTGGAGGTGGAGCCGGAGCGCTGGTGGGATAGCAATCAGCGCGGCGACATCCTCCACTATATGGGCAGGCCCCCATTTGCCATCAATATCAAGCTGGCGCATGAGAAGGGCTTTAAGGTGGTAATGACCGAGACGCTGGACCAGACAGCTTCGCGCAGTTCGCTCCAGCTCTGGCTGCAACGGCAAATCACCCGCTTTGCCCGCAGGGCGATGCCCGGGCTGGTCAACCGGATGGCGTGGGATGCTTATCAGCTTCTGGACGCGATGGTCTATATTGTGCCGATAGAGCTGGCTGCGGCGCAGTATCTTTTTGAGGCGCCTCCCGAAAGGGGGCATGTGATCCCTTCCGGACTGGTGGAAGAGGCCATTGCCGAGCTCTCTTTGGCCGATGGAATGGGTGAGGGAGATTACCTCATTTCGCTGGCTGTTATTTCGGAGCGGAAAAATTCTCTTCTTTTGGCAGAGGCGGCCCAGAAAGCCGGCGTTCCTCTGGTGTTTCTTGGCAAACCGCTTTTGGAAGATGATTACTTCAAGCGGTTCTTATCCGTCGCCGATGGCAAAACGGTTCGTTATGCCGGCTTTGTTTCGCAAAAAGAAAAGTATCAATATTTGAGGCGGGCTCGCGGCTTTGCCCTGATGAGTCAGTTTGAGAGCGGCTGCATTGCCATTTATGAGGCAGCCGCGGCTGGCCTGCCATTGCTCCTGCCGGACCTGCCCTGGGCCTCCAAAGTCTATGGTCACCTGGAGCAGGTGCAGACGACTCCCCTGGGAAGCGTGGAAAGAATAGCCGAGGCGTTGACGCGCTTTTACTCTACCGCCAGCAGGAGGAGCGAGCAGACCTTCCCCATTCCCAGTTGGAAAGGGGTTGCGCAGGAGTATATCAGGGTTTATGAGCGTCTGTTGAAGTAGCACGCATTTAGTTGTTAGCTGATACGCACTTTTTGGGAAAACAAAAGACCGATCCGGAGCTGTTCCAGATCGGTCATTCGTTTTAGAAGTCTAAAGGTTTACTCTTCGTTTTCTTCTGCAAGGTCGGGAGTCTCCAATGCTTCGAAAGCGTGTTGGAGAGCGACGAGGTCTTCACCCGGTTTCAGGGCATCCAGCACAGCCTGCTCAGCCTGGAGCTGCTCAGTCGTGTAATTGGCCGCCTTGATTGAGAGACCGATTCTGCGTTCAGCTTTGTCGATCTTGATGACGCGAGCGGTGACCTCCTGGCCGATCTTCAGAACGTTCTTAATGCGGTCCACATGCTCTTCACTTACCTGAGAGATATGGACGAGACCATCGATTTCATTCTGCAGGCCGATGAAAGCGCCGAAGGAAGCGAGCTTGGTCACCTGGCCGGTGATCAGATCGCCCACGCGATAGAGGTCATCAATGTTGGCCCAGGGGTCAGTTTCGAGTTGTTTGACACCCAGAGCGATGCGCTGATTGGCCTTATCGATTTCCAAAACCACTGCTTCGACCTCCGTACCCTTCTTGACGATCTCAGAGGGATGATTGATCTTGCGGGTCCAGGAGAGGTCAGACACATGGACCATGCCGTCCAGGCCGTCTTCAAGCTCCACAAACGCGCCGTAGCTGGTAAGGTTGCGGACCTTGCCTTTGATCTTGGTGCCAGGAGGATACTTCTCGGCAGCCAGTTCCCACGGGTTGGTTTCAAGCTGGCGGATAGAGAGAGAAATTTTCTGCTCTTCGCTATTGGCACCGATCACAACGGCTTCAATTTCGTCGCCCACCTTGAGGACGTCAGAGGCTTTGGCGATGCGTTTGGTCCAGGAGAACTCGGTCACGTGGACCAGGCCCTCGACACCCGGCTCCAGTTCAACAAAGGCACCGTAGGGAACCAGGTTGACCACTTTACCCTTAACGTGTGAGCTGACGGGATAGTTGATGGAAATCTGCTCCCAGGGATTGGCGAGCTTCTGCTTGAGACCCAGGCTGACCCGCTCTTTTTCGCGGTTGATATCCAGGACGACAACATCGATATCCTGGCCCACCTTGAGAATTTCGCTCGGGTGATTGACGCGGCCCCAGCTCATATCGGTGATATGCAGCAGGCCATCAATTCCATTGAGATCAATGAAGGCGCCGAAATCGGTGATATTCTTGACCGTACCTTTGCGGATATCGCCAGGTGCCATCTCTTCAAGCAGCTTGGCGCGGCGCTCGCTACGCTCCTGCTCCAGCAGTTCGCGGCGACTCAGGACGATGTTTTGGCGCTCCTGATTAATTTTAACGATTTTGAAATCGAAAGTTTCTCCCACCAGCTCATTTAAGTTCTTGGGCGGGATGATGTCTATCTGGCTTGTCGGCAAGAAGGCTTCAATGCCAACATTGATAATCAAGCCACCTTTAACGACGGCTTTGACCTTACCGCTGATGATGCCACCTTCGCTGCAGGCAGCCTGGATTCTCTCCCAGTTTTGTTTGAAAGCGACTTTCTTTTTGGAAAGAAGGACGGAGCCTTCTCTATCTTCGAGGCGTTCGATCAGAACATCCTCTTCATCACCGGGTTTAATATTTTCGGGTTCGTCAAACTCTGTAATGGGGATGACACCTTCGCTCTTATAACCGATATCGACCAAAACTTCTTTGGGACGGACTTCGATGACGTAACCTTTAACGACCTGGCCCGGAGCGAAATCCATAAAAGTTCGCTCTAGAGCCTCTTCCATATTGAAGGACATAATGAGGAATGACGGGGAATCATCTTCCCCGGGGAATCCCTTGAAGAGGGAATTCCGCTAGTTTCTTTCTGTTTTTTCTGGCTGAGACTGTAAGGTTCAATAGCCAGATTGTTTTATTGATTGTTTCTTCATGCTTTGTCGCTGGCGCTTAATACCAGAAAGCAAATGCGCCTCGCATTCGCCAAAAGCAAAGAGGGATACTACATTACCAGGAGATAAAATGCAACAGGAAAGGATAAAAATATCCACTGAAATAAAAAAAATGCCTCTGCGGGGTGCAAAGGCATCTTTCCATAAGCATGGAGCGGTTAGCTCTTTCTACCTGACGGCTCTGAAGAATCTCATTTTCTCTGATGGGGTGACCCATGCGGGTGATTGGGTTGCGATCTGGACCCAATCCGCCTCAGTCAAAGAGGAGGCGGCCTCCAGGCGGCCCTCGAACTCAATCAGTATCTGCTCGGAGGTACCTCTCAGAATGGTAATGCCGGGCGGCTCCTGCGGGGTTGACTCCGTGGTGACCTGGACCTCGTTGCTGTAGATACTTCCCTTGGGGTTGGTAACCTTGACTTTGTAGAAGCCGCTCTCTGAGACGGCCAATGTTTCGGCATCGGTTCCCACTGGGGTGCCATTCTGATACCACTGATAAGAGAGCGGGGGTGAACCGGTTGCCAGAACGCTCAGGGTCAACGTCTCTCCCTCCTGAAGGGTGCCGCCCTGTGGCTGGGTGAGAATACGGACCTCTTCAAGCGGAGACAGAACGGTGAGTCTTGCCGTTTGGCTGAGCGCTGCTCCATTGAGGTTGGTGACGTGGCAGCGAACCTCCAGGCCGTCTTGCGAAAGCGTGACATTTTCAAAGGTCAGGCTGCGTTCGTTCTTCGATTCATCCAGAGCGTCATTGATTTCCCACTGATAGGTTGCCGGAGTGCCACTCTTGACAAAGAGCTCAAAAGTGACGCTCTCGCCTTCATAACAGTTAAGTGACACTGGCTGAACCACGATCTCTGGAGGGCTGAACGATGCCCCCGGAGGATAGAGACGCTTTTGCGGGATTGGCTCTTCCATGGTGCCATTGGGTAGCTGCCAGCGGACGATGATATGGTCGCCGCCGGTTCCATCGGTCTGGAGACCCTCAATATAGTAGGGTTTATTGGCGATGAGGGAAATCTTGGACGACTTCTGTGAGCTGTGGTTCGACCATTCATATACCGGAGCCCATCCATAGAGATAGGCAATCAGCCGTTTATTGGCAGGGTTTTCATCGGTGCTCAGCCAGAGCTCCGAGTCGTCATCGCTGCATACCCAGAAGGTGTAGGAGCCGGTGAGTGGCGGGATGATGAGGCCGCTGATTTTTTGACCATAGTTATCAGCCCAGTCGATGGGCGAGATGAAGCCACTTACAGAATCTACCAGGTCCGGAGAATTCGGAAAAGATGACTTTCTTGTCATGCTGCTCAGGCTTGCATCACAACCATACCAAACTTCACGCAGGAGACCCTGTCCCATGACGTCTGTTTGGATGTATTTAACCGTGTTGGGGTCGATCAGGTTTCTATTGGAAGAAATATCGCTGATCCCGCTTACACTCAGGGCGTAGACCGTGCCTTGCGCAAGCGGTGTTGTTTCCAGGAGGACTTCCAATAGAGCGCCGGGGATACTGTCGCTGCCGGACGACGTTACGCCGAGGATTTGCCCATTGCCATTGAGCTGATAGTTTGCCGCATCCAAAGCTGTTTCCGAAGTCACGTATTCTGAAAAGACAACGCGAATGGAGCGATCATTTAGCATTTCCACTCTGGTGATTTCAGGGGGGGTTGTCTCTACTTCAACCGACAGGATGGCCTCATCGCTGACCCATGAATCCAGGAGTCTGAGGCGGTAGGCGCCTGCATCGTAGCCGGTCACGTAGTCCAGCGGCAGCACGGGGCCGCTGCATTGGAGCAGGTCCTCCCACTGGCTGGCGGAGGTGAGCTTCTGCCACTGGAGTTTTTCGGGCATTATTGCGGTCACCTCCACGCCCAAAGTTGCTGAGTCTCCCTCAATCGCGGTCACGTTTTGAGGCTGCGCCAGGAGTATCATCAGCTCTGAAGGAGCGCTGAGCCAGGCTTCACCATTTAGCTCGAAGCTGGCGACGTAAAGGCCGACCTCTTTTTCCGAGATTGAGTTTAGCTCCAGCACCGTTGAGTCAGCCTCGGGCAGAACCGTCCACTTACCCTTCAGGTTAAAATGATTCCACTGGAGGTTTTCGATTTCGCCTGGGATGTCCATCAATGCGATGAAGGCGGAGTCGTCCAGAGATACCATCTGGTCCGGAGTGGCCGGCAGGAGTCTGGCTGCGTAGCCAGGGGTGCCACCCCAGACGGGTGAGGGGTACCAGTTAAAGGGTTGACTCCAGCTTTCCGGAGGAGCCTGCAGGTTAATGACTTCCATGGAGTAGCCGGTGCGGTCAGTCTCCGGATACCACTTGCGGTCATAGGCGAAGGATTGGATGATCGCTCCATCCGGGGCTTCCAGGGTGAGCTGCTCGCCTTTACGGGCCAGATTGCCATCGTAGCCGGAAAGCAGCAACATTCCGTTGGTATCGTAGCGACTGGCGAAGCAATCCAGGTCCTTTGCCAATACCAGATATTCACCCGGGGCAATGACAGTAGCAGGGAAGGTGTAATTGATTCCTTCGGTGAACTGAACCTGGAGCATGTTGACCGGCTGATCGCTGGTATTGTAAATTTCCAGCCAGGCATAATCGTCATAGTTAGTGGCCTCTTCATCCTCAATATCGGCTGAATACATCAACTCGCTGATGCGAAGTGCCGAGTAGTCTTGCCGAACCAGATAATCGAACTGGCTCAGAGCGCTCCACTCGCCGTTCTTGTAGGTGCGCATCTTGAGGAGTGCGCTCTTATCGAGCGTGATTGTCGTGGTGGAGGCTCCTGTAGGGGGGTTATCCTTTACAGTCGTGGAGAGCTCTATATCGAAGTAGAGATCGGAGCTGACCATGTTGCATTGATGAACCTCTACGGCGAGTACGTTTTTGCCGACCCGCAGGCGCTGGGCCGGTAAGGTGTGGTCAAAGTAGACATCCTCGGTTGTGGAATCGACTACCGCTTCGGAGAGAGTAGAGAAGGTGATTGAGCCTTCGGGCATGTTGCTGCGCAAAATTTCAACTCCATTGAGGTAGACCACGGCGCCGTCGTCTCGGTTGAGAGAGAGCTTCATCCCCTCGATGCCATCAAGAGAATCGAGGTTAAACTCATGCCGGAAGTAGGTGGTGATCACGAAGACACCCTCTTCAGTGACGCGAGTGGTCCGGGTCCCGATATCGGAGCTGCTGCCAAAGCCGAAACGCCCGGGGCCTTCGCTCCACTCCGAGTCATTATAGGTGATGCTTCTCCAGTTGATGAATCCCTGATTGGAGGGAGTGCTTCCTTTATCGAAGTATTTCCAGACTGATTTTTTGGGGATCAAGGTTTGAGGCATCTCCGGGGTATAGGGGTCTTCACCCGTACCAGAAACGAGGATGGCCTCCGGGTTGATGCTGCCATCTGGCAGCCTTGGGTCGCTTCCATCAAGAGTGTAATAGAAGGAGCTGGTAGCGCTCAGGGTGATCTGCTGGCCAGGCTCATACATTCCAGAAGACATTGTGGAGAGAGGTGCAGCGACGCTGGGGTACCATCCCTGGTTTTTGAATTGGTTCAAGACGATGTCGGTTCTTTGCGGGAAGTAGGTCTTGAGCATATAGTTGTTTTCATTGACCCAGTCTATGTCACGGGTGCGGAGACTGCCCATGGTTGAGCCCCAGCGAGCGCTTTCGCCAATAACGGCCAGGTCGATTTCATCCATGCGTGCCTGATAGCGCGCGATGCACTTTGCTGGAGTCAGGATACCTTCATTGAAGAACTGCTCCTGCACGATGTCGGCAAAGCGCATTCTGTACTCCGGGTTTTGGCAGAGTGCCAGATGGAGGATCATTGGCTCAAACTGGTTGTATTGAGTGTAGCCGCGGCCCGCAGTGGTGTAATCCATAGTCAGCCCCCAGTCTTCGCGGTTAGCTGCCAGACTGTGCTCGGCATCGTGGCGGAACCACTTAAACCCGTCGGGGTTGACTCTGTTGTATAGAGAAAAAAGGTTGTTGGGCGCATTGATGAAGAGAGAGCGCGGGTTATCAGGATCGCCGGTGTAGTAGGCATTGATCATGAATTTGATCAGGTTATCCTGGTCCAGAAGGATGGGATAGCCGAGGTTGCGGCTGCCATCGGGGTTGAGCCCCCGTATGCGGTAGTAGTTGGCCTCTTTACCGGGGCCAAAGCCCTCCTGGCTCATATCGTAGAGCTTGCGCCAGGCATCCATATTACCGTTATTGGCCACTGTTGCGCGTCCACCGCTGGAATCCGTTTTAATGCAATCCCAGTCTTCCTCATCGCCGCCCATGTAGGTGACGGCGAAATCCGCATCGATTCGCTCCTGGGTCATGTAGAGCCCCCAGTAGATACCGTTCAGAAAAAGATGGTAGTAGCGACTGCGCGAATAGATGGTGCCGGCTTCGCGCTGTGTGTCGCGTGAGAAAACCTCACGTACTGCCGTATAGGTTGAAGGGGCTTCGCGGTGCCAGGAGTGGTTCTGTTCTGTGCGAAGGTCTATTTTATCAAATACACTTACGCCTTCATCGCCAAACAGGGGGAATATAAGCTGGCTCTCTCCATATCTGCTGCGGAAGAAGAGCCTGAAAGAGTGTTTGGGATTGCCACTGGTGCGACTGGCCGCGCCACGTATGCGCAAGCCGGCATTGATATGGAACTCCTCGCCGCCCTGGGGGTCAATCAGCTCCACGGAAGCTGGGCGCTCCCAGGCGTCGCCGGAATTCCCCGGATTTACGTAAATGCCCATTTGCGGGTCAAAGAGGTTATCCAGGTCTGTCAAAATAGAGATGGAGGGGATATCCTTGAAGCCTTCTCTGATTCTCTCGGCATAGTTGGCAGAGGCGGTGACGCCTGGATTCATGCCGTAGTGCATGGCGTGGCCATTAATCTGGCCAGAAGAGGGCCAGCCTTTGGGTGGGCTTGAGGATTGAGTGAGGATATCCTCCAGGAAGAGCCAGGTGCATGAGGTGACTTCCGAGGGCAGGTGATACGGTCTATATGATATGGCGCGCAGAGTGGTTGTTTTATCAATGGTGAGCGGGGCGCTATAGGTCTGGCCGTTTGTCTCAGAGGGTTCGGAGCCATCCAGCGTATATCGGATTTGTACATCGGATTCCAGACTGCTTATCTCCAGCTCAAAGGGGGTGTCATAGTATCCTCTGGGGTGGCTGAACTGTACGGTTGCGGTGGGGGCCAGGAACCCTTTCCCATTAGCGGCTCCCGGGGTGGGAGTTTTGAAGTAGCGCAGGTGAAGCTCGGAGTTATCGACCAGAGTCAGGAGCGGTTGAATCAAAAACTCCGGGTCTTGGGCTGAATTGTTCAGGCCTATAATTTTGAGGATATTTTCTCCCACTTGCAGGAGGGCGGGGTCTACTTTGAATTCATCCCACACGAGGACCTGGTCAATGGTTCGGCTCACGGTTGCAGCGGCGTTCCAGGGCAAAGTGGTTGGGGCGTTCGCTGATGCGATGAAGTCGCCATTCAAAAGCGCCACAAAACCATCGCTATAGCGAATATTAAAAGTCAGAGAGCTCTCGGCAGGAGGGAGCTCCTCTACCTGAAAAGCGTACTCCAGGTCAATGCGCGAGTTAATATCCTTCATCTGCTCTTCTACGTCGGTCTTAATGAAGGGGACGATCGCTCCGGCTGTAGAGATGCCGCCGGCGGCAGTATCTCCGACCAGACGAAAACGACTGTTCCACTCACCGTAAGTGCCTTCAGTTGCATAGAGCTCTACTCCGGCGCCTCCGCCAGACTCGAAATAGATCATTCTAATGCTATAGACACCCGACTGAGGGAAGTTAAAGGAGCCCAGAGTATCGCCCATACCTCGCGTACCGGGATATTCGCAGACAAAGTTAACGCCGTTGCCTGTAATCCTGAGCTGGAAGCCGTCATCGCTCATGCTGCCAAAAGTCCACATTCCGGCTCTGGGTATGAAGATATTGGCCTCAATGAGCAGTACAAAGTTATCTTTATTCACAGAGGTGGAGCTGTGGGTCGGGAACGGGGTGTCGGGGCTATAATGCCCGGGGGAAGCTGTATCACCAAAGTTGATGGTGTCATAGATGCCGACGACAGGATAGGTGGTATCATTGCGCCAATAGGACCTGTTTTTAATGTAGGTTTCTGCCTCGCTGATGTTGTTGATGCCCTGTACGTTCAGATGCCAATAGGAGACGGTAAAGCCGCCTCCGCCCTCAGTCTCCGTGAAGCCGATTCCGCCAGCGCCTTCCCCTGAAGAGGAGACCCCTGACTGGGACGGAACACGCCACTGCAGGAGGCTATCCAGATTCACCAGCTCCAGAACTTCCTGGGTAAGACCGTAGGAGATATCTGAGTACTGGGGGGGAAACTTCTTGGCAAACTCATGGAGGATCGTGCTGCCATCTTTATCGACCAGTGCCAGGTACTCACCGTCTTTACTCAGGCTGAAGTTTGCATGAAGCTCCTGGCCGGAGACGGGCGGTTTGGTGGTACCGTCAGCAAATACGATGAGATAGCCTTGTGCGGCAATACGAGTGGGGCTGGGGAACTGCCAGCGGGTGAGATTGCTGGCACTATCGGTCAGATAATAGCCGCCGATGTTGATTGAGCTGTCGCTGTCATTAAAGATTTCAATCCAGTCACTGGCCACTCCGTTAGAGTCTTGCAGACCCTCATTGTTGGAAGCCAGGAATTCGTTAATCCGCACAGCAGCTTCCAGTTTCAGCGGTACCGAAAATGCAAACAGGAGAGCCGCACCCAAAACTGTTAAGACTGCAGGTAAATAAAAATTCTTTTTCATTCTGTGAGATCGTTTTTTAAACAAAGCACCTTGCCACACCAGCAGATACTAGCAAGCATGAAGCATCTTTTCAACCAACAGGATGTAAAAAACGAACTATTCCCTATTTTAGGAAGCAGCAGCCCCGCGCAAAGCTGCCGATGCACGCTGAATTTTGAGGAAAACTCGCTTCAGAAACGATTTTGAAAATTATAACCTGTTGAATTAGAACAGATTATTTTTCTTTTGACAATTCTGTTTTTTCTACCGAGCTTTCTTCTGTTTCAGGGGCGTTTGCCTGTGGAGACGGAGAGAGTTTTTCTGCAATCCTCTGGATAATGACGTAAAGCGCAGGGATAAAGAAGATGCCCAGAGTGGTTGCCACGGCCATTCCTGCGAAAACGGTCGTACCCAGAGATTGACGGCTGGCGGCGCCTGCCCCCGAGGCCAACACCAACGGCAGCACGCCAAAGAGGAAGGCAAAAGAGGTCATCAGAATGGGACGAAAACGCAAACCGGCAGCCTCAACGGCAGCCTCTATGATGGGCATCTTCCTGTCACGGCGCACTTTGGCATACTCCACAATCAAAATCGCATTCTTGGCCGCCAGCCCCAGAAGCATGATGAGGCCAATCTGGAAATAGACATCGTTGGGCAGGCCGCGCAGAAAAATTCCGAGGAAAGCTCCAAAGACGCCGACTCCGAGGCCGAAGATCACCGCAAACGGGACGGCCCAGCTCTCATAAAGGGCTGCCAATACCAGAAAGACGAAAACCAGTGCCAGGAGGAAGATAAAAATCTGCTGGGCAGCGGTGGTCTGTTTTTCCTGATAGGCGATATTGGTCCATTGATAACCAAACCCGTCAGGCAGGCTCTCCTGGGCCACCGCCTCCATTGTCTTTATCAGCGCTCCAGAGCTGACGCCGGGGAGCCCCCGTGCCTGCACCTCCGCGCTGCGGTACATGTTGAAGTGGGTCAGGTTATCGGCGCTATTGGTGGCGATGGTGGTGGCCAGAGTGCTCATCGGGACCATTTCCCCCAAGTCGCTTTTTACAAAGATGTTGTAAATATCCGATTCATTCATTCGGAACTGTGGCTGAGCTTGCAGGTAGATTTGGAAATTGCGGGCAAAGCGGGTGAACTGGTTCACATAAGCGCTCCCCAGGTAGACCTGCATAGCGGTGTAGAGACGGTCCACGGGGACCTGGAGCTTCTTGAGCTTATCGCGGTCCAAGTCCACAAAGACCTGTGGCACCATGGTATTATAGAAAGAGAAGGCCGAGGCGACCACATCGCTCTGCTCCTTGAGCCTGGCCACGTACTCTTGAAGCACCGTTTCAAGGTCTTCGGGCTCCAAACCTTTGCGGTCCTGTAACTCAAACTGCACGCCATCGACCGTACCCATGCCGGAAATAGCAGGTGCGCCGCCGGCAGAGAAAATCGCATTGGGGATTTGGCTGATATCTTTCGTAATTTTGGCAACCAGATAATCGGCCTTTTGTTCTGGCCGGGTTCGGTACTTCCAATCTTTCAGCGTTACGATGACCGAGCCGTAATAGGTACCATAAGATATCTGGAAGAGGTTCAGGCCGTTGATGGTCGCGACTCCTTCAACTTCCGGCAGCGAAACCAGATAGTCCTCCACCTTTTTCATGAACTCTTCGGTTCTCTCCAGACTTGAACCCGGGGGCAGGATGCCGACGCCAAAGATAACCCCCTGGTCTTCTGAAGGGACAAAGGAGGAAGGGATGACGCTGGCCAGATGCCCGGCGCCGTAGTAGATGGCCCCCAGGAGAAGGAGACAGAGAAGGGTCTTGCGTATCAGGACCTTGGATAGATGTTGATAGCCCCGGGTGGTGTGCTCGAAAACATGATCAAACCAGCGTGAGAATAGAGCCAGAGGGCTTTTGCTTTCTTTTTTGCGTGGTCGCAAAAAGAGAACGCAGAGGGCAGGGGTGAGGCTAAGCGCGATAAAGGCCGAGATCAGCACCGAGACTGCCAGCGTGATGGCGAACTGCTTATAAAGCATGCCGGTGATGCCGCCCAGAAAAGCGACCGGGATAAAGACGGAGACCAATACCAGCGCCACACCGATCACTGCGTTGGAGACGTCGCTCATGGCGTCAAGCGTTGCCTGCAGAGCCGTTTTGCCCCGGGCCAGATGGTACTCCACCGCTTCGACTACCACGATGGCGTCATCTACCACGATGCCGATGGCCAGCACCATGGCAAACATTGTCATGGTGTTGATGCCAAAACCCAAGGGAGCGAAGAGCGCCAGAGTCCCGATAATGGAGATCGGTACGGCGATGATCGGGATAATCGTGGCACGGAAATTACCCAGAAAGATAAATACTACCAGAAAGACCAGTACAAATGCCTCAAAGAGTGTGTGGAGCGTCTCCTCAATGGAGCTCTCGATAAACTTGGTGCTGTCGTAAACTACGGTGTTTTTGAGGCCTGGCGGGAAGCTGAGCTCCAGCTCGGCGATGCGCTCTCTCACCCTCTTGGCGGTATCCAGACCGTTGGCATCAGGCAACTGGTAGACAGCCAGCAGGGCGGCCGGAGTCCGGTTATAACGGCCACTTGATTTATAGACGCGGCTGCCCAGCTCCACCTCAGCTATATCTCTGGCGCGCAGCATGGAGCCATCGCTGTGTGCTCGGATGATGACATCGGCGAATTCATGCGGCTCGACCAGTCTGCCTTTGAGCTTAACCGTCTTGGAAAAGGGAGTCCCGGGCACGGCGGGCGGGTAGCCGACCTGACCGCTGGCGGCTTCGCGGTTTTGCTCCGAGACGGCTGCATATAGCTCGCTGGCATCCACTCCCAACTGCGCCATTTTGTTGGGATTGAGCCAGTAGCGCATCGCGTAATCCTGAGCCGTGAAGAGAGAGACGCTGCCGACGCCATCCACACGTTTGAGCTCAGTGACCAGGTTCAAATAGGCGTAGTTGTTGAGGAAAACCGAGTCGTACTCCTTTTCATCTTCAACAAAAAGAGCGGTGGATAAAAGGATGTTGGGGGATTGCTTGGTGATGGTGATGCCTTGCTGGGTGACCTCTGCCGGCAGGAAAGCCTGGGCCTGGGCGACACGGTTTTGAACATCCACCGCAGCGATATCCAAATCCTTCCCCGTCGCGAAGACCACGTTTAAAATCATGACTCCGTCATCCGTGTTCGAGGAATACATGTAGATCATTCCCTCGATGCCGTTCATCTGCTCTTCGATGGGGCGTGCCACGGTGTCCTCAATGACGCGGGCATTGGCTCCGGGGTAGACCGCCACGACCTGAACCGTCGGCGGGACAATATCGGGAAATTGCGCCACGGGCAGACGGGTCAGGCTCACCAGACCGGCAATCAAAATCACAATGGAGAGCGACATCGCAAAGACCGGACGGTATATGAAAAATTTTGCCATAATCTAATGCAGTTTAATGGTTATACAGAGGCCAGGCGCCAGAGTCCGAAGCTATCTGCGGGGGTAAACTCATTGAGCGGAATCAGCCTTTAGTTTTTGAGAGAGCGCTGCGCTTTCTTCGGCGCTGAGCGCATTGACCGTGATTCCGTTGCGGAGCTTCAGGAGGCCCTTGACGACCAGGCGCTCCCCGGGGGCCAGGCCGCCATCTACGACGGCCATGTTGTTATCGAGCATGGCAACGCTCAGTGGGCGCATCTGCACCTTGCTCTCATTATCCACCACGAAGCCCATTACCTTGCTTTGCAACTGCATGAGAGCTGACTGAGGAACCAGAAAGATGTTCGTAAACTCTTTATAGGGGAGCCTGATTTTCCCGAACTGATTGGGCCTGAGGTAGCCATGAGGGTTGGGGAATTCTACCTTCACTTTAAGAGTGCCCGTGGTCGGGCTAAACTCACGGTCTACGAAAATGATCCGCCCTTTTTCCGAATAGAGGGTGCCATCGGCCAGAACCAGCTCTGCCTGCAGCCAACTGCCGGCTTCGGGGATGGACTGCTCTGCAAGCGCTTTTGCCGAAGTTTCAAAAACGCCATCTTTGGTGCTCTGCAAATAAGCCTGCTCGCTCAAGGGGAAAGTCGCCCAGACAGGGTCAATAACACCCATGGAGCCGAGCTGAGTGCTGCCGGCACTGACCAGATTGCCGGGCCGCACGCTGACCTCTCCCAGGAGCCCACTGTAGGGGGCAAAGACCTTGGTGAAGCCCAGGTTGATCTCGGCCGCCTGCAGTTTGGCTCTGGAGAGCTCCACGGCCGCTTCGCTCTCTTTGGCAGAGGCGACGTAGACATCATATTGAGCTTTGGAAATCACCTCCTGGGCCAGGAGCTCCTTATTGCGGGACAGGTCCGCTTCTGCCTTGGCGGCTCGGGCCTCATCTATCAGGAGCTGCGCCTTTGCTGCTTCCAGGGCGGCCTGATAAGTGGAAGGGTCGATCTCAAAGAGCAGGTCATTGGTCTCCACCATCAGCCCCTCTCGGGCCGGGGCACTTATGAGATAGCCGGAGACCTGCGCCTGGAATTTGATCTCTGCCGGGGATTCAAGATTGCCTGCAATTTCCGCGTAGCCCTGGTAATTCGTGTGGGAAAGAGTGATAACTTCCACCGTGGGCGGCGGTTGCTGGGGGATTTGGCTGGCGGCTTTTTTGCCACAGCCGCTTATGGCGAGACATAACATCAAAACCATACTGCTTGCTTTCAAGAGCAAATATAAGCAAGGCGCCTTCGGTCTTTTTTCCATCTTAGTGCTTCTTTGTTTCTGGTTCTCGAACTCGTTTAAAGTCTAGTAGAGGATCGCCAGTTTTGCAATAGGGTATCTGCTGTTTTCCGTAACTTTGAGGGGATGTTCCTCAAATTCTTTGCTTCTCCTTTTGTTTGAGCTTTTCATTTTGGGTGGGGTCTGCTAAAAAGGCATTGCGATGTTGAGACGTTGGTTTTTTGAGATTTGTCTTTGTGCAGCCTTCGCTTTTGCGTTCAAAGGGTTTGCAGGGGAATATTATTGCACGAATGGCGAAGTCATTAAGGGGGACCCCATCTCTTTTAAGGAAGAGGGGGTGGTCTTTAAGAAAGACTCGGGCGGCTATACCGATACGATCCAGTGGCCCAGCTTTACGCAGGAGACTCTGAAGGTTCTGGCCGAAAGTAAAGACCCTTATGCGCAGTACTATGCGGAGCCTTTCATTGAAATACCGCTGGAGGACTTGAAAGCGAAAACCGTTAAACCTCCTCCCAGAATCGTAGTGGCTGAGGTGGACCGAGTCGCCAGCTACCATCCTGCTCCGGGTTTCCTCAGCGCCTGGCTAACCCCGGCCGGACTCCTCATCCTGGTATCGCTCTATGCGGGAAATCTCGTGGCCGGCTATAGCATCGCGCGGTTCCGCCGTAAACAGCCCGCTCTGGTCTGTGGTATATCGGCCATACTGCCTGTTGTGGGACCCGCTATCTTCATGGTTCAGCCCGAGCAGGCCCCTGCACCGGTTGAAGTCTTTGAAGAAGAGTTGACCGATCAGCCAGAGGCAAAGGAGCTTGTCGCCTCCACAGGTGCCAGTGCGCTCACTAAGACGATGACTCGCGCCGCGACGGTCAAGGATAGCGCAGCAGCCGGCTATGAGCCTGCTATCTATAAGAAAGGGGATATTACTTTCAACCGCCGCTTTTTTGAGACCAAGTTCCCGACCTTCTTCCGTCCCGTCTTGGGCCAAAAGGAGAAAACGGTCATGTTTGTCATTAATGAAGGCGGTAAATTCCATGAGGGAATCCGCTTTTCGCGCGTGACGACTGGTGAAATCTACCTGGTGCCGATGGCAGGGGTAGGGGAGATCAGTATTTCCATAGCAGCGATCGATTCTGTGGAGGTAAAACCGCGATAAACCGACAGGACCAGAGCAAGTTGAAGCTTGCTTGAAACATTGTTGCAAAAAAGGCCGTGTAGTGAGCACGGTCTTTTTTTGCCTCTTGCAGGGGCAGGCTTTTCTCAGAGAGCTTCCAAAAGAAGAGGGAGGATTCCGCCAAACTTGCCGTTACTAAAGATACAGACCACGTCGTCCGGCTTTAGCTCCTGGCAAAGCCATTCAACGATGCCGGGGACTTCCGAAAAATGGGCTGCCGGAATTTGGCGGCTTTCCCGTATCTGTCGGACCAGTTCGGCCACGTCGAGCCTTTCATCCGGTGCCAGTTGGTCTTCTCTGGCGATGGCGCTGATGGCGACCCCGTCACTGAGCCCGAGCGCCTCTGCCAGCTCTCTTTGGAAGACGTTGCGGCGGGTGGTGTTGGAGCGCGGCTCAAAGGCCGCCCAGATACGCCGGTTGGGATAGCGCTGGCGCAGGGCAGCGATGGTTTGCGAGATGGCGCTGGGATGATGCCCAAAATCGTCAATCAAAGTAACGCCAGACTTTACTCCAAAAAGCTCCATCCGGCGGCGGATTCCCTTGAAAGTGAGAAACGCCGATTGAATTTGCGCCGGAGTGAGCCCGCAGTGCAGCGCACAGGCAGCGACCCCCAGGGCGTTGCGGACGTTGAAATCACCGGCCATGGGGAGGGTGTAGGTGGCTCCCTGCAGTTCGAAGCTCGAGCCGCCATTTTCATGCAAGATATGGGTTGCCTGGTAATCGTTCTGGGTCCCAAAGCCGAATCTCCTGACTGGACAAAAACGGATGTCCCGCATCACCTCCAGCAGGTTCTCATCCTCCCCATTGTAAAGGACGAGCCCATTGGAGGGGACGATCTGGATGAGGTGACGAAAGGTCTTTTTAATGGCGGCCAGGTTTTCAAAAATATCGGCATGGTCAAACTCCAGATTGTTGAGAAGGGCGACCTCCGGGCAATAATGGATAAACTTGCTTCGTTTATCAAAAAAGGCCGTGTCATACTCATCCCCCTCAATAATAAACCAGGGACTATCGGTGAAGCGGGCGCCCTGGCCCAGATTGGGAGGGATGCCGCCAATTAAATAGCTGGGGTTTAATCCATTATGTTCAAAGACCCAGGCCAGCAGGGAGCTTGTCGTTGTCTTCCCATGCGTTCCGCAGACCACCAGAGGACGCTTGCCTCGAATAAAGTAGTTTTTGATTAGCGATGGCAGCGAAGTGTAGGCAAGACGCTCCTGCAGAATATATTCTACCTCCGGGTTGCCTCGCGAGAGCGCATTGCCGATGACCACCCAGTCCGGTTTTTGGGTCCGTAGATTCTTCTCGTAGTAACCTGGTAGAGGTTCAATCCCGTGAGATGCGAGAAAGTCGGACATTGGTGGGTAGATATTCGCATCTGAGCCGCTGACAGAATAGCCCTGGTTTTTTAGAGCAACGGCGACGGAAGCCATGGCCGTACCGCAAATTCCGGCAAAGTAAAACGAAGGCTTTTTGCTCACTATTGAGGCTGTTTGGTTAAGCGATTGCATGGTTTTTTGCAATAAATTAAAATAGCATCAGCATATCGACATCTCTTGCTGGGAGAACTTTAGCAGGAACTCACAAAATAGCCAGCCATTCAAGCCCCGGGCCCCGTGCATTATTTTGTAGTGGGAGGAGGAGATTCAGGGTCCGGCTCAACCCGAACTTCTGCCACCGATGGAGCCGCCAGCTCTGCCGCAACCGTGCCAGATGCCTCCGGGGCGGTACGAAGCTTAGCCCGGTATTCTTCATCATCTTTTTCATTGTGGCGATACTCGGGAAGGGTAAGCTTCCAGCGAATGGAGCCAATCCTCATCACCAGAATGACCCCAATGCTGAAAGACCACTTGTAGGGGAGGTCCCAGATATCGGAGCAGACAAAAAGAATAGCCCCGGCGGCCGAAGCCGTTGCATAAAGGTAGATGCCGGGGCGAAAAACGTTCGGGATCGTCCCCAGGAATACATCTCTCAGCATTCCGCCAGCCACTCCGGTGATCACACCCATCATGACAGCGTTCACCACCCCGGCATGATACTCAAGCGCTTTCCAGGCGCCGATGACCGTAAAGAGAGCCAGCGCAAAGGCGTCTGCGACATCCAGGAGTTTCCGGGGCAGGGGAATAATGCGGGTGATGAAAAAGGTGAGGAAACAGGAAATGACAATGGCGATAGTGAAGTTTGGCTGCTCCACCCACCAGACTTCAATGTTCAGGCAGATATCGCGAATGGTTCCTCCGCCCACACCGGTCACGAAGCCGAGCACCAGAACGCCAAAAATATCGATCTTCTTGTTGCGTGCCGCAAGCACTCCGGTGATGGCGGCCGTGATGGCGGCAAAATATTCCAGAGATGCTGAGTTTCTGAAGCTGTATTCAATAGAGGCCAACCAGTGAAGGAGATGCACCAACCCTGCATCCAAAACTTTTTGTAGCCAAAGAGTTAAATCGCTGGATTCCATTTTTGTTTTCGAGTGATCTGTTGGATGGTGCGTTGGCGGTTTGAGTCTTTCGGGGCTCCTGCCGATGCTCCGCACCTGAATCAGAGAGTAAAGGATTTTGGTGGCGGATTATCAAATCTTTTCTTGCAAAACTTCGTGCAGAGAGCTTGCTTTGCGGCGGTTGATTCAGTAACATGGGCGCTCTCGATCGACAGGTCGGGTTCTTCTAGTGGGCGATTGGCACAGTTGGTTAGCGCGTCTGCTTTACACGCAGTAGGTCGGGGGTTCGAGTCCCTCATCGCCCACCACTTCAATTCAGATTCTTCCAAAGATTTCACCGCTTTTTTTAACCGCAGATGACAAAGTTTTAACCGCAGATTACGCAGATTTTCACAGATTTTTTAGGGGACAAAACCGGATGCGACCCCTACGGGGTCGGGTGGGGATTTTTCTCTCATCTTTACCAGGGGTCTATGACCCCTGGCTATAAGATGGCATCCCTACGGGATGCTTGAGAATGGTATGCTCCGCATACACGGTGCGGGGCGCCTCATCGGGGGTAAAGGGTGTTGCATCACTCTCGGGGGGATGTTTTTGGCGCAATGGGGGAGTTCTTTTTGTATTTCTTTTTGTGTGGGGATTTTTTAGAATTCTTTTGGAGTGAGGTTACTGATGAGAAGATTGAATATTGGCAGGTATGGGATTTTGTATGTTGTGCTGTCCGTAGTGGCTGTTGTTTTTCTGGGGGTTGTATCGTTTCGGACGGTGGCGCAGAGTAAGCCTTCGGCGGGGTCGGCCGCGGGTCAAAAGGTTTTATCGAGTCTGGACCGTGCGCAGGTGGAGAAGGGGACGCTGAAGCGGGAGTTCCGGGGCGCCTGGATTCATACGGTTTTTCAGGAGGAGTACTCGAAGATGACACCGGCAGAAATGCGGAGGGACTTCGATCGCAAGCTGGATTTTCTCAAAAAGTGTGGGATTAATGCCGTGATTTTTCAGGTTCGTCCGGAGGCTGATGCCTGGTATCCCTCGCGGTTGGAGCCCTGGAGCCGGTTTCTGACCGGTAAGCAGGGGGTGGCGCCGGAGCCTCTGTGGGACCCGATGGAGTACCTGATTATTGAGTGCCACAAGCGGAATATGGAGTTCCACGCGTGGCTGAACCCTTATCGTGCCAGTGCTTCCGGCGGGAGCGCGATTTTTGCCAGGAATCATCTATATCATCGTGAGCCGGAGCGATTCGTCAAATATGGGAACCTGATTCTTTTTGACCCGGGGATTCCCGCAAACCGTCAGTTCATCTGCAGTGTGGTTAAGGATATCGTGAGCCGCTACGACGTGGATGCGATTCACATGGATGATTATTTTTACCCCTATCCGGAAAAGGGATTGGAGTTTCCGGACCAGGAAAGCTTCCGTCGTTATGGGTTGGCGGTCGGCTGGCAGTCCGGACAGAAGGAGGATTGGCGGCGTGATAACGTGAGCCGTCTGATTCAGGAGCTCAAGCATATGCTGATGGATGTCAAGCCGTGGGTACGCCTGGGGATCAGCCCATTTGGGATTTACCGCAATAAAAGCAGTACGCCCGATGGCTCGGGCAGCGATACCGGCGGGCTGCAGAACTATGACGACCTTTACGCGGATGTCTTGAAATGGGTTCAGTTTGGCTGGGTGGATTACAATATGCCCCAGATTTATTGGGAGATCGGACACAAGGCGGCTGACTATGCGACGCTGGTGGAGTGGTGGAACCGCAATGCCTCCGGACGGCACCTTTATGTCGGACAGAACGTAGTCCGCACGATGGAGGTAAAGGAGTTGCGGGAGAAGATGGAGATGAGCCGAAGATATGCGAATATTGGGGGAAATTGCTTCTGGCCCGCCAATGAGCTTCTGAAGAATACGGGCGGTATCGCCTCCCAGTTGCAGACAAATTATCACCGGTACCCGGCCCTGATTCCGGCTTACATCCGGATGAACCCGGGATTGCCCGAAGAGGTGAAAAACCTGACCCTAAAAAAAGCGGACAGTAATACAGCTTATCTGCTCCAGTGGAGCGCAGAGATGAATGTGCGCAATCCCAGTACGGCCAGTTATTTTGTTATTTACCGAGTGCCCGATGGGAGCGCGATGGATTTGACGCGGCCGGAGAATATTATCGCCACGACGCGGGAGACCTCCTTCCGGATACCTTTCAGGGATGGCAAACGGCAATACCTCTATGGGGTGACGGCGGTGAATCGCTACCACAATGAGAGCCCGAAAGGAGTCTGGAAGCGGGTGAGACCGTAGGATGGGTTCTGTTTGGTCTACTTGGCATCGCGGGGATCGAGGGCGTCGCGTAAGCCGTCGGCCAGGAAATTGAGGGAGAGCAGGACCGTTACCAACAGCGCAGTGGGGAAGAGGATGCTCCACCAGTAGATGCGCAGCGGATTGATCTGCCCCGCACCACCAGCAATGAGCGAGCCGAGGCTGGCCTGAGGCGGCTGGACACCGATGCCCAGATAGCTCAGGAAGGATTCATTGAGGATGATGGCAGGGATCGTCAGAGCCAGATAAACAATGGCGACTCCTGCAACGTTGGGAATAATGTGGCGGAAGAGTATCCGCAGCGGGCCAGCCCCGAGGACTCTGGCGGCTTCGACAAAAGGCATCTGGCGCAGAGATAGAACCTGGCCACGGACGATGCGCGCCATGGTCAGCCAGGAGATGGCGCCCAGGCCGACAAAAAGAAAGAGGAGACGGATGAGATGGGCCGAATCCCCCTGAAGGAGTTTGAGCGAAGAGAAATAACCTTGCGCCAGACCTTCCAACGTCGTGATGAGGGCAATCACAAAGACGATGGAGGGGAGACAATAGAGGACATCGACAAAACGCATCATGACGGAATCGACCCTGCCGCCCAGGTAGCCGGCCGTGGCACCCCAAAGTACCCCGATGAAGAGGCTCAAGAGAGCCCCCACAGCGCCAACCAGCAGAGAAATGCGGGCGCCAAAAAGCGTGCGAGCAAAGAGGTCGCGGCCATGGTCATCGGTCCCAAAGAGATGCTGGAGGCTGGGCGGCGAGTTCAGGAGGTCGCTCAACTCATTGGGGTTGACCCTGGAAAAAAGGGGGTAGAGCAGAATGAAGAAAAGGAGGGCCAAGAGGTAACCTGCACTCAGCAACGCCAGGCGGTTTTTTTTGAAGCGCCTCCAGGCCAGCCGTGAAGGTGAGAGAAAGGGGTTCGTGCTCATTGTAGCTTAATCCTTGGGTCCAGATAGCTGTAGAGAATATCGACCAGCAGGTTGAGGATGAGAAGCAGAACCGAATAAACCAGCGTGAGACCGACAACCATCGTGTAGTCGCGATTGAGCGAAGAATTGACCATGAAGACTCCAATCCCCGGTATCTGGAAGATGTTTTCAACGATGAACGAACCGGTCAGGAGGTCTGCCAGCAGTGGCCCTGAATAGGAGAGGAGCGGCAGGATGCCGAGCCGGAGCGCGTGTTTAAAGTAGATGCTGAAATCCGAGAGTCCTTTGGCACGGGCGGTGATGATGAAATCCGATTGCAGCGCGGTGATCATCCCTTCGCGGGTAAGGCGCGCGACCCTGCCGGCAAAGTAGACTCCCAGCGAGACTACCGGCAAGACGGCATGAAGTGGCGAGCCCCAGAGAGCCACGGGGAATATCTGCCAGTGGATGGAAAAGAGCAGAATAAGCAGCGGTGCCAGGATGAAGCCCGGCACGCAGATGGCTGAAAGCGCCAGGAGCGTCGCCGAATAGTCAAGCCAGGAGCCTTTGCGTATGGCGGCTATGAAGCCCAGGGGAATCCCCAGTCCCAGAGCCAGTCCAAAAGAGAGGAGACCCAGCAGCATGGAGACAGGTATTCCCTGCTTGATAATATCGGTGACGGTATGGTTGCGATATTTGAGCGAAGCGCCAAGATCGCCCTGGGTGATGCCCTGGAGGAAGTAGAGATATTGCTTCCAAAGCGGTTTATCGAGGTGGTAGCGAGCTGCCAGGTTGCGTTCAATCTCCGGTGAGGCCGGCTTGCGCTCCGAGTCGAAGGGGCCGCCCGGGGCGATGCGAATCAGGGAAAACGCAAGAAAGCTGATTACCAGAACCAGAGGTATCAGGAAAAAAATGCGTTTGCCGATATGGGTCAGTCGTTCCACGTCCTGAGAGATTGGGAAGAGGTTTCGCCTCTATTTTTTGTTTAGAATCAGATAGACCGGTGGTCCTTTGGGGAGGCTGACCTGTGAGGAGTCAGCGCTTTCTTCACCGATGGCGTTGACGATTTTCTCAAAGGAGAACTCGGTGCTGTTGATCTGGAGGCCACTCTGGTCGGCTTTCATTTTTGCCCCTTCTTCGAATTTTATTGGCAGAACGGCGGCAAACTGTGGGTTCCAGAGCGCGACTACGGTTTTACTTTCTTGCGGAGAGCGGGGGAGGAACGCCGCGACAAGAGTGCCGTCTTCCAGTTTGACCAGTTTGGCAAAGCGGGTTCCCTGCAGGAGATGGGTCATGGTGGAAAAGACGGCATAGGCAGGCTTGGGGGAAAAATCCTGCCGCGTGATTCCCATATTGAATTCGAAGTACCAGGGGTCGTCGCCGTCATTGCGGAAGTTGTACCAGAAGTTTTTGGGGTTCACTCCCGAAGCGATTGTGGTGAGATGAGTGCGTGCGAGCAGCTCGGCCTGCCTGCGTTCGGAGTTGGGGGCGAAACTTTGCCTCAGCATCGGATGCTCGGTATAGGTTGCCCAGCCCATTTCGGTATTCCAGATGGGGCGCTGGGGGCCATCGGAGGAGGGGTTGATTTGGCGGTCCGCTTTTTGGAGGTCTTTGATGAAGCTCTCCTCCACCAGGACGGAGCGATAGGGGTGGATGGTAAGGATGTCGAAGGGGGTCTCTTTTTCAAGCATTTTGTCAATGAAGGCGTAGTCAATGCCGGCGGTAGAGAGTCCTAGAACCTGGATTTCGGGGTCGATTTCCTTTATGAGCTGGTAGCTGCGGATGAGGAGATCGGCATACATTTCGGGCGTGCCCTGCCAGAAGAAGATGTTGGGTTCATTCCAGATTTCCCAATGTTTGATGCGGCCCTGGTAGCGGCTCACGCAGGCTCGGAGGTACTCGAGGTAGTCCTGTATTCCCTGCTCTGTGTAGGGCTGGGTCCAGCCGGTCCAATAGGCGGCTATGCCGTAAACCTGAATGCCGTAGCTCTCGGCGGTGGAAACCAGGTGGTCAAAGAAGGGCCAGTTAAACTCCCCCTTGCGCGGCTCGAGCATATTCCAGTTGAACTCTTCGCGCGACCATTTGACTCCGGCCCGGGCGGCCATTTGGGCGACCGTGCTCATCTGATTTGTTGGCAAGCGGTAGAGGTAGACACCCATGCCAAAGGGTGAATCGGGGTCGAGGGAGAAATCTGAGTTCTGGGGGAAGCTTCCCAGCCAGGTGCAGGTGAGAGATTCTTCGAGCAGGCCGGGAGATGAAAAGGTAAAAACGCCTTCGAGAAAGTTCAGGCTCTCGGGGAGAGGGGAGAGGAAGGTTTCCGAGGTTTCCTGGAGTTTTGGCGGGATGGTGATTTGGCGCTCAGCACTTTGGAGGATATCGCCGTTCCAGTTCTTGAGGGTAAAGGTGAGTTTGCCCTCCAGAGGTTTGGAGGCCATCGACTGGGCGTACCAACTGAAGCTGAGTTCTCCCTCTTTTTCTGAGGTGCCGCTTTTGGCATGTTGCATCAGGATGGAATCGGAAGCAGCGGTGGAGGTGAGGAGAATATCGAAATCTTCGAGTTTATAGGTTTTGGATTCAGAGCTCCTCAGCTCGATTCGGCCCAGGCGCAGCGGTCCATGTATTTTGCCATCATTTTCACCGCCGGTATAGCTCCAGTCGTTATCCGGGGGCATTTGGCTGGAGAACTCAAAGCCTTCATCCGTTGCGGTTGCCGTGAGCTCTTTGTAGAAGGTCATGAAGTGGGTGTAAACGTGAAGTCTGGCTTTCAAGCCTGTGGCATCGCCTTTACCTTTGAGTACAATTTCTTTGGGGATTCCCGGCAGGGTGCGTTGCGGCAGGTTCAGGGAGATGGCTCGGGAAGGGTCAGAAAAATCGAGGGTGAGCTCTACCGGTGCATATTCGTGAGATTCTTTTCGGGGGTGAAGAGTCAGCTTTGTTTCTTTGCCGCCGCCCCAGAGGTTCCAGTTTTTTGCAGGAACGCTTGCCTGAAAAGAGTGCGTCAGGGTGGTTTGATTTTCGATTACACCGGTCAGGAGGCTCACTTCATCAAAAAGAATGGCTCCCTGGATAAGCTCCAGTTTATCAGCCAGGATGGCGAATGCCGTGGGGGTGCCGTGGAAAGTGCCGTCATTTTTGCCGCCCCAGGAGACTTCCCATAAGTCCAAGGTCGTGCTGATTTGGCTCCATTGATCGGCTGCGGAGCGAACTTCTTTCTGAAAGGTTTGGCCTGAGCTGTCGGTAACGCGGATTTTGATCCGTATTCCCTCGGGCCTGAAGAGGGAGAGTTGCAGAGCGCTAAAAGGTTCACTCTCAGCTTTTTGGAGGAGAAGGGGATCAAGCTTGGAGTAGGCAGCGACATAGGCGCCGCCATCAGAAAAATCAAAGTGGAGCTTGCCGCAATAGTCGGCTTTGAGGCTGTTGGGCTTATCGGCCTGGGTGATTTCAAAGCTTCCTTTGGCTCCTGGAAACTCGGGGCCGTTACTGAAAGTCCAGTTTTTGGACTCGGCTGTGGGGAACTCTTCGAGCAATACCTCGGCGGCAGCAAGCGAAGAGGCGGAAAGAATCAGGCAAACCAAAGCTACACAGCAGCGCAGTAGACCGTTACAAACGTTACTCATGGCTCCAGTGTAATCACCAGAAGGCAGGAGGCGAGGAAAAAAGGGAGATAGAGCCTTTAATCGTCGTCGTCATCATCGCGGGCTAACCCTTTTTCCACGTATTCATTCCAAATGTTCTTTTCCACTGAGAGCTGGAGGAATACGCTGGGGCGGAACCCGTAGAAGCCGGCAAACTGATGAGGGCTTTTGAGCTTTTCTTTAACTTCAGCTGAAAAGCGGGGCGAATAAATAACGACCGGAGCCAGGAGGTTATCAGGGACTTCCGTGTACCAGCCGGTGGTATCATCGAAAACGCGCAGATACCAGGGCAGAGGCCAGCAATCGCCATCGCGGGTAATGACCTGGATAATCATCTTGTTTCCATCGGGGTGGATGGAGCTGATTTTTTCCACGGTACGAATGAGACCGCGAACGTCAGAGATGGTATGGGCGTAGACATGAGGGTTTTTGGACTCCTCATAATGTTTTTCATTCATCAGGCGCCCCTGATTGAAGAGATGGTAGAAGCCGCCCAGGAAAACCAGAGAGATAAGAAGGCGGGGCATCCAGCTCTTCCAGGTTGTAAAAAGATAGTGGGTTCCTATGCCGGCTAAAAGGATCAGACCCTGGATAACAACAATGAAGCACCAGGGCGTTTTGTATGGGATAATACAATAGATAGCCGCCAACAGCAGAGTATAGGCGCTTAGAAAAAGTGAGAGCCGGCGAATGGAGGATGAAAAGTGGTCTTTGAATCCAGCCCAGACTCCAAAGCCAGCAGGGATAAAGAGGAAAAGCTCCGAAAAGAGAGGTCCCGAATCTTTGGTAAACCAGAAGTAGCGCTGGAGGTAGAAATACCAGGGCCAGATATGGGGGGATTCTCCGCCAGCTCTGGTCATCCAGGGAAAGTAGGTGAGGATGGAATCCAGTGGGCCGGCCCTGTTAGTGAAAAAGGAGGTAAAGAAAAGGATGCCAGTTACCAGAAAGCCGCCCAGAACAATAAACCAGTGAGTACGGGGGAGCTGTTTCAGGAAGGTAGTGGCGGTGCCTTTGAATTTTTCCAATGCGAGAATAAAGAAAAGGGCACCAAAAGAGGCGGCTACATTAAAGACAAAGGTTTCTTTGGTCGCATACATCAGCCCCAGAGCGATGCCGCAGAGGAGAGCCCAGCGGCGCCGGAGCGTTTGCGTGTATTGCCAGGCAGAGGCCAAAAAAAGCAGGGTAAAAGTAAAGAGAAGAACTTCGTGAATAAAATAACGACTATAAAAAAGCAGCGAAGGAGATAGCGCCAGCAACAGGGCTGCGACCAAAAGGCCTGAGCGGCCAAAGGCGCTCCGAAAACAGAAGAGACAGAGGATTGCCAGCAGACTGAAAAAGGCGGGGACGCTTCTGAGGGGTGCCTCGTTTTCGCTATCAATATCTTGTCCGCAGAGCCACTGGAAGGGGAGAGAAAAATAGTGCAGGCTCGGACCGTGGAATTCATCGGGGTTGTACTTGTACTCTCCGGTATTCCAGAGGGTCCGGAACTTCATTGCCTGAACTGATTCATCTGCATGAAAGGGCCGCTGTGCCAGGTTTGCCCATCGAAGAGGCATGGCCACAGCGACCCCAATCAGTAAGATCAGACAGGTTTGCCAGAAGCGGTTCACTTTTTCTGCCAAGCCCTTTCTGATAGTTATTTAGTTAAACCCCAGACTTCGACTTCGGTATAGCGGTTCATGCTGCTGTAGGTGCTGCCTCTGCTGTAGAGGCGTACATAGCGCGCCTCGACGCCTTTGCTATCAATCAGGCGGCCCTCATGGCTTTCGTAGTATTCAAGGTCCTTGCCTACGCCCAGGAGAGAGGTGTTATCGTAGTCATTATTATAGACAGTTTTAACTCCTTCTTTGAACTCAGGATCATCAGATACCTGGACGATTACGTCGCGGTAGATGTGGGGGGTGTTGTGGGCGTGCCAGACCAGAATGGCGTAGATTTTGACGCTTTCTTCCAGATCAATCTGGACCCACTGAGTTCTGCGGGGCAGCTCCACATAGCTGTCATCGCTGAACTCTTTATTGCCGTCGGTGACCAGGTCATAGGTTCCGTTGTTGGGAGTCTCCACACTGCCGGTTACTTTTTTCTTGAAAGCGAGGTTTTTACAGCCTTTGGGCGCCATGAAAGCGGGGCGGGGCTTATCGCTTGGTTTTTCCAGATGCTCGTCATCGGGCACGTCAGTGGGGGTTCCCATGAAAGCCGGGATGGGGAGTTTGATATCCAGTTTTTCGAGTTCTTCGGCCGAAGTCTTGAAAACGCTTGAGAAGCCCAGGGAGGCGACCAATGCAACAGCGATTGAGAGGGTTAGTTTTTTCATATTCACTCTTATATTAAAAAAAGGGGGTGTTAAAATCGGGAAATGGAGTTTGCATTATTGCAGCACAATCCATTTCCCGCATTTTCAGTCAATTTCAGTCTCTTTGTCCTTTATTCTTTGGCCCAGACTTCTACTTCGGTGTAACGGTTCAGGCGGCCAAAGGTACTGCCATTGCTGTAAAGGCGGATGTGGCGTACTTTTTTGCCCTTGCAATCAATGAGGCGGCCTTCGTGAGTTTCAAAGTATTCCAGATCTTTACCGGCACCAAAGCCCAGGGTGTCATCATAATCGTTATTGTAGAAAATGGTGACATCTTTCTCAAACTCAGGATCGTCAGAGCCCAGCACGACAACATCGCGATAGACCTGCGGAGTTGCAAAGCTGTGCCAAACCACAATGGCCGTCAGGGGGAATGATTTTTCCAGATCAATCTGAACCCACTGCGGTCTCCGGTGGAGCTCGAGGAATTCATCCGTGGCTTCTTTATTGCCATCCACTACCAGGTCAAAGGTACCGGCCAGGGGGGATTTATCACTGCTGGTGACCGTTTTCCCCAGGGCCACGTTTTTGACACCCTTGGGAGCCATGAACGCCGGACGCGGTTTGTCACTCGGTTTTTCCACATACTCGCTCAGCTCAATATCGCTGGGGGTTCCCTGCTCCGAAGGTTTGGGCAGGACCAATGGCAGCGCTTCGAGGTCTGCGGCGTATGCGTTGACAGTAAACGACAGTGCGGCAATCAGAGCCGCCAAACTTAACATTCTAACCTTTTGCTTCATATTTCTTGTATCAACTACAAAATATCCCGTTCATCTTACCAAGTTCAGCTTGAGGCGGCAAATTATTTCCGGCATTTAGCGAACTTGAGCGATATTCCTCTGCTGTATCCAGCGAATAAGGAATCCTGACTCCGAGCGGGAGCCTGACTCCCAGCTCACTTATTTAGACGCATGAGAGCCATCTTTATTCACCAGGAGGTGTAAAACCATCCACCACGGTCAACCTGAAGAAGAGGTTTGCAGAGGGCTTCAGCGTGAGTGTGTAAGGAGGCTCAGCCTCTGGCAGGGGCTCCCAGGGGCCCGTGGCGGCAGCAGATTTTTGGAGTTCTAATTTTCCTTTTTGCAGGGAAAGGTTTTCCCAGGAGAGAGTGATTTTCCCTGCGCTTTCAACGGTGCATACCAGGTCGGGGATGCTTGCCCCCAGCAGTAGCTGGCGCTCCCCCAGTACCGGGATATTGACCCCATCCAGGCTCAATACTCCCGAAAGAGTCACCAGACTGGCAAACCCTTCTTCGGCAGCCAGTGTGTAGGAGAATGGCTGCTCTTCCCAAGCATCCTCTCCTGGCCAGTAGGGGCCCCACTTCAGTTGGTTGTGGGCTGAATCATGGGAGCCATTTTGGGTGATGGCCGAAGGGATCGCACCTTGTGGAAGGGTTTCTTCCAATGCCCAATAGAGGCCCGTGGGGGGGGTGAAGAAGCGGATTGTGACGCTATTGGAGCTGATGCTTGAAGTGGCGTAAGGGGCTGGGATGCCTTCACCGAGCGGCTCGGGAGAAAGCGGTATCCAGCAGAGAGGCGGCTCCAGGTCTGGAATTTGCTCATACGGCTCGGCGCTCAGCCAGAGGAATCCGGCACGGGTGAGGAAATCTACCTGAATTGGACTGGGCGCCAGAGGCCAGGGGAGCCCTTCTCTCCAATGCTCAGCATAGTCTGCAACGTCCGATTCGCTCATGAGGAACTCCCCGGCCAGATCAGCCGGATGCGGAGCGGGCAAAAAGGAGACGACTGTAATGGAATTGGTAATCTGGGCAAGCTCCTCATAGTAATCGCTCTCATCGGGTACGAACGAGGCGCTGAGGGTATGCGTCCCCAGGGGGAGGATGCTCCCCAGAGCTGGACTGTAGGTAAAGGTGCCCGGGATATTGGCCGTAGCGTTGAGCTCATTTTCCGTGAGAGGGCTTCCGGCAAGGATAGGAGAAGGGGGAGACCAGAGGACTTGCGGCAGCGCTTTTTCGACGGTGAGTGAAACGGTCTCTTCAGCCGAGTTGTAATGGGTGCTGTCGCTGGGGATGAAGGTTGCCTTCAATGAATGAGTGCCTGGCTTGAGAACAGTTCCCCTGGCTGGGTTATAGAGGAAGGAGCCTGCCGTATCGGCGGTGGCGTTGAGTTGCTCTGCAGAAAGTGCCGTGCCGTAAACAACAGGTTCAGGCTCGGACCACTGAATATGCGGAGTGCGTTTGGAGACGGTGAGGGCAACAAACAAATCGGTTGGCAGATAGTTAAAAGTATCCAGTGGGGTAAAGGTCGTAAAGAGAGAGTGACTGCCTGGCTCCAATAGAGTTCCGGCAGGTGGGTCGTAGGAGAAGGAGCCCTGAACCGTTGTGGATGCATTGAGCTGCTCCGTGGAGAGGGGGGTTCCGTAGGTGATGGAGCTGGGCGAGGGCCAGTTGATTTTGGGGGCCTCTTTGGAAGAGAGAAGCCGGGCCAGGTTCAGGCGGCCACCGGTTGAGCAGAAATTTTTTAACTCGGGGACCGGATCGACTGAGGCCAGCAGGCGGTTTCTGGCTTCGATATAATTTGCCGAAGGATTGGCCTGCAGATAAAGGGCCAGAGCGCCAGAGACATGAGGGGTAGACATGGAGGTTCCCGAGAGAGTGCTGTAGCGGTTATCACTGAAAGCATAGGTGGAGTAAATTTCACGGCCTGGCGCAAAGAGCTGCACATAGGTTGCGCTGTAGTTGGAATCCGCCACCTTTTGGTCTGATGAATTTGAATTGCCAACGCAAATGACATTTTGGTAATCGGTGGAGTAGCAGGCCGGGTAAAGCTTTTCCTCGCTCAGGTTCGATGTGTGGTTGCCGGCTGCGCAGACTAATAAGATTCCATTGGACCTGAGGGTGTTGACTTCTGCTCTCAAAATGGAGGCGTCATCCTCAACGGTCCAACTGGCATTGATGATCCTGGCCCCGTTTTTGCGCGCATAGACCATAGCGCTTACGGCGCCGCTGATGGTGCCGCCCCGCTCGCCCATGAAGCGGCAGGACATGATTTTGATATCCCAGGCAATTCCGCTGATTCCCTTCGCATTGTTCCCGCAGGCGCCGATAATCCCGGCCACATGCGTGCCATGGCCTGAAATATCCATGGGGTCGCCGGAGGGGAGTATCCCTGAAAAATCGATTCCATAAATATCATCCACGTAGCCATTGCGGTCATCGTCTATTTTATTGCCGGGGATTTCTCCGGTGTTCACCCACATATTATCCAGCAGGTCTTCATGAGTGTAGCGGATGCCGGTATCGACAACAGCGACGATGATGTTGGGTGCGCCATGCTGGAGGTTCCAGGCGGCTGGGGCGTTGATCAACTGGATGTTGTAGGAGCGTTTGGCGTCGCGTGTATGGGGGTCATTGGGGACCACTGCCAGCTCGACCCAGTAGTCAGGGTGGGCATACTCGACCAGGCCGCTCTTTATGTAGGAGCGGGCTTTATCGGGGACGCTTTCCAGCGGGTTGAACTCGATAAGCTCCCAAGCCTCGTTGCCAGCCATGATTTTTGTACTGAGGGTGGCGGCGCAGGTTCGGTGAAATTCTTGCAGGCTTACTCCCTGTTTGGGTTTTACCAGAAGCCGCCCCGGGTGCCAGCCAGCCGCCAGGAGAGTGAAGGGAGCCCAGAGAAAAAGGAGACCCAGAAGAAGTTTGAGGAGCGAAGGAGAAAACTTACAGGTCAAAAAGCTTCCGGATGTTTTCTCGGGCTTTTTCCTCTCGGGAAGTATCTTTATGGATGGGGACATAGATTCGTTTGGCAAAGTCAAAGTACTCGCAAAAGTTGCCTCTGGTTTTATCGACGACCTCTTCGGCTCGCCTCTCGCTGCATTGATAGGTGAGTTTTGGTGCCCAATAGACGCAGTTGCGGCAAACTCTCAGGTCTGCACCGCAGCCCAGGCATTTCTCACTGCGGCCAGGAAGACCCTTCAAATCCAGCGGCCGGCCGCAGTTGTAGCAGTGGAGAGTGGGTTTGGAAGAGTCGGTGAAGAGGTCCATTGTGCTTATTGGCGCATCTTTTGATAAACGGTTTTACTGGCCCTGTGGCTGAGTGGCAACGAGCTCGGCCCTGACCTGGCCACTTTCGGGCAAGTAGGTATAGCGGTAGCCTTCGGGCAACTGGGGCAAGCGCGGCAGGTATCCAGAGGAGACCAGTTCATCCAGGCTTTCCGGGTAGCGGTCCTCTCCCGCCTGGAAAAGGGCTATGGCATGGCGAACATTGGAGATATCGACCACTTTCTCTGCCGTGGTTTTGGCACGACCCATTGCGCCCAGATAATCGACGCTGCCGGGAGCCGGTGGCGGTTTGGGGGCTTCAGAGCCCTTGGAAGAGCGTTCTTTTTTGCCGCAGCCGGTGAGTAGAGAGAAGGCTAAGAGCGCAGAGAGGAAAAAAGCGCTTTTGGTTTTCATTTCGTTTTAGTGAGGTTGAGTTTGGAGAAATTGTAATGTTTGCTCCAGAGAGCCAAAGCGCTCCTCCTTACGGGTGAAAAGGTCTTTGAGAAGGTAAACCGATTCAGGGGTTTCTCTTTTTTCCAGCCGGAAGGTCCATCGCGCTTTGAGCTCCAGGGCGCGTTTGAACTGTCTATCGGCCTTGAGAGGGGCCAGCGCATAATCGGTGGAGTAGCCGGCGTCTCTGAAGGCCTGGATTGCGGTGAGGGTTTGGAGGCGGAGCGATTCATCCTCAATAAGAGAATAAATTTCCGCCGGCGCGCTGAACTCCGGCAAGAGCCCGCGTTCTTTGAGCAGCTCAGTCAGTACCACGTCTCCCATTCCGAATCCCAGGGAGGGTATCTGCACTTTGCCGGCCGAGATTAGCTGAGTCAGATGGTCGTAGCGGCCTCCACCGGCAATGGCTCTGAACTTGCCTTTGCGGTCAAAGGCTTCAAAAACGGGACCGGTATAGTAGGCCAGGCCGCGGATGACCCCGTAGTCTATTTTGACGAAATCGGCCAGACCTCTGGCGGAGAGGTTATCCAGAATGGCCTGAAGCTCCGCCGTGGGCTCACCTGAAGCGATGAACTGGGTGACTTCATCGTAGCTTAAGTTGAGCTGTGAGAGTTTCTGGCGCGAGACCTCCGGGTCTTCACGTTCGAGTTTATCAATGATTTGGTAAAACTCGTAGGCGCGCTCCTGGTCGGAGCATCGCCGGGCAAAGTAATCGCTCCAGGCGCTGCGGCTGCTCAGGCGGATGACGAAGTCTTCGTGTGTCAGGCCAAAGGCGCGCAGAACGTCGATGGCCAGAGCGATGATCTCGGAGTCCGCCCCCGAGGAGTCGTCGCCCATGATGTCGGCATTGAGCTGGAAGTGCTCTCTCAGGCGGCCCTTCTGTTGGCGCTCATAGCGGAAAAGCTGTGGTATGGAGAACCACTTGATCGGTTTACGGTAATTGCCATGGTGGGCAGCGACCATCCGCGCCAGGGTAGGGGTCATTTCCGGTCTCAGAGAGATTTGCCTTTCCCCCTTGTCTACAAAGTTATAGAGCTGACCGACGATTTCATCGCCGCTCTTGAGCGTATAAAGCTCCAGCGGCTCCAGTGGCGGGCCATCATATTCGCGAAAGCCATAGCGAAGTGAAATTTTTCTCCAAGTATTGAAGATATAGCTTCGCACCTCTGAGCTCCAGACATCTTTGTGTGGGAGAGGCTCGGGATAAAAGTCTCGAAATCCGGGTAAACGATCCATTCCTTTTTAAGCGTGAGGGCAATTAAACGCCCCCTGAAAAACCAAAGCGCCCTGTTCGTTCTCTGGGGAGAAGAACCTGGCACCTTGCTTTTTGTATTGATTGATTAAACCTTGCGTTTTTGCACAAGGGAGAGTTACTTGGCAATCTTTGAAGGGTCCAACTTCTCGACCAGCTCTCTCATTTCCTTGCCAGGTTTGAAGCGAACTACGGGACGGCTGGGAATCGGGATATCTGTCGCGGGCTTATTGGGGTTACGGCCGATGCGCGGCTTGGAAACGCGAACTTCGAAAACGCCAAAGTTACGGATTTCCACGGTGTTGCCTTCGGCCAGAGCGCCGTTCAGATGGTCCAGAGCTTTCTGTACAATCTTGAAAACTGTCTCCTGTGTGTGTCCAGTTTCCTTACTGATTTTCAGAACCAAGTCTCTTTTTGTGAAATTTTTGCTCATATCAATAGTTTTTTATTTAGTTGTCACTGCAACAGGCCGTATAGAGCGGCAAAGCATATCTCTAGTTACTCCCACTCAAAGGGATGTTTCTACACCCCTTTGCACTGGGTGGCAAAAAAGGTACACTAAAAGCCTCATAAAAGTCAAAGCCTCCGACAAAATCTTTTCGTGAGTCTTCCTTCGTTTTACTGAGAATACCTTCTTCGACCATATTAAAGACGATTTCGCCAAAATCTTCACAGCAGGTTACTCCCCATTCTTCGAAGACCATAATGGCCATGGATGCGAATTGCTGCAGGGCGTACTCTCGAATTCCCACCAAAAGTTCCTGTCCTGTTACATGTCTGCTCTTACCATCCGTTCTCACCACCTTCTCCTGGGTAAACTTAAGGGCATACTCCAGGAACTCATAAGCGCCGCGATGATAACGGTTATCTTTGGCGACGATCTTTTCTATGGCCAGTGTAAACTTCGGGTCGTGCATCATTCATTAAACAGGGTGCTAAAGAACCATGTATTGGATTTCTTAGAGCCCCAACCAAATCACGGTTCAGTCTTTCACTTTTGCCGTTACAAGTCAAGAAGTCTGTGACTTGGAGATTGTTATAGGTAAAAGGCTTTTTTAATAAAAAGTATATTTTATAACCTGTTGTTTTTAAGGATGTTGTGATTGTTTTTTGAAACATCATGTTTTATTTGCAGGTTTTTAAGTCTAAAAATTTCTAAAGAATATTTCATCGTATCTAGTTGCGGGAGAAAAAAATCCTTCAAACTTTTTTTTGGTTTCTACCTTACTTTAAAGCATTCAAAATATGCTCCCAGACGAGGTTGATTTCAGCCTGCATATCCCCAAGATGGGCCGTGATGGCGACAACAGTTTCCTTTTCTGGGATAACAATGATGAACTGACCATAGGCGCCATCGGCGCGGAAGGCATTGTGGCGGCAGCGCCAAAGCTGATAGCCATATCCCTGGCGCCAATCGCTGCTTTCCACCGCGGTTTGCTCTGATACCCAGGCAGGTGGCTGGTCTATGTGTGCACGGGTCGCTTCTTCAATCCACTCCTGGCTGAGAAGTTGTTTGCCGTTCCAGGCTCCTTTTTGGAGGAGGAACTGGCCCATTTTGGCCATATCTTCGGTCTTGAGCCAGAGTCCCCAGCCGCCGCAATTGATTCCCTGGGGGCTTTCATCCCAGCGGATGGAGGCGATGCCCAGAGGGCGGAAGAGCCGTGGGTGGAGGTAATCGATGAGCTTTTCGCCGGTTACTTTCTGGATAATCGCGCTCAGGGCATACGTGGCCAGGCTGTTGTAGACAAAGCGGCTTCCGGGCGGATGCTCCAGAGGGACCGCAAGGAACTCCTTCATCCAGTTAGTGCCTTCCACCTGCCGGATGCTTTGGGTGGGGTCTTTATCGTGACCTGTTGACATGGTGAGCAGGTGGCGGATTTCCAGATTTTGCAGATTCTCGGAGAGCGACTCGGGCAGCTCGTCCGGGAAAAAAGAGATGACCTTGTCGCTTACTTTGAGGAGCCCCTCCTGGACGGCAAAACCGATTGCGGTGGCAGTAAAGGTTTTGCTCACCGAGTACATGGCGTGGTTTTTATTGGCGGCCGCATCGCCGAGATATTTCTCCGCGATCACCTTTCCATTGCGGAGCACCATGACGCTGTGAATCTCCTGCTTAGCCTCCTGGATGGCAGTGAGGTAATTTTCGAGCATGTCAGCAGCAACGTTTTCCGCTTCAGGGGTGCTGCGGGGCAACGCTTTGACTGGCTCACTTTCCTGCCCGTAGACCCCTCTGAGGTCGCTGGAGAAAAGCATCCTGGGGTTCTCGTGGTAGAGGAAGAAATCTTCTTTGCAGATGCTCTTCGGATGGGGAGCATAGAAGTGGCGCTCGTGGGCATTGCGCCACATGGTGATAAAAGCGACCGGATGACTTTCGGTGCAGGGGAGTAATGTGCCGGTCCACCAATTTTCGCTGGGGATGGTCTCATAGCCGGTTTCGGTACAGGCGATCGGCTTTTGATGTTTTTTGCCCAGTTCGGTCAAGTAGCTCAGCATCCGGTTCATCCTCTGCATGTACTCCTCGCGGCTGTTATCCCTGACGTGCTGATAGGAATCGTAGCCCAGGATATCGACATAGTCATCGCCCGGATAGCGCTCCATGTAGAGCTCGATGGCTCGGGCGATATCGTTTGAAGGGGAGTAGGCGTAGAGGAGGTGGTCGCAGCCTTTTTGCCGGAGCCGGTCGCAGGTCAGCCGCCAGAGCGCTTTGAACTGCTCGGCCGTGCAGTTATCCTGGCCCCACCAGAACCAACTGCCGGTATGCTCATGCCAGGGGCGGAAGATAACGGGGATTTTGGTGGAGTCGGGTGCGCGCAGCGAGTTGAGGCACTCGGCGGCATTATCGAGCCAGCCCAGGAATTTATCGTGCAGGTCGCCACCCGGGAGGATCGATTCCACTACCTTTTTATCTTTCACATCCCAGGAACTGCCGCCGGTCAGAGGGTTATCGATATGCCAGCAGACCATGTTAATACCGCCGCGGAGATAGTGGGCAATGATCTCGGAGCGGAGAACTTCAAAAGGGACGCCGTTGATGTTGTTATTATTGCCATGTTCGATTTTACCTATATCCCATCCGATGACGGCAGGATAATCCCCGCAAACGCTCTCAACGTCGCTCCGTGAAGCTTTATCCGATACTGTGGTGACTCTCCAGCCGACACCGTAGGCGGTGGATTCATGATGGCCAAAAAGGATTCCTTTTTCCGGAGCTTTCTTCAGGTAAAGGAGAAGGTTTTGGGTTTGCGGGGTGAGTGAAAAAGCGTTTGTGCTTTGTTGTGATATTTCTGCCCAGAGCCCCGGACAGAAGAGAAGCGCCCAGGCGCTGAAGGTTGTGAGCATTTTAAAAGCGTTTACGTGAAACTTAATCATCGCTTTCATTGTAGCAGGCTACGGATATGAAGGCACTAAAAAAGAGGTATCCTTGCTTTGAGGATATCCTTTTGCTAGGATGATCGGCCGGTATGTTGGATGTCAAAATAATCCGTGAAAAAACAGATTGGGTTTCTGCTCGGCTGGCAGCTCGTAATGCTGGAGATGAGGTTCACATTCAGGAGATTATCAACCTGGATGAGGCGCGCCGCAAGATTCTCTCCGAAGTGGAAGCTTTGAGGGCTCAGAGGAACAGGGTCTCGAAAGAGATCGGGGTTCTGATGGGCAAAAAACAGATTGAAGAGGCCAACTTGCGTAAGCAGGAGACGGTGGAGATTGGCCAGAAGATTGCAGAGCTCGATAAGAAGCTTGTGGAGACGGAGTCCCAGCGGGAGGAACTGCTTTTGAAGACACCCAACACGCCGCATGATTCGGTCCCGGCCGGTAAGAGCTCCGAGGATAATCCGGTGGTCAGGGTCTATGGAGAGAAGCCTGTTTTTGATTTTAAAGTGCTCAACCATGTAGAGCTTTGTGAAAAGCTGGGCATGGTCGATTTTCAGCGCGCCACCAAAATTTCGGGTCGTGGATTTGCCCTCTATACAAACAGGGGCGCACGGCTGGAAAGAGCCCTCATCAATTTCCTGCTCGATATCCACACCCGCGAGCATGGATACACGGAGGTGATGCCGCCGCACATGGTCTCCCAGGAGTGCATGTATGGGGTTGGGCAATTCCCCAAGTTTAAAGATCAGGCCTATGCGATCCAGGAGGGGCTTGACTCGGAGACTCTGGGCAAGCAGTACCTTTTGCCGACGGCGGAGGCGGCTCTGGTAAACCTGCATCGCGAGGAGATATTGAGGGCAGAGGAGCTGCCGAAAAGCTATTGCGCCTACACGCCATGCTTCCGTGCAGAGGCTGGCGCAGCGGGGCTGGGGACTCGCGGGCTCATCCGCGTGCATCAGTTTGATAAGGTTGAACTGGTGAAGATCGTCGAGCCTGAAAAGAGCTATGAGGAGCTGGAAAAGCTTCTGGGCGATGCGGAAAAGATACTTCAGCTTTTGGGTTTACATTACCGCGTGATAGAGCTCTGCACCGGTGATTTGGGCTTTACCAGCGCTAAGACTTATGATATTGAGGTATGGGCACCGGGGCAGGAACAGTATTTAGAGGTCTCCAGTTGCAGTAACTGTGAGGATTACCAGGCTCGCCGGATGGGGTTGCGTTACAAGAAGGGGGATGAAGCCCCCTGCCTGCCGCACATCCTAAACGGAAGCGGCACCGCGCTGGCCCGCCTCTACGTTGCCCTGGTGGAAACGTATCAGGAGCCCGATGGGAGCATCCTGATTCCCGAACTGCTCAGGCCCTATATGGGGCTCGATAAAATTACAATATAGAATGGTAATAGAAAGCTGACTGATGAAGATTCTCTTGGCGACGAGTGAGGTCTATCCGTACTCCAAGACTGGAGGCCTGGCGGATATGGTGGCAGCTTTGGCCAAGACTTTGGCCAGGCAAGGGCATGAGGTGGGGGTAGTGACTCCTCTCTATGGTTCCATTCGTGAGAACTATCCAGAGATAAAGAAGATGGAGTGGGTATTGGAGCTGCCTCTGGACTGGCATCAGATTCAGGGGGGTGTCTACTATCTGAATGTGGATAAAGGGCTCACCTATTACTTTATTGAGCAGGAGGAGTTTTTTGACCGTCCGGGCATCTATCAGCATGAAGGGAAGGATTACCCTGATAATCCGGAGCGTTTTATCTTTTTCTCCAAGGCGGTTGCCCACCTGGCGCAGTTTTTGCCCTGGAGGCCCGATTTAGTCCATGTTCATGACTGGCAGACGGCTCTGGTTCCTCTTTTGCTGAAGCACTCGCAAGGGATTGGACTCCTGGACCGCTCCATTCCGACCTGCCTTACCATTCATAATCTGGCTTACCAGGGGGTGTCTCCTGCCAAGATTTTTGCTCTGACTAACTTGCCCTGGGTCTACTTTAGTCCGGCGAGTACTGAGTTTTATGGCAACTTCAACTTTCTGAAGTCGGGTATCGTTTTTGCGGACAGGCTGACCACGGTGAGCCCCGCCTATGCAAAGGAGATCATGAGCGCTGAATATGGCGCTAACCTCAACGGGGTCTTGAGCCAGCGCTCAAATGTCTTAAGCGGAATCCTTAACGGCGCAGATTATGAAGTCTGGAATACATCCGATAACCCTGCGTTGCAATACCCGTATACGCAGAGAAACATGGCAGTAGGCAAAGCGCAAAACAAGGAGCTTCTGCAACAGACGATGGGGTTGAAGCGAAACCGGAAAATTCCTCTTTTTGCTAATATTGGCCGCATGGCAGACCAGAAAGGGATGGATATCATGATTCCCGTTATGGAAGATATGCTTGCTGGCGATATTCAGTTCATTTGCCTGGGCAACGGCTCTGACCGATATGAGGGTGCTGCGCGGGAGCTGCAAAAACGTTTTCCGCATAAAGTGGGGCTTTTTGTCGGTTATAATGCAGAGCTGGCCCACCAAATAACGGCCGGCAGCGATTTCTTCCTGATGCCCAGCCGTTACGAGCCTTGCGGTTTGAACCAGATGTACAGCTTGCGCTATGGGACGCTCCCCATTGTGCGGGCGACCGGTGGGCTCAAGGATACGGTGATAGACCTCGATGAATCGAACGATGGAGCCAACGGGTTTAAGTTCACCACTTACGCTTCGCAAGACCTGGCCCGGACGATGATTCGTGCGCTGTCGGTTTACTACTCTGCGGCGGTATTTCGGAATATGCGCAAAAACGCCATGCAGGCAGATTTTTCCTGGGAGCAGACGGCACGTCATTATGAGGAGGTTTACAAGGCTGCATTACAGGGTGCCGGCTTCGTCGGCAAGGAGTCTGCTTAAAAAAGCGGGAGGCCTCTGACAAGAGGGGGTATCTGTTTAATGTGAAAAAAGGTCCACTCAAAGCGTGCGGCCCTGAAGTTGTAATTTATGTTTGAAGAGATAAAAATGGAATCTGAAGAGCTGTCAGCCAGACTGGCGCAGCTAAGGAGGTTTCTTTGACTATACGAACCTGAACAACCGGCTCAAGGAGCTGGAAAAACAGATGGAAGCTGAAGGCTTCTGGGAGAACCGGGCCCTTTCTCAGAGCGTGACTGTGGAAAGCCGTTCCATTAAAAAGAAGATTGAACGACTGGACCAGTTTTCGCGCAACTTGGAGGACCTTGAGGTTTTACTGGAAATAGGGGAAGCCGAGGAATATGAGGGCCAAAAAGCGGTTAAGCAGGAGGCTCTCGAGCTGATGGAGCAGATCCGAAACGGAATTGAAGAGCTGGCAGTGGAGGAGACCTTAAACGGACCCCATGACCAGGCCAATTGCTACATGATCATTAATGCCGGTGCAGGTGGGACTGAGTCTTGCGACTGGGCAGGGATGCTCCTGCGGATGTATCAACACTGGTGCGAGAGCCGAGGCTGGGACTTTGAAATCACCGATGCGCTGGCTGGAGATGTGGCCGGTATCAAGAGCGTCACGGTACACATACAGGGAGAAAACGCATACGGTTATTGCAAGGCTGAGCGTGGAGTTCATCGCCTGGTTCGCATATCTCCCTTTGACTCCAATAAGCGCCGCCATACCAGCTTTGCCAGTGTGGACGTGATGGCGGAAATGGAGGATACGAGTGAGGTGGAGATTCCGGATTCAGAGTTTGAGATGGATACTTTTCGCTCTGGCGGCAAGGGTGGGCAAAACGTCAACAAGGTCGAGACAGCCGTAAGAATCCGGCATATTCCCACGGGGATCGCAGTCGCCTGCCAGACTCAGCGCTCCCAGCATCAGAACCGCGCATCGGCCATGAAGCTTCTTCTTTCGAGAATCTACGCTTTGCGGCAAGATGAAAAAAAGCAGGAAATGGAGAAGTTCTATGGTGAGAAAGGCTCCATCTCCTGGGGCAATCAGATACGCTCCTATGTCCTGCAGCCATACCGATTGGTCAAGGACCTGCGCACAGGTGTGGAGACGGGCAACGTGACGGCGGTGCTCGATGGGGCGCTGGACCCATTCGTGACGGCCTGGCTCAGGGCGGGCTGCCCCACCAAACGTATGCACGGGAGTTCTGAAGAGGACACGCTCCAGGAGTAGTCTGCTTGCCCGATTGGGCCAAATGCACTAGAATTCCGGATGGGGATGAAGGGGAAAAAAGAGAAGTGCCAGCATCCGGGCTGTTCGTGCCAGATGGAAGAGGATAAGCATACCAAGTATGTGCCCGATCCGTCAGAAGTGGCCCAGCGACTGAGGAGCAAATCCCTTAAGATGACCCCTCAGCGGCAGGGGGTGCTGGCGGTATTGCAAAGAGAGCGCCGGCCACTCACCATTCGTGAGATTCATGAGCGGCTCAATACGCCCGGGGACCTGGCGACGGTTTACCGAACCATGCATGTGCTGGAAGGTGCGCAACTGGTGAGCCGGTGTGATTTCCGAGATGGAGTGGCACGCTATGAGGTAAGCTGCGCCTGCGGAGAGCTCCATCACTACCATGTGATCTGCAGAACCTGTGGAAAAGTGGTGGGGGTGGAGACCGAGTTTCCCAATAGGATGCTGGAAGATATCTGCGCCCAGAGTCGCTATGCGCATCTCTCTATCCATGTCGAATTTTTTGGTATCTGCCCAGCCTGCCAAAAGGAAGCCGTGACAAAGAAAAAAGCCTGACAAAGAAACCGATGTTGAAGAAAGAGCACTCACAAACAGTGAATGTGGACCCCCAATTGCCTGTTACGGAGCAGCCGGTGGGGGTGATGCCCAGAATCTCTTTTGAACGGGCTTGCCTGCTGGCCAAGATGGGGATAACGACGATCGGCGACCTTTTTTTTTACATTCCTTTGCGCTATGAAGACAAGCGCAATGTACGCAAAATCTCCACACTGGAAAAGGGAGAGCAGGCGTTGGTTTTTGGCAAGGTCATTGAATGTGGCGTTCAGAAGTTTCGCAGAAGCCGGAAGTTTTTGACCAAGGCCATTATTGAGGATGAGAGCGGCAAGCTCCACTGCCACTGGTGGAACCAGCGCTGGCCGGCGGAATCCCTGAAGCCGGAGCGTGAAGTCATTATCTTTGGGAAGGTCGATTCACTCCATCCACCCCAAATGAGCAACCCGGAGTTTGAAGTGAAGGTGGGGTATGACAATTCGCGGCTGGGTATCGGGCGGATCGTGCCGATTTACAGTTTGACCGAGGGCGTTCCCCAATGGTGGATACGAGACCTGATTTCCCGCGCGCTGGACCGCTTCCTGAAAGATCTGCCCCATGGCTACGTTTATGAGTCTGAACTGGGGTTTCCCAGCCGTCCGCGCGCCGTGCAGATGCTCCATCATCCCGCCGTGCCGGGGGAAGAAGAGCTGGCCCGCAAACGGCTGGCAATGGATGAACTCCTGGATATGCAGATGGAAATCCAGCGCCGCCGCAAGAACCTCCTGGCGCTGGCACACGGAATAAAATGCCCGGGCAATAACCTTCTGATCAGGCCCTTTCTGAAGAATCTCGACTTCACTCTGACCCCTTCCCAGACGGAGGTCTTGCGAGAAATACGTGCGGATTTGAACTCAGGGGTACCGATGCGGCGGCTTTTGCAGGGGGATGTTGGCTCCGGTAAAACCGTGGTGGCTGCCAGCGTGGCGCTCATGGTGATGGAGGCCGGTTACCAGGTGGTCCTGATGGCGCCTACCGAGATTTTAGCTTCCCAGCATGTGAAGACTTTCCGTAAATGGTTTGAGCCGCTGGGAGTTCGCGTCCGCCAGTGGACAGGCCGCCTGAAAGATGAAGCCGACTCCATGGAGCTGCTGGAAAAAGGTTCAGCCGCTGGGAAAACTGAAATCGTTATTGGGACTCATGCGCTCATCGAAGATACCTTCCAGATAGAAAAATTGGGGCTGGTGATCATTGATGAACAGCATAAGTTCGGGGTAGACCAACGGGAGCGGCTCCTCAAGAAAGGCTCCTGGCCGCATCTATTGGCGATGACGGCTACGCCGATTCCGCGCACGCTTGGGCTTACGCTTTATGGCGAGCTCGATATCTCTTCTATCAAACATCCGCCCGAGGGAAGGGGGACGATTCGCACCTTTATTCGGAAGCGGGACAAGCTGCCGGCGGTCTGGGAGTTCGTGAAAAAACGACTTATCGAGGGGCGGCAGACCTATGTGGTTTACCCGATGATTGATGAAACCAGCAATCCGGAGCTCAAAGCTGTGGAGGCTGAGTTTAGCCGCATCGCAAAGCGGATTGCCCCATTCAAAGCGGGCCTCCTCCATGGGCGGATGAAGGGGAGTGAGAAGGAATATGTGATGCAGCAGTTTGCCCATAATCTGGTCCAGCTTTTGGTAACGACCAGCGTCGTAGAGGTGGGAGTAGACGTCCCCAATGCAACGGTGATGATTGTGGAGAATGCGGAGCGTTTTGGGCTGGCGCAGTTGCATCAATTTAGAGGCAGGATTGGGCGAGGCAAGGAGAACTCCTTTTGTATTCTCATAGTGGGCAACAGTGCTGAGGATTCGATGAAGCGTCTGAAGATTCTGGCAGAATCACGGGATGGATTTCGCATAGCCGAGGAGGACCTGAAGATTCGCGGGCCGGGCGATTTCCTGGGAGACCGACAGCACGGGATGCCCTCTTTTCGATTTGCCAAACTCCTGGAGGATTATGCGCTGGTGCAGCGTGCACGGAAGATAGCAATCGAGAGTGTTCAAGAGGGGTGACGTTTTTTAACGGGCAGCACGCATTTAAAATATCCTTTTTCTTTTTGAGATAAATTCTTGTCGCCGTGAAGTGAACAGTAGTAAAATACGGCCCGCTCAAGGAGGGGCGATCTCAGGCTGAGAGAAGTTTCTCAGGCGTTACCCATCTCTTCCAGAGAGCTTCAATATTCTGTTGGGCAGCAACAGAAACCCATTACACATTTTATATGCAGCAGATTCGCAATATTGCAATTATCGCACACGTAGACCATGGCAAAACCACTTTAGTAGATTGCCTTTTGAGGCAGTCGGGTACTTTCAGGACTAATCAGGCGGTGGAAGAACGAATCATGGATTCCATGGACCTGGAACGCGAGAAGGGGATTACCATTCGAGCCAAGAACGCCGCCTTCAAATATAAAAATTATCATGTGAACATCGTTGATACTCCGGGCCATGCCGATTTCGGAGGGGAAGTGGAGCGTATTTTGAACATGATTGATGGCGTATTGCTTGTGGTTGACGCGGTGGAGGGGCCGCAGGCTCAGACACGTTTTGTCTTACGCAAGGCGCTGGAGGTGGGAGCCAAGCCGATTGTTGTGATCAACAAGATAGACCGCGAATTTGCGAACCCCAGTCGGGTGTTGGACCAGGTTTTTGACCTTTTTGTTTCGCTCAATGCCACCGATGAGCAGCTCGATTTCCCCGTTGTTTATGCCAGCGCAAAGGATGGGTATGCTTTGGAGGCGATGCCCGAGCCAGGCGAACGGATTGAGGATGGAGATATTAAACTGCTCTTTGAGATGATCATTAAGCATGTGCCAGCACCCCAGGCCGATACCAAAGGGGAGTTTAAACTCCTTGTTTCCAATCTGGACTATTCGGACTATCTGGGCAGGATCGCTTTTGGCAAAATCCTGAGTGGCAGCGTATCTGTGGGCGAGCAGGTCTGGTGCATTCATGGAGATGGCCGGCGGATCAGCAGCAAAGTTACGGCCGTCTACAACCATAAGGGGCTGGAGCGGATTCAACTGGAGCAGGCAAGCGCCGGCGACATCGTCGGTATCTGCGGTTTCGAGGAAGTTTTTATTGGCGAAACCTTGCTGCAGAACCAGGAGGGTGAGCCACTGCCTTTTAAGCCGATTGACCCGCCGACCATCCAGATGCAGTTTGTGGTCAATGATGGTCCCCTGGCCGGCAAAGAGGGGAGTCTGGTGACGGCACGCCATATTCGCGAGCGGCTGGCGCGGGAGACACGCACCAATATCAGCCTCAAGGTGGAGGACGGGGAAACGGCAAGCGTCTTTAGGGTAAGCGGTCGTGGAGAAATGCACATTGCAGTGCTGGTGGAGCAGATGCGGCGCGAGGGATACGAGGTGCTGGTTTCACGGCCGGAGGTGATTTTGAGGCGCAATGAGCAGGGAACACTTTTGGAGCCGGTGGAAAGGCTGTTTTTGGAGATTCCCAAAGAGAGCATGGGGCCCGTTTTGGAAAACCTCTCAAACCGTAAAGGCGAGATTACCGATATCAAACATCATGCCGATCAAATCAGCATAGAGGCGCTGATACCAACCCGTGGGCTAATCGGTTTTGAGACCGACCTGGTCAACCAAACTCGCGGTATGGGTGTGATCAGCCATCTCTTCCATGGTTATGAGCCGTTCCGTGGTGAAGTGATTTGCCGTAAGAGCGGTTCACTGGTGAGCATGGAAAACGGAATTGCAACCGCTTATGCTCTGAACATGGTGCAGGAGCGGGGGCGGCTTCTGGTGGAGCCAGGTGATGCGATTTATGAAGGGATGATTGTTGGGGAAAATGCCCGCGACCAGGACCTGCCGGTCAACCCTTGCAGGACAAAGAAGTTGACGAATATGCGCTCCTCTGGAGATGGAAAAGGGATTCAGCTTGAGCCGCCGATACGTTTGAGTCTGGAGAGGGCGCTCGAGTATATAGGCCCCGATGAATATGTGGAGGCGACTCCGCGGCACCTGCGGTTGCGCAAAAAAATCCTGGATGCGACAATGCGCAAACGGGCAGCGCAAGCCTCAATTAGTTTGAATACCCAGGTTGTCGAGGCCAGCTAGCAGGCTCTGGACAGTAAAAATTGAAAATAAAAAAATGGAGGATCAACATGTTTCCTCCATTTTTTATGTCGTATTTTGGGCCGGCAGGCTAGAGAAGGCCGGTCGTTTCCGGGTAGCCGGCCATCAGGTTAAAGCATTGAATCGCCTGGCCACTGGCGCCACGGGTTAAGTTATCAATAGCGCTGAGCAGGATGATGCGTCCGGTACGCGGGTCCACTTTCCAGCCAATTTCCACGACATTGCTCATCAGCGTGTTTTTGGTATCCGGCAGGCCTTCATCACCATAAATGCGGATGAAGGACTCCTCTCCATAGGCATCCTGATAGGTCCGGTAGAGCTCTTGCGAGCACTCAGCGGCTGTCTTGGCATCGGTAACTCTGCGGCTGGGAGTGATATAGAAAGTCGTTAAGATACCACGGTTGAGAGGGATCAGGTGCGGCGTGAACTGCATCAGGATTTGCCTGCCAGCAGCCAGAGAGAGCTCCTGCTCTATTTCGGAGAGGTGGCGGTGTTTGGGTATTCCATAGGGGCGGGCGCTCTCGTTGCACTCGCAGTAGATAAAAGGCATATCGGCTTTGCGGCCTGCACCGCTGACACCGCTCAGGCTGTCGGCGATGATCCCTTCTGGCTCAATCACTCCGGCTTTTATAAGCGGGATGAGCGGGACCAGGATACTCGTGGGGTAGCAGCCGGCGCAGGCAACCAGTTTGGCGTCCTTCAACTGAGCACGGTAATTTTCCGGCTGGCCATATATAGCTTGCGAGAGCAGCTCTGGGGCAGGGTGCTCCTTGCCATAGAACTCCAGATAAGTTGCGGCGGAGCGAAGCCTGAAATCGGCGCTGAGGTCCAATACGCGACATCCTTTTTCGAGCAGGGGGACAGCCAGTTCCGCAGCAACGCCATGCGGCAGCGCCAGGAACACATACTCGGCCAATCGCGCCAGCTCCTCCGCATCAGGGAGGATGAAGGGGATGCGCCTGGCTGCTTCCAGATGAGCGAATTTGGGGAATACCTCTGCACAGGTCTTCCCTGCATACTGGCGTGAGGTGACGGCCGTGATTTCAACCTCGGGGTGGCGGAGCAGAAGCCGAACGAGCTCCTCGCCTGAATATCCCGAAGCACCTGCAATAGCTACTTTTGTCATGTTTTACGAGCCTGGCTTTTTCAATAAAGCCTTCCCTATTATTCTGCAAAACCCTTTGAAATGCCACAGGATTTCCATCTCTTTTGCAAGTTTTTGGTGTTGGGAAGCGGTTGCAGGCGTTTTTTTAATCTGCAGAATGCAGAATTTACCTTGAAAAATTGCTCTGTTTTCCCATACTTACCCCGATGAGTGTTTCTAAGTATTTTGGCTTAGCGGTTGTGACGGCGGCTCTTTCGCTATCCACCGCTTTGGGTGCTGTTGAAGAGGGGTTCACCTCTCTTTTTAACGGCAAGGACCTTACAGGCTGGCAACTTGTGGGCAAGCATGGCCCCGGCTACCTGGTGGAAGATGGAGTCATTGTCTGCCCCGCTAACGGCGGAGGTAATCTATTTACGGAAAAGGAGTATTCTAACTTTATTCTTCGTTTTGAAGTAAAAATTTCTCCGGCAGGCAATAATGGAATCGGTATTCGTGCCCCGTTGCAGGGCGATGCCGCCTATTCAGGAATGGAGATTCAAGTTCTGGATAATGAGCATAAAGCTTATGAGAAGCTCCAGCCCTGGCAGTACCATGGCTCAGTTTACGGGATTTTCCCGGCAAAGCGTGGATACCTGAATGATGCGGACCAGTGGAATACGGAAGAGATTGTTGCCGATGGCCGCAAGATAAAAGTCACGCTCAACGGGACGGTTATCCTTGATGCGGACCTGAACTCGGTGAGCGACCCCGGCGTCATTCTTTCCCATCCGGGAATGCTTCGGGATACGGGGCATATCGGCTTATTGGGCCACTCCTCGCATGTGGAGTTCCGCAATATCCGTATCAAAGAGCTTCCCTATTCGACCCAGGATAACGTGGCTCCGGAGGGATTCACGGCGCTTTTCAACGGCAAAGACCTGGACGGCTGGAAGGGGCTGGTGGCCGACCCGCCGACTCGCGCCAAGATGAGCGCTGAAACTCTGGCGGAGGCTCAGGCCAAGGCGGACCAGCGGATGAGAGACCACTGGAAAGTGGTGGATGGCACACTGGAATTTGACGGCAAGGGCGACAGCCTCTGCACGATCAAAGACTATGCCGATTTTGAAATGCTGGTTGATTGGAAAATCTTGCCCAAGGGTGACAGCGGTATCTACCTGAGAGGCTCGCCTCAAGTTCAGATATGGGACCCCGAGAATTTCAAGCTCGGCTCCGGCGGTCTTTACAATAACGAAAAGAACCCCAGCAAGCCGACAGTCGATGCGGATAACCCCGTGGGAGAATGGAATTCATTCCGAATCCTGATGATGGGTGAAAAGGTCACTATTTATTTGAACAATGTGTTGGTCGTCAACAACGTGACCATGGAAAACTACTGGGAGCGCAATAAACCGATCTATCCTACCGGCCAGCTTGAACTCCAAAATCATGGGAACAACCTCTGGTTCAAGAACGTTTACGTTCGTGAAATCAAGAAGTAGACCCTAAAAATTCTTTTCAGAGAGGCTCTCCGTCCGGGGAGCCTTTTTCATTTCCTCGTTGTACCGTAGATGAGTTTGAGATTGCGCAGAGACCAGGAGACTTCGTCAACGGTCGGGTTGAAGCCAATCTGTATTTCCTGAATGGTTGAAGGGTCAAAGGTGTCTTCATTCAAGAAGATCACTTTTTGCTCCCAGCGGGTAGTCGGCTTATCATAATGCAGGTAGAGCATGCGTCCCTGGAGGACCGGAATCAGGAACGCCTGGCTGATTTCGGCCGTGGATGATTTGATCTCAAAAGAGATGGCCCGCACGTTTTCCAGCTCCAGTTGGGATGCATCCAGCGGAAAGGCCGGATAGCTCCAGCGGTCTACGTTGGGAGGATAGCTGGTCTGGAAGGTGAGGGCTGATTCGGTTTCATCGTAGGCAATTTTCATGGAACCTGAAGAGTTTGCCCTCCATTTCTCGGGGTTCATCCCGTGTGGCAGGGGAGTGCGGCGCGTATCGGCAAGGGCCCTCTCCAGTTGCAGGACCGGGATAAGGAGTTTACTTGAGGGGTAACCGTTCCACTTGCCGGTGATTTGGAGCGTTGTTTCAAAGGAGCCCTTTTCAAACTCTGGTGAGAAGGTGAGTTCCAGTTCTGTCTTGCTCATGGGAGGGAGAGTTATTTCCGGAGGCAGTTGGCTGGTCTTGCCGCCGGAGATTTCAATCTGCCCGCGTTGGGTTTCTGCAGAAAAGTTATAAATCTGCAGTTTGAAAGCGGCCTCTTCAGTCAAAACCTCGACTCTGTCTTTGGAGGGAGCCATCTTAAAGGCTTCTCCCAGCTCGGTGCGGTAGACTACCTGAAGTGCCGGATTGGTTTTGAGAGGAATCGTTTGGGGTTTTTCGGAGCAGGTTTCCGCCTTTTGGGTGGGGGTTAAGCCGGAGAGTCCATTGATATAGAAGGGGAAACGGCTGGCGCTCAGGGTCAGTTTACCGGCTTCTGCTTTTTGTTCGAATGGCAGGCCAGCACAGTCGCGGCCGTGGTAAACCTTTTCAATTCCTTCGGGCAATGTCAAAGAGAAGCTCCTTTCATGCAGGTTATCCAGGGAGCGTTCAGGGCCGTTGGGCTCGGTATCGAGCTCAGAGAGCGACCAGTAGGCGAGAGTCTGAGAGTTATCCTTCTGCCGGTAAAGGAAAGCGCGCATACCTTCGCCTATATCCAGAGTGCCTTCATAAGTGGCAAGGCCTACATTTTCGGTGAGCGTGGCCAGTGCGGCGTAGGAGGGTTTGAGCGAATAATCGTGGCGCATGAGCCCCCAGTCTTTCGCCCCTGCCTGCTCGTTATAGGGGCAGAAGACAAAGAAGAAATTGCGGTCCACCCCCATAGATTGGAGATAGATCATGCTTTTGGGGAGGTATTCGGCGACGAGGAGCTCCTGCTCCGGACTGTGTGCTTTGAGCCCGGGCATGTAGCTATCTTGGCGACCGTGGCCTTCAGCATGACTTCCATTTTCGGTGAACCAAAGCGGCATCTCGGCTATCTCATACTTTTTCATGAACTTGCGGACGTTTTGCATGATTCCCGGGAAATCGTGGAGCGGGTAGTAGGTATGGACAGCGAAGATATCCATGTAGTTGCCCAGGTCATTTTCCATGAGGATGCCGGTATAGGCGGGGAGTGGCGAGTGAGCGATTCCCCCCAGTACTACAGGCATATCGGGGTCAGCGGCTTTGAAGCCGAGATAGGCGGCCTTCATGGCGGAGGCAAAATCCCAGGCGCCTTCGGAGGTGAAGGCGATATCGGGCTCATTCCAGAACTCCCAGGCGCTCATCTTGCCCTGAAAAGTCTGGGCAAGCTGCTTTGCAAAGCGGTGGGCTGCCAGAAGGTCTCCGGGCAAGTGCCGTGTATGGCTTTTGGCCCAGTTGGGAGCATCGTGGTACATACCCAGAATTTGTACGCCGCGCTCCTGGAGGAGCCGGGCGTTCAGCTCGTAATCGCCCCATTGGTATTGACCTGGCTCTGGCTCAACGTCGGCCCAGCGGAGTCGCTCACGGATGATCTCCAGGCCGGCTCTCCGGACGGCTTCGGAGACCACTTCAAAGGCGGGGCCAGGGAAGCGGCTGTTGTCCGCTTTGGGTCTGGCCAGCCAGCTCTGGGCCGTATCCATGGCAAAGTAGGTATCCGGGTTGCGTGCGCGCGTGGCTGGGTCCGCAACAATCGTGAAGCTGCCAAACCCCTCGAAGGAATCCTTTTCGCTGGAAAGAAAGAGCTGATAGTAGCCAGTGGGAAGGGGGTTGAGCTCAAGTGTGTATGGAGCCTTTTCGGGCCACTCACCACTCTTCAGGCTTTTGCCGTGCCAATCTTTGAGCTCCCAGCGAAGCGGCAGGAGGTCAGGCTCACGGAGCGCAAAGAGGAGCGGCTCCGTGACGGTAAAGACAGTTGCGGGGGCTTTCACCTCAATGAGTGCCGCAGTTTGATGTGGCGGGGACTCTGCAGCCTGTGAAGGAGTCACTGCCAGGAAGAGACTCGCCATCAGGGAGAGGGTGAAGGATAACGTTTTCATAGTGTAGTAGTGTGGTTGTCGTGTAATTGAGAAATGGGCTAGTTACTTGGAGTGATTTTTAGCACAAGTGAAATATCATTAAACTGCACATTTTGGGGAAGCTCTACCTGCAATCCTTCCTCAGTGCGGCTGAATGGCAAGGAGGCGTTATGACCCAAAAGCTCCACGCTTTTAACTTCATCCTGGTAGAGTTCGCTCTCTTTAGCCAGTGATTTTAGTAGTATCGAGCTCTCTCCTTCTTTGGGCCATGCCATGACGTGCGCGTAAAGGAGGTTGGCTTTCGTTACGAAACGAATATCCTGTGAAATGGATGACCTGTAGTCGCTTTCATTGAAGCCCAGCCCATGAAGCGGGCGGCTTGCGGCATAGGAGGGGCCCTCACCATGGACCTTCCAGGGACGGGTGCCAAACACACCTTCGCTATTAATGGCCATCCATGCTGCAATCTCATTGAGAATGACTTCTTCTTTTTCATCAAAGGTTCCATCGGCCCTAAGCGGGACACTCAGAAGGATGTTGCCGTTTTTACTGATGACGTCTGTCAATAGCCTCACCACGGTGGCAGCCGATTTATAATGGCCTCGGTCGTATATTCCACGATCATAATGCCATGAACCTAAACATGTGCAGATTTGCCATGGTTTCTCTTGTATGGTGGGCGGGACGCCTCTTTCTACATCCCAGACCAGACAGTCTTTTTCATCTGCTGCCAGTTCTTTTGCTGTAATCACGGCTTCATTTCTGCCCTGATTTTCTTTGATACTCTTGTTGTATAAGTGCGCAGCGATCTTTAAACCGACGTCGCTAATCGGCCATAGCGGCAGTGAAACATCGTCATAGTAGACGAGGTCTGGGCTATATTTGTTGATAAAATCCAGGTTGCGGTTCAGGAAAGCCTGCCTGTAGGCTTCGTCGGGTAATGAAGCTCCTTCGCGCCAGCGCCAATGCCTGTGGACGGCACCGTCATCGGTAAGGCTGAATCTGCCAAGGTCATGATTTTGGGCATAAAGTTCCTGGGGATCGTATCCATCCCACCATTGGTCTATTCCGTCGGTTTTTGTTAATTTTCCGTCGTAGGGTATTCCCTTCTGAGGTCCCTCTCTATCGGAGCGTTGTGCAGGCTCGTACCAGGTCCAGGCATGAGAGGAGTGTATGCTCACGCCAAAGCGCAAACCGTTTGCCTCGGCTGCTTTCTTCCAGCCGGCAAGGAGGTCTTTCTCGGGGCCCAGATTGACTGAGTTCCAACTGTGGTATTTGCTATCCCAGAGATCGAAATTGTCATGATGGTTTCCCAGGGCTACAAAGTATTTTGCTCCCACACGTTTATAGACTTCCATCAGTTTTTCAGGATCCCACTTTTCCGCTTTCCACCGGTGGATGATGTCTTTGAATCCAAACTCTGAGGGGTGTCCATATTTTTTTAGATGGATGTTATAGACGCGGCTTCCCTCAAGATACATATCTCGGGCATACCAGTCACCCGATTCGGGTTCGCACTGGGGGCCCCAGTGTGCCCATATACCAAACTTGGCATCTCGAAACCAGTCGGGTGCCTGGTTATAGTGGGAAAGAGACTCCCAGGCAGGTTTAAATTCACCTTCCATGACCACTTCGTTTTGAGAAGCAAAGCATGAGCAGGCTAGAAATATGGGGAGAGCCCATAAAATGGTTTTGAATGATTTAGCAGTAGAATTAATGGATAGAGTTTTCATAAGGGTTATAGTGTTATCAAGAAACTAGTTTTGCAGCTTGTTGGCCGATTTGCTTGGCCTCACTCAGCTTGCCCGAAACTCGGGCGCTTTTGGGTGGTTGAACCCGGAAAGAGACAACATCCATCTGGAGGGTGTGACCCCTCACCTGAGCATGTGCCGCTACGGGGCTTTGACAACCGCCGCCCAATGCGCGCAGAAATTCTCGCTCTGCGGCAACACAAAGAGCGGTGCTGGGATGGGATATCTCACGGCAGATTTGGCTCATCAGCTCGTCATCCTGCCGGATTTCAATGCCGATGGCTCCCTGACCCACACAGGTGAGCATTTCTTGAGAGCTCAGCCGTGAGCCGAGAATGCCCTCCAGGGGGACATTAGCATATTTTGGCGGGGCGGTAAAGTGACCATCGGAAAAGAGATGGAACTCCAGGCGTTCCAGGCCGGCTGCCGCCAGAATGGTCGCATCGATTTCCGGATTCATCCGGAGCTTTTGGATGCGCGTGCCGACGTTGCCGCGAATGGGGATGATCTGGATATCGCTGCGCAGGTGCAAGATTTGCTGTTGACGGCGCGTGCTGCTGGTCGCCACGACGGCACCTTTGGGCAGCTCGGTAATTTTTAGATTCTTCCTGAAGCCCCGGTAACTGCGTGTGCCGGGTGTCCAATCCTTGCATTGGGCTTGCAGTGTTTCCGCAAGGCTGGTGGAGCGATAGATCAGCAGGTCTCGCACATCGGCGCGGCGCAGGACCCCACCCAGGGTTAGCCCCTCGGGCAGCTCGGTCGGCAGGTCTTTGAGCGAGTGAATCGCCATGTCTGCCGAGCCATCCAGGAGTGCCTCTTCCAGCTCTTTGGTAAAAAGTCCTTTGGGAGGCGAGCCGGTGGGGCAGTCGGCGTGGGAGAGGGATGCGGTCTGAAGTTTATCGCCCGTGGTTTTAATGATTCGGATTTCGTAGCTGTACTTGGGGAAGTAGTGTGAACAGGTATTGAGAACTCTGTGGGCCTGAGCCAGCGCTAACGGGCTGCCACGTGTGGCCAACACAATTTTTCGCATGGATGTCGTCGTATCACTATTTGGCATAATCAGTATGAGATGAGGGGTGGATATCCGGGCCGGAAAGCGGAAGGAGCGTGCTCCGGAATTCGTGGTCTTTCTTCATCGCTTCCAGGAATTCCGCAACCCGTTTATCGATGAGCTCACGGCAAAGGAGTATCTGTTTTTCTCTCAGTCGAAGTGACTCAGTCGCAATTGCCTGAAGGTCATCAATGTTGTAGAGATAAACATTTTCCAGCGCGTCAATGGCAGGGTCAATATCTCTGGGCACGGCAATATCGACCAGGAGCAAAGGGTGATGGCTCCTGCTCTTCATGTATTCCTTGATGAGAGGCAGGGTCAGGACGTAGCCAGGCGCGGCGGTGCTGGAGATAATGATATCAGCATTGTGGGCCGTTTGCGGCCACTGTGAAAACTCGATCGCTTCTCCACCCAGGCGTTTGGCCAGGGCTTGCGAGCGTTCCAGTGTGCGGTTGGTAATACTGAGGTGGCTTGCGCCGCGGGAGAGAATAGCCTTGGCTGTTTTCTCGGAGGTGTCTCCGGCACCAATGACCAGAACATGGCAATTCTTCAAGCCGCTAAAAATTTTCCCTGCCAGCTCTACGGAAACACTGGCGATGGAAGTATGCCCTTTCTGGATATCGGTTTGGGAGCGGATAAATTTGGCAGTGCGAAAAGCGACCTGAAAGGCTTTATTGAGGCGCCGTCCGGAAAAGCGATTCTTGAGGGCCAGGTCGTAGGCATCTTTGACTTGCCCCAGGATTTCTGTCTCACCCAACGCCATGGAGTCCAGACCTGAGACGACCTTGAAGAGATGGGTCAAGGCATCTTCATTTGTGTGGAAGTAAAAGCTTTCAGCGAGCTGGTGATTAAAATCAATGGAGCGTGCCTGGGCCAGGAATTGGAGGAGGCGACTACTCGGGGCATGGGTGAGCTCTTCGCCGGCAATGTAGAGCTCTACCCGGTTGCAGGTGGAAAGCAGGATCGCTTCCTGGGCCAGGTTTTGAGCGATCAGCGCACGGAGCATCTGGCAGGCAGCGTCGGCATCAAAAGCAAAGCGCTCACGCACCTGCACAGGCGCCGTCTTATGGTTTAAACCCAAAAGAGCAATCATAGCCCGGATACCTCCATCATTTTCTCTGGTGGCGTGGTGAGTAGGGTTTGCGTTTTCTGCCGATGAGTGGGAGAGAGGGCAGAAGTCGGCCAAAAAGTGAGAAGGGTGAATAAAAAGCCGTAAATAATGCACCAGGCCAGCGTACGATCACGCAGCGAGCTCAGACGGCTGAGCAGCCAGAGCGCCAGAAAATAGCCCCAGAGCGTCAGAGCCCAGAGTATTTTAAGATCATTGCCAATCCATGAACCGGTGAATTCATGGTGACCGCGGATTCCATACCAAAGACCGATGGAGAGGAATAGAACCCCGGTCAGGACCATGTACAGAGCTGTCTGTTTGATTTTTTGGACCGGCGGCAGGGTGCTGGTCAGAGCTCTGATGTTTTTGAGTTTCAGGTCCCGCTGCTGGATGAGGTACATGAGAGAGGAGGCAGCGGCAATCCCCCAGGCCCCGTACGCCAGAAAAGAGAAGGTGGCATGGAGGCTGATCCACTCGGGCAGAGGAGTGGCGGGCGGCTGGTCAAAAGCCGGAGCGAGTGATACGGCCCCCAGCAGGAAGAGCAGTGGAGAGAGGAAGGCGGTTAGGAAGCGAAGCTTTGGGACGAAGAGCGCAAAAAGTGAAGCCAGAGAAAGCGTCCAGCCAATGAACATTCCTGCCTCAAAGAGATTTTGTATTGGGCAGGAGTTCAGGGAAAAGCCACGCAACAGGATGGAGATGGTGTGGAGAGTAAAAGCCAGAACTGGGAAAAGCCCCCAGGGGAAAATTTTTTCACGAAAGCCGCTCTTCCAGAGTCGCACAGAGTAAAATGCGGTGACTCCGTAGAGAAAGACTGCAGTGATAAAATAAATTTTATCCGGACTCATCTCAAATGTTAGAACAAGGCTTTCCTAGCCAATTCCCCGGTTTGCTCTCCTGATTGCATAAAGTCCCAGCAATTGGAAGAGGAAGTTGGGTATCCAAAACAGTATCCAAAGGTTCAGCGCCGGGTCGCTTGTTTCCACCAGGGCATCGCCCAAGATAAAGAAGCTATAATAAACCAAAAGGACAATCAAGGCCAGACCCAGGCTAATGTTGGTTTCTTTGCGCTGAGTCTTGAGGCTGAGCGGGATGGCAACCAGAATAAAGCTGAGGCAAGCAAAGGAAAAAGCGACCTGATGATGGATTTCCTTCACGTAGGGGCGTGTATCCAAGTCTTGCGCCCGTGCGGTTTTGAGGCCCGAGAGCATTTGCGCAAGGGTCATATCGCTGATGCTGGCGTCATCTTGATGGCTTGCCATTTTTAGCGGAATATCTTCCGTTTCGTATTCATCCAGATGCAGGGGGAGCCACTCCTCCTGAAAAGCGCTCTGGTCTTCGGTACTCTCTGAATCACTCTGCCTTTCTCCTTTGAGGGGTTCATCCGAAAAGCCTTCCAGGCTACTCATCAGGGTCAGGGCACGGGCCTGATGCAGGAGGAGGCGCATGGAGTTGCCCTCTTCATCTCGGCTGAGTTGGCCGGATTTGGCAAAGACATCGAGGATTTTTTTGCCCTTTTCAAACTGATAAAAACGGATGTTCTGGAGATTGTCGCCGCGGATTCTCGAAACATAGAGAACAAAGTCATCAGTGAAATCGACATAACGCCCCTCAGGGATAAAAGAGGCCAGGTTCAGCATCTGTTCCTCAAGTATCCGTTTGTAAGCGATTCTTGCCTGGGGCGATATTTGGAGATTGAACCAGGCGCAGACTCCGGTCATGAGAAGCGCCAGGCCAATGACAGGGAGGATAAGCGAAGTCAGACTGATACCTGCAGAGCGGGCGGCTGTATATTCGCGCTCCGCACTGAAGCGGCCAAAGACCATGAGACCCGACATCAGCATTGAAATAGGCAAGGCAAAGGCCATTACCCAGGGGATGAGCAACAGGAGCGACTTCAATACCAGCCAGATAGAGACATGACCAGCCACCAGAAGCCCCAGAACCTCCTTGAGCAGATTGCCGGCAATAAGCACAAAGGTGAAGACCACCACTGTCAGGGCCAGGGTGGCCAGGCACTGGCGCAGCAGGTAAAGGTGGAGGGTCTTCATAGCGAAGAAGCCGGACGCTCTGCCCCAGCGAGGCGGGAAGCGTCCGGTCTGCCAAAAGAGGTCTTAGAGCTGTGCAATGGCTTTATCCATTGCGTTAAAGAGCTCCGTCATGGTTTCGGGGGTTTCGTCGCCCATGTTGGAAATGCGGAAGGTGGTCCCTTTGATCTTTCCATAGCCGCCATTGATCAGGAAGCCCTCGGCCTTGACGAGCTTGACGAACTTCTCCACGTCAATGATGCGGCCGCCTTTTTCGGGTTTGGCTCCATTGTTGACGCAGGTCAAAGTGATCGATTCATAGCCTTCATCGGGGAAGAGCGTGAAGCCATGGCCAGTGGCCCAGGCACGCGTCATATCGGCAATTTTTTGATGGCGCTTAAAACGTGCTTCCAGACCTTCATGGAAGATTTCTTCCAGCTTGGATTCAAGCGCGTAAATATGGCTGATTGAAGGCGTACTGGGGGTCATATTGGCATCGGAATTCTTTTTGAACTCCAGAAAATCGAAGTAATAGCCGCGACCGGTCACCTGAGCTGCGCGGGCAAGGGCGGCTTCTGAGACCGTGAAGAGGGAGAGGCCCGGCGGCAGGGCGAATGCTTTCTGCACACCGCAGAGGACCACATCAAAGCCAAGCTCATCCACGGCAATCTTCTGGCCACTCAAAGAGCTGACCGCATCTACGATGAAGACCACCTTGGGGAATTTTTTCTTAATGCGGGATATCTCGGCTAATGGTGATTGGGTGCCCGTGGAAGTTTCATTATGAACAAAGGTCACTGCGTCAAATTCGCCGGTGGCCAGCTTCTCTTCAATGGCAGCTCCGCGAATGGGTGAGCCCCACTCAGAGCGGATATTTTCAGCATCTTTGCCGCAGCGCAAGGCGACGTCGAGCCACTTATCAGAGAAAGCTCCATTTCCGCAACAGAGTACCTTCTTGTTGACCAGATTACGGATGGCAGCCTCCATCACTCCCCAGGCTGAGGATGTGCTCAGAAAAACAGGTTGTTTTGTATAAAACAACTGCTGCAGGCGAGGTTGCACCCGGGCATATAAATCTTTGAAAGCCTGGCTGCGATGTCCGATGACAGGTTTGGCGAAAGCTGCTAACGTCTTTTCGCTTACCTCAATCGGCCCCGGTATGAACAATTTAACGTGTCCCATAAGACGGGCCGATTATCTCACGCAAGTAAGCCGCTTGCAAGGCAAGACCCTTGCGAGAAAAGAGAAAAGAGAGTCTGCGGACTCTCTCTCCTCTTGAAGTGTTGTGGGACTGAAAGCCGGTCTCTAGATGACTCGGGTCCAGAGAACTTTGAGATAACGGCTTTCGGGGCAGTTGGAGTAGATCGGATGGTCCGCTCCGGCTCCGGTAACATCGAAGATTTGGAGGCGGCGATTATTGCGATGGGCTGCCTTGACCAGAATATCCTCAAAGCGGTTGAGGCTGAGGAGCCCAGAACAGGAGCAGCTTACCAGGGTCCCGCCGGGCTGCAGGAGGCTGATGCCGAGCTTGTTGATATCTTCGTATTTGCCCCAGGCGGTATATTCCTCTTCGGGGTCGCGGCTTTCCACAAATTTGGGAGGGTCGATGAGGATGACATCCCATTTTTCTCCGTTTGTCTGCATTTGCCGTGCATAGGAATAAGCGTCGGCATGGACCCAGTTGATCTTGTGTTGCAGGTTGATATGTGCATTGCGTTTGGCCTGTTCGATGGATTCTTCATCCAGGTCGACGCCGGTGACTTCCGCGGCAGCGCCCAGGACGCTGGCCATTACTGAAAATGCGCCGGTATAGCAGCAGAGGTCCAAGACACGTTTGCCTCGGACCAGGTTGGCGAATTTGAGTCGGTTTTCTCGCTGATCGCAGAAGAAACCGGTCTTGTGGCCTTTGGAAAAGTCTACTTCAAATTTGACGCCGTTTTCCTGAATTTTAACCTTTTGGCCCGGGAGGTTCGGCTCGGGGATATCTTTAATCCCTTCAATCTGCTGGACCCGTTCATCCACCTGGATGATTTCATATTGGGTTCCCAGGCGCTGATGGAGAAAATCGAGGATTTTTTGCAGGCGCAGATAGATACCCAGGCTGTGAACCTCTACGCTGAGGACGTTATCATAGCGGTCCACGATGAGGCCGCTCAATCCATCCCCATCGGAATTGACTACGCGATACGCATTGGTCCGCTCCGGCAGTCTGAGCATCTCCTGGCGCAGGACCAGTGCGCGCTCCAGTGCCTCGAAGAGAATGGTATCCGCTGGCTCCACATCACCATGAACCAATACCCGCAGGGGGACCTTGGCCTTGGGGTTATAGAGAGCGGCGCCAAAAGGAGAGCCTTCGCGGTCATAGACCTTAACCCAACTGCCTGCCTGCGCATCTGTAGACGCTGCACCTATCATGGCCGGGTAGACGCATGGATTGAAACAGTAGGTGCGCATTTGCACCCATGGCTTCACCCAGTTCTCGCTTTCAACCGGAGCCGGGGTATCTTTGCGCAGATAGCGGGGAGGCATCGGTTTGATCGGCTTGGGGTAGGGCTGGTAGCGGCGGTCGCCCTTATGAGGATGGGAAGTGCGTGGAGCCCTGTGAAAGGATTGGGGACGCTCCTCGAACTTTCTCAAGTAGTTCTGTTTTGGGGTTGAATCCCAACCACCGAAGTTTTCAGAGCTTTCCTGGCGGCGGTATGTTTTTTCTTCGAGCTCCGTTTTTTCAGAAAAATCGCTCGGTTTGTATTGCTCCAAAGTTTTGAAGGGGCGTTGTGGCTGCTCCGACGCGTAACCCTGTTCTGAAGAATACTTTTCTTCTGCTCTTTTTTCCTGTTGCCGTTTTTTGAACTCAGTCATGATGGCACCAGAAGGAGATTCATGGCCGGAGTGACGGGGGGGAGCTCCATGGCGGGGCGCTGACTGACGCCTAAAGCCATCTTTTTCATAAGGGCGCTGGCGTTTGAAGCTTCCGTAATTTCTTTCAGTCTGCCCAGAGCGTGGTGGACGGTTGCCGAAGCCTCTTCCAGGGCGGCTCCCATAGGAAGGTTCATGCTCAGAGCGTTCAGTAAAATCGGGTCTGCCATAGGGGCGCTCTTTTTGGAAGCGGGGTTTATCTCCAAAGCGGCGGTCTGGAGCTTTTCTGTAGGAGGGTTTGCCCTCGAAGTCCCTTTCGGGGCGTTTGGAATAGGGTGGGCGGCTGCCGAAGCTTCTCGGTGGACGCTTCCCAAAGGAAGGGCCCCGCTCAGAGTCTCCTCCAAAGCTGGAACCGTAAGGGCGTGGAGCCCTGCGGCTGTAAGAACGTTTTTCTTCCGTAGTATCTCTGTGGAAACTTGAACGGCCGTGCGGTCCGCTGCTTCTGCCTGCTGCCGCCGGTCTTTTACTGAATGGTTTCATTTAAACTGATAGCGCCCTTTGTTTGAGCGCAGAGTTAAGATAGCAAGAGTTATTCCTTTATTCCACACTTTTACAACAAAGACGTGAGAAGGAGTTTTACTGTTTTTTTGAGGCTAAACTTATTCAGGCAGAAAGTCTTATGATTAGGTTTCAGGGATGTTTAAGAGTTTGTTTTACAAGCTCTTTTATTTGTTTGGCCTTAAAATTGCTTTACTCATGGCAGGTATGAAAGCTAGACTTTCCTCAAGAGCGGGGAATGCAGTATGAAAAACTAATAACACGCCGCGCCACGGTGGAGGATTTGCCACAATTAAACGAATTGTGGAAAAACGCCCACTACCCTGCCGATATTTTTGAAAAGCGGCTGACGGAGTTTCATCTGGTTGAGGACCCTGTGACAAAGCGTATACTGGCGTGCATCGGTATTCATCCAGAAAGCACTGGCGCCATGATTCATAGTGAGGTTTTTGGGGACCCGCTCAATCAAGACCTTTACAGAGATATGCTCTGGCCGCGGTTTCAGATACTCTCACGGAACTTGGGCGCTTCCAAAATCTGGACTCAGGAGCCGGCTGATTTTTGGCTCAAGGTCGGTTTTGAAAATGCCGCCGGAGAGGCTTTGAAATCGCTGCCCAATTTCCCTGATCGTGAAGAACATCTGTCGTGGAAGGTGTTTCAAATCTTTGATGAAGAGAAGGTTGAAGAGATGATGAAAGAAGACAAATACGAAGCTCTTCTTCAAATTCACCAGGGTGAAACCGAGGCCTTTAACCGCCAGTTGCGACTCCTGCGCAACGTAATCATCTCTCTGGGGATTATAGCTCTTGGTGCGATGCTTCTTTTATTCCTTTTTAGTTTTGTTACCAGCCATCCCAGTTTTGGCAGATAGATTCTTGCTGTTTTCTCAATGACTCCCTGTATCCTACACGAAGATGAACACCTGTTGGTGGTTCACAAGCCGGCCGGAGTAAATACTCACCGCCCCAGTCCCCATACGACCGATGGTATCTATGACTGGTTGCGGCGCTCTGAAGAACGGTGGACTGATCTTTCCACGCTGCATCGGCTTGACAAGGAGACCAGCGGAGTTCTCTGTTTTGGGAAAACGCGGCTTGCCAATAAGTCACTCTCTGAGCAGTTTGCCAAACGCCAAATCAAGAAAACCTATTTGCTTTTGACGGACTGGCAGATTCCTTTTGAACGCCAGAAAGTGCGGAGCCTCATCCTGCGGCAGGGGAATCGTTACCTTGCTCGGAGTGCTCCTACTTTTCTGGAGAGGAATGAACGCCCGCTTTTGGCCGAGACGAAGTTTGAAGTGGTGGAGAGGGGCGGTGGCTATACGCTCTTGAAGGCTTACCCGACCACCGGCCGTACCCATCAGATACGCGTCCATGCGGGCTGGATGGGTTTTCCCATTCTGGGGGATGAGCTTTACGGCGGAACGGAGCTGGGAGCGCTTTGCCTGCACGCCAGCCGATTGGAGCTGCTCCATCCGGCCAGAGGCGAAAGGATGGTGTTTGAGGCTTCGGCTCCGTTTTCCGTAAAGGAGGTATCGGGGATGGCCTTAACGGCTGTGAATTTAAGGAGGGCTTTTCTGGACCCTGAAGAGACAAATGGCTATCGAGCCTTTCACGGTGCCAGCGATGGAATGAGCGGAGTTTATCTGGAGTCGCTGGCTGAGCATCTTTTGGTTTTGACCCAGGAGGCGGCCCCTTCGGCAAAAGTCCGCAAGCTTGCAAAAGCGACGGCGGGGGCTTTGGGGTCAAAATCGATTTGGCATAAGACGCTTTTAAGGCAGCCGGGCAGGGAATCGGCCCAGGAAGCTTCACCGGTTTGTCTTTGGAGCGAAGGTGAAGAGGCCAGGGGAGGAAATTTTGAGATTTTGGAGAACGGTTTACGCTACCGTCTTTCCTTTGAAGCCGGTTACTCAGTGGGGATTTTTTTGGATCAGCGGGAGAACCGCCGGCGCATTCTGGAGAAGAGAGTTGCGCCTGATTTTTCTCTTTGCGGTCCGTTTGAAGGCTCTTCGCAAGACCCGCCCCAGATGCTCAACGCTTTTGCCTATACCTGCGCTTTCTCGGTTTGCGGTGCACTGGCGGGCTTCCAGACGACCAGTCTGGATTTGTCGCGCAAGTATCTGGAGTGGGGCGCAGAAAATATGCGGCTCAACGCAATAGACCCCTCAGCCCATGATTTTATCTATGGAGATGTTTTCTCCTGGCGCAAGCGGTTCCAGAACAGAGGGCGCAGCTTCGATTTTATCGTGCTGGACCCGCCTACCTTTTCGCGCTCCAAAAAGAGCGGGATTTTTAGAGTGGAGCGCGACCTTCCCAAACTGACCTGGGAGTGGATTGGGCTTCTTAGAAAGAATGGGGTTATCCTGGTTTCGACGAATTGCGCCACGCTTGCCCCCGCAGACTTTGAGGAGATGATCCGGGATGCTGCCGAGCAAACGGGGCGCAAGGTGTTGCAGAGCCACTTCACAACGCAGCCGTTCGATTTTGCTGCGAACTCTCAGGAAAAAGCCTATCTCAAAGCGCTCTGGTTGCGACTGGAGTAAGCACGGTGCAAAATCAAAACTGTTTATCAAGCCGGCTGATTCGTTGCCGTTCTTCGGGGATACTTTGCCAGTAGGAGGTTTTTCTGCTTCGCCTCTCCAGCAGCTCCTTCCCAAAAAGTTTCAAGAGCCAGCCCGTCGGGGTGAGGATGAAGAGATAGAAGAGGGTGAGCATGATTGCCCCCATACATTGGCCTATTGCGAAGGAAGCCCTCATGCCGCCCCGGTAGAATCCTCTAAAGGCTCTGGGGTATATCCAGGCCAGGAGCATGACCAGAGCGCATCCGCAGAAGATATAGAGAGCCGTGGCATTGCTCAGCTTCCCTCTCCAGGTGAGGAGAGCCGTTACCAGCATCAGGGCAAAGAGCATGACTGCGGTGAACTTCTGCCATTGGCGTGGGGATTCTTCAAGTTTTAGCTGCATGGTGTTCTCTTCAACTAATCGGGTTGTGGCTGGAAAGTGGGGGTAAGCCGTGAGTGGGGTTGGCCGGTACGCTTCAAAAGATAGTTGCCCAGAACCAGATAATCCATTTGGGTATTGATGAAACAGCGGTAGGCGTCATCGGGAGTACAAACGACAGGTTCGCCGCGGACGTTAAAGGAGGTATTGATGAGCACGGGGCAGCCCGTTCGCCACTCAAATTCGCTTAAAAGTCTGTGAAGTCTCGGGTGTGTGGTCTGGTTCACCGTTTGGACTCGAGCTGAGCCATCCACATGGGTGACCGCAGGCAGGGGCGAGTGATTCCTCAAAAGCGGAGAGTGACTCAAGGCCATACGCTGTGGGGGGCTTGCCTTTTTGACCTGGCAGACCAGGAGCATGTAGGGGGATTCCTGGCTCATCTGGAAGTGATCGCTCACTTTTTCGTGCAGGACAATGGGTGCAAATGGGCGGAAGGATTCGCGGAATTTAATTTTCAGGTTCAGGAGGCTCTGCATTTTGGGTGAACGGGCATCGCCCAGAATAGAGCGGTTGCCCAGGGCACGCGGGCCAAACTCCATCCTGCCCTGAAGCCAACCGATGACATTGCCCGCATCGAGCAGCTCCGTTACACGAGTGAAGAGAGCGGTATCATCCAGTTTTTCATAAACGGCCTTGTGTTCGCTCAAGGTTTGAGCAATTTCGGATTCGCTAAACTCGGGGCCCAGCAAGGCGCCGCTCATGGCATCCTGACCGGCGGGTTTACGTTCGGCCTCGGGCTCAAGCTCATACCATCCTGCCAGCGCGGCTCCCAGAGCGGCTCCGGCATCACCGGCTGCGGGCTGTATCCAAAAGTTTTCGAATCCGGCTTCCCGCAAAATTCTGCCGTTAGCCACGCAGTTCAGAGCGACTCCGCCTGCCATGCAGAGATTGGGGCTGAGGGTGACTTCCCGAGCATGGCGCGCCATACGCAGGAGGATATCTTCGGTGACTTTTTGAATCGAGGCGGCTACATCGGCATAGAAATCTTCAATATGCGAATCTGGCTTTCTGGGCTCAGCCCCCAGAAGCTTGTGAAGGCGTGGATGGGTCATCCGTCGGCTGGCAAGGAAATCAAAGTAATCCAGGTTGAGACGGATGCTACCATCAGCGCGAATATCGACCAGTTGCTCCCGTATCGCCTTCTCAAAGCGCGGAGTGCCATAGGGTGCCAGACCCATCAGCTTGTACTCGCCTGAATTGACCCTGAAGCCGCAATAGGCGGTAAAAGCGGAGTAGAGCAACCCGACCGAGTGTGGAAAACGGATTTCTTTGAGAAGCTGAAAATGTTTGCCTTCTCCCTTGCCGATAGTGGAGGTGGCCCATTCACCGACGCCATCCACGGTGAGAATGGCTGAGCTCTCAAAAGGAGATGCCAAAAAGGCGCTGGCGGCATGAGACTGATGGTGCTCCAGGAAGAGTATTTTGCACTGTGGGGAGAGCTCCGGTAAAAACTCGCGGATGGTTTTGCGCATGTTCAGGCGCTCGCCAAGCCAATTGGGCAGGACGTTCAGGAAGCTTCTGAGCCCCCGAGGCGCAATGGAGAGAAAGGTCTCCAGAGTACGGGTGAATTTTTGGATCGGTTTTTCGTAAAAAACAACGGCTGAGAGCTCCTGGGGGCTAATGGCTGCCCATTTCAGACAAAAGGCGATGGCCTGAACGGGGAAGGATTCATCATTTTTGCGGCGGCTAAAGCGTTCTTCCTGGGCAGCGGCGACAACCTTCCCGGCAACAACCAGCGCGGCGGCCGAGTCATGGTAGAAGGCCGAGATGCCAAGAATGGCTTTCATAGGAAAGGGTACATGAGCGGGGCCAGAACTGAGCCGGAAGTAAAAACAATGAGAGCACCCAGTAGAAGGAGGATAAAAATAAGCGGTGCAAGCCACCATTTTTTTTCTTTTCTCAAAAACTGGAGAAACTCTTTAGCTAATTCCCACATACAACAGCAGTTAGTGTCGTCACTTTACTAACAAATAAACAGTACAAGAGCAAGACAGTTTTTGCCTGAAAACTCCGTATTGCTTCAAAAATAACGCCGTTTTCTCTATGGAGAGCTGCTTGCATTTTTTCCTGCTTTTTGCTCCAATAGAAACGGTTTGGGTTTGAGAAGAGCTATTTTTTAATATGAAAGCAAACAAGAGTATATGGGGAATAATCATTGCGGCCATGTTCATTCTCGGCTGCGGTGTGAGCGAGGCCCGGGCGGAGAAGGCTCAAGAGGCATTCTATCTGCGCTTTACCGGTTTAAAGAATATCCGGCGCAGTGCGGATGGGACGTTGCTTAAGGCAATCCTTAAAAAGCCTGAAACAGTTTTTGTCCAAAGGATTTTCGCCCAACGGCTGGCTGATGAGGGGTTCTTGCCCTTCTTAGGCAATGCTCCCCTGGAAACTCTCTGGGATGATGAGGTTTATGCTCTGGCTGGAGGCGGGGAAACCCCCTTCTTCATGTTTGCCGCCAAGCTGGGACCGGTGGAAGCGCAAAAACGCTTTGACGCTCTTCGCGCTGCGCGAAAAGACGAGGGAATCCTGAAGTCTGAAACGGGAACCGTTAACCGCGAGGAAAGCTGGGTGTTGGAAGATGGTTCGGGTGTTTCCAAAGCGCTTGCTCACGGGTGTGGATGGTTGATGTACTACACTTGGAAGGGCGAAGCAGTGCCACAGGCAATCCCCACAGACTTGATTCACGGCTCATACACCATACCGGCTCTGGAGACCAACAGCCTGGAGCTACGCATGAACGTGGATGCCTGCCGTCCTTATCTGGGCAAGCTGGCACCACTGAGCCGGGAAGTTTCCAGCGTGAAGTTTTTGGGGTGGCTGCAGGGAGAAAATGTGCAGAGCCGCCTCTGGGTTCGGCTTAAAGAAGAGGTAAAGTTGGTTCAGAGTCAATGGCAGTTCCCCACGAATATCGTGATGGACCCCGTGGTTCAGCTAACCGCCTTTCGCGGAGGAGCGGACTTGATCCAAAAGAGCGGTTGGTGGAAAGAAGTGACACAGGGGGAGGTGGAAGCTCCAGAGCAGATGTACCTTTTTGCACGCAACGAAACGCCTTTCCTCACGACGCTTCTGGCTGATATGCCCCAACCAGCCGAGGCTGTTCGTAAGCTTGGCTGGGGGTTGACTCAGTGGGCGACCAACAGCCATCCAAAGATGAGCCATCCGCCGCAATTGGCGGTGAATACCAATGCGATAGAGCTTGGCTGGGTCGGCTGGCCGATCATTACCCCCTATCTGAGGGCAGCCAAGGATGGGGAAAAGGAGTATCTGATGGGCGGTGCGATTTTGGGTTACCCCAAAGGGAGCCCTCTGCCTGCCGATATCTGGAATGCGATTTCCAGAGAGGAAGATACATTCCTTTACTCCTGGGAGATTACCGGGCAGCGATTTCCACAATTGCAGGTGCTCAATGGTCTTTTTAAGATGCTCATGAGGGATGCACCGCCCAAGGTAACACGCACGGCCAAAGCAGATTTGACTCCTGAGGAACTGAAAGCCCGCCAGGAAGAGGCAAATCAGAGAAAACTCAAGAACCAGCGCGATGAAAAGGTTTCGAACTGGCTCACTTCAGCCAGCGACAGTCTGGGCAATTGCGTTACTTTGGGGCGACAGCTCTCGGCGCAAGAGCTCTTTTTTGAGCGCCAGTCCTCTTGTGGGCTCTCGGCACTGGAGCTCTGGATACTGGGCGAGTGGCTGATGGATAGATAGGAAATAGCCGTTAGATAATCCAGCGGATAGAAGAAAAGAAAGAAAAGAAAATTATGTTAAAACTGGGTGTAAATATAGACCATGTAGCAACGCTGCGTCAGGCTCGCTACAAGGGAAGAGAAGACGTTGGGGAGCCGAACCTGCTGGCAGCCGCGCTTACATGTGAAAAGGCGGGGGCTCACTGCATCACCGTTCATCTGCGTGAAGACCGGCGCCATATACAGGATAGAGATGTCTTTGAGCTGCGCGAAAAAATTCAAACGCGCCTGAACCTGGAAATGGCAAACATACAGGAGATAATCCAGATTGCCCTGCGGGTTAAGCCCGATATTGTCTGCATTGTCCCGGAGCGCCACATGGAGGTCACAACTGAAGGGGGGCTCAATGCAGTGAGGCAGGAGAAGTATTTGGCCGGCACCATCGGTCGCCTGCTGGATGCGGGGATAGAGGTGAGCCTTTTTATTACGGCAGACCCCGAGCAAATTCGGGCCGCAGCGCGCTTGAAGAGTCCTTTCATCGAGCTTTATACAGGGGGACTTGCGGAAACCGTCGGTACACCCAGAGAGGAAAAGGAGCTTGAGCGGCTGATCGCCGGCGCACAACTGGCCCATGAGCTCGGCATCAAAGTCAATGCGGGTCACGGCATCAATTACATGAATATGGATAGAATCTACCGGATACCGCATCTGGTAGAGCTCAATATCGGCCACTCGATTATCAGCCGCGCCATGGCGACGGGCCTGGAAGAGGCGGTTCGGCAGATGTTGAAACTGATGGAGCCGTATTCGCTCTAGCTAAGGTGGTTTGAAGTGAAAGAAGAACTCAAAGGCATTACGCTTCTGGGCAATCCTGTGGAGTCTTTTCCGGCAGAGCCCTCCGCCTCCACTCTGGAGACATTCCCGAATCGGAATCCCGACCGTGACTACTGGGTGAAGTTTGATTGCAGCGATTTTACCTCTCTTTGTCCGGTAACGGGACAGCCTGATTTTGCTAAAATTCATATTGAATATATGCCCGCAGAGCGCTGCGTGGAGACCAAGTCGCTGAAGTTTTACTTATCCTCTTTCCGTAACCAGAAAGATTTTAACGAAAACATCACTAATCGGATTTTTGATGATTTCATCGTGGCCTGTTCTCCCAAACGTTTAGTTGTTGAGGCGCAGTTTCATGCTCGCGGGGGGATCAGCCTGACTACTCGCGTGGAGCTGAATTCCGTTTAGTTTTGCTGATATGGGGAGTAACGATTCAATTTCTCGGCAAAAGGTGATAGTTCTTTTGAGCGGTGGTGTCGATTCCGTGACGGCATTCTATGCGGCTCTCAAGGAACATAACGTGCTGTGTGCTTTGAGCTTCCACTATGGCTCCAAGCATAATGAACGAGAGCTTGAATGTGCCAGGCATCATGCTTCGCTGCATGAGGTGCGGCATGAGACTATTTCACTGGGTTTCATGGATTCGCTTTTCAGGTCTGATCTCCTTCAGTCAGGAGGGGAGATACCCACAAGCCGCTATACTGAAGAAAACATGAAAAGCACAGTGGTCCCTTTTCGTAATGGAATCATGTTGGCGATTGCAGCCGGACTTGCTGAGAGCCTCGGAGCAACCGGCATTGTGATAGGGGCCCACTCGGGGGACCACTCTATTTATCCGGATTGCCAACCTGAGTTCATGGCCGCCATGGATGGAGCGGTGCAGGCCGGTACTTACGACAGGATCAGAATCTTGTCGCCATTCCTGGGTTTGGATAAGGGGGGGATTGTCCGGCTGGGGAGTGAACTGGGGGTGGATTACGGCAGGACGTGGTCCTGCTATCGTGGTGAAGCGCTTCAATGTGGTGCATGCGGAACCTGTGTTGAGCGGCGTGAGGCCTTTGCCCAGGCCGGACTTACAGACCCTACGGAGTACTCTCTCTAACAGAGATATTGTTGGAAGCCGGCGGGCTCAAGGAGGCCCCCAGTAGCAGGAAGAATGGCCAGGCTATTGCCGGAATGTAGAGCGAAAAATCGCTGAACCCCTGTAGTGCAAAGCCGCTTAGCCCCAAGGCCAGACAGAATTGAAGTGGGGAGAGCTCTCCAGCTCTTCTCCAAATCCTCCAAAAAGAGCCACCAATGAAGGCGAGATAGGCCAATGCGGCGACAATGCCTGAATCTGTCGCCTGTTCCAGATAATCGTTATGGCAGAGCCGTGCCATTTCTGACTCCGGATTTTTGCTCTCCTGATAGGGAATGGCAAAAGTGCCCGGACCGCTCCCCAGGAGCGGGTTGGCGCGGATATTGAGAGCGGCTGCCCGCCAGTAATCAAAGCGGGCTCCGACACTTGTCGCACCGCGCTTGAAGTAATCCGCAAAGACAATCCCAAAAAGAATCAACCCTGAGCAGAGGATGAGCCCGGCAGCGAGGATTTTGTATCTGAGCGAAAATCTGGTCTGAATGAACAGGGTGATGATTGCCAGAAAAACTGAAATCAGCCAGGCGGTTTTGGAGCCTGACCAGAAAAGCGCGGCAAGGCCCATATACCCCAGAGTAACGACCAGAAGGAGGCGAAGGAGCCGTGGAACTCTGGCAGGCAGTTCCCAGAGCGCGCAGAGGCAGGGTGGTAACAGGAGGAGCAGGAGCCCGGCCAGAGAATTGGGATAGACCAGTGTCCCATAAACACGCTTGCTGTTGAGGCGACGAAGGAGGTCTTCAGGCAAGTTTTCCGGAGGTACAAGCGAAAAGACGTTTTGGCGCATCGCTTCGAGTCCACTATAGTGTTGTTGAAAAGCTGCGAGGAGGACCGGCAGCAGTGCCGCGCCCAGAATCCATAAAAAAGGACGTTGATTTTCAAAAGAGCCTCTCAAAATCAGATATCCGGCCAGAAAAGAGACCAGGCAAAGAAAGAGGTGGAAAGCCGTTGGAAGCGAGAGCTGTCTATCCAGCGTTTGAAGCGTAGAGAGCCCCACGCAGAGAATCCAAATAAGAGCCGGCAGGAATATAGACTTGGGGAAAGAGAGAGTAGCCCTGTTTATCAACGGGATGCCGGCAAGGGCCAGAGCAAGAACTGCCGCTCCCCAAAGGAAAGAGGAGGGATTGTGGCCCAGGAGCTCTCCGGAACTTTGAGCTGAAGCGGCCTGGGCAAGGAGCTCTATCTGGGGGGAGGAGAGATCAAAGTTTTCCAGAATGACAGGGATACCCAAAAACCGAATTACCAAAAGGAAGCATACTCCCAGGGCAATCACCCAGAACCGTGCGTAATGATCCAGAAAAGAGCGCCTCATGGGAGAGTGGTTTCGGGGGTTAAAGGGTAAGTTTAAGCAGGAGCAACTCCAGAATCAATGCCTCCTGGATGTTCGTCTCCAGGGATTTAATGGTCTGGCCAACATTTTTGAGGTTTTCCCGAGCCTGCTTTTCTGTGATGCGTTCCGCGACTTTTTCAGTGGAGGACTGCATCTGGGGCAGGTGAGCCATCTCCGGGAAAGCTCCTGTCACTTTGGTGAGCCAGACATCCCTGAGCCAGAGCTCAACAGCGCCGACCATTGCAGAGCGCTGCCGGCGATACTCCGAAGCGATAGAGGCTTGCAGCTCTTTTTCCCAGCGCTCTTTCTGCTTCTCTTCTGCATCAGGGTAGTGGGAGAGCGGAGACTTCTCTTTGAGCTCAGCTTCAATAGTGCTCTGCATCTCATCAAGCTTGGAAATCATGGGCGCCAGGAGCGTATATCGACTGACAATCCCTTCGGTGGAGGAAGCGGCCGTTTGAACGAAAACGTCGAGCCACTCCTGAATATCGCTTTCAATTATGGGGCGGTTAATCCCTTCGAAAACAAAATGGCGGCAGCGCGAAAGGATGGTGGGCAGAATTTTTTGGGCATCTTGAGTGAGTAAGATGAAAAGTTTGCCCGGGAACGGCTCCTCCAATGTTTTGAGGAATGCGTTGGCGGCCTGGATATTGAGGCGGTCAGCCCCGCAGAGGATAGCTATCTCGTAGCTTCCGGAAAGAGATTTTAGCTGGAAAGAGCTGATCAACTGCCGGATTTGATCGGTCGTAATGATACGAATTTTGGATTCCGGATAAATCCAGCGAACGTTGGGGTCTTTGCGCTCAGCGATCATGGTGCAGCTCCGGCAGACGCCACAGGCATCCGTATTGAGACCGCTGGTTTGAGAGCGTGAAGGCGGGTTTTCACAGTGGAGAGTTTGGGCCAGAGCCGTCGCCATAGCTTCCATTTCACCCAGGTCGGGGCCGATAAAGAGGCTGGCATGTGCCAAGCGTCCACTCTCCAGACTGCGTTGGAGGGTTTCTGCTACGATTTTTTGGTTTTGAAAGGATGAAAGCATATGGTGACTCGGAGCAGATTACATGTTGGTTAGACTTTTCCAAAACGGCGGTCACGCCGCGCATATTCCTCCAGTGCCTCGCAAAACTGTTCTTCGCGAAAATCGGGCCAAAGGGTGGAGGTTACATAAATCTCTGAGTAAGAGATCTGCCAAAGGAGGAAATTGCTGACCCGCATCTCTCCGCTGGTTCGTATGAGGATATCCGGGTCGGGGTACTCCCTGGTGTAAAGATTTTCTGAGATCAGTTTTTCATCGATTGCTTCTGGGGAGAGTTTGCCTGCCTGTACCTGGGCTGCAAGAGTGCGCAGGGTGGATGTGATTTCCTCGCGGCTGCTGTAGCTGAGCGCCAGAATCAAGGTCAAGGCGTTGTTTTCCCTGGTCGTTTCGATGGTTTGAGCCAGTTGCGCCTGGGCGTCAGCGGGCAGGAGGTCGGTGCGGCCAATTGTTCTCAGGCGGACACCGTGCTTCATCAGCTCCGGGGTTTCCTGTTTGAGAAACTGCACGAGATACTTCATCAAAGTGGAGACTTCTTCTTTGGGACGCACCCAGTTTTCCATGGAAAAAGCATAGAGCGTGAGGAAGGGTATCTTGAGCTTGCCGCAGGCGACAACTGTACTGCGGACAGAGTCAACCCCGTTGCGGTGGCCTTCCACTCGGCTCAATCCGCGTTTCCTGGCCCAGCGGCCATTGCCATCCATGATGATGGCAACGTGTTGTGGTAGAACAGATTTTGCTTTATCTGAAAGGTTTAGAGGTTTGTCACTCATGGACGGTGAAAGTCTCGTCTCTGGCAGGGCCGACAGAAAGAATCGCAATGCGCGTCTGGCACTCTTGCTCCAGCGCTTTGAGGTAGAGGCGTGCATTCTCGGGCAGTTCCTCCCAGGAACGGGCACCCGTGGTCGGCGTTTTCCAGCCGGCAAACTCTTTATAGACCGGTTTGCAGCGTTCCAGCAAGGTGATATCCGAAGGAACATAATCGTATTGGACGCCGTCGCACTCATAAGCTGTGCAGAGCTTAATCGTCTCAACCGTATCAAGGCCATCAAGATTCGTCAGCGCCAGCTCATCAATGCCGTTGATCATTACGGCAGTTCTGGTGATTACACAGTCATGCCAGCCGCAGCGGCGGGCACGCCCCGTGGTGGCTCCAAACTCACGCCCCAATCCGTGCAGGAGATCAGATATTTCGGCGTTCTCGGTTGGCATGGGGCCGCCTCCCACACGTGTGGAGTAGGCCTTGGCAACGCCCATCACTTTGTCAATGTGGTGGGGAGGGAATCCTGAGCCGGTGCAGGCGCCGCCGGCGGTAGTATTGGAGGAGGTGACAAAAGGGTAGGTGCCGTGGTCGATATCCAGGAAGGTTCCCTGGGCACCTTCGAAGAGGATGCTTTTACCTTCTTTTCTGGCTTTATATAAGAGGGTAACCGTCTCTTTTACAAAAGGTTTAAGTTTGGCGGCGATTTCAGAGTAGGTCGTGTAGATCGAGTTAAAATCAAGGGCCTCCATTCCGTGCGCCAGGAAGTTCTTGTTATGTTCTTCCAGGCGCTCCTTGAGGAGAGCCTTAAAGCGCTCGGGCTGGATAAAGTCAACCATTCGGATTCCTGTTCTGTCGGCTTTTTCTGAATAGGCCGGGCCGATACCATTCTTTGTAGTGCCGATTTTTTCGTCTCCCTTGCGTGACTCTTTGAGAAGGTCCAACTGTTTGTGCCACGGCATTACGATATGGGCTGACTGGCTAATAAATAGCTGGCCGCTCACGGGGATATTCATGGCAACCAGCCCCTCAATCTCCTTGAGTAGTCCCACAGGGTCAATCACGACACCATTGCCGATGATACAGAGCTTATTGCCGCGCAGGATGCCGGAGGGGATAAGGTGAAGAACGTATTTGGTTTTCCCCACAAAAACGGTGTGCCCTGCATTATTGCCGCCCTGGCTCCGGATAATAACGTCGGAGTTTTCTGTCAGAACGTCAATAATTTTGCCTTTACCCTCGTCACCCCACTGGGCGCCTACTAACACGATATTTGCCATACTTTTAGAGTTTTTCAGGAACCGGATTTCATAGCCGGAGCGTAAATTCCAAAGGTGTCATTTACAGCCAAACCCTACAAGTAGAGGCTGGAGCTGTCAATCAAAACTTGGGAGCTCGATCGGGAGATATCAGCCCGAAAATCTGCAAAGGGAGAGTATCCTTTTTCAAGGGTTGAGCTCTGAGATGATTTGGCTCATCCACCGGGTCGATTCGTTCAGGCAGGGGAGGTAGATAAACTCCTTGCCGCCAGAGGCCAAGAATGTTTCTTTAAGCTCTATCCGGATTTCGTGAAGTGTTTCCAGGCAATCGCTAATGAAAGAGGGTGCCACAACAGCCAGGTGGCGCACTCCAAGCCGGGCAAGTTTGATGGTTGACTCATGAGTATATGGGGTGAGCCAGGCTTCTCTGCCGAGTCTGGATTGATAGCAAAGGGTATATTGGTCTTGCGGCAGGTTCAGGGCGTGGACCAGTGACTGGGTCATCTGGTATGCCTGAGCACGGTAGCAGCGCTGGAGCAGCTCACCGGAAGCGTTTTTGCAGCAATCCGGGCTTTTAAGGCAGGTTTGACCGGTGGGGTCAGCTTTTTGGATATGCCGCTCCGGCAAACCGTGGAAACTGATTAAGAGATGGTCCGCTTCTGGCGGCAGATTTTTTTTGACCGATTCAATCCAGGCATCCAGATAGGCACGGTGATTCCAGAAAGGGGGAATAATCTTGAGCGTGTGAGGATGGGACGCCTCCCGTGAGGCTGCCCGTAATTGGACCAGAATGGATTCAGTTGTTGCCAGACTGTACTGGGGGAAAAGTGGAAAGCCGATGACGGTATCGCATCCCTGCTCCAAAAGGGCTGCCAACCCTTCCTTAATGGAGGGGGCCCCATAGCGGAATCCCAGGGCGACCGGCAGACCGGTCTCTGCAGCCAGAGAGCTGCGTTGGCTTTCAGAAATGAGGATTAGCGGGCTGCCCTCCGCAGTCCATATCTGCCGGTAGAGCCGGGCGGAGCGTTTGGGGCGTGTTCGCAGGATGAGCGCATGCACCAGGAACCAGCGTTTCCAGAAAGGGATGTCCAGCACGTAGGGGTCCATCAGGAACTGGGCCAGATACTTTCGGACTTCCTTTACTGTCGGGGCTGCCGGTGAGCCCGTATTTATCAGTAAAATTCCTTTCTTTTTCACTTCCAGGTGATTGAACCAGAGTTTAAGCCTTAATGCAAAGCAAACCTGTAGCGGGCTTTCTCTGCTATCAAAGTCCGCCGTTCTTGACAGACAGGGCGTGTGAGTGTACTTTGAAAACGTTAGTTGCCTAAAGGGCAGCAGGATATATCGTTGATTTCCAACAGAAAGAAAATAACAAAAATGAGAGCGTGGGTGGAGGATTATATCCGCCAGTTTAAGGCGGTGGTAGATGCGGTTCCGGTAGAGAGCCTGGTTCAATGGATTGAAGTTTTTCGCAAGGCGCACAAGGAGAACCGCCAGATTTTTGTTTTCGGTAACGGCGGGAGCGCCTCCAACTGCTCCCACTTTGTTTGTGACCTGGGCAAAGGGAGCTCTATCAGCATGGGGAGCCCTTTCCGATGCCTGAGCCTCAACGATAACGTGGCATGGATGACGGCGATCGCCAATGACTTTAGCTACGATGACGTTTTTGTGCGTCAGTTGGAAAATTATGCCAAGCCAGGTGACCTTATCCTGAGCCTGAGCGTGAGCGGTAACTCGCCCAATTGCGTCAAAGCGATGGAGTGGGGTAAAAAGCAGGGGCTGACCCTCCTTGCATTGACCGGCGCCAAGCGCGGCAGGATGGCCGAGCTGGCGGACCACCTCATCGTCATCGATTCTACCCACTACGGAAGGGTGGAGGATGCCCAGATGATGGCGACGCATATTCTCTGCTATGCTTTCATGGAAAAAGCTGAAGAGCTAAAGCGTTAGCCCTTGAGAGTAAGCTTTTGTTTTCTTTATTTTGGAGGCAGCCCTTCCAGAAAAAGAAAATGCTTTCCCCTGAAATCACTTGCTTTGAAGCAGCTCTTTGACTAGAGTGTGCGCGTTGCCTTTTCGGGGGCCCATAGCTCAGTGGTTAGAGCAGGCGACTCATAATCGCTTGGTCGGGGGTTCAAGTCCCTCTGGGCCCACCATTTCTTCATTTCACCCCTCGAACGCAGATTAGGGAGGGAAGCGCTTCCTGGCTTATGAAAAAACCACAGAGTGCAAGCGCGGCTTACTGTTGATTGGCCATTTGGCGGAGACGCTCGGAGGTGTTAAAGAGGGCGCGGGCCTGGTGGTAGCACTCGGTCCAGCAATCGGCTTTGTTGCGGATAACAGGTTGACCTTCCTTTTGGACATCGGCCCACCAGCCTCCGTGGAGAGGGTCTATTTGGAAGCTGGATATCCAGTGCCACTCTTTTTGGAAAGCCTCCCAGTAGCGCGGAGTCTCTTTGGCGAAGCGCTCGTGGAGGAGCAGCAGCACATTCAACTGCTCGGCCTGAACCCACCAGACTTTCATCGTTTTGAGACCACTTGTGACAGAGCCATCGGCGTTCAGCGTTCCCAGATCGTAGAGGCCGCCTCTTGTTTCATCCCAGCCGTAGAGGAGTGCATGGTTCACAAGCTGGCGGGCGGCTTCCCAATAGGGCGCCTTATCTTCCAGTCCGAGGGCATCAGCGGCTTCTATCATGAGGAAGCCCGCTTCCACATCGTGTCCAAAGGAATCAGGGCTTTCAACGGGTTTCCAATCCCGGTCGGTAAACTGAATGAGGTAGCCCGGGGGTCTAAAGAATCTTTGGTGGCAAACCTCGAGCATCTCCTGAAGCCTCTTCTTGAGGAGTGGGTCGGGCCAGACTGCATAGAGCTCGGTGAGCGCTTCCAGAATATGAATGCTGGTATTCATTGACTTCTGGCCTTCTTGGGCGCCGACGACATTTTTTGAGTTGGGTGTCAATGGTTTCCCACCGGGGCCGATGCTTTCGAAGTAGCCTCCGTGAAGGGAGTCATGGGCATATTTTTCCATCCACTGAAACGCTTTTTGGGCAAGCTCCAGAGCTGCAGTATCCTGGGTAGCCTGATAGTTTGCGGCCAGAGCATAGATACCGAAAGCATGGCCGTACATCTCTTTGAGCTCTCTGGCAGGTGAGCCATCCACAGGGACCTCCCAGAAGAAGCCGCCCTCTTTTTTATCCCACATTTTCTCAGCCAGATATTTTGCACCATGTCGGCTTTGGGCGAGGTAGAGATCGGCCTCTTCGGGGAAGCGCAGGGCAGCTCTGGCACTGGTCCAGGTGAGGCGGCTCTGGTAGACAATACTTTTGGTTGCAGAAGATTGCGGTTTCCAATCACGGGAGAAGTTTTCAATGAACCCTCCGTTCTTTTCATCCAGAGCGGCCGGGAAGAATTTTTGAAGGATATGTTCCTTGAGGTTGGCTTCCAGTTCTGCGGCGATTCTGAGATACGCTTTTGGCTCCGGTGCGGTAAGCGCCAGTGGGGGAGGCAGGCTGGACTCGGTCGCGCTCTTACCCACTGGCCCAGGATTGTCAAAGGTGGTCCCCTCTACCGCAAAGAGCAGAGAGGCGAGAGAAAGGAGGCAGCCAAGAGAAAGCCACTTCTTGTTTTTTATGGTGTGCAGCATGTCTTGGGTTCGTGTTTATCTACATGGGCTTTACGGGGGCCCGGGAAGCTGATTCCCAAAAACGCCCGCAGCATCAAAGCCGCCAAAAGGATGCCTGAAAGCATCGATATCCAGTGCGTCTCATGCATGGAGTGCATGAAGAACTGAGTCGGCATAAGCTTTATTCCGGAGAGATTCAGCAGAGTTCCAAGTGCGATGGAGCAGGTTGCAATCACGGCCAGATAGATGACACCCGCTTTTCCGCCCAAGATTTTGAACATGGTCGTGATGGTCGCGCCGTTTACGGCCGGACCCAATACCAGGAAAACCAGGGCAGCGCCTGGAGAGATGCCCTTGAGCATCAAGGTTGCGGCAATTGGTACTGAAGCCGTGGAGCACACGTAAATGGGAATAGAGAGCAGGGCGATGGCCCCAAACTCGTAGAGGTAGTTGCCTTTGATGTAGTCTGCACCAAGATTTTCAGGCAAAAACTGTTGAGCCAACGCAGCTATTGCGATGCCGAGGAGGAGCGAGCCTTTCACGCTGCCAAGCATCTGCCCCAGTCCGAAAGAGAAGATGTACTGGACGGAAGTAATGAATCCGCGACGCTCTTTTTTCTGGCTCATGGGAGCCTCTTCACTATTGCCACTGCAGCAGCTTTTGGCGGGTGGCCCCGGCTCTGTCTCCTGGTGGCTGCTACTGCAGCAACTGGCGGTGACAGGTTCCACTGGATCATCTGTGGTTACGGTCTCAGTTTCATTTTTCGTTGCGTTTTGGATAAGAACTCCGCCCAGAAGCCCGGTGATCAATGCCAGGAAAGGGCGAATAACGCCAAAAACCCAGCCAAGGATGCTGAAAGTTACGACCATGCTATCCACACCGGTTTGGGGTGTGGCGATGAGAAAGGCCCCAGTGGCTCCTTTGCTGGCACCTTCTTTGCGCAGAGTCGCCGCAACGGGAATAGTACCGCAGGAGCAGAGGGGCAGGGGAATGCCAAGAGAGACAGCTTTTAAGATCGGTTTAAAGCCGCCTCCACTCAGATGACGTTTGATTTGTTCAGAGGTAAAAAAGAGCCCGACCAGCCCCGCCACAAAGAAGCCAAAGAGGAGCCAGGGGGCCATCGTCGTAAAAACAAACCAGAAACTGTGGATGTAGTCTTTAAGAATACTCATTCTATATTGTTATTTAGTCGTTTGTATATGAGGCGCTTGTGGTTGTTTAGCTGTTTTCTTTTTGTTTTTGCTCATGTAGTAGAGGACAGGAACAGCCATACGGCTGATCAGGAGAGATGCAATCTCACCTGCCATCAGCGAGATGGCAAGACCTTGAAAGATTGGGTCAAAAAGGATGACCGCAGCACCGACCACCACCGCCATGGCGGTCAGGAGCATTGGGCGGAACCTCACCGCTCCGGCATCGATTACGGCCTCATCCAGCGGCATTCCTTCTTCGAGGCGCAGCTCGGTGAAGTCTACGAGAATGATGGAGTTACGCACCACGATTCCTGCACCGGCCATGAAGCCGATCATGGAGGTGGCGGAGAAGAAAGCACCCATCATCCCGTGAGCTGGCAGAATTCCGATCAAGCTAAAGGGAATGGCAATCATGACGACCAGCGGCGTCATGAATGACTTGAACCAGCCGACCATCAGAATGTAAATAAGGATCAGGACCGCTCCGAAAGCCAGCCCCAGGTCGCGGAAGACTTCAATGGTGATATGCCACTCTCCATCCCACTTCATGGAGGGCTCCAGATCGCTGAAAGGCATGGCGGCATTATATATTTTGATATCGGCAGAGCTGCCGCCGTAGTCTCGCATGTCGAGCTCGGCAAGAGCCTTGTTCATTTGGAGGATGGCATAGACTGGGCTCTCCACGGTTCCGGCCACGTCACCAATCACATAGGTGACCGGCATGAGGTTCTTGTGATAAATGCTTTTGTCGGCGATCTCTTCCTGGATGGAGACCAGCTCACGCAGGGGGACCAACGGTGAGCCTTCCGCAGCGGCGGAGGGCTCTGGCAAAGCATTGGCGTCACCGGAGCGGACACGGATACTGAGGAGCTCTTCCGGAGTTGTCTTGAGCGAGCGGGGGATTTCAAGTACCAGGTTAATATCCTCCTTTTCACGGGGGATATGGAGCAGGTCCACAGATTGCCCACCCACGGCGATGCGGAGGGTCTGGGAGATGGTCTCAGCACTGATGCCGTTGAGAGAGGCTTTTTCCTTATCCACGATGAAACGGGTTTTGGGCTGGTCAGCCTCCACATACCAATCGACATCGACGACACCGGGGGTGTTATTGAAAATCTCGCGTACCTGGGAGGCCAGCTTCATCCTGGCTTCTTCATTGGGGCCATAGATTTCAGCCACCAAGGTTTGAAGAACCGGCGGACCGGGGGGAACCTCGGCAACTGCGACGCGGGCGTCGTACTTATCGGCGATTTCCTTGACCCGCGGACGGATGCGTTTGGCGATGTCGTGGCTCTGGGCTTTGCGTTTATGCTTTTCGAGCAGGTTGACCTGCAGGTCAGCCACACTGGAGCCTTGCCGTGCAAAGTAATGCCGCACCAGACCGTTGAAATTGAAGGGTGAGGCAGTGCCGACATAGATTTGATAATCGGTGATTTCGGGTTCCATTCGGATTGCTTCACCGATTTCCAGTGCCGCCTGGGCTGTCTTTTCCAGGGCACTGCCCTCGGGCATGTTCAGGATGATTTGGAACTCATTCTTATTATCAAAGGGGAGCATCTTCACTTTAACCCATCCCAGGGGGACCAGCACCATGGACGCCAGCAAAAGGACGACGATGGAAATCAGGAACAGCCAGCGCAAGCCGAGGTGGTGAATGAGTGGGTCCATGATTCTGCGGTAGAAGAGGGTAAAGGCATCCTCTTCGTGCTCAAAGTGGCTGTGATGCTCGGGTTGCTCTGTCGATTGAGACTGCCGGAGCTTCGGGTTCTTGGCCTGAGCCGACTCTATGTGCGATTTCAGGCGTTTCTCTCCGTTCCACCAACGCAGCATCCGGATGGAGGCCCACGGGGTGACGATGAAAGCGATCAGAAGCGAAAAGAACATCGCGGCGCTGGCTCCAATCGGAATCGGACGCATATAGGGTCCCATGAGCCCACCGACAAACGCCATGGGCAGGACCGCGAAAATGACAGCAAAAGTGGCAAGAATAGTTGGGTTGCCGACCTCTCCCACTGCCTCAACGGCAACTTTATACCACTCTCTATCCTTGTTGTAAGGGAGGTGAAAATGGCGAACAATATTTTCCACCACCACAATGGCGTCATCTACCAGAATACCGATTGAAAAAATAAGTGCGAAAAGAGTAATTCGGTTTAGAGTGAAGCCGTAGAGGAGAAAAACCAGAAGGGTTAAAGCCAGCGTGGAGGGGATCGCTATGCCTACGATGCCTGCTTCGCGCCAGCCCAAAGCCAGCACGATAAGGATGGAGACGCTGACAATGGCAATAGCCATGTGAATCAGCAGCTCATTAGACTTTTCAGAAGCCGTTTTACCATAATGGCGGGTGACGGTGACGCTGACTTCATCTGGGATAATCGTCCCTTTGAGCGTTTCGACTTTTCGCAAGACTTCATCGGCTACCCAGATGGCGCTGGCACCCGGGCGCTTGGCGATGCTTAGCGTGACGGCGGGTTCTTTTTTGCCGTCGAAGTCTGAAGGCTCTGCCGCTCCAAACCCAAAGAAGACGTATTGAGAAGGCTCCTCAGGGCCATCAATGATTTCGGCTACCTGGCGCAGATAGACCGGTTTGCCGGAAAAAACGCCAACGACAATGTTGCCAACCTCTTCAGCGGTTTGAAGGAAGGCGCCTGTTTCAACGGCGATTTCCATATTATCGGTGGTGAGACCGCCGGAGGCAAACTGCCGGTTTGCCTGCTGGAGCATCGGTACGATGCCAACAGGACTCAGGTTACGGGATGCGAGCCTGGAGGGGTCCAGCAATACGCGCAGGGTCCGCCGTGCGCCGCCAATGATCGTGGTTTCGGCTGCCAGCGGTATCTGTTTGATAGATTCCTCCACCTGGGCGGTGAGGCGTCTCAACTCCAGATGGTTATAAGTGGTACTGTGAAAGGTGAGCGCCAATATGGGCACGTCATCAATTGACTTGGCCTTAATGAGAGGCGCACCGACACCGTGGGGGATGCGGTCAAAGTTGGATTCAAGTTTTTGTTTCAGCTTAACGAGGCTCTTTTCCGTATCCTGGCCAACTTTGAAGCGGACGATCACCATGCTTTGGCCTGGCTGGGAGGTGGAGTAAATATATTCAACGCCAGGGATTTCCCAGATCAGTTTCTCCATGGGGTTGGTGGCTCGCTGCTCCACTTCCTGGGCACTGAACCCGGGCATGGAGACCATGACATCGATCATCGGTACTTTGATCTGCGGCTCCTCTTCCCGAGGAAGCATGATGACGGCGGCCACACCCAGTAAAACGGAGATGATAATGACCAGCGGTGTCAGCTTTGAATCGATAAAGGCTGCGGCAATCCGGCCGGCCATCCCGAGATTTTCTTTGTCTTGAGAAGCGAGCTTCATTGAAGTACCTCCACCGGTTGGCCACTGGAGAGAAGAGAGGCGTTTTGGGTGACGACCTGCTCCCCAGCCTCAAGTCCAGCCAGGATTTCAACCTGCTCCCCCATCTCTTTGCCTGTTTTGACAATTCGCAGGAGCGCCTTCTGACCCTGGACAACAAAAACAAGGTCCAGTTGACCACGCTGAACAAGAGCGCTGGAGGGGATAAAGAGCGACTGAGCCAAACCGATAGGGACAGAGACTCGGCCAAACTGGCCAGAGCGCAGCCCGGGCTGGGATGGTAAATCAAGCTTTACGGGAAAGGTGCGGCTGTTGGGGTCGCCGACTGGAGCAATCTCACTCACAGTTCCCGTGAGGCGGTTTGTGATGGAAGAGACCTGTACATCGAGTTGATCCCCCAGCTTGATCTTATCCATGAGCCCCTCGGGCACGTCGGCCTCCAGTCTCAAGGCAAGGGGGTCCTCCAGCTCAAGAAGTGGTTTGCCGGGGGTTGCCAGATCGCCAACGTCGGCCAGCTTGCGAGTGATGATTCCGGTAAACGGAGCAGTAATTTCAGTATAGCCGAGCATGGTTTTGGCCTCTACTGCCTGGGATTCCGCAATCCGGTAACGTGACTCCACCTGTTCATACTCCTGCAGCGTGATGACCTCATCTTTTCTCAAGGCTTCGTACCTTCTCCACTCTGACAGAGCTTGCTCGCGGGCTGTTAGGGCTTGATCGTAGCGCGATTTGATCTCCTGGGCATCGAGCTCTATTAAAGGGTCCATCTGGGCAACCTCCTGCCCCACCTGGGCAGAAATAGTCTTGATGCGGCCGCTCACTTTGGCTTCGATCATTGCCTTGAGCTTAGAGCGGACCGTACCGGCCACTTCATCTTTTTGCTGGTAGGAGCGGTTTTCAACCTGCTGGACTTGCACTGAAACTATTGGTAGTTTTTTGGCTTCGGTTGTTGTTTCTGATTGAGTACACCCAGATAGAAAAATAAGCGCTCCCGAAAGAAAAGCGCTGAAAAGATAGGTTTTTACGTATTTCATATTTTAAAATTCATTAAATAGAAAAGTCCCTGTACTTTACAGATTCTTCTCTCTGAAAACAAAGTTTTTGTTAACTAAGTGGGACGCCATCCTCTGCATCACAGTGAAAATGTAGATGCACTTGTCACTATTGTCAAGAGGGACAACGTATTCACAAGGTTTTGTAATGGAAGAGTAAACTGCTTTTAGGCGGAAGGGGTTGAGTCTGCTTCTTTCTTTTTCCAGGCGACTAAAACTTCTTGCAGGTAGCCCTTTCTCAGGCGGGTGGTCCAGCCCTGGTTTCTCAAGAGTCTTTGGAAATTGCGCAGTTCATGGAAGTGCCGCTGATGGACTCGGCCTTCGGAGCGGTGAATTTTCCCCATAATTTGAAAGCCACGAGGAGAAAAATCCGCCAATATGATCTTGCCTGTCGTCTTTACCACGCGCTGCATTTCTTTTAAAACCTGCTCAAAATGAGGGATATGATGTATGGCGTTCATGGTGATGACTGCGTCAAAAGTTTTATTCGGCCAGGGCAGGGTAGCCGCATCCTGGACGACGTAGCTGATTTTCTCTCCCACTCCGGCATAGGCAGCGTTCAGCCTGGCATACTGCTGCTCCTGGGCCGATACATCCAGCGTAATGAGCTCTTTTACATGGGAAGCCACTGCGGTCATGAAGCGGCCCTTGCCAGTACCGATTTCCAGAACCAGCTCTCCCAGCGGCAAAGATTGCTCCAGTACAAATTTGACTCCCTCTTCGTAGTCGTAGCCCCGGGCTTTGTTTTGGTTATCCCTTTCGATTAACTGTTTATGATTCTCGATAACTTCTGGACTCAGGTCTTTTGTCTCTTGTTCGCTTTCGGTCATATTTTATTTAAGGTTATTTTAAAATATCCATTATATCCCGTGGTCGAGAATATCCATTGTTGATAGCAATTTGGCGCAGTGTTTGATTGCCAGAAGTCTGAATTCCCTGATTACTCAATTTTTCCAAGGCAGCATCAAGAGCAATGCCTTGCTGGCTGCAATACTCTTCCAGCGTCAGAGACCCTGCACCGCTACCACCACCGGTTCCAGCGCCTCCACCTCCACCCAGGCCTTTCCCCATGGAAGCGCCCTGCCTTGAAACAGGGTGAGCGTTCCCAGAGATAATTTCATAGATTCTTTGTGGAGAGTATCTGGATTTTTCGGCAATATCTTGTACGACAGTTTCTTCTGTAAAACCGGTAATACCCTCCTTCTGAAGGCGTTCAATGGCTGTAGCTGTTTCGACATGGGCCACTTTGGCCAGCTCTTGCAGGGTTAACAGCTCGGCATGAGGGGTGGGGGCAGGTCTGAGGGAATCGGGCCAGCTTTTGCCGACCTGATCGCCCAGATCAACCCACTGTGCCAAGGGGGGCAGGTTGAGCCGTGTGCCAAAATAGATCGAGAAACAGATGAAAAGAGCGATGAGCCACTCCCAACGAAATCCATAACGAGATGTTTGACGGTTTTTGAAATAGCTGAGCAGCGCCTTCCAGTTGTAAACCAGATGAACCAGAGAACTGAAGAGAAAAAGGAGAGAGAAGCAGAGATGCAGCGCATTCCACTCCTTTTTGGTCAGGCCCAGCAGCGTCCAGTCTGTCCAATTGGCAACTCGCCCAGGGGGAGATACGTAGAGAATAGAGCCGCTCAGGAGCAGGATGCAAAAGGAAATAACCAAAACGATAGAAGCGACAGCCCTCCACGAGAGGGGTTTCTTTTGAGCAGGTATTTGTTTCTCTTGCATCATATAACAAGTGTATTGGGTAAGGACCCCAGAGTCAAGAAGTGATGTTGCGCCGTCTCTTGCGGGTTCTGGATAAGCGTCAATTCGTGCGGATGCTCATGAGACTCATGGGCAGGATCAGAGGGATGGCCAAAGTATCCCAGCAAAAATGCAACAGCAAGGCCGACCAAAAGAGAGATGGAAAGCTTGAGCCTGTCATGAGCATGAAATTGTAGCTCGGGGAGCAGGTCTGCACTGGCGATACAGAGGAAGGTTCCTGCACAGAAGGCCAGTGCGTTGCCTTGAATAACAGGATTGGCTTCGGCTATTGAGGCAACTCCCAGGTAGTAGAAGAGAGCCGCCAGAGGTGTCACCAGCGCAAAGAGCAGGTTGACCAGCTGGTGGAGCGAGCGTGAGCACCCCTCTGCAGTCATGAGCGTAGAGATGGCCGCAGCTCCAAAAGGTTTATGCAGGATGACGGCCAGAGCTACGCCAAGACCGGCCCATGTGCTCTGGAGGGGATGAGCCGCAAAAGTAGCCGCTGTGGCCAGCACGATTCCATCTACCAGAGAATGTAAAGAAAGCCCCACCGTGGTTCCCAGCCAGGAGAGTCCTCTGTGGTGCTGGTGTGGCTGAGTTGCTGAAAAGGAATGCGGACCATGCTCAGAGTCCGCTTCCAGAGAGTGATGGTGGTGGTAAAGGAAAAGCCTTTGCAGGAAGAACATGAGGAGAAAGCCGTATAGTACCCAACGCATGGTCCCTGCCGGTGAGTGGTTTTGGTGAATTGCATGAGGGATGAAGTTTATCAGGCCTATGCCGAGCATCAGGCCTGCCACAGCGCTCAATGCAATTTGCAGGCGGGTATGAGTCAGGCGTAGAGCCTGGATAAACCAGCCGCCCAACAGGGCAATAAAAAAAACCGCCACACAATAAACAAAGAGCATACTTGAGGGAGTTAAAAGTATTTTCATATTTGGGCTCTTATTGCTGCCTGAGTTAAAAATTGGCTTTCGTTAATATACAGATTTTATACGGGAGATGATTTCTTAATAATTGGAATCATCTCCCGTCCCAATTAAAAAACCGGTTATTGGTTTTTTGTTTTGGCTAACTCAGCCAGTTGTAGCTGAATTTTTTCCAAGTTTTGGCTCAGTAGCTCGACCTGTTTTTGAAGATGGTCGAATTCCTGCTCCAGTGGTTTATCAGTCACCATTGCAGTAACGGCTTCTGAAGGAGGCATCGGTGCCGTGGGCACCTGGCCCCAAGGGGGCATGGCGTAACCCTGGAAACGCCGGCGTCCACGGCGTCCGCCTCTGCCGCCACCCCAGCCTCCTGCTCCACCCATGGGGGCAGAGCTCCATCCTGGTTGATTATATCCTGCGCAGTAGCCTGCGCCGCGACCGCTCATCGGTCCCTGGCCCATCGGGCCTGTTCTATCTCCACCTGGCATAGTTTATTTCCTTTCTTTTACTGGTTATTAGATTTTATGTTTTACTTTGTATGATGGAAAGCTTTCCAGTTAAAAAGGGCGGAAGCTCTTTAACCATTTTTTTTGGCCTCAGGCTTGTCCACGGCCACGGCCTTGACCACGGCCTCCTCCTCCGCCTCCACCAGCGCCCATACCGCGGCCACGACCGCCGCCCTGACCACGACCCATTCCGCCGCCCCGGCCTCGGCCCATACCACGGCCGCCAAAGTTTTCTACCTGACCCTCTGTTTGTCCCTGGTCACGGCCTGGGCCACGACCACCTCCACAGGGTCCCATTCCTTTACCGGATTTGGGGCCTTGCCCCATTGGACCGGTTCCATCTCCCATGGGTGTCATTTTTTGTTCTTTCTGATTTGGGTTTGTTTCATTTTTTTGAGTTACCGTTTCGGCTGGAGCTGGCTGGCTCTCAGTTTGAGGAGCGGTAAATTTGTTTTTATGGATGACGAGGCTTCCCACCTCGCTGCCAATGTGTGTGCCAACCAGAGGGCACTTCACTTTGAGCAGGAAGTAGATCGAGCGCGGGTAGCCCACCAGAGTTTCGTAGTTGGCCTGCCCCTTGGCAATGACCATATCGGCCTTTTTGAATCGCTCCACGAACTCCGGACTGCAGTAGTCAAGGAGGGTCCCCGGGCCATCGTTGCCGTTATCGATTACCTGGCAAAGCTCTTGCAATCGGGCTGCCTGAGCATCCTCCATGAGCGCATCATTGATGGCAGGGCCACCTTTGACAACCACGGTGATGCCGTCGCGGTTCAAAAGCTCGATGAAGAGCCGGTCAAAGACGATCTCGCCTGCATTATCGGCCAGGTAGAGAATGTCTTTGGCTTCCCTCAAAGTGTCTAAGAATTCATCGACCTCTCCCAGTAGAGGGTCTTCATAAGATTTTTCCAGTAAAGCCGGGATGTCATCGGTATCCAGGTTTGCATTAACCCCATAATCAATAATGTTGCCTGCGATAGCCATGCGGGCAGCATTGACCAGAGGCGTATCGGATTTGAGGATGATCTCTTTCCATTTGGAGTAGTGCTTCCAGGCCATGCGGTTGGATTCGCGTTTGACTTCCAGGAAAGGGTCGTCAAGTCCAGACTGTTTGCGCACCTCCTGGTAGACCCACTGGCTGAGCAGGGGGGCTTGCCGCAAATTGAGTTCGCTGGCATAGCGGAGCGTTTTACGCAAAACCTCTTCATGAATCGCTTCATCAGGAGTCGCCATTCGAGCAACATGCAGGCTCTGCCGTACCAGGCAGGGAATACAATCCAAAGCATCCATCATAAGGAGACCTCACCATCTACCGGGAATGAACCCAGGCTTTTCTTTAACTTTATCTGCATCGTATAGAAATTCATTTTATCTATTTCTAAAGGGTCTGTTTTGGTGACCACGTCGCCGGCGCCGCCGGTAGCCATGCTGAAACGAGCAATGGTCGCGCCGGCAGCCGGGCATTTTAAATCGTAATTCATCAAGAGAATCCGCCAGGAATGCGGAAAGTACCTCCTGACACTCCCCGCAAACATGCGCTAAAACCTCTATGTTGGCCCGGAGGAGCTCCTGCAAAAGCGGATGCGAAACCGCACCGCAAATCAGAACATTCACACCTGCCTGCTGAAGCTCGACCACAAGCGAACTACCCGCGGAAGGCTCAATAAGAAGCTCCTGCTGCTGGGAGGGGGTGCCATTCTCAAGGTGAACCAGCCAAAACCGCACTGCCACATCCAGCACTGGGGAAACACGCCCCATCCAAGTTGGAATACCAACTATCACGAAATAGTAATGAGCTCAAAGGATGCCAGCAGTAAAAAAGAGGGAAAAATCAGGTCTATAACTTCTTTGTAATAAAGATATTATAAAATATGAAAAATCTTTTTATAATGAAAGATCGCTGGGATAGCTTGTTTTTTTATGCAAAAAAGCATTGCAAAATGCAATACTTCTGAAGGTCCGCTTTCTCAGCGTTCACTGGTTAAAGCTGGAGCAATTTCATTTTGCGAAAGAGGGTACTCGGGTTGATGCCAAGCTCTCGGGCGACTCGTGCTTTATTGCCTTTGTTGCGCTTTAGAGATTCTCGAATCATCATCTCTTCTACGGCTTTAAGAGTCCTGGCGCTGCTTGTGGCAGTTGGGTTTTCAGTGGAGGTTTGCCGCAAGTGCGGCGGCAGGTGCCGTATCTCTATGAGACCACCCTGGCAGAGCACAAAGGCATGTTCGATGATATTCTGCAATTCACGGATGTTCCCCGGGAAATCGTACTCCATGAGCCGTCTCAGAACGTCGGGGATGACGTCGCAAACGTCTTTACCCTGCAAGCAGTTAAAATGGGTGATGAAGTGCTCGATAAGGAGAGAAATATCTTCCCGACGCTCCCGCAACGGGGGCAGCTCAATCCGGATAACATGGATTCGATAGAAGAGGTCTTCACGGAACTTTTCTTCCTGAACCAGTTGCTCCAGAGATTTGTTGGTCGCAGCAATGATTCTCGCATTGGTTTTCAGCGGTTCAAGTGCTCCCAATGGTTCATACGTTTTTTCCTGGAGGACGCGGAGCAGGCGTACCTGCATGGCCGGAGAGATATCGCCTATTTCATCCAGGAAAAGGGTCCCATTCTGGGCCAGTGCCAGGCGGCCAGGCTTATCTTTGCGTGCATCGGTAAAGGCTCCGGCTTTGTAGCCAAACAGCTCGGATTCCAAGAGAGAATCGGGCAAAGCCCCGCAGTTGAGCGCCACCAGTTTTTTGGTGCGCTGTTTGGACATGTTATGTATCGCCCTGGCAACCAGCTCTTTGCCTGTTCCGCTTTCTCCTTCAATGAGTACGGTGCTTTGGCTTTGGGCAATGGATGGAAGGATATCAAAAATTTTGCGCATGGCGGAGCTGTGGCCAATAATTCCGGCAAATTGACTCTGTTCCTGCACCTGGCGCTGAAGCTCTTCGACCGCTCGCAGGTCTCGGAAGCTCTCCACCCCTCCCAGCACGTTGCCTTGAGAGTCTTTGAGGACAGCGGTGGAGATACTGACCGGGATTTTTTCACCCTTTGCATTTACGATATAGACCACTTTGTTGATGATCGGCTGGCCTGTGGTCAGGGTACGTTTCAGGGCGCAACTGCTTTCGCAAATACTGGTCCGGAACACATCATGGCAGCGGCGCCCGATTGCCTCAGCCTGGTCAATACCGGTGATTTGCTGGGCCGCTTTATTGAAAGATTGGATGCACCAGTTGTTGTCGACAGTGAAGACCCCGTCAGGGATAGAGTCTAGCAGTTCTTTCTGCATATCTATAGGCAGAGTAGCAGGGAGTATTGCAAAATGCAATGGAATAGTTCTGTTTCATTGCGTTTTGCAATTTGTCGCTCTGACTATTAGAATGCTCACCACGTTGCCCAATCTTATTCCATAGAGGGAATATGCTCAGCATGTGCGGCGTTTGTGCGGTGTGGTTAATACGATAAAATAAAAATTTATGAAAAAGAAAAAACATCCTTTACAGGGGTCTGTTTTACTGCTCTAATGGTCGCGGTTTATGATGAGTGCTGTTAAAACATTGCCTTTAGTGATTGCACTGGCGGGTGCAGTAATCCTCACCGGATGTGAGGGGCCTGCGACCAAGATGGGCCGCGGTATTTCCAATACGGGGGAACTCCTTCGCTGGGGAGAGCTGCGCTATGAAATGGAGCAGGGAGCTGTGTGGGATGGCCGCAGTGGCGTGACCAAAGGTTTTTTGAAGGGTTTTTGCCGCTCCTTGGCCCGTACGGGTGTTGGAGTTGCTGAAATTGTGAGCAGTCCTTTTGGTCCTTACGACAAGGGTTTCATGTATCCTGCTTATCCGCGTTATCCGGATAATTACAGTCCGACTCCGATGGCGGATACCATGTGGGACCCGGGCTCAAAGATCGGTTTTGGACCGCGCGGAGATGTTGCTCCTTTTATTCCGGGCAGTCGTTTCAGTGTTTTTGATTAAAAAGGAAGCGCTTCTTTTTTAACAGTTCGCCCGGCTCCCGGCTTCCAATGCCCTGGCCGGGCGTTCTATCTTTATCTCTATGGCCTTATACTCCAGCCCTTGCAAGGTCAATTTGATTTTGAATATCCTGGGTCCCCGACCCGATGGTTTTCATGATTTGGAGACTCTTTTTTTCCCGGTTGCTGTTTTTGATCAATTACAAGTGGAGCGCGGCGGTGGAGGATTTCGCTTTACCTGTAATACCGACCGCGTCCCCACAGGAGCTACGAACCTGGTCTATCGGGCGGCCATGTTTTTTTTTGAAAAAACGAAGATTCAGCCTGAAGGGCATATTCATTTGGTCAAGAATTTGCCGACAGAGGCGGGACTGGGGGCTGGCAGTGCAAACGCGGCCTTTACGTTGCGCGCATTGAACAGGGAGTTTGACCATCCACTGGATGGAGAACAGTTGAGGCAGATAGCCGCTTTGCTGGGATCGGATGTACCGTTTTTCTTGCAGGATGCTCCGGCTATTGGGCGTGGCCGCGGCGAAAAACTGGAGATATTGGGTCCCTTTGCCGCTTTGAGCGGGAGCTGGATAATCCTCATCAAGCCTGATTTTGGGGTATCTACTGCATGGGCATATAAGGAGCTGGCGCGATACCCCGCTGACCAAAAAGGGCGCCCGGGGAGGGTGAAGGAGCTGGCGCAGGCTTTGACGACAGGGACTCTGGCAGAATGCGCGCCTCTTTTTTATAACTCATTGGAAGCGCCTGTATTGCCGCAATATCCGCTTTTGGCAGAGTATCAGAAGTTCTTGAGAGAGGCGGGGGCCGATGCTACACTTATGAGCGGTAGTGGTTCCACTACCTTTGCTTTGGTTTCCAGCCAGAGAGCTGCGGAAAAACTGGTAGAGCAATTCAAGGGGCGCTTTGGTACAAGCCTTTGGATTGCAATGGCAGAAGTGGAGTAGCAGAAAGGCTGGCAGCTTACTGAAGACAAAAGAGCTGGCTTTTAGAAAAAACATTTAAGAACACTATTTTTATATGGCAAATGCTTATCAAATTATCGTTTGCGGAAGTCTTGTGCCAGACCCGCTGCAGACTCTGGAGCCCATTTCTTCTCCGAGCGGTCCTGCTCTGAAGAATGAATTGATGCTGCCGGCGGCACTCGACCCCTGGGCCGGTCATGCGCTTTATGAGGCTGCGAATCTTGCAAAAAAAATACCAGGCACTCAGGTATGGCTGGTGAGTCTGGGACCCAAGGCAAAGCTTCAACAGCTAATGATGAACATCGCCCAGAAGGCTGCGTTCACTTTCGTTCCGGTGGAAGGAAATGCGGGCGGCTTCATGAGCGCTACTGATAGCGCCTCCGCTCTGGTAAAGGCAATTGAGGGTATCGAGGGGCTCGATAAGGAGCGGATGCTGCTTTTTGGCGGCTGGGAGTCTGCCTCTCGCGGAGCTGGCTCTACTCTTCAACTGATCGGTGATGCTTTGGGCATTCAGGATCAGTTTATGGGAGTTGATGAGATCAAGATTCAGGAGGATGGTTCTTTCACTGTTCTGGAGCGCGTGGAAGGTGCCTGCCATCAGGAGAGCCTCTGTGCAGGGGGCCCAGCCGTGCTGGGGTGGGCAACGGGGAACTTGCCTGAACCGACCAACAACCCCCAGGTGGGGATGGTGAACATGCGTTCGATTATGCCGGCTTTGCAGAAGGCGGCCAAAGCAGATGTCGGGCTGGATGGCGTGGAATACGTTTCTGTGAGCCTGCCCAAGCAGTTGCGCGATACTCGGATAGTGAAAGATATGCCGGTGGATGAAATAGCGCGTGAGATTGTGGAATGGATCAAGAAGTAAAGAAGAGGCAGATATCATGGAAAAGATTTTATTATTAGGTTTTTCGGATCAGGCTTCCTTGAAACTGTTGCCTGAGGGTGCCACCGTCGCGGCAAGTCTTGCGGCTTCCCTGGAATGCTCCTGGGAAGTGGCTTTGGTGGGGAAAGGTGTCCAGGAAGCGGCGAACGCTCTGGGGAGCTGTGGGGCTGCTAAATTCTATGGGGTGGAGGGGGATGAGTTTGCGTTTGCGCGCTACTCCAGTGATCTGCCGGCAGCCGAGGCGTTGCTCAAGGCGAGCCAGAGCACTCTTATTTTGGTGCCGGGCAGCAGCCGGGCCAATCGTGTACTCTCGGCTCTGGCGATGCGCCTGGGTGGGCGGGCAGATACGCATGTTACCCGTGTAGCGGTGGAAGAAGGCAAAGTTTTGGCCAATCGCTGGTTTTACCGCCAGCGTATGGAGGCTTGCTTCAGCCGCTCGCAGCGTCCCTGGGTCATTAGCTTGGAGCCGGGCAATGTGGAGCCACAGTCTTTCAACGCAGCTACGGTTAGTGTTGAGATGGTTTCAGTTGCATTGCCGGATGATGCAAAGCGGACGAAAGTTCTGGGCTTGAAGTATCCTGCAGGGACGGCGCAGACCATTCGCCCTGATGCGCAGTTGCTTTTTGTGGCCGGTGCCGGCTGGACCAAGAAACAGCCTGATGGAGAGCTGCATGTGCCTGAGGCCGAGAAAACTATTTTAGACTTCCTTGAGAAAACTCAATCCTCTCTGGGCAGCACCAAGTCTTTGGTGGATCAAACCGGCGGAGGAGATGCAGTCCTGAGCTTTATGACTCACCTGAATCAGATAGGCCAGACGGGCAGCACGCCTCGCCACGCCAAGGGTTTGGCGACCTGCTGCCATGGTGAGGAGCCGCATGTCGTCGGCTGGCGCTTCATCACTGAGCGCCGTGCGGTCAACATTGATGCCAATTGCGGTTGGGCTCGTGGTAAGACTGATGTGCTTTACGTGGCAGATGCTTTTGCTGTAATGAAGAAAGTCAACGAACTTCTTTCCGAGTAGAGGATCCGTTACAGAAAATCATTTAAAAGAGCAGGGGTAAGTGTTTCGTTCGCTTGCCTCTGCTCTTTTT
>LSQX01386106.1_pt2 | contig 111680 bp, 102 predicted proteins | sample 654561 | NCBI WGS metagenome assembly LSQX01 (sample SAMN04489861, study PRJNA283612) | anaerobic digester metagenome | isolation source: 4 biogas reactors fed with cattle manure at either 37C or 55C with and... | place: Denmark: Kongens Lyngby | collected 2014
AAAAACCGCCCTTATCAGACGAAACCGAAGTTATGTAATATTGCTTGTCATTGCATTTTCCTTTACGTGAAAACGGAATCCATGGAAATTCTGACAGATGCTGCTTTTCACTCATGTTCCCTTCATGAAAGTAACCTTCATACACAATAACGCCGTTTTCAGCACTTCCCTTAAAGTAACCTTCTGAGTAGTCGTAAGCAGAGGCAATTTCAATTATTTCTTGAATATTCTTCTTGGTAAGCGGTGCTATCCTGTTAGAACCCGAAAAATACATTGTATATACAAGAACAAGCGGAATAACCATCAGTGCAATATATACTTTCTTTTTTGCCGACTTTCTCAATAGTCCTATAAGACCTGTCACAAACATCAAAAACAGAACTATTGCGACCGGTATTCTTATCATTGTACCCGTAACTTCATCCATAAATTTACCTCCTTAAACCTACGCCGTAAAACTGTATATCGGCAATAACGGCGGTGCGTAAAAGAAGCCGAGATATTTATCAATCTTCCTTTCAATCGTGTAAGAAAAATTAAGATAATGACCATCGTCAAGTTGTATAAAAACCTCTCCAAAATAACCAACATGGCAGGAAGCCTCCCAAAAACCGCCCTTATCAGACGAAACATACGTAATTAAATATTGCTTGTCATTGCATGTTCCTCTGCGTGAAAACAGCTCCTCCACTATGGTGTCCCTACCCAAATCACTCAAGCTTCCTTCGCGAAAGTAACCTTGATACTTAATCACACCGTTTTCGGCACTTCCCTCAAAGTAACCTTGAACCTTAATCACGCCGTTTTCAACACTTCCCTCAAGGCGATATTCTGAATAGTCATAAGCAGAGGCAATTTCAATTATTTCTTGAATATTCTTCTCGGTAACAGGTGCTCTTCTGATGTAGCCCGAAAAATACATTGTATATACAAGAACAAGCGGAATAACCATCAGAGCAATATAAACTTTCTTTTTTGCCGGCTTTCTCAATAATCCTATAAGACCTGTCACAAACATCAAAAACAGAACTATTGCGACCGGTATTCTTATCATTGTACCCGTAACTTCACCCATAATTAACCCTCCTGTTTAATATATTTTAAGGGTTTATCTGTCCGCTGTTCTTAACCCCTCTTTTACAAGTGCATTATATCACATTGAAAAAGATAATACAAGTAAAATTAAAAGAAAAAACCGCAGTTAAAAAACTACGGTATTATGATAAATGTTGTTAAGTTTTAAGCATAAAGCAACCAGAAATAAATATATGCGGGAATAACAGCAGCCAAGGTAAACGGAATACCGATACGGACAAAATCTTTCGTTTTAACTTCATAGCCCGCTTTGCGAAGAATACCGATACCCGCAATATTGGCGGAAGCACCTATCGGTGTGCAGTTTCCGCCGAGCGTTGCACCGGTGAGCAGTCCGAAATAAAGCAAGGTCGGTTCAATTCCCAAAGCACCCGCAAGACCGCTGACTACCGGAAGCATGGTTGCGACATAGGGGATGTTGTCAATAAAGGCGGACAGCAAAACGGAAGCCCAAACAATAACGGTGTAAAGGATAAATACGTTTCCGCCACCGAGTTTTGCAAGCAAATTGGCGGCAGCGTCAATAACTCCCATATTGGATATACCCCCGATAACCAAAAACAGACCGAACAAAAGACCGATGGTTTCAAAGTCAATCGCTTTCAATGCACCAACGAGTGGAGCCTTGTCGGAATTTCTGATAACACTGTAAATGATGCCTATTACCATCAATGCAACACAGATTAAACCGTTGGTAATATCGGGTTTTTTCGGAATGAAAGAAGCGGCAATCAAAAGAGCAATCATACCGACCAAAAGAACGGTGGGAACATAGTCAGTTACTTTCGTGCGGGGGTTATCCTTAGGAACGGGCTGTTTTTCTTTGCGGAATAACCATGCAAGAATAAGAACGGAAGAAAGAGCACCCAACTCAACAGCGAAGAAAATGCCGGGCTTGCCTTTGTAGACAATGAAGTCCAGAAAGTTCATATCCGCATAAGAGCCGAGCATAATTGCCGTCGTGTCGCCGACCAAAGTCGCTGCACCCTGAAGATTTGAGGAAACGGCAATCGCAATAATAAACGGGACGGGATTAGTCTTTAATTTTTTACAAATTTCCAAAGCAATCGGAGCAACCATCAAAACAGTTGCAACATTGTCAACAAACGCCGATATAATTCCCGCAAAGAGAGCCAATGAAACGGCTGCCATCTGAACATTCGGCACTTTCTCCATAATCAAATCGGCGAGCAGGGCGGGCATTTTGCTGTCTATAAACAACTGTACCAAACCCATCGTGCCTGCAATCATCAAAAGTACGTTAAAGTCAATCGCACCGAAAATCTGATTAAGCGGCAACATACCGGAAATGATGAATATTGCCGCAGAGCCTAAGGCAATATATGTACGATATTTTCCCAAAGCCAACATCAGTACATAGGTTACGGCGAAAAGTATAACGGCGAAAATCATGGACTATACCTCTTTTTTTGTTAATTCTCAAAACGCGGGAAAGACGATATAAAATAATATCATTGCGTGCAGACGTTCATTCTTAATAACTCCACCCGCTTACCGCAAACATCGCAATATCATACCACAAATTACAAAATAATACAAGCAGAAAAATTATTTTATTTTCAAACTTTCGGCATTAACGCAAAGCCTGAAAATTTATATTTACATATATTTTATTAAATAAAAACTCTGCGGGATCGATTAAAATCACCACAGAGACTTTTCGTTGAATATTTTAATAAAAGTTAATTCAATTCATGTAAGATTTATGTTTTTGCTTTCGTATAAATCATTTATCTTATCAAGCGACATATCCGCAAGCAAGCCGCAAATCGCTGTTTCGCTTACATTTTCATCTCCGAATATTTCAGATATTTTTCGTTCTAAAACATCAAAGCAAAATACGTATTTTTGTGCCAAAGAACGCCCCTCTTTCGTAAGATGGGCAAGTTTGAACGGCTCTTGCTTGACTAAGCCTAAATCAGAGAGAGATTTCAGCATATAATGGACGCTCGGTTTGCTGACATCAAGAGCATTTGCAAGTTCAACATTTTTCACTCCGCAACCGTCTTGCGACAAGCGGTAAAGCCAAATCAAGTATTTTATCTGCGAAAATGTGAATCTATTGCAGTCTTTCAAGACTAACCTCCGTTTTTGCACTATCACAGATACTGTTATTTATATTGCCGCATTGATTGGAATAAGGACAGCCTGTACATTTTCCTTTATGCTTTTTTGTTCTTCTGAAATATAAAATATTGATAACGACAATTACAGCCAAAATTGCAATAATGATAACACTTTCCATATTTAGATTATATCCTTAATTTTTTGAACTGCTTAAAGCATATTCCGTCTTAAGTTTTTTGTTTGTATTAAGAATTAAACCAACCACAACACCTGCCATAGCAAGAACCAATACAAGTCCTGCAAGTGCCGCACCGACATTCAATGAGGCAGGATCAGTAATTAACGTGCCGACAGTATAGACAAAATATGCCACGGTATAGCCGACTGCAAGTTGGAAGCCGACACCGCCCCAAACCCATTTCCTGCTTTTCATTTCCGCATTCATCGCTCCGATTGCCGCAAAACATGGAGGTGTGTATAAATTAAACATCAGATAAGCAAGTGCTGCAACTTTGGTGATTGCCATAATTCCTGCGACCTCTGCTCCCGAGCCCTCAAGCATAGCAAACTCATCCATATCAATAAGATTTTCAAGACCTACGAAACATACCGCAAGAGTGCCGACAACATTTTCCTTTGCGATAAGACCGGTAACTGCCGCCGCTGCAAGTTGCCAAGAAAGAACACCAACAATAGGAACGAGGAGATAAGCAAAGGGCGTTGCAATGGATGCAAGAATTGATTTGTCTGCTGATTCTGCAACAGCAAATCTCCAATTAAACGTCTGCATAAGATGTACTGCCATATTACAGAGAAGAATAATTGTAGCAGCCTTAACGATATAAGCCCAACCGCGACTGCACATAGACTTAAATGCACCCCACACGGAAGGAACCTTGTATTCGGGAAGTTCGATTATGAAAAATGATTTTCTTGTCTTATGACCTGTAATAAGGTTAATAAGAAGTGCACCAAGGAAAATAAGAGCGATACCTACAAAATACATCAATGCACTTACCCACCAAGCATTATCAAAGAATGCTCCGGCAAAGAGTGCAATAACGGGAACCTTTGCACCGCATGGCATAAAAGGAGCCAACATTGCGGTTGCTCTGCGTTCACGCTCATTGCGTATGGTACGGCTCGCCATAATACCCGGGACGGCACAACCTATGGTAATAACAAAAGGAATGACCGATTTGCCGGAAAGACCGACCTTTTTGAAAATGGGATCGAGAACAACGGCAACACGGGACATATAACCGCAATCCTCAAGTAAAGCGATAAGGAAGTACATCACCATAACGAGAGGCAGGAAACCTATAACAGCGATGACACCGCCAATCACACCGTCAACAAGAATTGATGAAAGCAACGGATTTGCATTTTCAAGAAGTCCGCCAACCCAATTTTGGAACATTTCAAGAAGCGGAACAACTCCGGGAATGAAAAACTCATTTGCTTGTCCTTCATGAATTACCAAACCTTCGGCAATCCAAGTTCCGAGAGTTGCCTGAGAGATATAAAACACAAGGAACATAACAACTGCAAATATAGGAATACCAAGCCACTTGTTTGTCAGTACCGCATCAATTTTATCACTGATATTTCTGTCCTTTGTGAAAACCTTGCGAGTTTCAACCTCTTTTACGATTTTGTTTACAAAATCAAAGCGTTCACGGTCAGCAGCTTCAACAACGCTTTTATCTGTCAGGTCAATATCACCTTGAAGATAAGGTGCTTTCTGTACAAAACCTGCATGTGCGACAGCGGATGCCACAACCTCTGCAAGTCCGTCAGCAGAAGTGGAAACGGTAGCAACAACGGGACATCCGAGTTTTGCCGCTAAAGCCGTCATGTCAATCTTCGTACCTTTTTTCTCATTCAAATCACTCTTATTAAGAGCAACAACAAGAGGAATACCCAATTCGAGTAACTGCGTTGTAAAGAAAAGACTGCGACTAAGGTTGGTAGCATCCACAATGTTAATGATAACATCGGGATTCTCCTGTTTAACATAGGAACTTGTTATGCTCTCCTCACTCGTAAACGGCGACATGGAATATGCACCGGGAAGATCAACGGCAATCAGTTGTTCGTTTCCGGCATATACCTTTTTGATGGGATATTCTTTCTTGTCTAAGGTAACACCCGCCCAATTACCGACTTTTTCATTCCGACCGGTCAGGGCATTGTACATTGTCGTCTTACCTGAGTTTGGATTGCCTGTTAATGCAATTTTCATATATATCCTCCTTTTTATCCTTTCGGATATAAATTTATGAACTACGTTAGTTAGCAATTGCTAACTCAATGGGGTAAAAAAAATAATCGACTTGCCAAAGCATATTAAGGCTCATGATTTTATGGCATACAAATCTATATAATAATTGCCTCGGCAAGCTGATTATCAATATTATATCTTCCGTCCTTTACCGCTACAACACATCCGCCTTTCAGATGACTGACTACGGTAATTACCTCACCGCTGTAACAACCAAGAGAAAACAAAAAAGCATCAAGTTCTTCATCATCGGTTATAATGCTGCGTATGATATATTCTTTGCCTTCTTGTGCTTCTTTCAAATTCATTTCAAGCTTATTCCTCCTGTTAAGTTTACTTTTGTAAGCGGACATCAAGATTTCAGTTAGCGACTGCTAACTAATTGTGATTATACTTATTATTTCGTTGTTTGTCAAGTCATTTTCTCAAATTTTTATTAAGTTCGTATGATTTACACAAGCGAGTTAGCAACCGCTAACTTAATTTTTAACATTCTGCATAAATTTGTTAGACAACACTAACTCTTAACAGACATTCAGGCTCATATTTGTAAAACTCTTGATTTCAAAGGCTTTCATATTTTTAATATAAAAACTCTGCGGGATCGATTAAAATCACCGCAGAGCCTTTTGGGGTTTCACGCGTGTTTACCCGTTATTCTTTTCGTCCGACTCGGCTATAACTTCAACGCAAAAGCCGTGATATCCGCAGGAAGGACAATTAAGTTTCCTTGCGGTCGCCGTATGTCTTGCCTTGAATATTTCCTTAAATGTCTGCTTGAAAACGGTATGACATTCCGGACAGATATAGGACACTTTTTTATAGTACCAGCGTGAAACGAAAATACCGCAAGGAATTGCAACAACAGCCCATATCACAAACAGCCACCACAGTCCTTTATCAATCCACAGAATAATGGATGTCCACTGCAATATCGAAACGGGGAGACCGGTCAATAGCAAAATGATACGCATTTTTCTGAGTTCTTTTTTACCCTTCATTGTGTGTGCTATGTCACCGATGGATTCGACGGAAAATTCTTTGACACCCTTTAGTCCGGCTTTAAGTTCCTCCAATTTTTTGAGTTTTTCCTGATGCTCTCTGATTTCTTTTTTCAAAGTCTGTTCCTGCTGTTCCAAAATCAGCGAAATGACATTGTTTGAATTTTCTTCGGCAAGTATCCCGGAAATTGAGTTTATCGGAAGTCCCAAATCCCTGAGAAAACATATTATTTTCATACGCTTCAAATCGTCTTCGGAATAAAGTCGCCTGCCGCCTTCCGAGAGTTCCGACGGCACAAGAATTTCACGGCTATCATAATATTGAACCGTTCTGACCGTCACACCGCAGAGTTTCGCAATCTCTCCCGTCGTATATTTTGACATAGTTTTCCACCTCCTTCGATTGCATTATAACACATTACGCTACGTTACAAGCAAGCCCTTACGCAAGGGGATTTTTTCAAAAATTTAATTTTTTTATAAAATTTCTCAATATGTTCCGACAACGAGTTAAATTCATCACCAAATAAACGGAATAACCTTATATTTTGCTTTCTTTCTGTATTCCTCATATATTACCTTCATTTTATTCAAACGAAACGCCCTCATAGTCGTATAAAACAATATCCCCCGTGCCTATGTCGTAATAGCAAGCCTGAAGATTTATTTCCCCCGCCTCAACCTTTTCTCTTACAAAATCATAGGTCATAAGATTATCAAGCTGCCCTATCGCATTAAACTTTTCAAGCAACACAAGTTTATCCTCTTCTTTCATGTTCGGATATTTTGCATCGACATAATCGGAAATGAAGACGCTTTGCGATATCCATTCGATCGTGTAAGGGAGAGTATTTTTATATTCCGCAAATTTTCGGATAGCGGCACAACCCCCGCAATTTGAGTGTCCGCCGACTATAATATTTTTTACTTTGAGAATTTTTACCGCATATTCCAAGGCGGAAACCACCGCATAATTTTCATCCGCCTTGTCTTTGCTCGGCACGATATTTGCAACATTTCTTATCTGGAAAATTTCGCCCGCCTTAGAATGAAACAGCGTTTCGGCATTTACCCGCGAATCGGAACAACCGATAAAAAGAGTATGAGGCTTTTGTCCGCTTTTTAACTCGCTATAAAAATCCTTATTAAGTTCAAATTCCGATTCTTTGAATTTTTCAAATCTTTTCTTTAAATCCATAATTTTACCCTCTCTTTGTATTCAGATTTTACAATACAATTTTACCATATATACTTATGTTTTGCAATAGAAAAAAGACCCCTGAATAAAATATTCAGGAGCCTTTCAAGATTTAGTTTCGCAGTGCATTATGCAAACGAATGACTAAAGATATTATTTAATTTCAATCTCTTTAGCACTCTTTGACTTTGTCTGCTTAGGAACGACAATCTGCAAAATGCCCTCATCAAGTTTTGCCTCAATGCCTTCATCATGTGCATCTGCCAAGAAAATGGCACGCTGCATTGAACTGCATCTACGCTCACGGTGGACATAATTTTCGGTATCCTTGTTTGTCTCCTCGTTACGCTCGATACAGATAGTCAAGCGGTCATCGTTGAGAGCCAGACGGATTTCTTCCTTCTTAATTCCGGGAAGTTCCGCCTCGATGGTGTAAGCATCGTCAGTCTCCTTAACGTCCAACTTAAATGTGTCGTTCATCAGATTTCTGGATGTCGGCCAGTTGTCGTTGAAGAAGTCGTCCATCATATTGAATAGACTGTTTGAGAAAAGTTCGTTACGTCTGCGATTGAAAGGTATTAATGCTGCCATATATAAAATCTCCTTTTTTGTTTTGATTTTAGCACTTGAATGGGTCGAGTGCTAATTACAGCTTGATTATAACATGCAAGGAGCTATATGTCAAGGCTTTTTGAGAAATGTTTACAATTTGTTCAAAAAAGAATAACAAAATGGAGATATAAAATGCAAAACCATCATTCGCAGCAAAATTCGCGGAACTGTCTTCTCTATTTCGGCAATATCATATCAATTCCGCGTTGCAAAGTAACACCGTCAATTGCACCGCTTGCCTGTGTTACAGCATATCCGTCGCTGTCGATAAAATAAGTGGTAGGGATTGAATAAACGCCGTAAGTTGTTGCCGCTTCGGATTGCGTGTCATAAAGCACGGGGAAAGAATAGCCCTTTTCCGTAACAAATGCAGATGCTTTTTCAACAGTTTCTCTTGAACCGTCAGTCAGATTAACCATGAGGAAATTTACTTCCTCGCCGATTGCTAAAAACTTTTCATTAAAATCGGGCATCTCCATCTGACAGGGACCGCACCAACTTGCCCAGAAATTAAGCACGATGGGTTTTCCGAAATAATCGGACAAACGAACTTCGTTGCCATCCGCATCATAAACAACAAAATCCGGTGTCTGTGTTTTCGCCTCTGTTTCTATAGTACTTTCATCCGTCTTGCTTTCATCTTCCTTGTTTTCGTCCGTCTGTACCGGTGTTTGTGTCACAAACTGTTCCGGAGCATTTTCTTTTCCCAAGCGATTATAAAGAACGGCTGCCCCGCCGACGACCAACGCAAAGACCAGAATAATCACTATGAGTGTTTTCTTATTTTTCATAAATTTTCTCCTTAACCGAGTAATCCGAGCAGTCGTCCCATAAGTCCCGTCGCCATAAGAATACCGATAAGAACAAGCAGAACACCGCTGATTGTATTTATTACTTTATAATTTTTCTTTATCCAATTAAAGGCATTTTTCAGGTAGTCGATAAGTACCGCACTGAGAATAAAAGGTATCCCCAGTCCCAAGGAATAGACGAGTAACATTATCATACCTTTGACCGCATGAGCCTGCTGAGAGGCAAGCATAAGAGCAGAGCCTAAAAATGCACCGACGCAGGGTGTCCAACCGATTGAGAATATCACACCGAAAAGAAAGGCTGAGAAAAATCCCATTTTATCCGTATTTACAGAACGGTTGCCGCCCTTAAATATATTTAACTTAAAAACTCCGAGGAAATTCAGTCCGAAGAATATGACGATCAAGCCCGAAACGATATTGACCGCTGTCTGATATTCCCGAAGAAAACTTCCCACCGTTCCCGCCAATGCACCGAGAGTTACAAATATAACCGTAAAGCCCGACACAAAGCCGAAAGCACCTTTTAACGTCTTTCCCGTTGTTCGTTCGCCGCCTCCGGCGAAATAGGAAATATAAATCGGCAACATAGGAAGCAGGCAGGGGGATATGAAAGTGATTATACCTTCAAGAAATGCTATTACATATTGCATGTACCGCCACATCCTTTACAAAACGCACCGGAGAGAAGAAATCCGACAAGCCCCATATAAAGCATTGAACTTACGGGATTTGATGTAATAACACAAGTTCCGGTTGAGCAACCTACAAATTTATAATAGAGCAGTCCGATAATAGCACCGACAAGGGTGAAAATTATGGGACGAATATATTTTTTAATCTTCTCTTTAATCATAATATTAACCTCCTGCCAAAAATTCCTCAGCCATCGTAACCGCCATTGCACCGTCTGAAACTGCCGTTACTATCTGTCGGAGCAATTTGGTTCTCACATCCCCGACGGCATAAACACCGGAAATATTTGTTTTAGTAGTTTCATCCGCAATGATATAGCCATTTTTGTCAAGTGTCAGTTGATCTTTGACCAAATCGGTTACGGGTTTTCTTCCGACACTTATAAACAAGCCCTCACATTCAACAACACTTTCTTCGCCGGTATGAACATCCTTAAGACGCACTCCGGAAAGTTTGTCTTCGTGTAATAATTCGGAAATCACGCTGTTCCAACGAATTTCAACATTTTCCGCATTCATCAGCGACTCGTGGTAAACCTTCGTAGCACGCAAAGCATCTCTGCGATGAACAAGTATAACTTTTTTTACAATACGACTTAATAGCAAAGCATCCGCCGCTGCGGAATCTCCGCCACCGACCACGACAACGGTCTTTCCTCTGTAAAACATTCCGTCACAAGCGGCACAATATGCGACACCGCGACCGACCAATTCGGCTTCTTTGGGAACACCCAACTCTCTGGGATTTGCTCCGGTGGAAATAACCACGGTTTTACCATAGAATATCCCTTCGGCGGTTTCAACTTCCTTGGGAGTAACGTTCAAATCTACACGGATAACTTCGGAATACTCACTTTTTGCACCGAAACGTTCCGCCTGCTTTTGCATTTTATCCGCAAGCAAGAAACCGTCTATTCCGTCCTCAAATCCGGGATAGTTGTCAACCTGCTCGGTAAGAGCCATCTGACCGCCGGCAGAAAGTTTCTCCAATACAACGACATCCAGACCTGCCCTTGCCGCATATAAAGCAGCCGTATAACCGCCCGGGCCGCCGCCAACAATTATCATATCATAAACATGATTTGCGTTCATGCTTGTGCCTCCTATCAAACGTCGCCCATCGGCTTTAACCGACAGGCGACAAGAATTACCATTTTATATTTCCGTCTTCCAAAGACCGTGAAGGTTGCAGTATGCGTAAACAGCAACTGCCTTGTCTCCACCCAGACAGAAAGATACATTCGGCTTGTCTCCTGCCTTCAAAACCTTACGCTGACCGCCGTTTTCGGTTTCAAGATAAATCCATTCAATCAGATGTTCGGGAATCATGGGATGATCCACACTTCCGACGTTAACTTTAACAGTATCACCTTCAACGGTTGCAACGGGAACATGTTTCTCGCCGCTGGCTTCAACGGTATTTGCTACCAAAGCCTCCATCTTTTCACCACAGCAAACAATCGGAATACCTGCATCATGAACCATACCGATTAAATTACCGCAACGACGACAAATAAAGAATTTACTACTCATTTATATTTCCTCCTTAATAATTTTCTGCACGAACTTCAAAGAATGACTGAGCATATTTGCATACAGAGCATACTTCGGGAGCCTTAACACCCATCTCTAAGTGACCGCAGTTACGGCATTCCCAGAGAGTAACTCCGCTTTTTTCAAATACTTCTTTAGCCTCAACGTTTTTAAGCAACTTGCGGTATCTTTCTTCGTGAGCCTTTTCAATCGCAGCAACACCGCGGAACTGTTCGGCAAGGTCATGGAAACCTTCCTCATCAGCCTCACGAGCCATGCGGTCGTACATATCCGTCCACTCGAAATTTTCACCTTCGGCTGCCTGTAAAAGGTTTTCAGCAGTATTTCCTATCTCACCGAGAGCCTTGAACCAGAGTTTTGCATGCTCTTTTTCGTTTTCGGCAGTAAGCAGGAATATCTCAGCAATCTGCTCAAAGCCTGCATTTCTTGCAACTTCCGCAAAGTAGGTATATTTGTTACGAGCCTGAGATTCACCTGCAAAAGCTTCCCACAAGTTCTTTTCTGTCTTTGTGCCTGCATAAGGATTCTTTGAAGAAGCTGTTTCTTCAATCTTTACGAATTTATCGGCACCTTGCCCGCAAACGGGACAGATGAAATCGGGTGTCATAGCACCTTCATGAATATAACCGCAAACTGTACATTTCCATTTTTCCATTTTCTTTTCCTCCATGTTTTCATTAAATTTAATTGTATTTAATAACGTATCAACGGCATTAACAGGAATACCGGGATAGTCTTTGATTGATTCTAAAAATTCTCTGGTATTTTCGCTCTGCGGAAGCATAAAACCCGCCTCACGAATTAAGTCCTCAGCCATCAGACGGGAAGATTTTTCCACCGCTGCACCCAAAACGTCCGACATCTGAGAGGCGATATTTTCAGCCCGAGCCTTACTCTGAACAAGCCCACGCAAAGCCTCAACAACGCTTTCTTCTTTCGCCTGTTGCGGCGGAAGAACTTTCGGCATCATTGAAATTGCACCCGAAGGACAAGCGTCGGCACAAGCACCGCAACCGATACACTTGCTCACATCAATAATACTGTTCTCCGTGTCGGTCGCTCCGGTAGGGCATACATATAAACACAGACAGTCCTTTGTACAAAGACGAAGATTTCTTACCGCAAATTTCTCACCCATGTTTATACCCTCCTCTCAACTTTTTCAAATTTCTGACTTTGAACCTTGCATACGGGACAAAGGTCGGGAGGAGCATCACCCACGAACACAAAACCGCAGATAGTGCAAACATATACGCCCGTATTTTGAAGCATCTTTTCGCCCTCGGTCTCATATCTTTTAAGAAGAGACTGCAACATACGGGTTACTTTTTCACTCCATACAAGACTACGCAACGCACCTCTGTCCGAATTTTCGCTTGCCTCTGCATTTGCATGAGGAAAACCGACGGAAAGATCCTTTTCAATAAGGTCGGCAATTCTCTCAAAACTTACGTCAGATACAGGCTCTGCGTTTGCCCTAAAAAACTCGGCAAGTTGACTAAAAGCCTTTTCCTGTTCGGGAAGATACTGTTTCTCACAGCCTCTTGCTAAATTTGAACAGATTATACTCATCTCCATAGCGAACAATTCTTTTTCCACATGAGGCTTTTCTATCTGTTCTTTGACATCAATAACCGTTTCGTCCTGCTTTTCATAAAACGCATCTTTGCCCGCACCGCACCACGGACATTTCCAATCCGACGGCAAGTCTTCCCATTTTGTGCCGGGAGCAATGCCCGCCTCGGGAATACCGACTGCCTCGTCATAGGTGTAAGAACAAACAGAGCATATCATTTTTTTCATGGAAATTCCTCGCCTCCTTTGACTATATTATACAGCATAAAAATATTTTTTCCGTGATATTATCACCAAATTATTTTTCGCAAAAGTATTAAAAATACTGCCGACTATTTCAAAAACCCACATATTTATTATAATAATATTTTGCTTATTTGTCAATAAAACATTGACATAACTTTAATAAAATGTTATAATTCTCTATGGCAAGGATGGTGCGATATGGAATTTCAAGATTATTTTCCCATATGGAATAAACTTAATATAAATCAACAAAATAAGATGCTCAGAGCCTTACATTCCCAAAAAATCAAAAAGGGGACTGTTATTCATAACGGCAGCATGGAATGTACCGGTCTTCTTTTGGTAAAATCGGGACAAATGCGAGCATATATCCTCTCAGACGAAGGTCGCGAAATAACAATTTACCGTCTGTTTGACCGCGATATGTGTCTGTTCTCCGCTTATTGCATGATGCGTTCAATTCAATTTGAAGTAATCATTGAAGCGGAAAAAGATACAGAACTTTGGGTTATTCAGTCCGAAACCTATAAAAGCATTATGGAAGAATCGGCTGACTTGGCAAATTATACAAACGAATTGATGGCAACCCGTTTTTCGGATGTAATGTGGCTTATCGAACAAATTATGTGGAAAAGCCTTGACAAACGCGTAGCGGAATTTTTGCTGGAAGAAGCCGTTATTGACGAAAGCAAGGAACTGAAAATCACTCACGAAACCATCGCCAACCATCTCGGCTCACACCGCGAGGTCATCACCCGAATGCTTAACTATTTTCAAAGCGAAGGGATGGTCAAACTCTCTCGCGGAACGGTTACCATACTTGACGAAGAAAAACTGAAAAACCTGTAAAAAAACCAATAAAACACCCGTTATTAAATCAGCGGGTGTTTTGCTTTACGCATCCATACCGCAGTCGTAAGATTTCTCAATCAACTCACGGTCATTCATAACCGCATCATAAAACCTGAATCCGCCGGAAAAGTTGTAGGCTTCAAAGCCGTAACCTTCCAAAATACGGCAGGCAATATAACTACGCACACCACTCTGACAGTTTACATATATCGGTTTGCCCTTTTCAAGCTCATCAATACGTTCACGAAGTTCATCAACGGGAATATTCTTAAATCCGTCAATATGTCCCCGACGAAATTCACCGACAGTACGGGTATCCAAGAGGGTAACACTTCCGTCGCGAGGAAGTTTTGCATCATCTTCAATATGCCATTGTTTAAGAATACCCTTAGAGATATTATCTATCATAAAGCCCGCCATATTTACGGGATCTTTTGCGGAAGAATAAGGCGGAGCGTAGGCAAGGTCAAGGTCTTTCAAGTCAGTTGCTTTCAAGCCGGCAAAAATTGCCGTTGCAATCACGTCAATCCGCTTGTCAACACCTTCATAACCCACAATCTGAGCACCCAAGAGGCGATAGGTCTCCTTCTCAAAAACCACCTTAATCGTCATTACTTTTCCGCCGGGATAATAACCCGAATGGCTCATCGGCGAAAGAATAACCTTGTCAACATCCAAACCTAAGTTTCGAGCCGTCGTTTCGTTTATACCGGTTGAGGCGGCGGTCATGTCAAATACTTTAAGAACACTGCTTGCAGGACTGCCCAGATAACGGCTGTCTCCGCCGCAAATATTATCAGCGGCAATTCTGCCCTGCTTGTTTGCAGGCCCCGCAAGGGAAATCAACGCATCTTCACCGCTTACAAAGTTTTTAATCTGAATGGCATCACCGACAGCATAAATATCGGGAACGGATGTTTCCATTCTGTCATTGACTAAAATACTCCCCTTAATCCCGAGTTTAATACCCGCCTCTTTTGCAAGTGTTGATTCGGGAGCGACACCGATGGCAAGAACAGCCATATCGGCATGTAAACTTGCACCGCCCTCAATATGTATCGTTATACCGCAATCTTTCTCCTCAAAACCCTCGGCAATATAACCCAGAGCAAGTTTGACACCGTGTTTACGCATTTCGGCGTGAATAAAAGAAGCCATGTCGCCGTCAAAATTATTCATAAGTTGTGCCGGCCATTGGACAATGGTAACATCCATCCCCAGTTCACGAAGATTTTCGGCAACTTCCAAACCGATAAAGCCGCCGCCCACCATAACGGCAGATTTCGGCTTATTCTTATCAATGAAATCTTTGATACGGAAGGTGTCCTCAACGGTACGCAAAGTAAATAATTTTTCGCTTTCCGTGCCGACAATATCAGGTTTCACAGGTTTTGCACCGGGAGACAACACAAGTTTGTCATAACTTTCTTCAAAACTTTCTCCCGTTTCAAGATTTTTAACGCTTACGCTTTTTCTGTCAATATTTATTGCCGTAACCTCATGTAGAGTTTTCACATTAACGTTAAAACGAGAGAAAAATCCCTCAGGTGTCTGAAGTATCAGATCTTCGGGATTTTCGATAACTCCGCTTATGTGATAAGGCAAACCACAGTTGGCGTAAGAGATAAAACCGGAACGTTCAAATACTGTAATTTCTGCATGTTCATCCAGTCTGCGAATTCTTGCCGCTGCGGTTGCTCCGCCCGCGACACCACCTATAATAACAACTTTCATTTACCTTTCCACCTCTCCTGAATAAGACATTATACCGCCGATGTTTTTTACGTTGGTATAACCCATGTCCTTTAACTGACTTGCCGCCTGTCCGCTTCTGCCGCCGGAACGGCAGTAGAGGAACAAGGGAGTATCTTTATTTCCCACCTCAAATTCCACAGTTGAGATAATATGAAGCGGAATGTTTTTGCTTTCCGGAATATGACCCTTGCTGTATTCTTCGGTTGTACGCACATCCAACAGGACGGCACCGTCAGTATTCTGAAAATCTTTTACACCCTGATTTATATCAGACTTTCTGAAGAAATCGAAAAATCCCATCTCTGTTTCACCTTACAGCATTGCAAGAATTGCCTGCTTGGATCTTGCACCCATAGCCTGATTTGTAATCTTGCCGTTTTTCATTACAACGAGAGTAGGAATACTCATGACACCAAACTGGCTTGCAAGCTCCGGTTCTTCATCGACATTGACTTTGCCGACCTTGATGTCGGAACGCTCAGAGGCGATTTCGTCGATGATGGGAACTACCATGCGGCAAGGACCGCACCAAGGTGCCCAGAAATCGAGCAATACGGGCTTATCGGAATTGATAACTTCACTTTGGAAATTGTTTTTAGTGATATTAAGTGCTGACATTTTTAAGTCCTCCTTCATTTTTGTAACTTCATTATAGCACATTTCAAAATTCTTTTCTGTGATAAAATCACATTATTTTTTATTCATCGGTTGCGGTTTCACCCGTCCAACTGATAATACCGCCGAACTCAACAACATTCGTATACCCCAAAGCCGCCAACTTTGTCGATGCCTGTTTACTGCGGTTTCCGCTGCGGCAATAGACCAAAATCAGTTGTTCTTTGTTCGGAAGTTCGGGAATATCATCCGTCCCGATGGTTTCATTGGGTATGCATATCGCACCGGGAATGTGTTTATCTTTATATTCCTCCAGAGTACGAACATCCAGAATAATGTAGTCGCTTTCCGTCTCCATCATCGAAACGGCTTCATCCATCGTTACTTGACGATAATCGGCTTTCGGTTGCTCATCCGTTGCCGTACAACCCGCAAAAATCAGCAACGCAAGCAACAAAGGTATAATCCTTTTCATAATCTCATCCTCCTGTTATATCGGGCAAATTCAGTCTGCCCCAAAACCGTCTGAGTTTCACACCGTCATACTCCATCCCTAAACATTGTGTTATCAATGGTGTAAAAACTGCTTGTTCGGTTTTGTGATTAGATTATACACGATATTCAACTTGCGTTCAGTGATAAAATCACCTTCGGTTTCAACGTTTCCAAGTTAAGTTTATTGCTGACGGCTTGACCTTATAAGCCTTGCAATCACCCATAAATTTCGGTATTTATCTCCCGCTTTCACCTGAAATGATTTTCCGTATCACAACAATATTTTTGCTGTCTGTTTTTTCACAGTCATATTATATCACAAACTGAAAATCCTGTCAAGCAGGTTTCATAAAAATATTTTTCAATGCAATTTAATTTCATTTTCTTCTTTCCTTCCCCTCCCTCACTAAAACAAAAATTTATAATTTTTGATAGTATGGTTGATAAGTATAATTCCTAAGTATGATTCCTTAGTATTACTCCTTAGTATTACTTGTGTTTCGTTTGGAAACTATTATAGTATCATTTGGGAACCATTATAGTATCATTTGGAAACAATAAAATTATCGCGTTCAAAAACTTGTTGAAAATATATTCAAATGCAATTTAATTTCATTTTCTTCTTTTCATTCCCTCCCCGCCCTTAAAATATAATTTTTCTAATTTGTTGATTGATGTTATTCATCAATGTTATTCCTTAATATTACTCCTTAATATTATTTGCCCCTATTTTTTATACCCTTAACCATTAAATTTTGTACCCTTAACCCCTATTTTTTGTACCTTTAACCCATAAAAAATAACGGTTAATTTTTAATATGTTCAAAAGAAAATGGCGGATGGAAAACTCATAACACCCCCATTCTAACAAAAACAGCCCCCGAAGGAGCTGTTTATTCGTTTTGGCAGTCGAGCGAGTGTATATTTCTTCAAATTATACAAAAAAGGAAAAGGCTGCATATTGCAAAACGCAATACACAGCCATTTTTTGTTGGTGGAGCATAGCGGGATCGAACCGCTGACCTCTTGAATGCCATTCAAGCGCTCTCCCAGCTGAGCTAATGCCCCGAATATTTAACGAGCGAACATTCTCGCAACGCCAAAATATTATACTATACTATTTTTGATTTGTCAAGACTTTTAAATAATAAAAATCTATCCGCCATAAAACCGTCTAAAATGCACCTTCAATATGATTTAACGAAAAATCCCTGTCATTTTCAAAGACGACTTCAATTATATCAAACCGAATGTCGTTATTGATTTTCTCTTTTGCTAAAAAATGCGATGCGGTAATTTTAATGCGATTTTCCTTATCTATATCGACTGCCTCACCGGGAGAAAACATCTGTCCCGCCTGACGGGATTTAACCTCAACAAAGCAAATAATACCGTCAATTTCGGCAATAATATCAATTTCACCGGCATTTGTGCGAAAATTGGCGGAAAGAATTTCATAACCTTTGTCCCGAAGGTGTCGTGCCGCCAAAACCTCGCCGTAACTACCTATCTTTTGTGTTTGTGTAAATTTCATTTTAATAATTTTTTTAGAAATGACCTTCTGTGAACGGGTGAAATTCCGTATTTTTCAATCATTTCATAGTGGAGTTTCGTGCCGTATCCCTTATGTTTTGCAAACTGATATTCGGGATATTTTTCGTCAAGTTCTTTAAGGTACCTGTCACGCGATACTTTCGCTAAAATAGATGCCGCCGCAATCGAGACGGACAAACTGTCGCCCTTAATAACAAACTGTTCGGGAACATTGCTTTTCGGCAGTCGGTTGCCGTCAACGATACAAAAATCGGGAGTAATTTCCAGATTGTTTATCGCCTCACGCATAGCCTGCATTGTCGCTTCAAGAATATTTATCTCGTCAATAACCTTTTCATCAACACTCACGATTGAATATGCTGTTGCGTTTTGCGTAATAACCTCAAACAAAGCCTCTCGTTTTTTCTCCGAAAGTTTTTTTGAATCGTCCAGCCCCAAGTCAACAAGACCGTCGGGCAAAATTACCGCCGCGGCAAATACGGGACCTGCAAGCGGGCCGCGTCCCGCCTCGTCAACTCCCGCAATAAGTTTATATCCTTTTTCTTTTAATTCGTTTTCGATATTATAATCTGTCATAATTTTCAATAAGTAATTCTAATCCGGTTTTTCAAACGAGAGTCTGCCGAGTTTTCCCGCACGAAATTCATCAATAAGAGTAATCGCCGCACGTTCGGTATCAATCTCTCCGCCGCTTATGAGCATACCTCTTTTTCTGCCTAAAAGTTCGAGCAATTCATGTCCCGAAAACCCATCAAAATCGGTCATTTTATATCTTTCGGTCAGTCTTTCGGGATAGTCTTTTGCAAGAATTTCCAAAAACCTGTAAGCAAGAGTTTCAATATCATAAACCTGATCTTTAACTCCGCCGGTGATTGCAAGTTTATCACCGACCGACGGATCATCAAATTTCGGCCAGAGAACGCCGGGGGTATCCAAAAGTTCAAGACCGCCGGGAGCAACAAACCATTGATTTTGACGAGTAACACCCGCCCTGTCCTCAACTTTTGCACGCTTATTCCCCGTCATACGATTGATAAACGACGACTTTCCCGTGTTCGGTATGCCGACAACCATCGTCCGAATTGCTTTGCCGACCATACCTTTTTCGATATTGGACTGTATCTTTTCGGCACAAACGGTCTCAAGGGCTTCCCTGTATTGTTTAAGCCCGCGTCCCGAACGACAGTCAACGGCAATGGCGACCTTGTTCTGATTTTTGAAATATTCAATCCAAAGGCGAGTGGTGTTATTATCCGCCAAATCACTCTTGTTTAACAAAATAATCTGCGGTTTTGCCTCGATTATGCTGTCTAAATCCGGATTCATTGACGACATCGGAATTCGAGCATCCAAAAGAACGCTCACGCAATCAACAAGCGGGAGCGACTCTTTGATTTTTCGTGTAGTCTTCGCCATATGGCCGGGAAACCATTGGACGATTTGTTTATGTGTGTCAGTCATTATTCGTAGTCATAAATCGAAGGCGAACCGACGGGAAGAATTCTGAATATCGCCTTTCCTAAAATATATTCTTCTTCAACAAAACCGATAATCTTTGAACGGCTGTCCGTGCTGTTATTTCGATTGTCGCCCATCACGAAAACAGTACCGTAGGGAACATAAAGCGGAAACTCCATTTCATCGGCTATATGTTCGGTAGTCATCGTCTTTGTGTAAACTTCTTCAAGCGGTTTATCATCAACGAAAACATAGCCTTGATTATAATCAATATCCACTTTCTGACCGCCGACGGCAATCACTCTTTTGATAATCGGCTCGTTAAATTCGTTTGGCTTTACAACAACCACAATATCGCCGTAAGACGGATTATTGTATACCGTCTGAACAATAAGCCAATCGCCGTCATGAAGCGTATCTTCCATTGAATGTCCGCTTACACCGATGGGACGGAAGATAAAGGTAAAAACCACCGCAATAACAATAAGTGCGGAAACAATAATGGAAAGAATTTCAATCAGATGACCGTTTGCCTTTTTTGCTTTGGGGGTAACAACTTCTTCGGGTTCTTCAACAAGTTCGCGTTCTTCGGGTGAAAGTCCCTCACCGGTCGCCGCGTACAAATACTCTCTCTTGATTTTCTCGTCGGATTCTCTTGTATTTTTCTCAATCTCCTGCAATCTTTCAGAAACCAAAAGGGCAGTTACATTTGAAACGGTCTGTTCATCGGATTTTGTTTTCTTTGGCGGAGTGCGGGAGTATTTTTTTTCTAAACTGTCAAGATATTCTTTTTCGTTCATTGGCTCACCGTCTCATCGTCATATATCTTATAGTTGCCTGTCGGAAGAAGTCGCAACTGTGCCTTACCTAAAATTCTTTCAAACTCAATCATACCAATTCTTCCGACACGACTGTCGCTTGAATGGTTGCGGTTATCTCCCATAACAAATACGCTGTATTCGGGAACGGTTACGGGAAACTCAACGTCATAATGAGATGTTGTCAATTCCGCAATATAATCTTCATGCAAAATTTCGCCGTTACGAGTAACGACACCATTTACAAAATCAATGTCAATCACATCACCGGGCAAACCGATAACTCGTTTTACAAGCGGTTCTTCGTCGGTTATTTCACGGCTGACAATGACAATATCTTCATATTCGGGAGCATAAAATCCGGTTGAAACAATAAGCCAGTCGCCGTCAACCAAAGTCGGATTCATGGAATGTCCTTCAACCTGAACAGGACGAAACAGAAATGCAAGCATCAACGCAAAAAGCACAAACGCAATCGCAACCGACGAAACCGCTTCAACTATCATTGTTGTAATTGTCTTGGCTTTATAATTATTTTCGGTAGTCTTCATCAAATTATCCTATATTTTGAAATAAAAAGCGGGGAGGCACAATGCTCCCCCTGACTGCAAAGAGGGTGTACACCCATCTCAGCGAATATGCTCCTTAACCTTAGCCGCTTTACCAACTCTGCCGCGAAGATAATAGAGCTTTGCTCTGCGAACACGACCGCGTCTGACGACCTCAACCGCACCGACACGTGGGCTGTGAATCGGGAAAACCTTTTCAACACCAACGCCGGAAGCAACACGACGAACGGTGAAAGTTTCGGAAATACCGCTGCCCTTACGAGCAATAACTGTACCTTCAAACTTCTGCACTCTTTCCTTGTTGCCTTCACGAATAGTGATGTAAACAGCAACAGTATCGCCGATATTAAACTGCGGAACATCTGACTTTAAGCAGCTGTCAGAAATAAGCTTTAATGCGTCCATAATGGGACCTCCAATTTTTATGGCGTTCATGCGATTTTCGCAGAGGACCGTCCGATTTAATGTTTACATTAAATACCGTTGCAGGAAACAACGAATATAACGCTCCTCACATTATACCTATTTTATCCCCAAATGTCAAGTACTATTTTTGATTTTAATATAATATAGTAAATTGTTCGATATTTCCCCGAAAATCAATTATAATTTGGAGGAAATGAGGATATTATCAAGAAAACACAACTAAAATCTCCTTAAATCAATTACCTAAGCACAAAAAACAGCGTAGCAGTCATAAAACTGCTACGCATCAAGGAAAAACTTTTAATGAAATATAGAGAAATTACTTTTTTCCTTCTTTTTTCGCAATCCGTCCTTCTCCACCAATTGACTTATTTAGTGTTGGATTATGTTGTTTAATCTTCTCTTGCTCATGTACACGACGAGTACGAGAAGTTGAACGACCATCCGCTACCTTATATTCAAAAGTGCTTTGACCATCACGCGGCAATTTGCCTGTTTTCTCATGGTCTTTGGAACGTCTGTTCAAATTGTTGGATTCACCCAAATATGTAATTTTTCCCTCTTTGTCACGAATTCGATACTCACCCGCTGCTGCCGGTGGTTTTTCTCCTGCCCCTGTAGATGGGTTAAATTTTTTAGGGCGACCCGGTTTGTAGATTGCCATAATAAACACCTCCTCAATTATATATTTGACGAGCAACCTCTTTTAAAAAACTTCAATCATAAAGTTTCAGCAATAATAACCTACTGGGAAGAATTCTCTAAATGGAAAATCCATCAAAGGTTATTTATTCGACTGCTATTGCAACAAATGGGGATTTATTCAGTTAATAAATAAAAACGACTGTTTCACCGCTATCATTTAGCATCAATTGTTATTACTTAATAAAAAATACTGTCCTTTAAAATTTTTGGGCTCATCCATCTCCCATCAGAATCTTGAACCTCATAACCCATTAAATGGAAAACTTGCTTAAGAACCATTAAACCTTTTGTATTGTTATAACTATATGCACATTCATATGCCGCATACAAATCCCTTCGTCCTCGTTTTTCATCAAACTCCCCATCATCTAGACGTATTCTCAAAGCAGCACCATATGCAGTAAGTTGACGAAAACCTCCATTTTCTGCTTGACGAACAATCTCAAAAGGGCTTTCCTCAAGAGCCCACATTTTCGCTCCTTGATCCATAAGCAAATGTTCCAAAAATCCCATATTTTTCTCCTTTTTCTTTAATTATACCATATTCTCGTATAAAAATTCAATACAAAAATGCTACCTTTAATATAGAATTTTACCCCCCCCCGAAAGATATTTTGTGCATTATTTACAAAATATCTTTCAGCATATTAAAAATATCAAACTATATGCAAACATTAAAAATACCCCTGCGGAAAAAACCACAGAGGTTTATTATACTTTTGTCGTTACGGCTGGGCGGTTACATGTTTTGCTTCGCTTTCATGCTCGACGGAAATAAAGTTGTTTCGCTTTGCATAAGCCCAACGCATTTCAAAAATATGAACCGCATCAAAGGGTATATAAAGTTGGTCGCGGTTTAATCTTTTGACGGTGGCGGGCAGTTTGACCTGTCCCCTGTCCGTTTCGGCAATATCGCTGTTTTCGGTAAATTCCGCCCAATGAGCATACATATCCAATCGGATTTTGCCTTCGGTTTTCCTGACATCTCCGCCGACAAAGGGAGCCAAAAGTCCCAAAGCACCGTACCAGATACCGTCTATATTCCGACAGCACAAATCCGCCTGCATAAGCCCCAAGTCCATTCCCTTAAAAAACATTTTTGTTCTGTTCGGACCGAAAAACGGAGCAACCGCATGCGGTAAAATCTCATCTTTTCCCTTGTCGATAACACATTTATCGGCAATTCTTCCGTCATCAAGTTCGGCGGTAATCGTAATTTTATCGCCGTCAACCTCAACGACGGTTACGCAGGCATTTCGCTCTTCCTGTGCATAATATGCGGCGTGCCAAATTTTACTCATCGTTTTCGAGCCGGGAGGATTTTGGTTTGAGTTGCCGAGCATATAATGAACAGTCCCGCATGAAGGTTTTTCAAATAATTCCTCATTTCTAAGCGGGAAGGAGCGGGAAAAATTATGTTCATGACCGGAAAAGAGAATGTCCAACTTTTCCATACCCTCCCTCATAACGGGATAGGCATCATAGTTCTGACAGTCAACTCCCGAATAGCAAATCGGGAAATGATATACACCTATTTTCCAAGTTGAATTGTTTTTATCCAAGTCAGAAATAAGCCAGTCATTGACTTCTTCAGGGCCGTTTATTCCGATAACCGAAAAATGCACGTTGCCGTAATCGAAAGTATAACACTCGGTTTTCCAAATACCCGGGCCGTCATATTTATAACTGCCCTTAAACTGCTTGTTAAAAAATTCGGCAGGCTCGGCATAGTAGCGACCGATTCCGTTTTTATAGTCCGCAAAACCGCGGTTATCATGATTGCCGACAGCCATCTGAAGCGGAATATACTCCGTAATATCCTTAAATCCGAGCAAGGCACCGTTCCATTGCACCTCGTGCTGACCGCAATCGGTATTATCTCCGCCCGTCAAAATAAATCTTGCGTCGGGATGTTTTTTGAGCGTTTCTTTGAGCAAATTATTAAAATACGAATAGTCGGGACATTCGTGCGGCTCGCCTTTTTGCTGGTCGGCTACACAAATAAACTTAAACTTTTCAAGATTTTCGGGAGCAGTAGTAAAAAAATATTCCTCACTGCGATTTTGCTCATCTCCGCAAGTGTAATAATATTTCGTATCGGGCAAAAGATCAACCAAATGCACCCAAAACATACGGGAATGGTCAATATCGCTCTTAAATTCTCCCGTTTCGGCAGCGACTTTTTTATATTCAACGTCCCCGTCTTTGCGGTATTCAACATAGCCGTCGGTAACCGAAATATCAAATCTCCAAGTAACCGCCATTGTCGTTGACGGATCGTCATAAATGCTTATCATAATATGATCCGGAGTAACCTTTGACGACCTGCTTGTTTTAATTATTTCCATCATTTACCATCTTTTCAACGATATTCTTCGCCTGCAAAAGTTCGTTTGCCGAATGAAAACTGTAGTTATAGAGCTCTAAAATATACGCACCATTATACTTCATTTGTCGGCAAGCGGCAAAAAATTTATTAAAATCAAAATCCCCCGCCCCGACGGGAAGACAATCATCATCAAAATTACTGTCGGAAATGTGAATATGACATATGCTTTCGCCCAAATTTTCGATAAATTCATAGGGTGAATATCCCGCACGACGAGCTTGTTTTATATCAAGCACAACCTTAAATTTTTCGCCTATTGCATTTTTCATTTTCAGTAAAAATTCGGGACTTTCGCTTCTGTGCAACACAACATTTTCCTGAGCAAAAATCACATCATATTCACTTGCAATATCAATCATTTCGGAAAACCGTTTAAAATATTCTTCATCCGGAATACTGCCCGGACTTTTTATACCGTGAACAACAAATATATCCGCACCGAGTTTTTTTGTTACCTCGAAAAAGCGACGGTACAGCGAAATATAATCAAGATAGCGACGATAATAGTTTGAAAAAAGCGAAAAACTTTCCGCAAAAGAGCCGTAGGGATGAACGGACACAATATCCATACCGTATTTGTTCTTAATGTTCAGAATATTATCTATAAACTCATCCTCAATTTCACGCGGAGAATTTATAAAAAACTCGCAGGTTTTTATTCCCATATCGGCAATCTTCCGAAAAGATATTTCCGTTTCTTCGGGATAAAAACAGGCGGATGAAATACCGACTTTATTCATAAATATCACCGTCTTGAACAATCGGAATTTCTTGCATAAGTTCGCATTTTCTCCCGCTATGCCACAACATATTCTCCGTTCTTAACGTGTAGCCCGTTCCGGGAGGAGTGAGCCATTCGGTGATTGACATTTCGGGTAAAGCGAAAAATGCACATATCGTCATGATAACTCCGCCGGTAGCAATTATAGCAACCTCCTCTGTTCCAGAAGTCATCATTGCCTCAACAATTGATCCGAATGTTGTGCATACTCGTGCTGCAAATTCCCGATTGCTTTCACCGTCGGGTGCGGCAAAATCGGGATTACCCTTAAGCCACTCGACAAAAACGGGATCATCCGCCAACTCATCGGGAGATTTACCGTCATATTCTCCGAAATCACATTCGGTCAAGCCTTCCATTTTCGCATACTGACTGTCGGGATAAATGAGCATATATGTATCAAAGCAGCGTTCCAAATTCGGGATAAATACCGTCTGAACATAGGGGTATATACTGTTCTCAACCATGTCCCGAATTTGTCGGATTGACTCATCGCAAAGAGGAACATCGGTATACTGACCTTCATATATTCCCTTTAATGTATTTTCGGTATAACCGCAACGAATTAAATGTATACGATAAGATTTCATAACTGCCCCTTAAAAATAAAAAATGTCCGCAAATGCGAACAGTGGTGCGGATGACGGGACTTGAACCCACATGAAATTGCTTTCACCAGAACCTGAATCTGGCGCGTCTGCCAATTCCGCCACATCCGCAGGTGGCAGTATTATATCACAAATCAATTATTTTGTCAATGCAATATTACATAAAAAAGTCCGGACTTTTGCCCGGACCTGAAAGCCATATTTAATTATGCTTCTGTAGTGGTAAGGAAACCGAAAAGCTTCTTGAGAAGTTCGAATAAACCCTTAAGGAACTCGATAAGAGCCTCAAAATTGAAGTTGCTCATTGTTTGCACCTCTTTTCAATGATAAGATAATACTAAAAGTAAAATAACCAAACTTAGATGGTTTCGGGTTCGTAGCCCTTGAGCTTGGCAAGGAATGTTACGATAAGGTTGTAGAGAGTCTTGAAGAAATCGATAATCTCAGCGAAAAAATCCATTTGTTACACCTCTTTTCAAATTATCAGCGCCGGTTTAAGCAATCGGTGCTTGCGTTTCAGTTTCCGTTTCCGTGTCCCTTACTCCGCCGTACCCGAAGAGGGCAAGGATCTGCATTACTATGGCAATGAATTTTTGTACGAATTCCATGAAACGATCCATACCTTTACCTCCGTTTAGCTGATTATATAGTACCAAAAATGGATACAAGAATATAATAACAGATTTAATTCGATATTGCAAGCATTATTTGCAAAAAAATCGAATATTTACACTTATTGCAAAATGTTGCAACATTTCAGGCAACAATAACATACAAATAACAAAATCCACTCAGCAATGAGTGGATAATCAGACAAAGCATCTATTTTAGATACCAACATCGCCCCAAAAAGCAGACCAGTCAACTTCAATACCGAGAGCCGCGAGAATCTGCTCAAAGAGAGCTAAAATCTTCTTGATGTACTCAAGTAAAATTTCCATGATTACACCTCTTTTACTAAAAAATTGAGAATTGACGGCACGTCAAAGAACGCACCGTCGAAAATCAGACATTAGACAGCAGTTGTAGCAATGCCGAATAATTTTTTGATAATTTCGATAAGCTTAACAAGATAAGCTACGAAAATTTCAATGATGGAAACAGTTTCAGCACCGTCTTCTCTTCCGAAACTGAAATCAAAATCAAAATTCATAATGAAACTCCTTTATTAAAATTGTTAAAGACTAAACTAAGGCTTGGAAAAGAACTCTGCAAATGTTTTGCCAAAGAGAGCTGCGAACACATCAGCGATAGCCTTAAAGAAAGCCTTGATTACGTTGATAATTTCTTCGAATGACATAGTTTTCACCTCACAACAAAAATGGGAAAATCCGAATTATTCAGTTTCGTCAACTGGGAAACCTAATATTTTCTTGATGTACTTAATTAAATCAAGTAAAGCCTGAAGCATCTGAAGAAGAATTGCCATTTGTGTACACCTCACTTTCGATACTGTCGGATAATCTCTTACAGTAATATTCTATCACATTAAAACTGAAATTGCAAGCCTTTTTTTATATTCCTTAAATATTTTAACAAAATATCACATTGTTGCAATATTTACTTTATCTGAGCAAGTGTTTCTTTGATTTTTTGAGGTATCGGCAGCCCCAAACCAACCGCATTTTCTATCAGAGAAATACATTCATTCGATATATAGAAAAATATTGTTGCCGTTCTAAGCATACAACTGCCTGTTAAAAGATAAACATCAAGCAAATTTGCCGCACCGATGAGCAGAAATATGGTAAGTTTACGAAATATTCCCCTAAACCCGATTTCGCTTGATAACTCCTTTTTAACCACTGCCACCATCACACCGGTAATATAATCTGCAACCACCATGCACATAAGTGCAATTAAAAGTCCGTCACAACCTCCAATGAAAAACCCAACCAATGCACCGAGTGATGCTATGCTCACGGTTATACTATTTATTCTCATCATAAACCTCCGATTTTATGTCTTTCATTATTTTTTCTCCGTCTTCATCCGTTAAATATTTTATCCAATCTCCCGCAAAAAACTCCTCGCATTCCTGCTTCAAATTTCGTTTTATCCGTTTGCTTTGCGGATTATTTTTAATAGTTTCGAGTGCCAAACGATAGTCATCTTTCGCTTGCTCAACTATCGCTTTACACAGTTCTTGGTAATTTTTATGAAATTTATTCACCTAGGCAAACATCCTCCCCGCTATTTTTATTTCATCACATCGGTCTGCCGCTATCGGAATATTCTGCAAAAGAGCCGCCGGCATCACAGTTTTCTTACCATACCGAATATTCAAATCATCAACAGTATTAAATATTTTCTCCATTTTGACTTGTATCCCCGCATCACAATCAAAAGTTGTCTGAACGGGCGTATTGTCAGGCACCAGATCGATTGCCCGAATTGTAAGCGAGCGGACATTCATACTCCAATAATATTTTTCACGAAATAATTTTCTCGCCGCATAAGTCAGTTCAAGCGGATTTCTTGTCGGGTACGAAAGTTTAGTCTGATACTGCCGAAAACTTAAATCTTCGGTTCGTACCATAATCTGCACTCCCGTCGCAAGAAGATTGTTTATACGAAGCCTATGTCCGACATCAACCGACAGTTCCAGAAATACCGAATCAACCTCGTCATTGTTTACCAGGTCAGTAACACATGTTGTCCCGTGACCGACAGATTTTATCGGCACTTTATAATTCATATGCATCACTCTCGACTCATCAAGTCCGTTGGCATAAGTCCACATTTTTCCGCCATGAACACCAAATATTCCTTCCAGAATTTCCGGCTCGGTCTGAGCAATCTGACCTATCGTATTTATCCCGCAACTCTCCAGTTTTGCCGAGGTGGCTCGCCCCACATAAAGCAATTCATATGCCGGCAAATTCCATATTTTTTCGCGAAAATTATCTCGTCTTATCTCAGTTACCGCATCCGGTTTTTTCATATCGCTTCCGAGCTTTGCAAAAATTTTATTGAACGATACACCAATGCTTACATTCACGCCAAGTTCCCGTTTAATTGCACTTTTAATTTCATTTGCTATCGTCACACCGTCACCGAAAACCATACTGCTACCGGTTACGTCGAGCCAACATTCATCCATCCCGAAAGGCTCGATCAAGTCGGTATATCTCTCATATATCTTATGTGCCAATTTGGAAATTTTCAAATATTCATTGTAATTCGGCGGCACCATAATCAGATTGGGACAAACCTGTTTTGCTTGCCAATTAACCATTCCTGTCTTTACTCCCGCTCTTTTTGCAAGTTCAGATTTCGCAAGCACGATTCCGTGTCGATTTTCCGTTGAACCGCAAACGGCAACCGCTTTGCCGCGAAGATCGGGATTGAGCATCATTTCAACCGATGCATAAAAACTGTTCATATCTGAATGTAATATAGTTCTTTTCATACTTTATTTCCTGCAACTTTTTCTTGATTTGTGTAATTAATTCTCACAATTATAATGTAACACATTTTCACCTTATTGTCAAGTACCTTTCACAAAATATTTTTACAGCAGATAAAAATGTTTTAAACAAACACAATTGAAGCAAAAATCCGTCTTGACATAAATAGTAATGTGTGATATAATGCAATCGTCTGACTATGTAATTAGGTGTGATCTTCTTTGGAGAAGTTTGTTATAAATGGCGGAAAACAGCTAAATGGTGAAGTTTATGTCGGCGGAGCGAAGAATGCGGTAGTTGCAATCATCCCCGCGACCATCCTCGCAAATGATGTTTCCCGTATAGAAAATGTACCCGACATCGAAGATGTCGCGAACATGCTTGAAATAGTCGAAAGTCTGGGCGGAATCGTTACTCGTGAAGATGCCCATACTTATGTTATTGATACCCGCGATATTTCTTGTACAATCGTCGAGAAAGAAATTGCCGAAAAATTACGTGCGTCCTATTATTTAATGGGCGTACTTTTAGGTCGTTTCAACCATTTCAAAGTTGCCCTGCCCGGCGGCTGTGATCTGGGTGCAAGACCGATTGACTTACATATCAAGGGTTTTGAAGCACTTAACGCAAAAATTACTGATGACGGTTATTATATTGAGGCGACAACACATGGTCTTGCCGGTGGCTCGGTTTATTTTAACACGGTAAGTGTCGGTGCAACCGTAAACACCATCTTGGCTGCCGTTAAAGCTCCGGGCGTTACAATCATTGAAAATGCGGCAAAAGAACCGCATATAATCGACCTTGCCAACTACTTAAACAAATGCGGTGCAGATATTCGCGGTGCCGGTACAAATACGATAAAGATAAAGGGTGTTGACTCCCTTCGCGGCTGCGAACATGCCATCATCCCCGACCAAATTGAAGCGGGAACTTATATGCTCGCTTGTGCTGCTGCCGGCGGTACTGTTACCGTTAAGAATGTAATCCCCCGACATCTTGAATGTATCACTCAAAAACTTCTTGAATGTGGAGTATATGTTGACGAATTTGTCGATTCCGTTCGTGTCCGCACAGAAAAGAGCCGTCACACAAACTGCGATATTTACACCACTCCCTATCCCGGTTTCCCGACCGATATGCAACCACAGTTTACCGCATTTTTAGCTATCGCAGAGGGCGTAAGCACAGTCAGCGAAGGTGTTTGGTCAAATAGATTTAGATATGTCGATCAGCTTCTGCGTATGGGTGCGGACATCAAACGCTTGGGAGACAATAAAACCGCAGTCATAAAGGGCGTTTCCGAACTTCACGGTGCATTGGTCAAAGCAGATGATTTAAGAGCCGGTGCCGCCATGATAATCGCCGGTCTTGCCGCAACCGGAAGAACCGAAATCGAACAGATTTATCATATCGACAGAGGTTATGAGGCGGTTGTCGAAAAATTAAGTGCCTTAGGTGCAGACATCAAACGTGTTGACGACACCGAACCTCCGCTTACCGTTATAACGGTAGCATAAATAAGCATAATAAAAATTAAGCCGACAGCATACAACTGTCGGTTTAATTTTATGTCTCATGTTAAATATCAAATCTCATCAAATTCAGCAACGACTGCATCATGGTCAGAGGGAGCTTGTCCATCAATACGTATATTGATAACCTTAAAACTTGCAACTTTTGCATCTTTGTTATTAGTAAGAATATAGTCAATGGTGTGATCGCCGTTTGATACGTCGTTCTTGTCAAAATTATGCCAAGTGCCAATAATATCGGACTCCTGTGCCATATCACGGACATCGTAAAGACCGTTGTCAAGGAAAATCTTAAAACACTCAGAATCGGGATATATATTAAAGTCGCCGGTCAATATCGTATGAACATCGGGATAAAGTTCTCGAATTTTCTCGCAAATAAGTAACGCACCGTTTATTTGAGCCTCTCTGCCTACATGATCAAGGTGGGTGTTAAAATGAGCATAGATTTCTTCCGTAATTTCATCCTTCAAAAGTGCATAGGAACAAATACGGATACAAGCAGCATCCCAGCCTAAACCGGGCTCGGTAACCTCTTCGTTAAGCCAGAAATTGCCGCTGTCAACAACGGTAAAACGATCCTTTTTGTAAAAGACGGGACTGAATTCCCCCTCTTTATCGCCGTCGTCCCGACCTACGCCGACATAAGAATACTCGGGAAGAGCTTCCGAAATCTTCTGCATCCAATCCCAATGGGCTTCCTGCAATCCGAAGGAATCCGGAGACTGACTTTTAATCACATCAACGACCATAGATACACGGTCTTCCCAGTGTGCACAAAGAATGTTGAATGACATTATTTTCATGGCAAACTCCCTCAATTTGATATTATTTTACGAGCGACATCGCAAGTTCCGGCTCATCCGTGATAAGTCCGTCAACATCATCAATATTAATAAGTTTTTGCATACCTGCTTTGGTATTCGGAGTCCATACATTGATACCGATATTATTACGACGCATAATATCGCAAAGAACACGATTGCAAACGACATCCGCCGGATGAATATAATCGGGATTTGCAGATAAAATCATATTAAGCGGCGGTAAAATACGTTGACCTTCTATTCTCTGCCAAGTCGGGAAAATATATGCCGTTTTGCAATTTTCATCAATTTCTTTTGCTTCAACAAGCAGTTTCCTGTCAAACGAAGAAAGCAAAAGTCTGTCAAAAAGCCCGTAAGCCTTGACCATATCGAAAGTCTTTTGAACCAAGCCTTCCTCGCCGTGAATGGGAGTCTTGATTTCAACGTTCATTATCTCGATATCGGAAGATTTTATAAGACTTAAAAACTCTTCCAATGTGGGAATTTTAGTACCGACAAATCTACTTGAATAATATGAACCGAAATCATATTTTTCAAGTTCTTTTAATGTGTAATCGGCAATTTTGCCCAGACCATTACTTGTTTCGTCAATGGTATAGTTATGACAAATTACAATCTCGCCGTCTTTTGTCATATGGACATCCACTTCAATTCCGTCAACACCCAGCTCAATAGCTTTTTCAAATGCGGGCATGGTGTTCTGCGGAGCATGACGATTGGCTCCTCGATGAGAAATAACTTTAATTTCTTTCATATCAGTCCTCTTTCAATACGCAAGAAACTGCATTATAATCAGGAACGCAGATACGTTCACAAGTAAGCTCAATATCAGAGAATATGCTGTTTATATTATCACTATGAAGCTGTTTAATCGGCAATTTCTGTAATTTTCTCGGCAATTTGCTTATTGCCATTATGACATTGTATTCATGTGTACCTTTCGGATATTCAACAATTGAACCGTCAAATACACTCAAATAAATGCGTTTTACATATTCAATAAACTTGTCATTTCCGACCTGTTTCAAGTCAAAATCATTGACAACACCGAGTAATTTATTCGGCAATGCCAATACGTCGGCAACGGTACCCTCATAGAGTTTTTTACCAATAAAAGTAAAGAGCTTATCGGGCACGGGAATAGATTTAATGTGAATCCCAAGCTCACAGACATCCTGACGGAATTTTTCCTTATCCTCGCTCATGTGTTTGACAAGTGTAACAATCTGGTGCGTGGTCTTTTCCTCAACGTCGGCTGGGGTATAACGCTTTCCGTTATATTCAAATTCAAGACGCTCTAACTTAACTTTTGCCTCGTTGTTTTCATGTTCAAAATAAATCACACCGCAGGGATGACCTGTCAAAGCCGGAATATTCAGTTGATATAAATTCTTTCCGCCACATATCTTTTTAGAAATTCGATACATATGGGAATGTCCGACAAATACATAGTTTACTCCGCTTTCAGCAAGCAACTCGCAAAGTTCATCACGATCGCCGCAACATTGAGTGGAATTGACAAGTTTGGAAATGCCGCACATAAGCAAATGGTGCTGTATAGCGAAAATCTTATCGCCCGCCTTTTTTGCCTCTTCTCCCTGCTCTTTAATCCATTCTTTAAGCTCGTCGGTATAGCCTGCCCTGCCCTTTCCGTTCTTATCGTCATTCAAGCACAAAAGACGATAGCCTTTTTTAAGTTTTACACAATAAGAAACTGAGCCGTTTTCGTGCACATGTTCACTGATAGCACGATTTAAACCAAATTCACGATACATTTCAGTCAAATCGGCAGGATCGGGAGATTCAACATCATTCAAGGTTTCATCACCGACAAATCGACGAGGATGACCATTTGAACACCAGTCATGAGTAGCAGTAATTAAATACACCGGTTTTTTCTTATTGAGAACACGAAGTTTCTCGATAAGCTCAACATGTGAACACATCTCACCGTTATTTGTAACATCACCACAAACCAATACCGCATCACAATCGGATTCGGAGATGTTCTTTATTGCGGCATCTACAATTGAACCGCTTTCAAGAAGATAATACTGACACATGCTCTCCCGAAATTTAAACGCAGAACCTTCTGTGCCGAGTTCATGAGAATAATAGTGTATATCTGATATTACGGCAAGTTTGATTGACATAACGACCTCCTGTTTTATTGCGATTAGTGGCGGAAAATCGGGGAAAAACAATTTCACCCTTAACCCCTATTTATTAAATATCTTCCTGATCCTCTTCCTGTTCTATAACCTGTTCGGTGTCTTCATCTTGTTCTTCGTCGTCACAATCGTATTCAACATCCGCAACGGCGACAACCTTTGCATCCTCATACAGACGCATAAGACGAACGCCCTTAGATGCACGGGAACGCCCGGGAATATCTTTACAGCTGACACGAATAATAATACCGTCGTCAGATATTAGAATAACATCATCGTCCTGACCGACCATGCGGACTGCTGCGACTTTTGTATCGTATTTTTCAGTACGATAGTTGATAACACCCTTCGAGCCGCGTGACACAAGACGGTAGTCTTCGGGATTTGCAACATTGCCGAGACCGTTTTCAGTAACGGTTAATATGTATTTATCTTCTTCAACAACACCAAAGCCGACAACACAATCGCCCTCATTAAGACGAATGGCACGTACACCTTGAGAACTTCTGCCCTGTTCGCGAGCCTGAGTTTCATGGAACTTAACAGCCATGCCGTCACGGGTGGCAACAATAATTTCACTGTCGCCATTTGTAACGCAAGCTCCGATAAGCTCATCGCCTTCTAAAATATTCAAAGCACGAATACCATTTCTGCGAATATTTTTGAAATTGTCAAGTGCCGTACGCTTGATAAGACCGTTCTTAGTAACCATAATCAAGGACTCTTCACCGATTTCTTCCGGAAGTATAAGCGAAGCACAAATCCTTTCATCACTCTCAATGGGAAGAATGTTGATGACATTCATACCCCTTGCCGTTCTTGCACCTTCGGGAATTTCATAACCCTTTAGCCTATAAGCCTTACCCTTGTTGGTAACAAACATAATATAGTCATGAGTGGAACAGACCAACATCGCTTCAGCATAGTCATCCTCTCGACGCGTCATTGCTTTAATTCCGCGACCGGCTCTGCCCTGCTGTCTGTATGTATCAACGTTACAGCGTTTTAGATAACCCATAGCCGTTCGTGTGAACACACAAGTTTCTTCGGGAATAAGAGCTTCGTCATCAATTTCACCACTGACATTCATAATTTCAGTGCGTCTGTCGTCGCCGTATTTATCACGGATAGCGGTAATCTCATCATCAATAACACCCAAAACAAGCTCCGGAGAATCAAGGAGAGAATTGTAATAGGCTATCTTTTCCTGCAATGTCTGCATCTCATCGTTGAGTTTTTCATTTTCAAGACCGGTAAGTTGCCCCAAACGCATCTGAACTACATATGTAGCCTGCACCTCGTCAAAGCCGAATTTTTCCATTAAAGCAATCTTTCCTTCTTGGATATTCTTAGATGCTTTCAATGTTTCGATAATCTCGTCAATATGGTCAAGAGCATGAAGCAATGCCTTTAAAATATGTGAACGCTCGCTGGCTTTTTTCAATTCAAAGTTTGTACGACGAACAATTACATCAACCTGATGGTCTATATATTTCTGAAGAACATCACGAAGAGTTAACACCTTCGGAACACCGTCATCGAGTGCAATGGTAATTATACCAAAAGTTATCTGCAAATCACTTCCGGAATAGAGTTGATTTAACACAAGCTGCGGATTTGCATCCCGTTTTAAGTCGATAACCACATTAATTCCGTAACGGTTGGAATAGTCGTTGACATCGGCAATACCTTCAATACGCTTTTCCTTAACCAAATCAGCAATACGTTCGATAAGACGAGCCTTATTAACCTGATAGGGAAGTTCGGAAACAACTATCTTAAATCTGCCGTTATCGCCCTCAACAATTTCACAACGACCGCGAAGGGTAATTTTCCCTCTGCCTGTTGCATAAGCCTGACGAATACCGCTTCTACCCATAATAATTCCGGCTGTCGGAAAATCGGGACCTTTGATATGCTTCATCAAATCTTCCAATGTTGCTTCCGGATTTTCAATCAGACATTTTACGGCATTGCAAGTTTCACGAAGATTGTGAGGCGGAATATTTGTAGCCATACCTACGGCAATACCGGCAGAGCCGTTTACCAGAAGATTCGGAAACTTTGCCGGCAACACGGTAGGCTCCTGCAAACGGTCGTCATAGTTGGGCATAAAATCGACTGTTTCCTTGTCAATATCTGCAAGCATTTCGAGTGAAATCTTGCTCATTCTTGACTCGGTATAGCGATATGCTGCCGCCGGATCACCGTCAATAGAACCAAAGTTACCGCTGCCGTCAACAAGCATATAACGCATTGAAAAATCTTGTGCCAGACGAACCATGGCATCATATACGGATGCGTCACCGTGAGGATGGTAACGACCTAAAACCGTACCGACGGTATCCGCACATTTTCTGTATGCTTTATCAGGCATAAGATTATTCTCATACATAGTATATAAAATCCGGCGGTGAACAGGTTTCAAGCCGTCACGCACATCAGGTAAGGCACGGGATGTGATAACCGACATTGAATAGGCAAGAAATGATGAACGCATTTCTTTGTTAATTTCAACATCAATCAGTTTTCCGCCGGTTGTTTCATTTGTGTTCAATTCGGACATAAAATACCTCTTCTTAACGTATAAATATACTTATATATTATAACATATATTATATTATAAGTCAAGAAAAATATGATTGACAAAAGCGTATTTCTGTATTATAATTTCGAAAACATCTTGTTGGAGATATAAAATGAAAAGAGTTTTACATTCTGCTTTTACACTTGTTCTCTGCCTGATACTTATTTCCCAAATTTCTGTTATTTCGTTTGCAGAAGAAGGGACAACGAGCAAACCCGAACCGGAAAAAATTATATATTACGGTGATGTCAACGGAAACTTTCGTGTCGACACTCTTGATGCAAGACGTATTTTACAATTTGCGTTGAGAATTATATGCATTACTCACCACTATTCACTTCTTGCAGATATGAATCGAGACGGCAAAGTCAAAGCGGTTGACGCACGTCTTGCATTAAGAACAGCCATGGGACTTGAAGAATTGGTTGTTTACGACGGTCCTGTCGGCACGGATGAATGGGTTTGTGTGGATGTTGCAGATATTGCGGAACCTTACACCCCGACTGTCGCAGGTTTCTCTACAAATATCAATGACGAAAGTGTCTTCCCCATACTTAAACAACTTGAACAATATTGCTCATATTTCGGCAATACTTGTACATTCTACTACACCGATGTCCGAGAAAAATATTATATTTCGTACTATTCTGACAGGATATATCGCACACAATGCAGCATCAAAGCTCCGTATATCAAAGCCTTGCTCGTATATCTTGAAGAAAATGATATTTCAATCGACTCCACAATTCAGTTAAAATCTTCTCATTGCTGGTCAGGGCATTACCTTAACTCTTCATACAGGCTGGGTTCCTGGATACCCATCCGCACTGTTATGCATTATGCACTTCATTACAGTTGTAATACTGCTTATAATTGTCTTTTTGATACTTTCGGTGCGGATATTCTCAATAAAAATTCTCAGAGAATCGGCTCAAATCTTCGGTTGGGTTGGTATATGTTCGGTGAAAATAATGCCTATGATATGTCAAAACACTATCTCGATATTTACAGATACAACGGCAAATATAAAGATTTCCTCCTCTACGAAATGGAACACAACGAATCAAGAACCCGTATCCCCATGGGTATCCCATCCGGTATACGAGTGATAAATAAGATTGGCACAGGTGGCGGAAAAACATTGGGTTATCATGATTGTGCTGTTGTCTATACTCAAGTTCCCTATGTATTAACCTGCTATACCAGCTTCAATTTTACACGAGGCAGTGACCGTATACCATTTAGAAATATAGCATCCTATATCACTCAAATCAACCAAAATGTAAGTTATGAGTAAAATAAGTCGCAGAGTTTAACCGCTCTGCGACTATTGTTTTGCAATGATATTAAGATATTTCGTTTTTATTGAAGCTGATTGTTACGGTATCGACAGAAGCATTGAGAACAGTGTCATAAATGTAAACCGTAATACCGTTAACGGTGTCGGTTTTATCGGTACCGTTTATGTTTATGCGATTCATATACCTTTCCTCTTCCTCGTCGGTTTCATCGGAAATATATGTTTCAAACCCGCCGGACAAAGCAATATCGTCCTTACGATTAAGCGAATAAGCAGTAAAATAATCGTCCGTGCCGTAGTGTTCAAATTTAACACTGCCATCTTCGATATAAATAAGACCGTTCTGAATATCCGTAATCTCTTCTCCGGTAACATTATTTATGTACCCAAAGTAGGCTTCTTTAACGCTCGGGAACAGCGACACTATCTTTTCGGCATTGCTATATGCCGCATCATATCGTTCTTGCAAATATGACGGATCATTGCTTTCGTCATATTTTTCTCGTTCCGTTTCACCTGCTTTTTTCGCATAATCGGTATAAAAACCCTCATGATAACCGTTGATTGCAATATAGATATTATATCCTTCACCAAACTCTTCTAAATCTTTAAAAAGCTTGGCTATATCAGTCGTCTCAGCAAGTTGAGCATTAATCTTTTTTCGTTCATAGACCAAGAAATCATGCTCCCATGACTTGTATTTTTCGTCATCCTCATGCGTATTTTCGGGTATTTCAAAATGCTCGAAAATATAAGCACTCAAATATTTTGAGAACTTTTCAGAACCGGTATAATTTAGATGCTGATTATCCGCAAAATCCGTCGCAATATCAATTTTCATATCGGATCGATAGTCATTAAAATTTACAAATTGCAGATTGCCTTCATACTCATTAAGTATTTTTTCGGCGGTATTTGAAATTCTGCGATTAAATAAAGTCTCATTAAACGGGATTGAACAGACCAAAAGCGGAATATCGTTCTCAATACAAAGTTCGATTGATTTTCTGTAATATTCTTCAGCCTTTTCGGGAAGCTTTTGATATGTCTTATCTTCCGAAAAATCCTTGCCGGCTATTTTCTGAATATGCGAACTGAAGACATGACCTTTATAAAATTTGTACTCAAGGGAATCCTGTTTCATTATATAGTCATCAACGCCGATATTGACATATCGACCGTGCGTCAGACAAATATCCACATAGAAATTAAATCTCTCGTTTTCGGGAAAACTTGCATTGATTGCATCAATCTTATTCTGTGACCATTTCATACCGATAATACTCTTCAGTGACTCCTCGTACTCACCGTATTCATCGGGATAATAAAGAAAATATGTTTCAAGAATGACGAGTTTCGGCTTTTGTGTCTTTAATGCCTCTACAAGATAAAAATATGAGTTCCAAGGGTACTGACTTGAGGCACACAAATTAAATGCAACATAACCCGCACTATCCCATAATACAGCGGGATTTACGCCGTAATACAAATGACTTGAACCGACAGATAAAATATCAACCGAATTTTCGGGCAAATCGTAAAACGCATCAATCATAAAAGTCGAACTCGGATCTTTAAAATTCGATGCCGAAATATAAGATGTAATCGTCAAGGCAATAACAATCAAAAAGGATATTGCCGCTAAAATATTTCTTTTCATAACGGCCTCCTAAAATTGAAAATATATGAATGCCTGCGGATCGAAATTTCGCCCGTAAGCACCGAAAATAAATATCGCCATAAACAGAACAATCAAAACTGCATAAGCAAAAACACTGTTTTGCTTGCTTAAAAATTCATCCAAATTCTCTTTGCGTTTATACTTAATCAAATCGACTAAAAGCAAAACGATAATGCTTACTATCAATATCTGCATTTCCGTGCTGTTAAGTCCGAAACCGAACAATGATTTATCAAACAAACTCCACGGATCGGGACGTGTGAAAATACGGGAAACATATGTAAATGCAGCTGATATTGAGGAACTTCTGAAGAATATCCATCCAAAATTAACAAGCACGAATGTGCCCAAAATTTTGAAGAATTTATATGAAAGCGACTCTTTGTCAACATCAAACCATTCAATGAGTTTCTCTTTCGGTTTTTGTGTCATCTCGCCAATAATCTGATAGGCTCCGTGAAGTGCACCCCAAAATACAAAATTCCATGCAGCACCGTGCCACAGACCGCTGACTAAAAAAGTGAGCATCAGATTGAAGTATTTTCTTGCTTTCCCCTTTCGATTGCCCCCCAATGGGATATAAAGGTAATCCCTGAACCATGTTGAAAGGGATATATGCCAACGACGCCAGAATTCCTTAATTGACATGGCAAAATACGGAGTATCAAAATTTTCCATAATATCAATGTTCATTACTCTCGCCGAACCGATTGCTATGGTCGAATAACTTGCAAAATCACAATAAATCTGAACTGCAAACATCGTTACCCCTGCAACAAGAGAGATGGAATCCCGACACCAATATGTATCAAAAATTGCATCTACGAAAACACTTGCTCTGTCAGCTATCATCATCTTCATAAAATAACCCCAGAGCATAATTATAAGTCCCGATTTGACCTTATCAATATCAAATCCTTTTCGATTAGGAATATCCTCTATTTCAGCAAGCAATTTATCGCTTCGTTCAATGGGACCGGCGACAAGTTGCGGGAAAAATGACACGAAAAGTGCGTATTTGAAGATATTTTTACAGGCAGGAAGTTTTCCCCTGTATACATCAATTGTATAACCAAGTGCCTGAAAACTATAGAATGAAATACCGACCGGCAGAATGATATCAAACGGATTGTTTATAGCCGTAATATTAAAATTCAAGAGAACGTAATTTACCGAATCAAGTGCAAAATCAAAGTATTTGAAGAAGAAAAGTATGCCTAAATTTATGATAAAACTGAAGGCAACAACCAATTTCTTCTGCTTTAATTTCTCAATAAAAATACCGCTTAAAAATGTCGTAACGGTAGAAATTGCAATTAAAATCGCATACTTCGGATTCCATGCCATGTAAAAATAATAGCTACATGCAAGAAGCCAGATATAACGAATCTTTTTGGGAATGATAAAGTAAATCAACAGGACTATCGGGAAGAAGCACAGGAAATGAAATGAATTAAAAAGCATATTTATTTCTCTATTTCAAGGATATGATTAAATAAAAATGTAATCGCAACAATAATTACACATCTGAGAATTTGCAGGAACATCATCATAAATGGTGTCATTGCGGCTGTGTCGGAAATAAGGAAAACCGAAATAATCAGACAAAACAGCACGATATCAATATTTGCCGCATGCTTAATAAGTTTTTTCATATCAGCCAAAGTTAGTGCGGTAAGCATCAGCTTAAACATTGATGCGGTATTTCCGCCGTAGAACATTTTTGCATCAAGAGTTGCAACGGGTTTGTTAATCTCCTTGAATGTTTCAGCTGCAGTATTGGGTAATATTTTTATGGTATTTGCAGGAAGTCTCAACTGATTTTCAATAAACGGAGCAGTAAGATACGGATCTGTTGAGCGGACTAAAAGAGTAATTCCTCGTTTTGTAATCTTGCGAACACTCTTAATAATAGTCAATAGTCGTGTATAAGTAACCGTAAATGCAGCTACAAGCTGCTCATCAACCGCAAGATAGAACAATTTTTCTCCACCGTCATTGAGCTTATCCTCAATTCTCTGAGGGATTACTTCAGTATTATGACTTTGAAGCATTGCTCTTGTACCCAAGATTACAAATTTACCGTCGATTACGGCAGACACACCCAACTTATCTTCATATTTATATTCGGTCAATTCGGGCAACCCATCAAGTTTTGATTCAATAAAATCTTCAAACACAAGCCCGACGGGACTTTTAGATTCCATAAACAGTGCTGCGGCATATTGGAGTGCCGTATTCGGCGAGAAATCGTTATAAACTTTCATACCCGTAATATCACAGTTCTCACTTGTGTATAAATCCGTCACATCAAGCACGACAGCCTTTTTTTGAGCAAAATCATCAACACTCCTGAAATTTGCAATACCGCTGTTTTTACCTGATACGGAAATTGAAGATTTAAGCATAAGACCTACAAGAACTGCAAACAAACCAATTGGAACACAGGATGTGATTATAGCGGTAAATGCCGAAAATGCACCTAATAATCCGGCTCCGCGGATAAGACAAATAACAAATACAATAAATCCCAGAATAACCGAACCGATAAAAAATGGTTTGGATATTTCATTTGTCGGGTCATCCTGAAGGGACTTGTTTACATAATCCTTTGGGATAATACATTTGTTAAAATAACAGATTTTCTCATTTTCGCCGATAATTCCGCCTCCGATACGTTTTACAAGCTCGGGCTCGACAATATCATCAAGCTCATTCAATGAATTTGCACCTAAAAATGCCTTTGTACCGATATCTGTTTTTTGAAGCCGAAGAAATTGAGCAATAACAAATACGAAAGTGATAACCATACACGGCATTGAATAAAGCCATGCTTTTACACCGACTGCCGACGAAAAAGCTATGCCTAATATCCCGTGAAAAAGGTTCAAAAACCATACAAGCGTGAACGAACTTTCAATTGTAAATCTCTTATGTGAAAGTGCTTTTATACCGGGTTTTACTATCTCCTTGCCGATAATTGCAAAATAGACAAGCGATAAGCAAAAATTGACTATCGGGAATGTAAATGAACTTTCGCCCAATATCCCTCCGCCGGCTTTGGTAAATATTGTTATCACAAAATTGGCAATTCCCAGAACGGCTAAAATAATCAACTCAAAAATCTTAGTTTGTTTTTCAGTTTCAAAAAAGAATTTTACATCATTTTTATCAGAAAACTGTGTTACTTCATAAAAATTCTCAAGCGGCTCATCACTGTTATCAGCCTTAAAAAAATCAAGGAAGGAACGTCTGGGCATTTCTTCGTATTCATTTACTTCCGGCACAAACTCCCTAACCGGTTCATGAGATATTTCTATCTTCATCCGCTTTGTTTGTCCCTTACCTTCACTTTGCTGTTTTATAGTAACTACATCCGTATTTATCTGACGGAATTGCGTCGTCCCTGTTTTTTCCTTCGCTCCGGTTGCAGTAAATTTTGCGGTTGGTTCGGGGGTTTCTTTCTTCGGAACTTCAAATCTTCCCGTATAGGTATCAGGAGTATCGTCAAGTCGGTTGCCTGCGTATTGAACCGGAGCTGTACGGATTTTTCTGTTTCTTAAATTTGTACCTCTGGGAACAGGTCTGCCGTAAAAACTGTCATTATCTATCTTGCTTTCTTCCTGCATCGCCTTTTCAATGGCATCATTAAGCTCATCTAAATCTCCATCAACAGGGTCGCTTACTTCGTCCCAGCCTTCCATGGGATTTTCTATATTTCTATCTGATATTTTTATGGTGTCTTCGTTCATATCATCACATCCTTGTTTTGACTATCTCATAGATTACAACACCCGCCGCAACACTTGCGTTAAGAGAGTTAATATTTCCGAACATCGGTATTGAAACTATACCGTCACATTCTTCACGGACAAGCCGAGAAAGACCGCGACCTTCATTGCCGATTACTACTGCAATACTTCCGGATAAATCTGTCTGATAAAGACTGCTTCCGTTCATATCGGTACCATATATCCATACACCTTTGTCCTTGAGCATCTTCATCGTTGACACTAAATTTTTTACTCGGACGACGGGCATATATTCAAGTGCACCGGCAGCTGCCTTACCGACAGTTCCGGATAATGTTACGCTTCGGCGTTCCGGAATGATTACTCCGTGTACACCTGCACACTCGGCAGTACGTATAATTGCCCCCAGATTATGCGGATCTTCAAGAGAATCACAAATAATAATAAACGGAGGCTTGCCCGATTCTTCTGCCTTTTTGAAAATATCGTCAAGTTCTGCATATTCGCAGGCTGCTGCGAACATTACTATACCCTGATGGTTACCGTTATTTGAGAGATAATCAAGTTTCTTTTCATCTGCTTCCTTGACAATAATGCCCTTTTCACGACATTCTGAAATAATTTGTGCTCTTGCACCTTTTTTTTCGCCGCGGGATACTATAACATAATCTATCGCTCTGCCGCTTTTTAATGCCTCTTTTACGGCATTGCAGCCAATAATCAAATTTTCGTTTTCCATATACTTACCCATAATAATTTACAATAACATATAGTAATTCTATCATAAATAAAGAAAAAAATCAAGATAAAAATTAAAAGATATAAAACTGTTTTTATACTGCTTATTCAGCAAAAAAACCGACTGTCAATGACAGTCGATTTTCACTATGCAAACATTTCAGAATAAGTTTCGATAATAAGATGATAGATATAAACACGCTTTTTTTGTTCGGCAGAATCGAAAGTCACACGCATATAAATCTTTTTTCCGTTGTCGGAAAGAACTTCGAGTTCGGATTGTTCATAGTGTAAAACTTCCTTAGGCTCCCCCGCATAAATATCACATCTGCCCACACCTTCTTTGTCGGTGAACACTTTGATATTTGAAACCTTTGCATCTTCTCCATTAATCTTAAGTCCCATAATTTTCCCTGTCGGGACTTTCGGTTTTTTCTTCCGGAACAACATATTATACTCCGGAATATGCGGAGAAACCACCGTCTACGGGAACAATAATACCCGTAACAAAAGCCGAATACTGTTCATCTGAAAGGAAAAGAAGAATACCGGTCAAGTCGTCGGGAGTGCCGAAACGTCCGAGTGGAGTATGAGAAATAATCTTGTTGCTGCGAGCGGTGAGAGAGCCGTCTTCATTAAAGAGAAGTGCCTTATTCTGATTTGTAGCAAAGAAACCGGGAGCAATCGCATTGACACGCAGACCTACGGGAGCAAAATATACCGCCATCCATTGAGTAAAGTTGGAAACGGCAGCTTTTGCACCGGAATAAGCGGGAATTTTGGTAAGCGGTCTGTAAGAATTCATTGAACTGATATTGATAATCGAGGTATTTTCACGACCGACCATATCAACTGCAAATTCCTGAGTTGTCATAAGTGTACCAAGAAAATTAAGATTGAATACAAACTGAATACCCTGAGTATCAAGGTCAAAGAACGTCTTAATATCAGCATTATCAAGGTCATCAAGTGAAAATACCTCGGTATCGGTATTACCCTTGGGACTGTTTCCGCCGGCACCGTTTACAAGCAAATCGCACTTGCCGAATTTGTCAAGAACGGTTTTATGTGCCTCTTTAAGCGATTCTTTTTCAAGAACGTTACATACAACGGGGATAGCTTTTCCGCCGTTAGAAATAATTTCATCGGCAACCTTTTTTGCCGCATCAAAATTCAAATCGAGAATGGCAACTTTCATTCCCTGAGCTGCTAAATCCTTTGCAAAACCGCTGCAAAGAACTCCGCCGCCACCGGTAATAACAGCAACTCTGCCCTTTAAGTTTTCATGATTAAACATAGGTATATCCTTTCTGTATCAGCGTTTTTCCATATAGTATCTGGTAATCAGTTCGTTAATCAACGTATATGGTTGATAGCGAGGACGAAGGTCAATAAGATTACTCTTTTTAAGTATAGATTTTCTGTGCGAGAAAGTTTCAAAACCGGTTGCTCCGTGATATGCACCCATACCCGATTCCCCGACACCGCCAAATCCGCTAAACGGAGAGGTCATATGTACCATCGTGTCATTTATACATCCGCCACCAAACGCTGCTATCTCGGACACATATTCTATATTCTTTTTGTTCGTAGAAAAATGATAGAGTGCAAGCGGTTTTTCCATAGAATTTATCTTTTTTACGGCACCTTCCAAAGTATCATATGTCAGAACGGGAAGAATGGGACCGAATATCTCCTCTTTCATAACATCATCATCCCACGAAACACCGTCCATAACGGTAGGTTCAAATTTGAGTATGGATTTTTCATATTTTCCGCCGTAAACAACTTTTTCGGGAATTAATAACGAGGCAAGACGGTCAAAATGTCTTTCATTTACAATCCTGCCGTAAGAGGGATAAGTAAGATAATTACCACCATACTGACGATTAACCTCCGCTTTAATATTTTCAACGAGCTTATCTTTAATTTCAGGATCACAGAAAATATAATCGGGGGCAACACAGGTCTGACCGCAGTTTATAAATTTCCCGAACACTATTCTTCTTGCTGCGATTTTAATATTAGCCGTCTTATCGACAATGCACGGACTCTTTCCGCCTAATTCCAATGTTACGGGAGTAAGTGTCTTGGCTGCTTTCTCAGCAACAAGCTTGCCGACGTTTTGCGAGCCAGTGAAGAATATATAATCAAACTTTTCATCGAGCAAATGCTGATTTTCTTCACGACCGCCCAAGATTACTTTGACATATCCGTCTTCAAACACTTCAGCACACATCTTAGCAATCACCTTGCTTGTAGCAGGTGAATATGCCGAAGGTTTTAATACAACGGTATTCCCCGCTGCGACAGAATCAATCAGGGGAATAATCGAAAGCATTAACGGATAATTCCACGTACTCATGATGAGCGTAACGCCATAAGGGACAGGTTTGGTTATACTCACCGACGGAAACTGAATAATCGGCGTCTTAACTCTTTTGGGCAATGCCAATTTTTTAAGATATGTCAAGAAATATCTGATTTCGCCTATGATAAGTCCGATTTCAGTCATATAACTCTCAAACGGATGCTTACCCAAATCTTCTTTCAATGCGGCTGCAATTTCCGATTCGTTGTCTTTTAAGTATTTGCGTAATTTTTTCAAATGAGCGATGCGAAATTCAACATCTCTTGTCTTGCCTTTGTCAAAAAACTTTCGCTGTTTCCTTACTATCTCTGTAATTTCTTCTTTTTTCATTTTTCCCTCCAAAAAACATATTTATAAACCATAAAATATACTCGATGGACTAAAATTTTCACTCAAAAATCAATAATCCGAACATTTTTTAATTTCAAGAATAGCCTTTTCAAATGCGGGCAGACTGCGTTTTATCATTTCGTAGTCCACACAATAGGCTGCTCTTAAATATGTCGGACATTCAAACGAATCTCCGGGAACTAAAAGTAAATTATATTTCTTTGCAATTTCGCTAAATTCAGCTGCATTACCGTTGGGAGCTTTGATAAAGAGATAAAACGCACCTGCGGGATAAGCACATTCATATCCCATTTCAGTCAAGGAATTATAAAGTAAATCTCGATTTCTCTTATATGCCGAAATATCGGGTTTTTCGCTTGCACAAGCACCCACGACATACTGCATAAGCGACGGGGCACAGACATAACCGCAAATTCTTGCCGCTCCCGCGATTGCGTTATATAAATCTGTTGCATCGGTACATTTTGAAGGAATCAATGCATAACCGATTCTTTCACCCGGCAAGGAAAGAGACTTGGAATAAGAATAACAAACTATCGTATTATCATAAAAATTCGGCACAAACGGAACAATTACATCATCATAAACAAGCTCTCGATAAGGCTCATCACAGACAATATATATCGGTTTATTGTATTCTTTGCTCTTTCTGTTGAGAATATCGGCAATACGCTTTATTGTATCATCGTTATAGACTGTACCACTCGGATTATTCGGAGAGTTTACGATTATGCCTTGTGTACGTACCGAAATTTTACTTTCAAGTTCATCAAAATTTACTTGGAAATTCTCGGTATCGGCAGACACAAAACTGAATTTTCCGCCGTTTGCCTCAACAAAAGGACGATATTCCGGGAAAAACGGAGCAATGGCAATGATTTCATCCGCAGCCTCAGTAACCAATGCACGGATAGTTGCAACCAAAGATGCTGCCGCTCCGCAGGTCATATAGAGATTAGACATTGTGTAATCTGTACCGAATCGTCTGTTCAAATCATCCGCAATTGCCGTACGAACAGCATTATCCCCGACCGCACTTGTATAACCGTGAAGCGATATACTTGTCTTGCTGTCAACAAGTTTTTTGATATTAATATTTACGTTTTCAGGTGCCGGCACACTCGGATTTCCGAGAGAATAATCATATACATTCTCCGCACCGCAAAGTTCAATCTGTTTCTTTCCGTACTCAAACAATTCACGGATTACGGAACGATTGCTTCCTAAATTCAACATCGTTTTGTTCAACATATTTTACGCCTCTTTTTAATTATGCTTACATATTATAACATGTTTAAATCTTTTTGTAAATCTAACACGCAATTGTTAACAAATTGTTCATACTTATTCAATGTTATTGTCAAATATTTGCTATATAATGAGTGCATAAAATTGATTGGACAGCTTTATGAATATAGCATATTTATTGAAACCGAAAGATTCGGTAGTATGGATAAATAAAAACAACACCCTGCGTCAAGGGATTGAACGAATGCGTGCAAACAGTTTTACGGCGATGCCGGTTCTGACAGAAGACGGAGAGTATTTCGGTACGGTTACCGAAGGAGATTTTCTTTGGTATTTGCTTGATAATCCTGAAAATCCGGATTTCGAAAAAATCAATGTCGGCACTATCGCCCAAAAAGACCTGAATGAACCCTTAAGTATTTCTGCAGAAATGAACCGACTTATTGACAGAACGTTGACTCAGAACTTTGTGCCGGTTGTCGATGACAGAAACAAGTTTATCGGGATCGTAACTCGCAAGGCGGTTATTAACTATTTAAGAAGTATCAATTAAACAAAAAAGGACTGCCTAATGACAGCCCTTTTTTGATTTATGCAATTGATTCGGCGATGAACTCGTCGTCACAGCAGGAGCAAGAGACATAATTCTCTTCTTCATCTTCGACAGCCTGTTTCTTGTTCATATACTTTGTGACGGCAGCGTATATGACAGCGGCAACACCGGCAATAGCAGCAATAATTGCGATAATTTTTAATGCTTTTTTCATAACAATTGTCCTTTCGGTATTTTTAATCACGATCGGGTGAGAGGATCGAATATATAATCAGCCGTTAGCCTTCTTTGCGAGAGCGGACTTTTTGCGAGCAGCATTATTCTTGTGAAGGATTCCTTTAACGACAGCTCGGTCAATCTTCTTCTCAGCATCCTTTACAAGCTCAGCCTTATCAGCAGAATCGTTTTCGATAGCAGAATAAGCCTTTTTAAGAGCAGTCTTCAATGCTGTGTTATTGGACTTGTTGCGAGCAGCCTTCTTTGCGTTAACAAGAATACGCTTCTTTGAAGATTTAATGTTTGCCAAATTTTGCACCTCCTAACTAAAAGTCGAAAGTACCATAATTTCGCGTCGCTCCCGTACACCGTTGAAAGTTCGACAAAATTATAATATTCTCTTATACTCTATGACTATAACATATTTGAAAGAAAAAATCAAGTACTTTTTTTGATTTTTCTCAGAAATAACACCATAAATTCCGGAATTTTTCGGTCTTTGCATATGACTGTTCTTCTGTTACAAATTAAAGTATTTCGGAATTGAGAAAGTTTCCTCTTTCTCTTAAATTCAATTTTGCAATATTTTTTTGACAATATACTCATAAATTTCATAATATTTCCAAAAAAAATACATATTCTGTAAAAAACCTCTTGATAATTCATAAACAATGTGCTATAATTAGCTTGCAAATATCTTGAAAGGAAGATAATTATGGCATTATGTAAATCTTGCGGAGCAGAAATACCGGATTCAACGAAATTCTGTACTTCTTGCGGTGCTCCCATGGAAGCCCCTCAAACACCCGTTTCCGAACAACCCGCACCTCCACCCGCCCAACCTGATTATAATCAAATTCCGCCTCAACCTTCACCCGTACAACAACCTATTGAACAACCTGTTGAACAACCGGCTCAACCTTTCCCCATTCAACAACCCACAGGACAACAGACATTCAATCAGCCACCGGCTCCTCAACCATTCCCTGTACAACAACCCTCAGGACAGCAAGCATTTAATCAGCCACCGGCTCCTCAACCCTTCCCCGTACAGCAGCCCTCAGGACAGCCGCAGTTTAATCAAGCACCCTACGGTGCACCGATACAACCTGCGACTCCGACGCAACCGCCAAAGAAAAAGAACAATACCGCTCTTATCATAATTTTAGCAATTGTAGCTGTATTGGTTGTTGCCCTTATTGCTGTATTTGTAGTCAATGCAAGCAAAGGCAAAAACAAACCCGATCCCACCAATCCCACGGAATCTGATACTGTCATCACCGATGACACGACCGTAGCAGATGAAACGGATGAAAATGATGAAACCGAGTTGCCCGTTGGCGTAGATGTTGCCGAACCATTATTCTCAATTGACGGAATTTCGGCAAGCATTCAAAAGACAGAAGTTGACGACTACGATGACTTTGTCGTGTACTTTGAATGCAAAAACGACACCGCTGACGCTGTAACATTTAAGTGTGAATATCCCTCACTTATGAAGTGCGGTTTTTCCGACTATTTTTATTGTAACGTAGCAGCTGGCAAGACCGGAATCGAAAAACTCACATTCGATGCAGAAGACATTGATGAATACAAAATTACCGAGTTCTCCGAAATCGGCTTTACATTTTCTGCTTATGAATCAGAGAGTTATGAAGACCTTTATTGGGATGAATTCGTTGTCTATCTTTCCGACAAGGATCCTAAAGACTTTGACTATCCCGAATATCCCGGATATCCCGATACCGAATACAGTGTTGTGGAGACCGACGAATTCGATTTCTATCTCATCAGTTTCTATCCCGGCGAATACTCCTATGAATTTGCAAATGTCTGGGTGTATATCAAAAACAAGACTGACAAGAATCTCTATTTCAAATGGAACGATGTTTCATTAAACAACATGATGTGCGATCCATATTGGTCGGAAATTGTTCCCGCAGGTTGCTGGTCGCTTTCGGATGTAAACTTCTCCGAATCTGACCTTGAAACAATCGGAATAACGGATTTCGATTCAATTACGGAACTTGAATTCACTCTCCTTATTCAGGATTCTGACGATTGGTACGCAGATGATTATCTCAACGAATCTTTCAGTGTAACCATAGGCTAAATTTAATCCTCAAGCAAAAACTCTCGGCGAACCGAGAGTTTTTATATTCTTTTGTCGAAAATATTCCGATATTTCTGATAGTATTCCTCAAAAACATCGTTGTCCATTGCATCACGGATTTCCTGCATGAGATTGTTGTAAAACCATAAGTTATGCGTTACGGTCAATCGCATTGCCAGCATCTCTTTTGCCTTAAAAAGATGACGGATATATGCTTTTGAATGTCGACGGCAGGTCGGACAGCGACAGCCTTCTTCAATGGGTGTATTATCGTATTCATATTTCGCATTCAGAATATTTATAACACCCTTATGTGTAAAAATGTGACCATGACGAGCATTTCTTGACGGCATTACACAGTCAAACAAGTCAATCCCCCGATAGACAGCCTCAAGAATATTGACGGGAGTACCGACGCCCATTAAATATCTCGGCTTGTCTTCGGGCATAAACGGCTCAACAGCAGAAATAACCCGATACATCTCTTTGGCAGGTTCGCCGACAGCAAGTCCGCCGATAGCATAGCCGTCAAGGTCGAGTTCGGTAATTTTCTTCATGTTTTCAACACGCAAATCTTCAAAAGTGCAACCTTGATTGATACCGAATAACATCTGCTTTTTATTTATTGTTTCTGGCAGAGAATTTAATCTGTCCATCTCAATCTTACAACGCTCAAGCCAACGCTCCGTGCGTAAAACCGCTTCTTTTGCATATCGATATGTGGCGGGATTTTCCACACATTCATCAAATGCCATTGCAATCGTTGATGCAAGTTTGGACTGAATTTGCATGCTTTCTTCGGGACCGATAAACATCCTTTGACCGTCTACATGCGATTGAAAATATACGCCTTCCTCTTTGATTTTGCGTAATTTCGCAAGTGAAAATACTTGAAATCCGCCGCTGTCAGTCAGCACGGGACCACTAAAACCGGTAAATTTTCTTATTCCACCCATCTCATATATCAGATCTTCGCCGGGACGGACATGAAGATGATAGGTATTACAAAGTTGAATCTGTGCACCGATTTCATGCAAGTCATAGGCGGACAAACCGCCTTTTATCGCTCCGCAAGTCGCCACATTCATAAAGCACGGTGTTTGTACCGTGCCGTCTACCGTCGCAAATTCACCGCGACGAGCCATTCCGATTTTCTTTTTTAATGTATACATTTTTACACCTCGTCCCTATCCTATCACAAAAACATAAAAATGTAAAGCAAAAACAAGAAAACAGACAATTATAATTATTAATTTACTGGCAGTCCGAGTGCCATTCGCAAAATATATCTCGCATCCGTCGTTTTAATTCTTTCATCACCGTTTATGTCGGCAAGTCTTATCTGTTCGTCTGTAAGTTTAACCATATTCAAAGCGGCACGCAGCACCAAACGGGCATCGTTGACTTTTATCGCACCGTCAAGATTTACATCCCCCGTTAGGTATTGCGGATTTTCAATTTTATGTTCCGTTTCTTTCGGGAAAGTTGCAGTTTCTTCGATGTTTTGCGGTTTTGTCTGTGTATCGGCTATGCTCTCCGTGGGCAGTTTGTTTACCGTATCGGCTATTGTTTTTCCGCACACCGAGCATACTTTATCTATATACTCAAGATTCCCCTCAATACGGGATACCTTTTTATATTTATGTCCGCTTGCAGGAATTTTATCGCCCTTTATTTCTGCACCGCAAAGTTTGCAGACATAATTTGTATAGCCCTGTTTTGTACAAGTGGGAGGAATAATTTCCTTTGCTTCATATTCATGCGGACATTCGGTAATATTCTGTGCGGTGGTTGCAATTGTCGAATTTTCGGATATTTTATTTTTGCTGATAAGCTTAACATCGCCGCAGTTTGAGCATATTTCTTCAACTATTTCATAGCCGTTTTCAACTCGGGTTTGTTGCTTATAGTTATGTCCCGTTGCCTCTATCTTATCAGCCTTAAACTTTGCATTACATTTTGAACATTGATATTCCGTATAGCCCTGTTTTGTGCAGGTCGGAGCTACCTTTTTTATCTCCTTATAGTCATGTTGACACGCCGTTTCGGGAATTACTGTCGTCGTTTCAAGTGCCGTTGTTAAAACTTTTGTAGTATTAGTTTCAGTTGTCGGCTTTTGAGTTGTAGTTTCAGCAATTTCTTCATCAAGAGCTACAAATTCAAGATTTTTATCTTTCGCATATCTTTGTGCTTCGGTGTTTTTATACCCGAATATCTTTACCCCGCTGTCAAACGCATCCGGAGCAATATTTATAACCGATTTCGGAATAATAATTTCACTTATTCCCGCACCTTTGAAAGCTGCATTCTGAATTGTTTTAAGGGATTCGGGAAGTATAATTTCTTTCAATCCTTTTGCACAACAAAATGCACCGCCGGCAATGGTTTCGGTATATTCATTTACTTCATATTTATCGGAATTAGAGGCGGGAGGATAGGCTATCAAGGTTATTTTATCTTTTGCATAAAGCACGCCGTCCAAGGCTGCATACTTATTGTTTTCCTCATCAACCTTAAATTTTGCAATCGAAGTACAACCCGAAAAGGCTTGTATTCCAATCTCTGTTACGGTTTTGGGAATTTCAAAGCCGCTTAATTCTTTGCAACCCTCAAATGCAAAATTACCGATTCTTACGAGTCTGTATTTGTTGTTTGTTACCGAAAAAGTTATACTTTCAACATTTTCAAGTCCGTAAAATGAATAATTGCCGATTTCTACCGCATTAACTAACTTAATCGAAGTATAGAAATTAGCATCATCATGGTACCACTCGGGTAAATTATTATTGAGAAAATCGGGCAAGACTACCCCCTTGCCCGATAAGTTCAATATTGTTAAAGTCCCGTCTTCTCCCTTTTTCCAAGTGTATGAATTATCCTCACTTTGGGCGGAATACGGCATAAATACGACGGTAATTATAAGAATTAAAACGAGAATAAAAATATTTCTATTTTGTTTGTTTTTCATATTTATTGCCGCCTTTTTGAAAATCAGTTGATTATTACAGCCATTTAAGTTTATAGAATGCCAAACAACCTAAAATTGATACTATGACACCTACAATGATAAGATTTCCTGCGGTCATTGTGCCTGCAAAAATTAAAATCAGACACATAACAGAAATGGGCAGGATGGAAATTTTCCAATGCTTGACGAAATATGAAGCACCCAAGGCACCGAAAAGAGCGGGAAGAACATGTCTTAATGCCGGAGCAAACATCGAATCGGGAGCAGAAATTACGGGTAAAAGAGAACGAAGCGGGAGAACAAATATTGCCAGAATAAGAGTGGTTACAATGGAAGAAGTAGCAATGGCAATGGTAGTAATAACTTCACCTTCATCGCTGCCGGGTTTTACTTTAGCGGTTTCCATTGCATTAAGTGCACAGGGGAGTTTTAAGTTTGAAATATTTCCTGTTGTAAAACTCAGATACATTCCGCCCGTACCCAAGAGGGGAGTATATGCAATAATTTCGACTACGCCTGCTACCCAAAAAAGAGGAGCAACTTTCATAAGTCCCTTGAAAATGACGGAGGCGGAAGGATAAGCATTGAGTCTGATACCAATTACAGCCGGCACCAAAAGCAAAGTCACAAGAACGATTATATCCCAAATTCTGCCCAAGGTATGCATTTTGTCATTATAAGTTCTTTCTTTTTTCATCTCATCATACCTCCTATGCAAGCAGTAAGCGGTCTCCATTCAAGTGAAGAAATGCTTTCGGGAAGCACTTGTGTGAGTATTATTGCTACACCCAAGGCGGCAAACATACTTATCGGCATAGCAAAATTTTCAAGCCAACGAAGTTTGAATTTCTCGGCTATTTTGGATAATACGAGCATAAATATAACTGCCGAAACTAAAGTTGCAACTGACATAACACCTGCACCGTCATTATTGGACTTTACAACACCATCAACGACCTTGCCGGTATCTTGACCGATTATTGCACGAGCAATGAATGTTGAAATAAGACCGATAAATGCCGCTGCGGAAAGAGAATCGACAAGTTTTGTATCACTCTTGCCCGTAACCTTTTTCATCCCACTCTGAAGTCTTTTGAGAACAAAGGGAAGAACTACCAGAGGCATCATGCTCGCCAAAGCCATAACCCATGCAACTGCGGTAAATTCGGTAGGATCGGTAATCTCACTTGTAAGACCGCCATGCCCCAAAGCCTCAACGGCAGCGGTAGCGGCAGAGGTTTCCTGCATAAGATTGCCGATAACGGACAAACGAATCCAGGGAAGAATTATGCCGAGTGACGGAGCAAGTGCAAGAATGGTTGCAACGATTGCAAGTGCGGGAGTAATTGAAAAGAGAGCGGAAGAAATAATCGTTGACTTCATTGTACTCGTTTCAATTCCGATTTTTTTACCCTGTTTATATGCCTTAACAAGAAAATGAATTGACTGCCCGAGAATTACCGCAATAACGCAAAGTCCGACAATAATCATAAAGCCGTCTTGTTTGAAATCCATAATATGCTCCTTTTAATTATTCTTCGACCGTAATTTCAGGCTTTATAATTTCGGTCTGATTTGTAAAGAAAAATGTTTCTTCGGTTGTCTTGTTATAAATATGTTTGATTGAACCGGAAAGAGCACCGAAAAGCCCGCTTTCTATAACAACATCAATCGCCGCCATATCGCAAAGAACTGCAATCTGATTTTTGTAGAATTCTTCATCTTTGTCAGCGAAGAAAGCATCATCAACCTCACCGACAACGCAACCGGTCATGTTCATATATTGAGAATACTTCTCTCCGTTTTTGACAAGAGCCTTCTGAATAATCTCGTGCATATTCTCAATCTTGCCGATCTTGGCTGCATTTTTAAGTGAACTTGTTTTCATGGTGAGTTTCAACCCGATACGGGCAGCTTTGATTGTAGCCTGTGCGGTAATCGCAAATTCAGGATTGATTGCTTCGGGAATAAAAGGTTCGTCGTTTTTTACATAGAAAAGTGCCATAAATTATCTGTCTCCCAAAAGCATATAAAATAATTTGGTAATAAATTCAGAAAGCATTCTTATGAAATTCAGGAACGTCGGGGACATCTTGAATATTTCAAACGCTGTGAGGTTTTTGGTAACCGGAGTGAGTGTCACCGCATTGGTGTCATATAACAAATACTGCGGATATTTTTCGTTATCAATAGTAATCTGCTCGTCACTTGTCAGGAAATACTTATAAAACTCGGTAAGTGCAGCATTTCCGGTACAGTGAAGCCAATCACGTAAGAACCAAGTATTGTCAGGGAATGCACAAGTGGATGCATCAATCATATTGTCGGGGCTTAAATATGTTTTATCAGAAAGGTTATTGATATATTCACTTGAAAGCTCCTCACCCAAATCTGCACAAGTAGCACCGAGTGAAGCATATTTCGTGTCAACTATACCGTCGGAAGTGTTCTTCCAAGCAGATACGAGGGGAGTACGCTGAACATTATATCCGCAAACGAAGTATAACTTTATTCCGTCATTTTTTGCGGCGGTCAGATTATCAACTAAATTAGCCTGAGCGATACGATAACTTGCAATCTTTTCGTAGAGGACGCTTTCTTTATCCGTCCCCATAAACTCAAGAGAATCTTCATAATATTCCTGCGGTACAAACGCCCAGATGCCGGGCATCGAACCGAATATCGGAACAAGTGCCTCATCATAAACTCTGTCAATAAGTTTGTTTACAAAGCTGTCTCCGAGTGCAATAAGTCCGCTCCAGACTCCTGTCACCAAAAGCACGTCTGTGAGCGAATAAATTACTCCCTCAATGAAATCGCTTTCTTCCATATATGGCAAAGCACCCTGAGCATATCGACGAAGTGAAATCGCATTAAGTTCAAATTTACCCGTAAAAAGTTCACCGGCAACGGCAGTTCCCCAAAGCGGAGAACATTGAGTGATAATGGTTTCAACATCGTCATATCCGTATCTTTCAAGATAGCAGGAGAGAACAATACCTCCCATGCTTGAGGCTTTAAGTTGAACCTTATCGTGACCGGTAATGCGTTTAAGTTCAACAATGCATTCATTTAACCTGTCTGCGTGAATATAGGGGTCTAAACGAAAATCATAGTTAAAATAGAACTGCGTGTCGGCATTATGACTTCTGTTTGTCGGGAAATTTAAACTCGGAGCTGTTACATTTTCAGCAGAGTCCCCGTTCTGGTCGAGAGCCAGATCACCTAAAGTTTTGTTTACAACATTGATTAAAACGTCACCGATTTTGTCGTAATCGGATGCAGCAATTCCCAATGTCAAATCAAGCAACTCGGGCTTGATATTGGCTAAAATAAAATCCGTATCAATTTGCCAAAGGCGTTGTTCGGTGGGAAGCCCCGCATCACGATATATATCCGCACAACCAAGTGCTCCGACATAAATAACCGGACTAAAACCGCAACCACAACTATTTTCAGCAGAAGCGACAGGCATTAAGCCCATGAGCAAAACAACACATAAGAATAGCGAAATAAATTTTTTCATATTTTTCTCCTTTTCAGTTCTTTTTTGGTAATTATATCATATAATATGTGATAATTCAAGTATTATCTTGACAAAATATAATTTTTTTGATAAAATATGCATAATTAACAATGTTCATATCTCTACACGAAATATTAAATTATTATTTCTTGTCTCCTTTTTACAATAAACTTTTGGAGTTAATTATGCTAAACCCCTTAGCCGACAGGATGAGACCGAAAACGCTTGATGAGATAGTCGGTCAGGAACATCTGGTCGGAAAAAACAAACCAATCCGAAATCTTTTGGAGAGAGGAGAAAATCTCCCCAATTTGATTTTTTATGGTCCGTCGGGTACGGGAAAGACGACTATTGCGAATATTATCGCCGCCCAAACGGACAGAACATTGGTTAAGTTAAACGGCACCTTATGTTCAACCGCAGACATAAAAGAGGCTATATCAAAAATCGGCACAATGACGGCAAGAAACGGTATTTTAATGTACCTTGATGAGATTCAGTATCTCAACAAAAAACAACAACAAACTCTGCTTCAATACATCGAAACGGGGGATATTATTCTTATCGCATCGACAACCGAAAACCCGTATTTTTATGTTTACGGTGCTATTTTATCGCGTTCAACCTGTTTTGAATTCAAGCAGGTAGCCGTTTCCGAAATTGAAAAAGCCGTCAGACGAGGCTATGAATTTCTCACAAAAGAACGAAATGAAGATTTTATTATCGATGAAGAAGTACCCGAACAAATAGCCTTCTGTGCCGGCGGAGATGTCAGAAAAGCACTTAATATCACCGAAATGACGGTATTGACCGCTGCTTATGAAAATGACATAAAGCACATCACAGCGGAAACTGTCGAGGCGGTTACGGGAATGAGTGCCGCAAGATATGACAAGTTCGGGGATGAGCATTATGATTTGCTCTCTGCATATCAGAAAAGTATGCGTGGAAGCGATCCGGACGCTGCGATACATTATCTTGCAAGAATACTTGAAGCGGGAGACTTGCAATCCGCAATTCGCAGACTTTTAGTCTGTGCAAACGAAGATGTCGGACTTGCTTATCCGCAGATAATTCCGATAGTAAAAGCTGCTTGCGACACTGCTCTTCAAGTCGGTTTGCCCGAAGCGAGAATTCCACTTGCCAATGCGGTTATTTTAGTCTGCATGTCACCGAAATCAAACTCAGCTTACGAGGCAATAAACGCCGCAGGACGAGATATTGAAACAGGAAAAAGCGGACAGATACCAAGAAATCTTCAGAATGTTCATTTGGACGGAGCGGATGTAAAAAACAAGGGACAACATTATCTTTATCCCCACTCTTACCCAAATCACTGGGTTGAACAACAATACCTTCCTGATACAATAAAAAACATTGTTTATTATCGTCCCGGAGACAATAAAAATGAACAGGCATTCTGGGAAAATATGCAGAAAATCAAAGGTGAAAATCTTGAAAATTGATATAATGACCTTGTTCCCCGATATGTGTCGTGCGGTTTTTAATGAAAGCATTATAGGCAGAGCAATCAATAATGGAATTTTATCCATAAATGCAGTCAATATCCGTGATTATACGACAGACAAACACGGAAATGTTGACGATACAATTTACGGCGGCGGCACGGGAATGCTTATGACGGCACAACCCGTTTTTGACTGCTACAAAGCATTATGCAAAGATGAAACAAAACCGCATGTCATATATTTAAGTCCGCAAGGAAAAGTTTTCACTCAGGAAAAAGCACGGGAATTAGCAAAAAAAGAGCATATTATTTTTCTCTGCGGTCACTATGAAGGCATAGACCAACGGGTGCTTGACAAGATCGTTGACGAGGAAATTTCCATCGGAGATTATGTTTTAACCGGCGGAGAATTGCCTGCTTTGGTCTGTATAGACGCACTTGCTCGAATGCTTGACGGAGTGTTGCCTAACGAAGAGGCATACTCAAATGACAGCCTTTATAACGGACTTTTGGAAGAGCCTCAATACACAAAACCTGCCGTCTGGGAAGGTGTGAGTGTCCCTGAGGTTTTGCTTTCGGGACATCATGCAAATATCGAAAAATGGCGAAAAGAACAACAGGTTGAAGTAACAAAAAGGAAAAGACCGGATCTTTTTCGTAATTAAAATAAAAAAATACATTTGCTATTGCAAAAATTATGAATATGTGTTATACTGCATAAGAAAAATTACGCAAAATTGGAGGTGTGGCAGTGGCGAAAGAAAACAAGACAAATTTACAGGAAACTGAATTTACGGAAGAACAATTAAATTACGTCTATGAAAACCGTCGCTATGTCGACCGCAAAGAAACGATAGGCTTTATTATGTGGGATGCTGCCCAGAGTTTCAACATCAATCTTTATTCCGGCAGATTTATCACCAACGTTGTCGGAGTTGACTTAGGTCTTCAGGCAATATTGGGCGTTATTAACGGTGTCTGGGACGTTGTCAACGATATTTTCTTCGGCACGATTGTCGACAAGACAAGAACAAGATGGGGGAAATTTCGTCCTTACCTACTTGCTCTTGCGATTCCCGGATTTATCTTAACCTGTCTTTATTGGCTTATGCCCCTGATGTTTGAAGGCAGAAGTGACGTTGATATGACAAAGTTCATATTCTACTGTCTTCTGACGATTATTCGGGAGGGTGTCGGAACATTCCAAGGTATTGCTCGTACCGGTCTTATGTCAACCATCACCCCGCATCCCGTTGACAGAACTCGGCTTATTACTCTTGCGAACTTTGCATCCGGTACTTTCGGCGAAAAACTTCCCGAACAGATTACCACCGTCATCCTCGACCTTATCGACAACAACAAAATAGGCAAAACCAAAACCAAAGCCTCTATGTACCGCACAACCTTTGTGGGAATGGGTTTATTCACCACTTTAGTGTCGAGTCTTATGTCATTTTGGTTCTTCTTCATCTCAAAAGAAAGAGTTATCCAATCAATTGAAAGCCCGTCAGTTATGGATGGTGTCCGTTCAATTTTAAACAACAAACCTATGCTCTTGGTTACTCTCTCCGAGTTCTTAGGCGGATTCTCAATAGGTGGCTCAAAGAGCGACTATTATATTGATGTTCTTCATTTTGCCTCAATGACAATGATTGCAGGTATTCCCGCAGCACCAATTTCTCCGGTTTCATATTCTTATGTCCCGTGGCTGAGGCGTAAATACTCAACAAGGTCTTTGTATATTGTCGCAAAATATATTGACCCGATACTTAAAACCGGAGTATTCTTATTCGGTATTATCGGAATGAACTGGAAAACATTCGGAGGGATATCAAGAGGTGTAAAACCGATGTATCAGCGTATTGTCCCGATGGGTATTGCGATGGCTATATGGGAAGTTATCTGGACTTTGTTCTTAGGACTTCGTACGGTTATTACAACTGAAGTATACAATGAATGTATGGACTACTGCGAATGGAAGAATGGCTATCGTACAGAAGGAATGACCTCCGTTGCAAAAGGTCTTGCAACTAAGGTTGCAACCATCGGCTCGGGCTTCATTTCCACAGTGTTTAAAAAACTGGTTAACTACGATACATCCGCATATATGGAAGGTAGAGAACAGCCGGATAAGGTTAAATTCTATCTCTTTGCCATGTTTACAATCGTTCCTTCAATCACCGGTGCGTTGGGTATTATTCCGCTCTTCTTCTATGACCTTACAGGCAAAAAGAAAGAAGCAATGTATGCAGACCTTCTTGCTCGCCGTGCAGAAGTATCCACAGCAGTCGGTTCGGGCGATGCAGATGCTCTTGCAAAGGCGGCGGAACTTCAGAGAATTGAATAATATAATTTGCATTAAAGGAGACCTCTACGGAGGCTCCTTTTTACACTCTAAAAAATGCTTGCATTTATATGATAAATATGATATTATATTATGTTACAGAGGTGATACTATGTTAATGAAAGCGTTACTTGTTCAGGATATGGTGTTCTTCCCACACATGTCGGTGGAATTCTCATTGAATGATGAAATAAATTTCAAGACTGCAAAAGCAGCATTTAAGAAAAATACCGATTCTAAAATCGTTCTTGTCTATGATAAAGTCAGAGAACCCGATGAAAACGGCGATACTTACGGAAAGATCGGCGTAGTTTGTAATTTGTTGCAAGTTCGGGAAGCTCATGGTGAAAATATAATATTGGTTGTCTGTGAAAAGCGTTGTTTTATCAATAAACTTGTAGTGGATGAGAATATCCGACTTGCGGATATTGATGTTTATACATCCGAAGTTCCGAAAGACCTTGTCGGCAAACCCGTTGTAAAAGCAATGATAAATTCACTTAAGCGTGTATTCAGGATGTATTCGGAGCTTGAGAAAACCCCCGAAGAACTTAGAGATATTGTTAAAAACAGCAATGACCTTGCTGTTCTTGTTGACTTGTTGTCTCCGTTAAGTGAATTAAGTTATAAAAACCTCTATGATTTATTTGCAAATGACTCCATTTTGCAATCTGCAATCTCCCTTACCGGTGCAATTAAGCATCAGATTGAACTTTTGAAAATTGAAAGAGAAATTGACGAGCGTGCACATTATGAAATGTCGCAAGACCAAAGAGATTATTTCTTGCGTTCTCAAATGGCGGCAATCAGCGAAGAATTATACGGAACAGCCGAAGATGAGTGCGACAAATTTATGGCACAAATCGAAGACAGTCTGATGCCCGATGAACATAAAGAGAAACTCTTTGACGAACTTCGCAGATTAAGACTTGCACCCTCCTCAAGTCCCGAAGCCAATACTATTCGTACATATCTCGAATACTGCTTGAAACTCCCGTGGGGAAAAATCAAACCGTCAAAAATTTCTTTGCCCAGAGCAAGAAAAATCCTTGATGCCGACCACTATGGTTTAACCGAAGTCAAGGAACGTATTATCGAAATGATTGCCGCTATGGCTCTTTCCGACAAAATCAAAGGTCAAATTCTCTGTTTCGTAGGCCCTCCCGGTGTCGGAAAAACATCTATTGTTCGTTCTATAGCTGTGGCAACAGGCAGAGAGTATCAGCGAATTGCCTTGGGCGGTGTCCGTGACGAAGCTGAAATTCGCGGTCACAGAAGGACATATATCGGAGCTGTTCCCGGACGTATTATAAATGCCGTTATTGATGCAAAAACATCAAATCCTTTGATTCTCTTTGATGAAATTGATAAAATCGCCAACGATTATCGAGGCGATCCCGCTGCGGCATTGCTTGAAGTTCTCGATCCCGAACAAAACAGTCACTTTGTTGACCATTATATCGACCTTCAGTTCGATTTATCAAAAGTATTGTTCGTTGCAACCGCAAACGATGCAAGCAGTATCCCTTCCGCACTTTTAGACCGCATGGATATTATAGAATTAGGCTCATATACTGCCGAAGAAAAGTTCCAGATTGCAAAAAGACACCTTATCCCCAAACAAATGAAAGAACACAATATAACGAAAGAGCAGTTTCGTTTGCCCGCCAAAGTTATACGCACTATTATCGAGGAGTATACCCGTGAAGCAGGGGTACGCAAACTCGAAAGAATTATAGCAAAACTTTGCCGTAAAGTCGCCGTTTCAATAGTTGAATCCGGCGAAAAAGTCGAATTTACAGTCGACACTCTTCATCAATATTTAGGTGCTCCGAAATTCAAGAATACAGAAAAACTCCTTGACGAGGTTGGTTTGGTTAACGGTCTCGCATGGACTGCCGTGGGCGGCGAATTGCTGCAAGTCGAAACGGCAATAATGGACGGCAAAAGCTCTCTTGAAATGACCGGCATGCTCGGTGATGTTATGAAAGAGTCGGCTGTTGCTGCGATTTCCTATGTTCGTTCTCGTGCAAAAGAATTAAACATTGATCCCGAATTTGCAAAAAAGAGCGACATTCATATTCATGTTCCCGAAGGTGCCGTTCCCAAAGACGGTCCGAGTGCCGGTGTTACCATTGCAACTTCTCTCGTTTCCGCGTTAACCGGCAGAAAAGCACGCGGAGATATTGCCATGACCGGCGAGGTTACCCTTCGCGGCCGTGTCCTTCCCATCGGCGGTCTTCGTGAAAAAAGTATGGCTGCATACAAAAACGGAATAAAAACAGTAATTATTCCCGAAATGAATATGGCTGACCTTGATAAAGTTGATGAGACAGTCAAGAAAAAAGTTAATTTCATTCCCGTCAAGAATGTCGATGAAGTACTAAAAATCGCACTCATATAAAAAGAATACCTGCTGTTAAAAGCAGGTATTTCCTTATGCGTTTTCCCAATCAAAATCCCGAAGTTTTCCGTGTCCGACAAGAGCGGGAAACTTCCATTGTCGAAGAATCTCATATGTCGCAATGGCAACAGAGTTTGAAAGGTTCAATGATCGGATTTCACCTAACATCGGAATACGAACGGTCGTATCGGGATGTTCAAAAAGCAGGTCTTCGGGCAAGCCCTTTGTTTCCTTGCCGAACATTATAAAACAATTGTCGGGATAATCAATATCTATATATGTTTTATTTGCTTTGGTGGAAAAATAATACACTTTCGCATCCGGGTTTTTTGTATTGAAATCATCGATATTGTCATAGTAAAAAATATCGAGATAATGCCAATAATCAAGCCCGCATCGCTTTAATTGCTTGTCGTCAACGGCAAAGCCCATCGGTCGAATGATATGAAGCACCGCACCTGTAGCAGCACAGGTACGGACAATATTTCCGGTATTTTGCGGAATTTCCGGCTCCATCAATACAATATTAAGTACCATTGAATCTCAACTTTCACTTTAAGCAAGTAAATTTCTGCCCAATTCCCATAAGCCTCGCTCAAAATCAACACCGTAACGAAGGGACATATCGGCAGCTTGAGTGCGAACAATACACTTTTGCGTAAAGTTTACAGCGATTTCAGTCGCCTCAAGCATAGTCTTACCGTTGACAAAAACACCCGTAAATACGCTTGCAAAAACATCACCCGTGCCATGATAAGCACCCTCAATCCACTTTGAAAAAGCATATTCCGTCTTATCCGTTTCCTTGTCATAGCAGGCAGCACCAAGGTTTTCGTTATCAAAGCTAACGCCGGTAAGAACAATATTTGCATCACAATGCTTTGAAAGACGCTTTATAAGCCCTTCGACATATTCGACGGTATAAGGAGGCTTAACAAATTCTTCACCAAGCATAAAAGCAGCCTCGGTAAAATTGGGGACAATAATATCAGCTTTCTTACAAAGATTTGCCATATTCCTTGCAAATTCCTTGTTGAATATCGCATACATATTACCGTTATCCGCCATTGCAGGGTCAACTATTTTAACCGTCTTATCGACGGAAATAATATCAAAAATCTGTGCGACAATATCAATCTGTTCATTTGAGCCCAAAAAGCCTGTATAAATTGCATCAAATTCGATTTTATTCTCTTTCCAATGTCTTGCAAACGGAAGCATATCTTCAGTCAAATCGCGGAAAGTATAACCGGTAAAACCGGAAGTATGTGTGCTTAAAACAGCAGTAGGCATAACAGCGGTTTCAATGCCGCAAGCGGAAATAATCGGCAATGCAACCGTCAGTGAACACTTGCCGAAACCCGAAATATCGTGTATCGCCGCAACTCTCTTTTGTTTTTCCATAAATACACCTCGTAAATAAAGAAATTACGCATATTATACTACTTTTATTCTCTGTTGTCAATAATACAAGAATTGCTGAATGAAATAAAAAAACCGTTGCCGGTAAAGGCAACGGTTTTTCTGATAATCTTAATATACGAAGTTGTACATTGACATGTTGTTGATAACAAGACCTTTTACGTCAAGAGTAATGATAGCAGCCTTAACGTTTGCATCAATATCAATATTCATAATCTGCTTAAGAGAAACAACATGATTGTTCTCAGGGTTGAATACAAGAGTAGCAACGCAATCATGATATTTAAGGTTGAAGCGGTTAACTGTAACAACCTTGATTCCGTCAAGTTCCTTGGTGATGGAATTTCTTGAAATAGGATTAAATACTGCACCGTGGAAGCTTACGGGAGCATTTGTTCCTGCGGGAGTAGGTTCGGGGTCAACTTCATCCACAAGAGTTAAAGTAATCTTCCAGTTTGTACCATCCTTTTCGCAAGTAGCTGACTTAATCTTGCTTGCATCTGTAAGAAGGCAACCCTTCGTATTCTCGTTGACGGGAACCCATTTCAACTCATTACCCTTTTCATGAGTCTGTTCTTCGGCATCAGCTTCTTTTGTCATAAAGGAGTCGATAATGGGGGATATAATACCTCCGATAGAACCGACCTGAAGATGCTCCTTGGGAACTTCTTGGAATTCTTTCTTGTTAAATCCGGGCTTGTCGGTCTTAAGCTGATCCATAACTTCGGTGTACTTCTTAAGAATAGAGGCAGCATCCTTCGGGAGATTATCACCAGCAGGAGCCTCTGTGGGTGTGGTACCACCGGCTGTCGGAGCCTCTGTGGGTGTGGTGCCACCAGAAGTAGGAGCTTCTGTGGGTGTGTCACCACCGGCAGTCGGAGCCTCTGTGGGCGTGTCAACAGGTGCCTGTGTTACGGGTGCTGCTGTCGGAGTAGGAGTAGGAGTATCAGAACCGCCGTTTGTGTCTCCACCTGTGGAACCGCCGGACTGACCGTTATCATAAACGAATGAAACTAAAATTACATTGTCGCCTTGGTTGTCGGCACCGCAAGATGCAAAAGCAAACATCATTGCAGCAACAAGAACAAGTCCAACGATACGAATTACATTTTTCTTCATGGTATTTATATACCCCTTTCAGAATAGTTTATCATAATCTATATTAACAGAATACTCTATTTTTTTCAAAAAGTCAAGAGAAAATTCAAAGAATTAGCAAAAAATATCGAATTATTGTACTTTATTGCATTAATTCATTATATTATTGACGAAAATCAGTTTTTAGAGTATAATTAGCAGTGTGAAATTACAAAATATCGAGGTCGAAATGAATACGATTATTGTCGGTGCGGGGATGAGCGGATTAACCGCCGCAATTCTTCTTGCAAGAAAAGGAGAGCCAGTTACCATATTGGAGAAGAATTCTCAAGCAGGGAAAAAAATACTTGCAACGGGAAACGGCAGATGTAACATTGCAAACCGCAAAATTTTACCGGAATACTATTCCGGCAATAAGCAAATTATTGACCTTGTTATGAGCGACTATTCCCTGCAAAAAGATATTGATTTTCTGTTCGATCTGGGTATTCCGACAACTGATGACGGAAGCGACAGGCTTTATCCTCAAAGTTTTTCCGCTTTGTCGGTGCGTGATTTATTTTATAACGCAGCCGTTTCGGAAGGTGTCAATTTTATATTCGACACGGAAGTTGAAGATATTCAAAAAGACGGCGAAAAATACCTTATCAATCAAAAATATACCTGCGATAAACTAATCCTTGCCTGCGGAGGAAAAGCACAGGCAAATTACGCCGAAAGAATGTTTGATATTCTCGAAAATCTCGGTATCAGCCACACACCTTTGCTCCCTGCCCTTACCTCTCTAAAAACCAAAGACGTGCCTTACATAATGAAAGGTGTTCGTGCGGAATGTTCGGTTTGCATTTTTGTTGACGGGAAATTCATTGAAAAAGTTAGCGGCGAGGTGCAGTTTAATGAAAAAAATGTGTCGGGAATTCCTATTATGAACATATCTCATATTGCGGCACAATCGCTTAACAAAGGGGAAAAAGCACATCTGATTATTGATAAACTGCCGTTTGAAGAAACCGAAAATATCATTCGTTTTTGTGAAAATATGAAAAGAAAATACCCCGAAACTCCCGCAAAATATCTCCTTTCGGGCTATCTGAACAACAAACTTTTTCATGATGAACTTCGCATTTTAGGAATAAAACCTGATACTTCAATCAAAAACATCAAGTTGTTTGAGCCGCTTGTTAAAATGATAAAGAATATGAAACTCGATATTCATGCAACGGGTGATTTTGACAATGCACAGGTCATGTGTGGCGGCATTCCCTGTTCCGAGATAAACAAAAATCTCGAACTGAAAAAACTGCCCAATGTTTTCGTTTTGGGTGAAATGCTTGATGTTACGGGAGAATGCGGAGGCTATAACCTAACTTTTTGCAGACAGACCGCATTTACCATGCTCCAAAATCAAAATTAGTTTTCCGAAACTTTTAAGAAAGACAGAGCCTATGATAAGAATAAACGACATAAAAGTACCACTCGGTGCCGATGTTAATACAATAAAAAAGGCGGCAGCAAAGGCTTTGGGAGTATCTGCCGACGATTTTTTAAGTTTTTCAATCGCAAGAGAATCAATCGACTCACGCAGGAAAAACAATATCATGATGACCTATTCGGTTGATGTTCGGCTTGATGGATTTGAAGAAGAAATAGCATCAAAATTTGAAAAAAATAAAGTCTTGTATTTTGAACCGCAAGCCTTTGTTTTGCCCGTAAACAAGCGAAATTCAAAATTTTCTCCCGTCATAGTCGGCTTTGGTCCTGCGGGCTTGTTTTGCGGACTTATGCTCGCCCGTTCGGGGCTTAATCCAATCATAATCGAGCGTGGAAATGATGTTGACACCCGCAAAAATGATATTGAAAATTTCTGGAAAAACAGAAACCTCAACACCGAATCAAATGTTCAATTCGGTGAAGGCGGTGCAGGCACTTTCTCCGACGGCAAGTTGACTACGGGGATAAAAGACGGTCGTGTCGGCGTTGTTTTGCAGACCTTCAAAGATTACGGTGCTCCGCCCGAAATAACTTTTTCCGCAAAACCGCATATCGGCACGGACAAATTGGGTGATGTTATAAAAAACATCCGAAACGAAATTATCCGTCTCGGCGGTACGGTCAAATTCGGCTGTAAACTCGTGGATATTATCACCGCAAACGGTTTTATTCAAGCCATTACTTATACCGATGAAAAAGGCTCTGTACACGACTTGGAAACGGATACTTTAATTCTTTGTATCGGACATTCGGCTCGTGATACCGTCGAAATGCTACACAACAAGGGCATAAATATGGAGAAAAAAGCCTTCTCCGTCGGCACAAGAATTGAACATCCGCAAGAGATGATAAACAGAATGCAATACGGCAAAAATTACAACAAAGCCTTGTTGCCTCCCGCCGACTATAAATTATCAAATCACCCCTTGCACGGCAGGGGAGGCTATACTTTCTGCATGTGTCCCGGCGGTACGGTCGTTCTTGCATCAAGCGAAGAAAATATGGTCGTCGTCAACGGAATGAGCGAATATGCTCGCGACGGCGAAAATGCAAACTCGGCAATTTTGGTCGGTATTGAACCAGATATGATTGACGGAAATTCTGCATTGGCGGGAATAAATCTTCAACGCGAGATTGAGCGAAAAGCATTTGAACACGGCGGAAGTGATTATACCGCCCCCTGCCAGTTGATTGGCGATATGCTTAAAAATCAGCCGTCAAAAAAATTAGGCTCGGTAAATCCGTCCTGTCCTACGGGAACAAGCCCCGGTGATATAAGAAATGTCCTGCCTTCGTTTGTTGTGGACGGAATAAGCGATGCAATTATTGCATGGGACAAGAAATTACACGGTTTTGCTCTTAATGATGCTGTTCTCACCTTCCCCGAAAGTCGCAGCAGTTCACCCGTCAGAATTATCCGAGATGAGTTTTTTCAGACAAATATACGCGGAATATTCCCCTGCGGCGAGGGTGCAGGCTATGCCGGAGGAATTGTCTCAGCAGGCGTTGACGGTATCCGTGCAGCGGAAGCGGTACTCCGAGATGAAACCTAAATAACATAAAAACCAACATCACATAGCAAAACAGCCCCCGAAGGAGCTGTTTTTTCTTACATACAGAACAAGATTTCGAGGCTAAACAAATTCAGTTTTAGCCGAGCCAAGCAGCTGTATCATCAAGCCCCATTGCACCACGTAAAATTGCTCTTGCATCGGTGGCTTTCAGGTTGCCGTCGTTATTTACATCTGCGGCGAGAGATTGAACATCTTTAAGCGTATCAAGACCTAAGGCGGCTCTTAATGCATTTCGAGCATCGGTGGTCTTAACTTGCCCGTCGCCGTTTATATCACCCTTAAATACAACAACTTTTTTCTCAACAAGAGTTTCGCCGTCATATATCTCAATTACAGTTCCCGTACCGATTGCACCGTCATCTTCGAGTTTATTTCCGTTTATATCGAAGATATTGACGATAAATTCCTTAAATATTTCTTTCGTCTGCTCAACGGTCAAACCCTTTGCAATTTGAATATGCTCTTTGCTTACTTTTACCTTAACGGGAAGATTGTTAAACTCGGACTTCTCACCCTCAGTCGGCTTTTCAGTAAGAACATAGTTATAATGAATGGTTACTTCCGATCCAAAATCATATAAATTCTTGCTCTTCCAATCTTCTTCTGTTCCGGTGTAATACACATCGGTCAGACTGGTACAACCATCAAATGCATGATAATCTATTGAAGTTACAGAATCCGGAATTGTGATTTCGATTAATCCTGTACATCCGGAAAACGAATAATCTCCAATTTTCGTTACAGAATCCGGAATTGTGATTGAGGTTAGACTGGTACAACCCGAGAAAGCAGAATCTCCAATTGTCGTTACAGAATCAGAGATTGTTATTGAGGTTAGACCTGTACAATTTTGAAAAGCACCAGCTCCAATTTCAGTTACAGAATCCGGAATTGTGATTTCAGTCAAACCTGTACAACCGGCAAAAGCACAAAAGCCTATTTCCGTTACAGAATTCGGGATTGTGATTTCGGTTAGACCGGTACAACCACCAAAAGCTCCTTGACCAGATTCATCACCAATTATTTTCGTTACCGGATAACCACCCAAAGTTGCAGGAATTTCAAGCTTGTCGCTAATAGCTTTATCGCAACCGGTTATTTTAGCTTCACCATTTTCTGACACTTGATAAGTCAAATAACCCTCAGTTTCAGCAGTGGCGGTAAGAGCAAAGGGCATTGCAGTGATTAACATTGCAAGTGCTAATAGAATTGAAAACAATTTTTTCATGATTTCCTCCAAAAATAATTTTCTTAGCATAAATACTAAAGCTTGTAGTGAACAAAATCTTTTATCAATATTTTTATCCCCCCCCTTAAAGAAAAAACCGCAGAATACTCCTGCGGTTAAATTAAATCAAAACTAAACTAAAAGGCAGAATTATCTGTCTGTCTGTCTGTCTGTCTGTCTGTCTGTCTGTCTGTCAAAGAATTGTATTTCATTGCCTTTTCCTTGTCAAGTTCTTTTGTCTATTTTAACATGTTATTCATACCTTGTCAATAGTTATATTCATTATTTTTAGCTTATTTGATTTTGGTATAGCATGAAAAACTATTCCTAATTATCCCTCGAAATAACATCCTCAATCGTTTCTTGTCTGACGGAAATTCTGTCGGTATCACCGTCAATCATTATTACTGCGGGGCGGGGGTAACGATTATAGTTTGACGCCATGGAGAAATTGTATGCACCGGTGGTTAAAACCGCGACTTTATCACCACGTTTTACGTCTTCGGGCAAGGAAATGTTCGGAGTTACTACATCCCCGCTTTCGCAGAAACGACCTACCAAATCGCATAAAAAAGTGGCGGGTTTATTGAGATTGTCAACGGACAAAACGGAATAGGTTGAGCCGTAGAAAAGATTTCTCGGATTATCTCCCATACCGCCGTCAACAGCGACATAATTTTTATATCCCTCGATACGCTTTACATTTCCGACAGTATAGAGCGTTATACCCGCATCGGCAACAATCGAGCGACCGGGTTCTAAAATCACTGCGGGAGGTGTTATATTCATCGTCCTGCATTTCTTATGAAAACGATCGGCAACTAAACGGATATTGTTTTCAATATCAATAATCGGATCGCTCTCGTGGTAACGAACACCATAACCGCCGCCCAAGTCAATTTCCTCAGCGACATAATCGAATTTATCACGCATTTTGCAAGTAAATTCAATCATAATATCCGCAGCACGGATGAACACATCGGAATCAAAAAGTTGACTGCCGATATGACAATGATAGCCCTTAAGTTCGATATTTTCGCAAGCCAAAGCCTTTTTGACCGCTTTTTGAGCAGCACCGGTTTCTATCGGAAAACCGAATTTTGAATCGACATTACCTGTCCTGACCGCCTCGTAAGTGTGAGTGTCAATTCCGGGAGTAAGTCGGAGCAATATCTTTTGTCTGATATTTCTCTTGCCGGCAATATCATTAAGAGCGAAAAGTTCTTCGAGATTGTCAACTACGAAATAGCCGACACCGGCATCAATGGCGTAGTTAATATCATAATCATTCTTGCTGTTTGAATGGAAATGAATTTTTGACATATCAAAGCCGGCGGATTTTGCGGTATAAATTTCACCGCAGGAAACACAATCGGCACTCATTCCTTCACTGCCGATTATACGATAAATATCCTTAAAACAACAAGCCTTACTTGCATAACAAGGATATGACGACTCGCCGAAATATTTTTTCATTGCCCGAACATAAGTCCTGCAATTTGCTCTGATGGTCTGTTCGTCCATTACATAAAGCGGAGTGCCGTATTTCTCGGCGATCTCCGACATATTACGTCCGCCGAAATGAAGCACTCCGTCAATATTGCGAAGATTTGAATGCAGGTTAATCATTAAACATCAAGTCCCTGTTCACGCATAAGTGCGAACATTTTTTCTTCATTTCCTTTTTCCATCTGTGTAAGAGGAAGACGAAGATAATTTTCACCAAATCCCATTGCGGCAACCGCAGAACGAACGGGAATCGGATTGACTTCACAGAAAAGAGAATTGATAAGCGGAAGCATGTCAAGTTGTATATCTCTTGCACCTTCCAAATCGCCGGCAAAGAACTTGTCGCACATTTCTACCGTCTTTTTCGGTAAAATATTCGATACTACGGAAATAACGCCCTTGCCGCCCAAAGACATAAGAGGAACAATCTGATCGTCGTTGCCGGAATAAATATCAAGTTTTCCCTTGGTAAGTGCTGCAATTTCCGCAATCTGAGAAATATTGCTGCTTGCTTCCTTAATTGCAACAATGTTCGGATGTTCGGCAAGAACGGCACAAGAAGCGGGACTTAAATTACAACCCGTGCGGGAAGGAACATTATACAGAATGCAAGGGATATTCACGACATCCGCAACCGCCTTAAATGACTCAATAAGTCCCTTTTGAGTTGCTTTATTGTAATAGGGGGTAACAAGCAAAAGTGCATCAGAGCCGACTTCTTCGGCATACTTTGACAAAGAAATGGCATAGGCGGTATCGTTTGATCCCGTGCCTGCAATGATAGGTACACGTTTGTTTGCGACCTCAACGGAAAAACGCATAACTTCACGGTGTTCTTCATCGGTAAGAGTAGAGCCTTCACCGGTTGTTCCTGCAATAACAAGGGCATTGATACCCTGCTCAATCTGCCATTCAATCAATTTTCTGAAATTCTCGTAGTCAACGCCGTTTTCATTCATCGGGGTTACAAGAGCCGTTGCGACTCCTCTAAAAATTTCGCTCATAAAAAAATCACCTCATATTTCACTACTATGTATTATATTATTTTTCTCCTCTTTTGTCAACATATTTCTCAAAATACTTGAATTTTCTGATATTATGTAGTATAATAATTAGGAATGTATTGTTTGGGAATTTGGTAAAATAATGAACGAGTCAAAACGCAGTGCGAATAAAATCATTGCACTTTGCTGGATAAGTTACGCTATAAGTTATGTCGGTCGGCTTAACTACTCCGCCTGTATGTCGGAAATTATGTCCGATATGGCAATTGAAAGCAGTTTCGCCGGAACAATCTCCACCGCCTTTTTGGGTGCTTACGGATTGGGACAGTTAATTAACGGACTTTTAGGCGACAGAATATCACCGAAATTTATGATATTCACGGGGCTTTTCGGTGCGGGAGTTGCAAATATTCTTATGGGACTTGCAGATAAACCCGCTTTGTTGCTGATATTTTGGTGTGCAAACGGAATATTTAATTCCATGCTTTGGTCTCCCGTCATTCGTGCTTTTGCAATTTGGCTGTCAAAAGATTACCAAAAAATTGCGGGGTTACGTATCCCATCAACCATACCGGCAGGCAAAATCGCATCTTATTTAATCTCATCACTCGGGCTTCATTTTCTCTCATGGCGTCTGACTTTCGTGCTTATCGGCGGAATTTTGATTTTGTTTGCATTTATATGGTTTATCGGAATCGGCACGTTAAGAGATTATATCAATAGTTTTACCCAATCGGGCAAAATCGCAACCGCTGTAAATACTACAAATACTCCCCAAAAACCAAAAACCATGTCGCTTGCAAAATGCATATTAACCACCGGTCTTGTTTTTGCGGTATTTAATATTTTTGCAAACGGGATGATAAAAGACGGGGTTACGCAATGGGTGCCGACATACTTAAAGTCGATGTTTTTGATTGGTTCCGATACCGCTGCGGCACTTACAATGGTGCTTCCCCTTGTCGAGCTTTTAGGTGCGGTTGTCGCATATAAAATTCTTGATAAAGTTGAAAATGAGTTTACAACCTGTGCGATAATGTGGACAATTTGCCTTGCGGCGATAAGCATTCTCGCCCTTATCGGCAAAAATAATATTTTCAGTGCCGTCGGGCTGGTTGCCGTTTCAACCTCAACCATGCTCGGTGTGAATAATATGATACTGACCGTTATTCCGCTTAAATTTGCAAAAGTAGGAAGAAGTGCATCGGTTACGGGTTTCTTAAACGCCTGCTCCTATCTTGCATCCGCCGTTTCAAGTCTGATATTCGGTCTTATTGCCGAAAATTACGGCTGGAATAATACTGTATACTCTTGGTGTATAATCGCAGTTTTCGGCACTGTTACCGCATTTATTGGTATAAACTTCTGGCAGAAAGGCAAAAAACGAATCGAGGAAAATTTATGATTAAAAATTTTGTTGATATGCATACTCACACAGACAACTCACCCGACGGAAAGCATAATGCAATGTACCTTTGCGAGTGTGCCATGACCGCCGGTCTTCGTGCCATTGCGTTTACCGATCATTGTGAGGTTGATGTATATAAACGCGACCACTATGACCGGATTGTGCGTCAGTCTTATTTTGCAATTTTGAAAGCGATTAACGCATTTGAAGGCGAGATTTTAGTGCTTCGCGGCATTGAATTGGGAGAGGCACATTACGACATAAAAACTTCCGAAGAAATACTTGCGGCTCAACAATATGACTTTGTTCTCGGTGCTGTTCATAATCTTAGAGGTCAGGATGATTTTTATTTTATTCCGACATTTGAAGGTTACGACTTAAAAGCTCTGATGAGTGAATATTTCGATGAAATTCTCGGTCTGATTGAATGGGGTAATTTCGATTCGCTTGCTCATCTTACCTATCCACTTCGTTACTTTTTCGAGAGAAGCCAGAAAAGATTTGATTTAAGCGTATTAAGCGATAAAATCGATGATATTCTTTCACTTCTTGCGGAAAAAGACAAGGCTCTTGAAATAAACACAAAAGGGCTTCGTTCGCCGATAAATGAAATGTGTCCGTCTTTCGAAATAGTAAAGAGATTTAAGGAGCTGGGCGGGGAAAAAATCACTGTCGGTTCAGATGCTCACTACGGTCACGAACTTGGTGCAGGGATAAAAGAAGCGGAAGAAGTTGCTCTTGCCGCCGGATTTAAGACAAAATTTATATATCAAGACAGAGAGCCGTTTGAGCTTATCATCGACCATTCAAATTAAGTCTTGCAAAGTCTTACTCATTATGTTATAATAATAAAAAATATACTTTTGGGGGACTGTCCCGAAATGTTTTCAAAAAATACAAAAAACTTAAATGCGAAATCTTCATCCCCGCTGTTGAAAAATCAAATAGCGATATGTGATAAAATGCTTTTCGCATTTGTTTTGTTTTATTCACTTGCAATTATAGTAGACATAATTCTCGCACAAATTTCAGACGGGAATACCACAATCATTTCTTTCTTCGGCACGGAATTTGACGACTTCAGATTCTATTTGCATTTAGACCGATTGGATAATGCTGCTAATAAAACTTTCTTTCTTCCGACAAAATATGCACAAGCACCGCTTTTCAGTTTATTTTATTTATTCCTCAACTCCCTCTTAAATTCGTCTCCATCTTATGGTTCTTACGATTATCACACCCTGATTCTTAATCAGAATGTCAATATGTTTTACCTACTAATATTCGCTGCATTCTTCGTTATCCTCGGCATAATTATTAGCAAACATACTGCAAAAATGAAATCACAATTGGTCGGAAAAGTATTTGGATACACTTTAATATTAAGTTACCCGCTAATCTGTGCCGTTGCAATAGGCGATTTGTCAGTTATTGGTCTGATATTTGTCTTCTTGTTCTTCTCAGGCTACAAGTCAAAAAATGCAATTATCCGAGAACTGTCCCTTATTTCCCTTGCTGTTTCAATAGGTTTTTTATTGTTCCCGATTTTATTCCTTCCGTTTACAATGAAAAAACGTTCAAAATCGATTATTATAAAAACACTTGTTTACTGTGTTATTTTCACCCTTATCCCCTTCCTCATTGTTTTGGTCTTCGACAAAAAAGAGTCCGCAGAACTCCTGCCGACAATACTTAGTGCACTTAAAAAAAGTTTTATTCTCCCTAAACATAAATTAGATTTCAACACTCTTTCCGTAGCAAATATTGCATACTATCCAATAATCAGGAATATTTTCAAAGACAAGCATCTTTTTGCATCGATACTCTATTGCACTACCCAGCTTGTCACTGTAGTTGCTGTTTTTGCAACAAAAACAGCATGGAAAAAAGTATTTTTTATTACATATTTGATTGTTAATGCTCCCGGCTTTTCAACTCAAGCCATGCTTGCATTCTTTATCTTACCGTTCATTCTCTTTATCACAGACGAAAAGAACAGAACAAAAGTCGATTGGATATATACCGGTCTGTTTGCTCTGCTTCTTACACCATTGCCGACAATTTTATATTTCTGGCAAGACTCTTTAAGCTCATGGGCAAATAAAAACTCAATTTCTTTTGAATTAAACCTGAATCACATATTAAATCCTATTATCCTTCTCATATTAATGTTGAGTCTTACAATACCGTCTTTTGTTGAGAAAATAAAAACCTGCGTTGCTGTGGCAAAATCAAATGAATATAAAACAGAGAATATAGATGATGTTCTGAAAAGCAAGGAGGCAAGTATATGAAAAAACAAGACTTCTTTGCAATTCCGAAAAATGCATTAAAAAACGAAACTAATGCCGCGAAGCTTACATTTCTGATTGTTTTCGGACTTTGTTTCGTTCTTACCATTATTATGGCAATGATAACAAACGGGGTTACCTTCTCTGTAAAATTTTTCGGAACAGGCAGATTTTCCGATACATTTATGGACTTTATGAACTCTATCAGAGACTCGTCTCAGGTCAATATGTACCGTACCCGATGGACAATTTATCCTCCGCTTGCCGCCCTATTTTTCCGTTTTATCGGCGGAATGATGTCTCAAAACAGCGTTCACATATCTTTCTCCGGAAGAAAAGAGCTACTGATAGACCCGCTCGCTATGCTGATCTTTATGCTCTTTGCGATTCTTTGTGTGTATCTTATATTTAAGATGCTTGATTATCGTATGCAATCAGAAAAAAAGAGTTTGCTTGCAAAACTTTGTGCTTTCTGTCTTGCATTTTCCTATCCTGTGGTTTACTGTCTGGAGAGAGGTAATATCACTATTCTTTGCGTTGTTACTGCAATGTTCTTTGTTTTTTTCAGAAACTCAAACAACAAATTTATCAGAGAGCTTGCACTTATTGCACTTGCCATATCTGCGGGACTTAAATTCTATCCTGCAATTTTCGGTTTAATTCTTCTTGCAGAAAAAAAGTTCTTTGCTGCATTTCGTTGCATAATCTACGGTTTAATCTGTTTCTTCGGTCCAATAATCATCATTAACGCTATGGATACTGCCATTCTTTCCTCGCCATCGTCAAATAATGAATATTTTGAAAACAATGCCACAAGCATATCATACATGGTGTCACGGCTAATTAAAAATCTTATTAATACCGTCAAGAACAAAGCAGCAATATCAAACTATTCATATGTTTCAATCCAACAAATATTCATGCTTGCTCCGATAAAAAAATTACTTCAGGGATATGATATACCAAAAATCTGTTCCTTGGCAATTATAATATCCGAAGTGATTGCAGGGGTAGGTTTCTTTATCACAAAGGAAGAGTGGAAAAGAGTATTCCTTTTGATATATATCATCCTGAACATTCCCATCGCTTCATCTGTATACGCACTGTCTTTTATCATTATTCCGTTTGCTATCTACCTTTATGAAAAACGTTCGTTTAAGTCCGCCGATTGGTTTTCATTGCTTTTAATGTCTATACTGACATCATTTATACCGATATTTACAACATTAGATCCGAAATCCATTCAACTTTTACCGGAAGTGTTTGGAAACACAATCGACATTTGCCCCCAAAAACTCATAGCAGCAATTGTATTTCAAACTCTGTTTTTTACTGTTATGATATCTTCAATTTCATCTCTGACAGAAAAAATTATAGAAATAAGAAAGCAAAGAAAACAGAGAAGAGAAGTATAGAATAATTCGGAGGAACTTATTTTATGTCTTCAACAAAAACAAAACTGCCACATCGTGCTTTATCAAGACAAAAAATACAAGAAGAACAACAGGATAAAATGCTGTTTGCTTTTATTATGTTCTTTATGTTTAATCTCATTGCAAGTATTGGTATTGCAATAATGAGCCGAGGTGAATCGGTAACCGCTTCCATTTTCGGGATATCAAACGGCAAAGAACATTTCATGCATATGTTTGACAATATCCGCGAATATAATCAAGCAAAAACATACAGCTATGCTAGCAAGATTTATCCTCCACTCGCAACTGTGTTTTATCGTCTGTATGGCTTGCTCCTTAACAACGAATTGGTTTATGCTGATGAATCAGGACGCTATCTTATGCAAAAAGATCAACGGGCTATGATGATTTATATCTTCTTTGCTTCAGTTGTGATTATTCTTCTAACCCGTCTTTTTGAAAGACAGATTAAGCATATTAAATCGCGTACTGTCGTAAAATTAATCACCTTTTCAATAGTTGTAAGCTTCCCTATACTGCACTGTATATGTACCGGTAATATTGCCATTCTTGCACTTCTATTCTCCCTCTGTTTCATAATTTACAGAAAATCGGAGAATGCAAAATTACGAGAACTAAGCTATTTATCTCTTGCCGTTGCAGTGGGGCTTCAGATTTATCCAATAGTTTTCATTCTTTTGCTTATCAGCGAAGACAGAGCAAAATTCAAATTTTCCCGCACTATAATATACTGCATTGTCATACTTCTCGTTCCGTTCCTGCTCTTCGTGCTCTTTGAAAATCCAAACAATGTTGGTATTGCCATTAAAAATAGCTTAATTGCTTTTCTCAATCTTTTCAAAGTAGGCTCAAAGGGACTGAATTTCGACAGCATTTCCATCACGAACATTGTCTACATGCCGATAGTCCGGAGACTGATTAACCAAAAGATGTTAATGGCTTCTGTTGCATTATTTAGCAGTGAATTTCTTGCAATCGTTTTATTCTTCTTGTCAAAATCCCATTGGAGAAAAGTATTCCTTTTGACATATTTATTTATCAATATCCCCGGCATATCAAACCAAAGCATATTAAGTTTTATCCTTCCTGTATTTGTTTTATTCGCTTGCGATGTAAAAAACAGAGAAAAATCTGACTGGATATTCTTCATTCTTTTTGCAACCATTTTATCTCCCATTCCAGTTTGGTGGTATTTTTATGCTGATAAACTCACAGTATGGGCTAATCATAACGGCTTCCCCTTTGAAGCAAGCATCAACAAAGTCTGCGGCTCCCTATTGTTCCAGCTTATGTTCATACTCGTTGTAATTGTCGAAATTGTTGCTATTGTATACCGTTGTAAAAAAGCGGCTCAAAATACATATTATGAAATATCATATATCAATGACATTGACAATATGCAAAATGAGGTGACGGTATGATAAAACGTAATAAGCCTGTATTAAATGCTCAACAATATAATGACCTTCTTATAAAATTCTTTATCGTATTCTTTGTAATCAATATGGCAGTATGCCTTATTTTTGGATTCATCAGTAACGGTGATGCCATCTCAATCATGTTAAACGGACACGGGAAGCCCCCTTCTCCGTTCAGAGACTTCTACGAATCAATTTATGACGGCTCAAAGAATTATTCATATACTCAAAGCGGAAATATCTATCCTCCGGTTGCACTTTTGTTCTTCCGCTTTATGAGCAAAATCATTACCCCAGACCTGCTTAGTCTTTGGTATCGCTATATCGGGAGAATGCTCTGCGATCAAAGAACAATGATTGTTTTCTTGATTTTCTGTATTATATGCTTGTTGTGGATGTACAATATGCTCAACAAAAAATTTGTCAGTGAATCAAATCGCAAACTTGCTCCGATTCTATGTTTTTGCTGCATATTCTCATATCCTGTAGTATACTGCATAGAACGAGGTAATGTCGTTATTCTCTCAATGCTTCTGACAATGTTCTTCGTTTTTGCACGAAATGATGAATCTAAATATGTTCGTGAGCTCTCCTATATTTCACTTGCTTTTGCAGCAGGAACAAAATTGTATCCCGCTATTTTCGGCTTACTTCTTCTTAAAGATAAGAATTTTAAAGGTGCAATTCGTACGATAATTTACGGTTTTATTGTTATAGCAGTACCGTTTATGTATTTTTATATTCTTGATCCGACTACAAACATAGAACTTCCCGCAATTTTTACTGCATCCGCATCATCTGCCGATATTCAAACCAATGTTGCAGCAGAGGAAACAAAGGGTGTACTTGAAAGTTATATTGATTCTATCGGCAGACTGTTCACCAGAAAATCCGGCTGGGTATATTTCGGTTCGGTAAGCATCGAAAACCTTGCATTTATGACGATGAATACCAAAACAAAAGACAATCAGGAACTTCGCGGAGAAATAGGAAAAATCTTGTTCTGGGCATCCGAAATTATTGCTTTAAGTTTATTCTTCTTTGCAAAAAAAGAATGGCAAAAAGTATCCCTGCTCACATATCTCATGCTAAATATCCCTGCAGCATCAAGTGCATATGCAATGACATTTATTATCATTCCTTTCGCTTGTTTTGTATGTGAAAAAGAGAAATCAAAAATAGATTGGTTCTACATGGCTTGTTTTGCGATACTTTTGTCTCCGTTACCAACATTTTGGTTTTTTAGCCATAATGTATTTAGAGCAATTTACATATCATACCTTAGGATAGCATATATCCCGTCACTTAATAAATTGACTTCCTATGTCATTTATCAACTTATGCACTTGGTTATGGTCATTGAAATAATAGTTCATTTTGCCAAACACATAAGCAAAAAACAAAAATTGAAAAAACCTATCAGAAGCAAACAAATATTGAATTAGAGGAAGCCGTCATATGACACCCGTAATTTCTGTTATTATTCCCGTCTATAATGTCGAAAAATTCCTGGCAAAGTGCATTGATTCTTTGCTTTATCAGACATTCCCAGATTTCGAAATAATCCTGGTAAATGACGGGTCAGCAGACAGTTCCGGTAAAATTTGTGATGAATATGCAAAAAAAGACGAACGCATTATAGTCATTCATAAAGAAAATGCCGGAGTTGTTGCTGCAAGAAATGACGGAATTAAGGCATCTGCAGGTCGCTACATCACATTCATTGACAGTGATGACTATGCAACCGAAGATTATCTTCAAACACTTCTTGACGGCATAAAAAAACATAACGCGGATATTTCCACCTGCAATCAATTTCTTGAATTTCAGGACGGCAGTCATGAAGAACTGTTCAAAAACAAGAAAAAAGATTATATTGTTCTGTCGGGAATGAAAAGTCTTTCCGAACTTTTATACGGCAGAGTATGTTCGGGCTTTTGCGGTTGCAAACTCTATAAAAGAGAACTTGTTGAAGACATAAAAGTCCCCCATTTTGTTATGGGTGAAGACTCTGCATTTGTGTATGAAGCATTCGTAAAAGCAGATAAAATTGCCCACGCACAAAAATGCTGTTACTATTATGTCCAACATCCCGCAAGTGCTACTCATACAACTGACTATATTAAATTCTACGACTATATAAAAAAATCAGAATATTACTACAATTTTGCAAAAGAAAAACACCCCGAATTGGTCGGAGGTATGAGCATCAAACTTATCGAAAACTGCTTTTATGTTTATATGAAACTGCGTAAAAGCGACCAAAACTATCCCGAAGAAATGAAACATATCGAAAAACTCATTCACAAACACAAACTCCTGTCGCTTTTTAACCTGAAAGCTAAATTCCGCACTCGTGCCGCTTGCGGTCTTTCATTGGGTGGATTAAAACTCCTATGCTTTATTTACGATAAATTTGGCAACTTTGAGGTGTTCTTATGATTCCTAAAATTAAAGATTTATTCGATTTGAATTTCACGATTGCTGAGGATATTTTTAATAATAAAGAATACCCTTGGGAAGTTCTCTCCGAAATTAAAGAATTTATCATCAAGCTCGGCAAGACTTTACCATCCGAAAAGTTTTATGAAATATCCGAAAATATCTGGATAGCAAAATCAGCAAAAATCGCGAAAAACGCTCACATTGACGCTCCCTGTATTATTGATGAGAATGCAGAAATTCGTCACTGTGCCTTTATTCGCGGCTCTGTGATAGTCGGCAAAAATGCTGTTGTAGGCAATTCCTGCGAACTTAAGAACTGCATACTTTTTGACTATGTTCAAGTCCCACATTTTAATTATATCGGTGATTCCGTCTTGGGGGCTTATGCACATACGGGTGCCGGTGCAATTACTTCAAATGTCAAAAGCGACAAAACAAACGTTGTTATAAAATCGACAAGTGAATGTATACAGACAAATCGCTACAAAGTCGGTGCATTCTTGGGGGACCATGTTGAAGTCGGCTGTAATTCAGTACTTAATCCCGGTACGGTTATAGGCAGGTATTCAAATATTTATCCGACATCCTGCGTGCGAGGAGTTATTCCCGCAAATTCAATATATAAAAGCAAAACCGAGATCACAGAAAAAGATGTATAAAAATAAAAAAATACTCATTATCGGCATGGCTCGCTCCGGTGTCGCGGCTGCAAAACTCGCAAATAAATTAGGTGCGACAGTTACTGTTACGGAAAAGAAAAATATTGAAGAAATCAAAGAAACTGAAGAACTTCGCAACTTAGGTGTAAATGTTTGCCAACAGTCGGACGAAATATTTGCAGACGATTTTGATTTGGTTATTAAAAATCCGGGAATTAACGGGAAATTACCTTTTATAACTCAATTCAAAGAAAGGAATATTCCCGTTATAACCGAAATTGAATTTGCTTATTCTGTAATGAAAAAGCAGAATATTATTGCAGTTACCGGCTCAAACGGAAAGACAACATCCTGCACGCTTTTATATGAAATAGTCAAAGCGGCTCATCCTGCAAATACCGTTCTTTGCGGAAACATCGGCAAAGCTTTATGTGATACCGTTCTTGAAAATGATTTATTAAACAATGACGGTTACAATATTATCCTCGAAATTTCCAATTTTCAGTTGGTTGATATAATCAATTTCAAGCCGGATTTTGCAACAATCTTAAATCTTTCCGCCGACCATCTCGATTTTCACAAGGACGAGGACGAGTATTTTTCATCCAAATGTCGTATATATGAAAACATGAAAAAAGATGACAATTTCTTCTTAAATATTGATGATGCGACTTTATTAAACTATATCGAAAAATATACCATTAAAGCAAATGTTTCAACCTTCTCAACAGAGAAAACTGCTGATATTTATGCCGACAGCGACAATATTTACGCAAGCGGCGAACATTTAATGCCTATAAAAGATATAAAAATTGTCGGCAGACATAATGTTCAGAATATTCTTGCCTGTATATCTGTTGCAATAAAAATGGGGATTGATAAAAACATTATTGTTGACGTGGTAAAGAACTTCGGCGGCGTTGAGCATCGGATTGAATTTGTGCGTGAACTTGACGGAGTAAAATATTATAACGACTCAAAGGCTACCAATATTGATGCCGTCATTACCTCAATAAAAGCATTCGATAAACCCATCATTCTTCTTGTAGGCGGTTTTGAAAAAAATCTCTCTTTTGAACCAATGCTTCCTTATTATAAAAAACTTAAGAAAGTTATTTGCTTCGGTGCGTGCGGAAAAAGATTATTTGACGAATTTACGAACGGTGGCGGAATACTTGTAAATACTCTCGATGAGGCTCTTAATGAAGCAAGAAAAATTGCCGTCGACGGAGATGTCATCCTTCTCTCTCCGACAACTTCAAGCTATGACCAATATTCCTGCTTTGAAGAACGTGGTGAACATTTCAAGAAATTGGTAAACGGTTATGGACAATAGACCTATCGGTGTTTTTGATTCAGGGCTTGGCGGTTTAACTGTCGTTAAAAGTATTATCGACAACCTCCCGAATGAAGACATTATTTATCTGGGCGACACAGCCCGCGTTCCCTATGGTGGGCGTTCCCATGAAATGCTCACTTCATTTGTTCATTCGGATTTTGCCTTTCTTCTGTCAAAAAATGTAAAGGCTATTGTTATTGCCTGCAATACAGCTGACAGCCAAACCCGAACCGTAATGGAGAAATATTATAATATTCCGATTGTCGGTGTAGTTGAGCCTGCGGGCAAACAAGCCGCGGAATATACAAAAACAAATGAGATTGGTATTATCGGTACGTCGTCAACAGTTGAAAGCAATGCCTATCCGAATATCATTAAAAAATATAACCCCGATGTTAAGGTTATTCAAGTTGCCTGTCCCCTGCTCGCCCCTTTAGTAGAAAACGAAAAAACGTCAAAAGATGACATCGTTCTTCATAAAGTGCTTTCGGAATATTTAATGGCATTTCAGAATACAAATATCGACACTCTTATTTTGGGATGTACGCATTATCCCCTCATTCGTGATGCAATAGCTGAGTTTCTTCCCGATGTTCGTTTGATTTCATCAGGTTTTGCCTCAACGCATACGCTTATTGATTTACTAGATAACAATAATCTGCGAAACGGAATGAGCCACCCCGGCAGAATTAAATATTATGTTACCGATGCTCCTGAAAAATTTGCTCACTCGGCGGAAATGTTCCTTTCAATGCCGATATCAAAAGTCGAACTTGTTAAAATATAACTATCAATAAGAATACGACCACTTTCGCGGTCGTATTTTTTATTCATAGAGGTCTGCGGATAGGTATCTTTCACCGGAGTCGGGAAGTATAACTACCAATCTCTTGCCGTGCATTAAAGGTCGGCGTAAAATCTCAGCGGCAGCATATAAAGCCGCACCGGATGAAATTCCGACCAAAAGACCCTCAGTCTGAGCAACAAGACGAGCAGCGTTGACAGCCTGTTCGGTTGAAACATCGAGAACTTCATCAACTACGCTTGCGTCATAGTTTCCGGGGATGAAATTCGCACCGATACCTGCAATTCCGTGAGCACCTGCGGGAGAGCCTTTTAATACGGGAGATTCTGTCGGCTCAACGGCAAATATCTTCACATCCGGATTATAGCCCTTTAATACCGATGCCGTACCGCAAAGAGTTCCTCCTGTACCCACGCCTGCAACAAAACCGTCAAACAAACCGTAAGTATCTCTCAATATCTCAACTGCGGTAGTTTTTCTGTGTGCGTCCGCATTGTCGGGATTATTAAACTGATCCGCCAGATATCCCTGTCGTTCTTCGGCAATCGCTTTTGCCTTTTCGACTGCACCGCTCATACCATCGGCGGCAGGTATTAAAATAACTTCAGCACCTAAAGCGTTCATGATTTTTATACGTTCTATGCTTGCATTATCAGGCATAACTATAACTATTTTATAGCCCAAAAGATTGCCGACATATGCAAGTCCGATACCCGTATTTCCGCTTGTAGCTTCAATAATCGTATCGCCGTGTCTTATTTTTCCGGCATTCTCTGCTGACTTTATCAAGTTAAATGCAACACGGTCTTTTGACGAACCTAAGGGATTTAAGTATTCAAGTTTTGCAACAATTTCACCGGCTGCACCCATACGAGCAACAAAACGCTCCATGCTAAGCATTGGGGTATTCCCGATAAGTTGAGTCAAATCCGTTGCAATTTTATCGTGTTTGCCTCCGCCAAAACCCAAACGGACAGCACCATGATGTTTATCTTTTATGTTAAAATCAATCTTAAAATCTGCCATAATAATCTCCCAATATTTAAGAATAAGTCAAAAGTCGCTGAAAAGAGCGAATTGCGAAAGAGTCGGTCATTCCGGAAATATAGTCGATAATCGCAGTAATATAGGTTTTCTCATCATCCAGATTTCCGTAAATTTTATAATTATCCCGATTGCCTATCATATACCCGAAACCTGATTCATTTACAAAATCGACATCACAATATTTTACAAGATATTCAAGAAAAATTTCATATACAGACCCGTAAATATCTCTTAATTCATAGACTTTCCGAAGCGTATTTTCCTTATCAAATCCCTGCAAAAGACAGTTAAAAAGTTCATGTAAAACAAGTTCGGTGTAGTGCATATAGGGCAAAAATCTCGGATGAGCATATATATATTCATAGTTGAACTCTTTAATTTCGTTAAGTTGATGTAAAAACGGTTCGCTTAAAGATATTCCTTTTTCGGGACAACTCGTTTTACAAATATCAATGACCATATTATGCATTATTACCGTTGTATTAAGCACCTTTTCATCATTGATTTTTGCAAGTTTTACGAGCTTGTCTTTATCCTTTTTTGTAATAAATCCAAGTGCAATCGCATCTTCAATGTCCCTGCCGACATAAGCAATTTTGTCGGCAATTTTGACGACACAGCCCTCCCATGTCGCAGGCATATACTGACCGGGAAATGAAAAATTGTCCAAATCAATAAGTTCATTACGTGGTTTTAAGCCGTTTTCATCCACCTCTCCGCAATGAGAAATAATCCCGTCACGAACGGCATAAGTTAAATTCAAATTGCGAGATACTTTATAATTATCTTCTAATAGTTCGACCTTATCGACAAATCTCAGACCGTTCTTTTCATGCCAAAAGGGTTGACCCAAATATTCTTCAGATATTTCGGTTAATATCTTCTCACCCTGATGACCGAAAGGTGCGTGTCCCAAGTCGTGAGCCGTTGAAATGGCACGAGTAAGCTCATCGTTTAGCCCCAAATATTTCGCAATTGTTCCGCTGACGGATTCAACATGTGACACATGCTCCATGCGGGTGCAGATATGATCATTTTCAACATTATAAAATACTTGCGTTTTATGTTTCAAACGACGATATGCCGTACTGTGCAATATTCGGGTATAGTCTCGAGCAAACGGAGAACGAACATCATCATGACGGGAATACAAACCGTCGTGTCGTTTTATCAGTTCTTCATATTTTTCATTTCCCTCTGTTGCTGCGTATTTCTCAAACAGTTTTTCTGACATATACACACCTTCTTTCAAATAAAATTAAGAACACTTATACATTAAAATAGTTCTTTGCGTTATAAAAAGCAACGTCCTGAGCCATTTTTGACAGAATTTCCATATCATAGGGATACATACCCTTATCAACATATTCTCCCATAAATTCACAGAATATCCTACGGAAATATTCGTGACGAGGATAGGACAAAAATGAACGGGAATCAGTAACCATACCGACAAATCTGCCGATTGCGGAGAGATTTGCAAAAGCCTTCAACTGTTCTCTCATTCCGTCCAAATTGTCATTAAACCACCAACCTGAACCAAACTGCATTTTGCATACAACATCGTCATTTTGAAAACGACCGCAGATACAGGACAAAACATAGTTATCTTTCGGATTTAATGTAAAGAGAACGGTTTTCGGAAGAAAGCCTTCAACATCCATGCTGTCCAAAAGTTTCGTAAGATTTTCGGAAACTTCATAGTCGGCAATGGCATCAAAGCCTGTGTCGGGGCCCAATTTCTCAAACATTCTTGTATTGTTATTCCTTGTTGCACCGATATGAATTTCCATACCCCAATTACGCTTATGATATTCTTTTGCGAAGAAACGCAGCAATTCGGTCTTATATGCATCAATTTCAGATTCGCTCAGAGTTTCGCCTGCAACCCTCTTTACAAATATTGCATTAAGTTCATCTTCACTTGCACGAGCATAGGGGACACGGGTAAATGCGTGGTCGGTCGCACGACAACCCATCTTCTCAAATAACTCAATACGGGTAAGCAAAACGGCTTTTAATGTCGTGTAACTGTCAATTTTTGTGTTGCTTACCTTTTCAAGAGCCTTGAGCCAATCAATATAACCTGTAAGTTCAATTCCGAGTGCTTTATCGGGACGAAAAGCGGGAATAACCTTAGTCTTAAAACTCTTGTCTTTGGCAATAAGAGCATGATATTCAAGAGTGTCGGCTGCGTCATCGGTTGTACAGACACAATAAACATTGCTCTTTTCAATCAAATCACGAGGCTTAAAACCACCCGCTTTGATTTGTGCGTTTGCATTTTCCCATATCATATCGCAAGTTTTTTCGGACAATGGCTCATATATGTTAAAATAACGCTGCAATTCAAGATGTGTCCAATGATAAAGCGGATTACCCAAAAGATAAGGCATACATGAAGCCCAAGCCTTAAATTTTTCATAGGGTGAAGCATCACCGGTAATATACTTTTCCTCGATACCGTTTGCACGCATTGCCGACCATTTATAATGATCTCCTGCAAGCCAAAGCTGTGCTATATCACGGGGAGTTTCATTTTCATAAATCTCTTTCGGAGATAAATGACAGTGCCAATCAAAGATAGGCGTATCTTTACAGGAAGCAAAAATCTCTTTTGCAACATCACTTGAAAGCAAAAAATCATTGTCCATAAATTTTTTCATATCGTTCTCCTTTGAAAAGGCTATTTGAAAATAAATTGACCGAAAATGGGGACTACATATATTCCGACACTTGCGATTATATATGCAAAAATGAATATCGCATCAACGAAAGCGGGAATAAATACGGGCAGTTTTTCCAAGAATTTTTTACGGTTTAAGAACACAAATAAAGCCGTCAATAAAATACCTGAAATGCTGATTAAAGTACCAACTTTAAGTCCGACGGGAGTAAAACTAAACTCGACAATATTTTCGCCGTCAACAAGTTTTGCCGCCATGAATGAATCTAAAACCATATCAATATCGGCTTCCTTGCCGTTTATTTTAACGCTCCAGCCCTTATCAAAATTTACGGGAACAAAAAGAGAATCTCCGTTTTTTGCGGTTACTGTGAATGTCATGTCCCTTTTGCCGACTTCGTAACTTGTGTTGTTATTCTTTTCATTGATTTTCTTGCAAAGGGCGGAAAGTCTCGCATCATCCATAACGCCAATCGTCACGGGATTGAAACTTGTCCCATTTAACGATTCAACGACAACCTCAACATCTCCCTTATATGTACCGAGTTCAAGAACACCGTTATGATATTCAACGGGATAAGCGGAGTTTTCCTCATTCATATAAGTCGGAACATAAACAATCTTGCCGTTTACAGATACGGAATATGAATTATTATATGCCGCTGCGGTTAAATATAAGGTCTTTTCGGTATCGAAACTGAAATTATACATTGCAGAATTTTTGGTATGTCTGTCGGGAGAATGCACTATCTCAAACAATCTTCCGTTTGCATCGCATTCACCCAAAAGCTCAAAATATATACCGTTCTGATAAGCGAAAATATCCGAAGATCCAACAGACACTTTAGACGGTGCTTCAACAAACTCACCCTCCATAACAAAACCCGTCGGGAGGCTGTGTTCAAGATTTCTCTCTCCATCTAAAGTCAGTTCACTCTTTATCCCCAAAAGTGCCTTTGAGAACTTAGTGCCGCCCGTTTCAAGCAATAAAGTATATGTAGTGCTATGCCCCAGAGCCTCAACCGCCTTCTGCAATCTTTCGGGAATTTGGTGTGTCCAGTTTCCGATTGCGGCTCGTTTTAACAGCATGGAATAATTGATATTAAGCGACATATCGCTGTTGCTTACACGCTTAAACGGATCAATCTCCTCGTCTTTATAAATATCAAAAACACGGTTTATATAAGTTGTATTATGCTCCGTTCTGAAACTTCGGACGGGAGAATGCTCGCCGACATTGAGATTTGCAAAACCGAAGGCTTGCATGATACAAATCGCAAAAATTGCATATCGGCGAACAAATTTACTTTTAATGTTCATAACCGCAATAACAAGCGGAATGCCGATCAGATATGATATGCCCAACAAAAGCAGTTTTCCATTGCTTTTTGTAAAATTTGTCGTCCCCGAACCTATGGATTTATATGAGAAAAATACGATATATGCAAATGCCAAGCCAATAATTATTGCAGCAACAACGGCAATAATATTTTTACTTTTTTTGCTCTCAACCGCTTCAAAATCAGCACCTTTTTTTTCTATATAAACAGCAGCCAAAACGCAGAAAAAGAAGGTAGTCATAAAAGCAAATCGCATCGGGAATGAACGATATGAGCCGAAATGCCAAGCGACATTTGCACCTTCAAGGAAAAAGGGAGTGAATAAAAATATCACCGTACCCAAGGCGAAAAGAACTGTTTTTTTCGCTTTTTTATACATTAAAAACAGGCTGATTATGAAAAATACGGGGATTTGCAAACCGAAAAACAGCATTGCCTTTTCTCCGTCGAGAGAGAAGCCGGAGCCGAATATTTTGGATAACGACGACTCACCGTAACGGGATGAACCCGCCATCTGCAAAAATGTGGGGTAATTTATAAACAACGAATTGACAATTGACAAAACAGTTGCAATCCCGATACGGCAAACGGAGTATTTTCTTTCTTTTTTCCCCGAAAATAAAATCACATATAAACCGCCGACAAAGAACAGACATATAACCACCATAAGTCCCATATAAAGTGAGCAGATAAGACAGGCGGTTAAGGATAAAACAAGCGGGAAAATTTGTTTTTTTGTAAATAATCTCTCCGCTGCCCATACGACAATCGGAAAAAGTGCAATAATATCAAGCCATATTATATGAAAATAATAATAAAGCGTAAATGAAGATAGCGAATATAAAAATGCAAAAATGGTCTGCCAGAAATAACCGATATTAGGAAAGCGTTTTCCGAAATACCATTGTGCGGACACACCGCATAAAAAAACTTTGAAAATAAGAAGTATCCCCATCGCATCCAAAAGGTTTTCACGGGGAAATAAAAGCAATAACAAATTTGTCGGCGACAATAATCCGTTGGCGGACGCAATGCCTATCATATTTACGCCCGTTCCGGTATAAAAATCAAAAAACAAAGATTTTTCACCATGCAAAAAATCATAAAGATGATAATAACAAGGCAAATATCCGTGCACCATATCGGAAGCCGCTACGGAAAATTCACCGAAAGGCCATATGCCTTTTACAATATATACAAGCAACAAAACGGCAGTCGCAATAAGCCCTGCCGTAAAGATTTTGAAACTATCCTTTGAGATTTTCTCCCTCAGATTTTGCTTGTTCATCTTGCCCGTCCTTTTCCTGAACATCCTTATCTGTCTTTTCTTTCTCCGGCTCATCGAAATTTATTCGTCGTTCCTCAACAACCAAAGGTCGCCTCATTACACGAGCATTTATATTCAGGATGTATTCACCCATAAAGCCCAAGAAGAAAAGCTGAATTGCACCTACAAAGAAAATACCGACAACAAGCGGAGCCAAACCCAAAGTTACTCTGTCCCAATACACTAATTTATAAATTAAATAGTACAGACCGATAAGGCAGGATACCGCACCGACACCGAGTCCCAAAAAGGTGGCAATACGCAAACCGATTTTGGTGTAACTCGTAAACGAAAGCATCGCCGCATCGTAAAGGGAATAGAAATTGTTATGAGTTTTTCCTGCACGACGTTTTGCCTGAGTATATTCAATGTCCTTGCGTCTGAAACCGAATTCTGCGACTATACCGCGTAAAAACGGCTTTGAGTCGTCAAGATTGCGAAGCACATCAATGAATGCCGCATCATAAAGTCCGAAACCGGTAAAATGTTCAATCTGTTCAACATCACTTATCATTTTGATGATTTTGTAATAAATTGAACGCATTAAACGCATGATGGGATTTTCTTTACTTGCCGTTTTAATGGCACAGACTATTTTATGTCCCTGCTCCCATTCATAAACAAGTTTCGGAATCATATCAACGGGATCTTGAAAGTCAGCACAGAGAAGAATTGTACAATCACCGGTAGTCTGAGTTAATCCGTAGTAAGGAGAATTAAACTGCCCGAAATTCTTAGCATTAAATATTGCCTTGATTTTAGGATTATTTGCACAAAGACTTTCGATAAGCACGCGGGTATTATCCTGAGAATCGTTATCAATAAACACTATTTCATAGTCATAATTCGGCAATGATTTTTCAAATTCGTCAATGACCGCCTGACTAATCGGTATTACGTTTTCTTCCTCATTATAACAGGGAATCAGTACGCTAATCTTTTTCATAACATCTCCTGTTGCTTTTGGTTAATAATATCCTCAACCAAAAGTTTAATTCCTTCCTCAAATGATATTGTCGGCTTAAAACCGGTATCGTTATAAATTTCAGTATTATCACTGCAAAGGTACATCGCTTGATTTTTGTTGTACGGAACTTCACCGAAATAAAGCGGAATATCGGGGTTGACCGCATCACGGGTAATCTCGATAAACTCCCTGAGTTTTCTCGTTGTACCCGAACCGATAGGATATGTTTTTCCGTGAACTCCGTTTTTCGCAATCGCATAAAAGGCTTTTGCACAGTCATCACAATAAAGAAAATCCCAATCCTGTTCACCCTTTGTAAACGTTGCACGCTCACCCGATAAAAACTTGTTTATCGCCGAGGGCAAAAGGGTTGCAGGGTTCATTCCGACACCGAAAACTGACAAAATTCTCGTCCAGCAATGACGCATATTGTTTGCATCACAAAATAGTTTTGAGAGTTTTCCGGCTGCGAATTTTGCTATTGCATATCCGGTCTGCGGATTTGTCGGCGTATCGGGGGTAAGTTTAGTTGAAACTGTGCCGTATTCGGCTTGACTTCCTGCTCCGACAAATACTTTACAACCGGTCATAACACCCAATTTGCAGGTGTCAATGGTGTATTTGATATTATCGTTTTGCAAATATGCATCATCACGGGTATCGCCGAAAGTGCCGAGCCAAGCAAAATGAAATATCGCATCACATTCGGAGTCTATCTTTTTTTCAGCATCAAGAGTTTCCCGAATATCTGAGTCAATGACGGTAACCAAATCAGAATTAAACACATCATCATTAAGTTCAAATGTGGGAGGCTTTAGTGCAAAAACTTTAACACCGTCAGCGACCAACTCTCGAACTAACGCACGAGCAATCATACCCGTTGCACCGGTAACTATTGCAGTTTTAATTTCCATAACTTTATCTTTCAATCAAGGGGATATACATCTGTTCTTTAAGCTCTTCGCGGGGAAGGAAAGGACCTAAATCCTCTAAAGGAGGAGAGAATAAAGAGCCGTCTTCAAGACGCATTGTCGCCGATTTAGGTTCAAATAGTTGTTCGGGATTTACAACTATCTCGCAAAACACAGGTCCGTTTGTCGCAAGAACTTCCTCGATGGTTTCTCCCAATTTCTCATTGCAATCACATCTGAAATAGGGATAGCCGTAAGCGGGAATAAGTTTGCTCATATCGGGGAAAGAGAGGTCATGAGATTCAGGACCTATACCTACCAAGGGCGGACCGAACATATTGTTCTGTGTCTGACGAATTGAATGATAACCGAAATTGTTTATCATGAATATTTTGATATTCAAACGACGGGAAATAATCGTCTGAAGTTCTTGAAGATTCATCTGAATTGAGCCGTCGCCGGTTACCAATATTGTCGCCTGAGACTTATCGGCATAGTAAGCACCGATAGCGGCAGGCAAATCATAACCCATAGAAGCAATCGCACTATTTATAATAAAACGACTGCCTTTCTTTATTTCATAGCCGTGAGAACCGACAACACAGGCAGAGCCGTTACCGACAACGGTAATTTGATTTTCATTTAATCTCTTTGAAAGTTCTTTGATAAAGGCATAAACATTTGCGTGTTCGCATTGTTCATAGTGTTTCGGAAGCACAACGGGATAGTCCTTTTTCCACTTGTTGCAACGGTCAATCCACCATTCGCCCTTAAATACCTTATCTTCATTTTCAATATATTCAAGCAGACCTTCTAAAAAATCCTTGGCATCAGCCCAGACAGGCATATCGGGATTGATTGTAGGTTTGTGAAGTTCCGCCTCGTCAACATCAACCACCACTTTATAAGCAGCCCTTGCCCACGATTCAAAGTTGTAACCAACCTGACGAATGGACAGACGACTGCCGACGGAAAGAAGAAAATCACTGTTCTGAATTGCAAAATTGCCGGGACGGTCTCCCATAATACCGGCACGACCTACATATAAACGATTTTCGTCTTCAATCAAATCAATGCTGTTCCAGCCGGTCACAACGGGAATATTCAATTTTTCTATTACTTTTCGAAATACCTCATAAGCCTTTGCGTAGCGAATACCTGCTCCGGCATTAAATACCGGTCTTTCGGCATTGCGGATACGCTCAACTATATCTTTATAAAGACTTTTATCGGGTTTGGGAGGTAATATTTCATCACCCTCGCCGTCATAGCCATATAAATCATCCGTATCAACATAAGCACCCTGAACGGATAGGGGAATGTCAAGCCAGCAGGGACCGGGACGACCTTGTTGAGCAAGTTTAAGAGCCTTTTCAAGACAATAACGAATCTTTGTAGGCTCAGTAACCATCTCGCAATACTTGGTCATGCATTCGACAGCCTTGCAAATTTCAAATTCTTGGTCGCCCATGGCACGAACTTCATAACCGGTAAGTTCACGCATATATTTTGCGGTAGTACTATATTTTACCTGTCCCGATAAAATAAGCATAGGGATAGAGTCAAGCCAACCGCCGACTACTCCCGTAATGGCATTTGTTCCGCCGGGACCGGTAGTTACACAAACCGCTGCAATTTTATTGTTAATTCGAGCATAACTTTCGGCTGCAATTGCACAGGCTTGCTCATGATGATTATATACACAATGAAGTCCGGGTTGATGGCCAAGTCCGTCGTTTAAGTGCATTGCACCGCCACCGGTCAAGGTAAAACAAGTGTCAATCCCATTTTCCACCAAAAATTGTGCGATGTAGTTTGATACTTTAATTTTCACAATATCCTCCTAAAAAGATTTATAATCACTAAATAATATCAAAATATTTATATATTTGACTAAGTTCTATTGATTTACTGCCTCGATAATAATCTTTGCCATATAATCAATTTTTTCATCGGTCATTCCGGGATATACTCCAACCCAGAATGTATCATTCATAATTATGTCCGTATTGGTTAAATCACCGACAATGCGGAAACCTTTTCCGCTTGCTCTCATCTGGTCAAAACAAGGATGTTTTGTGAGGTTGCCTGCGAAAAGCATTCTTGTCTGAACGCCGTGTTTTTCAATATAGGGAACAACTTTTTTGCGTTCCACACCCTCTTTGCAGGTCATCAGAAAACCAAACCATGAGGGATCGGAATTTTTACAAGCTACCGGTAATATAAGTTTATCTGCAATCGGTTCAAGAGCAGCACGAAGGCGGGCAAAATTATATTTTCTGCGTTCAACAAAGGTTGGAAATTTCTTAATCTGTGCACAACCTATCGCTGCCTGCATATCGGTAGCTTTAAGATTATAGCCAAAATGAGAATATACATATTTATGGTCATAACCATAAGGAAGTTCTCCGTACTGACCGTCAAAACGATGTCCGCACAAATTATCCTGACCGGATGCACAAATACAATCTCTGCCCCAATCACGCATTGAACGCATTATCTTGTTAAGAAGAGAGCTGTTTGTATAAACAGCACCGCCCTCACCCATAGTCATATGGTGAGGAGGATAGAAACTTGATGTACCGATATCGCCGATTGTGCCGGTAAATCTCTTTTCACCGTCAATTTCGTAGGTTGAGCCTAAGGCATCACAATTATCTTCAATAAGCCAAAGATTATGTTTTTCACAAAATGCTTTTACGGCACTCAAATCAAAGGGATTGCCCAAAGTGTGTGCCGCCATAACGGCTTTTGTCTTATCTGAAAGAGCGTCTTCAAGACGACTTATATCTAAATTATACTGTGGAATTGTAACATCAATAAATACGGGAACGGCACCATATTGAATTATAGGTGTAACAGTAGTCGGGAAACCCGCGGCAACTGTAATAACCTCATCGCCGGGCTTGACTTGACGTTCACCCAAAAGGGGAGAAGTGAGCATCATAAAGGCAAGAAGGTTAGCACTTGAGCCTGAATTAACCAATACACAATAGCGAACACCTAAATATTTAGCAAAAAGTTTTTCAAATTCATCGGTATAACGACCTGCCGTAAGCCAAAATTCAAGGGAAGAATCAACCAAATTCACCATTTCTTCGCTGTCATAAACACGGGAAGCATAGGGAATTCTGTCACCTTCGGCAAAAGGTTTGTCAATATTATGATATTTGTCGCAATACTGAGCGACCAAATCAAGAATTTCTTGTCTTGCTTGTTGTTCTGTCTTCAAGATATTTCTCCTAACAAATCAAATACTTATATACCGAAAAATTCTTTAATCTGTTCTTCGGTTTTCCCAATAATATCTCCGTTGTCGGCATATACTTTCGTCCATTCGACTGTACGAATCACGGCAGTCTCGGCATTCCAGCGAGGTTGCCAATTAAAAGTCGTCTTAATCAAAGAGCAGTCCAATTTTAAGAAATTCGCCTCGTGAGGACCGTCTTTTTGTTGTGCTTCCCACTTTTGCCCATCACCCCAAGAATTACAGAAAAGTGTGGCAAGTTGACCGGTAGTAAGACAATCGGTTTCATTCGGTCCGACATTATAATATCCGGAAATATCGACATTATCATACTGCCTTTGAGCAATCATCAAATAGGCATAAAGCGGCTCTAAAACATGCTGATAAGGTCTCACACTATTGGGATTTCTTACTGAAATAGCCTCTTTTTTAATTGCTGCACGGACACAGTCAGGAATAATTCTGTTGTCTGCAAAATCTCCGCCACCGATAACATTACCGGCACGTGCAGTCGAAATGGCACATCGACCGTCAGAAAAGAAAGAGGACTTGTATGAATGCGTAACCAACTCCGAACAAGACTTTGAGTTTGAATAAGGGTCATAGCCGTCAAGCGGTTCATTCTCACGAAAACCCCAGCACCATTCATTATTCTTATATACCTTATCGGTAGTAACATTCAGGAATGATTTACAAGTCTTTGATAATCTCACACATTCCAAAATATTGACTGTACCCATAACATTTGTTTCGTAGGTATATGCCGGCTGTTCATAGGAAGTAAGAACTATCGGCTGTGCTGCTAAATGCAATACAATTTCGGGCTTTGCCTCATCAAAAGCCTTTTTTAGTGCATCAAAATCACGAATATCACCAATAACACTATGAATATCTTTCTCCAAACCGATAATATCAAACATGCTCGGATTTGTCGGAGGAGTTAAGGCATATCCCGTAACTTTTGCTCCCGCCATAGCAAGAATTTTGCAAAGCCAAGTACCCTTAAACCCGGTATGACCGGTAACGAATACCCGTTTATCTTTATAAAAATTTAAGTCAAGCATAATATCCTCAATTACCAAATTTTCCAAGGAGCTTTTTCGGATTCCCAAAGGTCTTCAAGAAGCATCTTATCACGAATGGTATCCATACACTGCCAAAATCCGTTGTGTTTGTATGCGTCAAGTTCGCCGAGTTTAGCACAGGTTTCAAGCGGATATTTTTCAAATACCGTAGCATCTCCCTCGATATAATCAAAAATTCCCTGTTCAAGCACCATAAAGCCGCCGTTAATATAACCAGCATCTATCTCTTTTTTCTCTCTAAATTCACGAATTTGGTTATTCTCATCAATATCAAGAACACCGAAACGTTGAGAAAGTTTAATTGCCGTAATTGTTGCAATCCTGCCGTTCTTCTTGTGAAAATCAACAACTGCGTTGATGTCAACATCCGAAACACCGTCGCCATAGGTAAGCAGGAACGGCTCATTGTTGAGATAATCTCGAACTCTCTTAATTCTTCCGCCCGTCATAGTATGAAGTCCGGTGTCAACCACAGTAACCTTCCAAGGTTCGCTGTGTTCGTTGTGAACTATCATCTTACCGCTGTCAGCAAAATCAAAAGTAATGTCGCTTCGGTGAAGAAAATAGTCAGCAAAAAACTCTTTGATTACATGCTGTTTATAACCGCAACAAATTATAAAATCATTATATCCGTGAGCACTGTATTGTTTCATGATGTGCCACAAAATAGGCATACCGCCGATTTCTATCATAGGTTTCGGAATTCTGTGACTCTCTTCGCTGATACGAGTTCCAAATCCTCCTGCCAATAAAACGACTTTCATACATACTTCTCCTTATAATTATACTAATATATAGTAAGTATACTACATTTTGCATGATTTGTAAAGCGTTTTTTGAGATATAAAAATATACCGCCATATTATCGACGGTATATATCAAAAGGTCTCCGCGAAAGCGAAGACCTTTTATCAGATTAGAATCTATGTATTATGTATTCAATGAAGTGGACGAAAAAGTGAATGATTTTGATAAAGAAACCTGAACCGGGAGTATCCTTACCTTGTTCATACCAATCACACTTCGAGCAACGGAAGTGGGAATCTCCTATCGGGTCATCAGTATCAATCGGGATGTAGGTAAGGATTGTGCGACAAGCATCACAAATACCGTCTCCGTCGGAATCATAGTGCGGAATAGGATCAACATGTCTTTCTTCAATTGCACTACACTTTATACATTGGCGAGCTTCAGTGCCGCCGGTTTCACAATTGACGACTTCGACAACATACCATTCAGCCCATTTATGACCGCTTGGATTGATATTTTGTTCTATGTACATTCCACAACCGGTACAATAACCGTTTTTGAAACCAGACTCCGTACATGTGGCTTCATGAACAATATTCCACTCAACATGGTGTTCGCCGGTGGATTCGAGGTGTAAAGCCTCCCATCCACAAAGATCATGCCCACCGGAATCCTTTGAGTATATGCCGCAAACGGAGCATACCCAGTGTTCGAGATGTCCGTCATAAAGACAATTAGGTGCAACTGCTTCCTGATGAACGAAGCTGTGAGGACCTAAGATACCGTTACCGACATCAAGAATTTCATTATCGCCGTTTTCATCTGAATAGTAATTATCGCAAACTGTACATTCCCAATACTCAACAGTACCTTCTGTCACACAGTTTGCACCTACCGTGGGAGCATGATGAACCATACCCAAGTGAGATGCGGGAATAATAACTGCGTCCCAAGTTGTTTCGACTGTGCATGCTGAGTTTGAGAAAATCTTATGACAATCACCGCATTGCCAATAACGATAGTTTCCGTCTGTGAAACAGTCGGTGGGATTATTTGCCGGATGGTAAGTAATATTTTTATGGGAAGCGGGAATTACTGTTGCAGAAAGAGCAATCTCAGTAGTAAGAGCAGCATCACTGTAGTTCTTACTACATACCGAACAGCTCCAATATTCAATATTACCGGCTGCGGTACATGTTGAATTTTGATACTCATGATGTACAATTCCGAGATGTTCGGGATCACTGTAAACATCGGCACGAGCAACATTTATTGTAGCCGCTTCATCCATATAATACTTTTGACAATCACCGCAGTAATAATGAGCAATATTAGATTCTTCGTTACAGGTTTGAGCATCATAGGCAGCAACAAAGTTTAAATCCGTATGAGCCATTGTACCGGGTTTTTCTCTTGTATCGGTGGTTGTTTGACAAATAGTACATGTTGCGGTTTCTGTACCGTTAGATGTACAGGTATGGTCATTGTTATAGATATAAGTTTCGAAATTATGAGAAAGTTGCGTGCCTGCCTTTTCTCTTGTATGACTAGTGCCGCAAGCATATTCACAAAATGCAGTTTCCGTGCCGTTTGCAAAGCAGGTTGCATCATCGTTATAAGTATAATTTGTAAAGACGTGCGGAAGTTTTGAGCCTGTGTCTGTTACAGTGTCAGTTACCAAACATCCATCACGGTCGCAAACAGCTGTCTTTGTGCCGTCAGCGGTACAGGTTGCATTGCCATCAGACAAGTAATTTGTAAAACTATGTCCGAGTTGTGCAATGGTAACTCCTGCTAAAGTGGTTGGTTGTGTAAAGTCTTCATCCCAAGCATAACTTGTACATGCGGAGCAGAAATAGTGTGCCTTGAGACCGGTTGCCGTACATGTGGGAGCCTTATATGCAACGAAAGCAACATCCAAGTGGTGTGCGGTAACACGAGTTTCCTCAAAAGTACATTCATCTTCAAGTACCCAAATACCGTTTGCATCGGGACCGCTTACGTATGTTTTATAATACTTATCGCAATCATCACAGAACCAATATTCGATATTTCCCATCGTTGTACAGTCTTCACTGTCTTGAGCGGGAACATGAGTTACGTTTCTATGTCCTGCGGGAATGACCCAAGAGCCGTAAGCAATTTCGTTGGTGCAAGCAGCATCGCTGAAGTATTTTAAACAGTCGGGGCAACGGTAATATGCAGTATTGCCGTTTGCTGTGCAGGTTGCGGGAGATGCACTGGTATAAATCTTGTTTGCGTGGTTAATTTTTTCATCAACGACAGTTATTCTTGAAACTTCGACCTGACAGCGGGTACATTTTCTGACCACGTCATGCGAACCGTCTTCGGTACATGTCGGCGGGATAACATTTTCATTAAACGGAGTACCCGGATTATGACCAAGGGCTGAGCCGGGAACTGTTCCTGTTGTGGTATGTCCGCAAGCATTGCCCATATCATCGGAGTTTGTACATACCAAATCTCCGATACCATCTACTGTACAGGTGGGATTTGTCTGCCACGTTCCGTTATGTACATAGTTATGTCCTTTTGCCGGATGTGTGGGGTCGGAAACAGTATCTGTTACCGTGCAACGCTCACACTTTGCCGTCTTTGTTCCGCCTGCGGTACAAGATGCGTCATTGTTATAGACATAATTTATGAAACTATGTCCCAATGCAGGATGATCCGGATCCGTAACAGTCTCAGTGGCACTACAACCTTGACGGGTACAAGTTCTTGTCTTTGTGCCTGCACTTAAGCAAGAAGCATCATCATTGTAAACATAATCAGACCAGCTATGACCTAAGGCTGCTACTACTGTCTGTGCTACAAGTATTGCACTACAACGAGAACAGTGAGAACCTTCAGTTAAACCGGTTGCGGTACAGGTAGGTGCAACTGCGGCGTCAACTACGGGAACATGACCAAGAGGATCAATCGCCACGTCATCTGTCCATTCACAGAACTGACAGTACCAATGAGTATTGCCTGGTTCGGTACATGTTGCAGCAGTAACCGTACTTAACTTGGTATGTGCTGCAGACGAATAGTTGGCATTTACTTCCTGATCGGCATAAACATTCATATAGTTTGACGGCCATCCCGTGAAAGTGTAGTGATTGTTTGCATCAAAATATTTTGCATTGGCAGTGGGCGGTGTACCGTTTGCACCCCAGTTAACCGTTTCAGTCTTAATAAGACCGGTATTGTCATAATAATTTACGGTATAAGTCTTTATAGTCCACTTTGCATAAAGTGTCGTATCGGCAGTGGGAGTATACTCATCACCTGCGTTTCCGACAAAGTTGTTGCAAGCTGAGTCGCTGTACCAACCGCCAAAAATATAACCATTAGGAGCAATCGGATGAGTAACCGTCGGCAGAGCAACAGAAGCCAACGCCCATTTAGCTTTAAGAGTAACCGTTTCATTCGGACGGATTGTCAAATTTTTGAATACATTGGTCTTGGAAGTCAGCCAATAATTCGGAAAATCTGTACCTGTACCTATTCTGGTTTCAATGCCGAAATGTGTATATCTTACATAATGCTGTGTCAGTAAATATCTGTCATAAGCAAAAGCATTAAACAAATCTCCGTATCTGTTTGCATAATAAGCAGGGTTGAGAATTTCGGAATAATTAGCAGTATCAAAGGGATAGCGAGTAAAGTACGTATATTCAACGGGATTTTCATCAAGCCAACCTTGGAATACAGAAGTTGCAGTAGCAGTTGTGATTGTACCTGCATTATCAAATGTAACTGTATGTACTCTTTCGGGGTCAGTGGGGAAATTTTGATCCACATTGAATGTTGCATTCAAATTGGGGATAGCATCAGAAGTTCCGCCATTTAAGTCATATGCAACAGTATAATTATTCTGAACCCAATGTGCATATAATGTTATGTCATTGGCATGGTTATATACCGTTGAAGCAGTATACTGAGTGCCACCTGAAGCCGCATCAAACCAACCTACAAATGTATATCCGTCACGCTTGGGTATAGGCAATGTACCGAGAGCCTGAGAATAGGTGGCTGTCTTTGCGGGAACGGTATAAGCATATTTCGGAGTAACTGTTACTTTGAATTGATAGTTGTCAAAAGATAACGACCCGCTCTTCCAAAACCAAAGTTTAATCGCTGCGGCAGTGGAATGAAGAGAACTTGTAACGGTAAATGTTTTTGTAGCTGTCGAATGACCTGCAAAATCCATATTCAGTCTGTTGGGATTCTGATACTGTGTACCGTCAGCCTGTGTAATATCAATAACACAACAAGCGGAGGAAGCACTGATTGTACCGCCTACGTATTCAGCTGTTATTATGTAGTCCGTATCAAGCTGGAAAGTGAAGGGAACGAGATTATATACATAGCTTCCAGCGGCAGTACCGTTTAATGTAATAACATTTGTTTCGGGATTATATGTGAAAGTAACACCGCTCTTTGTATCATCTACGAAAGTAGGTGTAAACCTGTTTGCGGGAAGTCCAATATGATTAGGATTGAATGAAACAGCGTATCTGGTAGGCTTCCAAAGTGCATAAAGAGTTTCATTATATCCTAAAGTGATTGCTGTATTCGGCTCTGCAATTCTTGTTCCGTTAGCAGTCTTGCTCCAACCAATAAAGGTATAACCTGTTCTGGTAGGAATCGCAGGAGTAACAGTAATACTTGTATTGATTGAAGGGGCATTTGTTCCGACATCAACATAAATTGATGTTGCGGAAGATGAGCCATTAAATACACCACCCTGCGGATTGACTGTATAGCTTGTTGCGAGATTATCAATAGCCGAATTGAGATTTGTTGCAAGAGTTGCGGCATCACAAGTTACATCAAGTTTTGTAAGACCGATAACTGCTGCCTTATATGCATTTGTAAAAGCAGTCCAGTTATAACCGGCTGTTGTGTCAAAATAGTAGGACTGTAATGTACCTGAAGAGGCACCGTTTACACCCATTTTTGCCATCAACTTAGTGGCATTTTGAACAGCGGTACGAAGTGCAGCCTTATTTACGTAAGAGGGATTGAGGTTAATAAAAACATGAGTGTCGGCATGTCTGTTTTTGTTGCTATTTGCATTGCCATAGTACGTATGAATTCTTAACTTTGATTCATTTGTGTTAATTGTGTGGGGATAAGAACCTGCATAACGGATACCTTCAAGCTCATCATAACTCTTTGAGTTGGGGCCTGCCGCCTGACATGCAATTATGTAGGAATATGTGTAGTACGCATTATTTCTGTTAGTATCATTGTTATAATAATTAGCACTTGTATATTCATCTAATCTAGTACTTGCATCCGCAACATACCAGCTACCTGAATTCCCTCCGGAAGAAGCATCCTGAGTTACCATATGACCGATTTTTAAGTTCGGAATCTGGGAGAAGTCATTGTAACGGCTGACGTCAACAATAATGTTACCGGATGAACAGGCATTGTCAACGTTTGTCGCGTGTCTGTAAAGACCTGCATATGAATAACTGTAAGAATAGTTCTTTATGTTAAAAGAAGATGCAGTGTTCGGCGTGCCGCCATAGAGCATATACTTGGGGTCATAGTTTACATGCGAATTATCCAACGAGGCGTTATTATTACCGGATTCAGCATAAATAACATAGTCATAGGAAGCACCGCCTGTTGAAGAAACCCATGAACCGGGAGGTATTTTGGGTTGAGTTGCTCCCGTACCGGAACTTGAGCCGATTAAACGAGTGGTTTTGGTACTGATGAAGCCAGCCAAACCTCCATCAGTGCCTATTTTTGCATAACCCTGACCTGTTTCATCAACACTGCCACCAACACTATGTTCTCCTTCGCTGATTGAATGTATACCGGAAATCCAACTCACATGAGCAGCCCAGAAGCCTTTGTTATAACCACTCTGCTGTGAAGAGGCTCCAACCGGAACGGTATAGGGCTTGTAGACATAGGTATAGGCATAAGCCTTCTTTGCAAGACCGTCGGCACTGTCGGTAAAAGTTGCACACCATTCAATATAATAACCGGTAGTTGATGCAGAAAGAGAGGGAGAATTACCGCCATTGATATTGACAGAACCGCCGCTTGAAATTGACGTGGAGGAAAGAGTTACCGAACCGGACAAAGTTGATGATATGTTTGCATCGTAATTTGTATAAGACAGGGTTGCACTACCCGAAATATTCGGATAGGTAAAATAAATCTTACCCACATCATCAAGAGTTGTGGTTGTTCCTCCCGTTGAGGTGTTGTTTACATAATATTGGAAAGGTGCACTTGTTGTGTCTCTCCAAGATGTACCGTTGGGAACCAAGTATATCGCTTCCGGTACAATAAAGGTTAAATCACCGCTGGTCTGGTTTGCCTGTTTCACGGATACCGCAAAAGCTGGTATCGCAAAAGCAAATGAAGTAACGATGATTGCGACTGTCGTTATAAATGCAGTCAATCGTTTGCCCTTCATATGATAACCTCCAATATTTTACAATTATTGATGATACTATAATAACATGTATTTTGCTAAAAATCAAGAGCCAATTTATGAATATTTGTGCGAATTGTGTCAAAAAATTGACAATTTAATTAAAAAACAGTAAAAAATAATAAATACAGATTTTGATTTGCTCAGAATTCGTCTCACTAAATAAAAAAGCGGAGCAACCCGCTTTTGTAAATAGTCATTTAATTTCTCATTCTCGTTTAATTTTCTCGCTTTACGGTTACTATGGTTATTCCGTCACCACCCTCGCCGTAAACACCGAGACGATAGGATTTAACTCTCGGATTTCCTTTAAGATATTTCTGCACCGCAGCACGAAGAACACCCGTACCTTTGCCGTGAATAATTAAAAACTCATCAAGATTTGACATAATGATTGCATCCAAAAATCTGTCAACTTCCAATATTCCCTCATCGGAATTCATCCCACGAATATCACATTCTCGCTTTTGTACTTTCGGGGCTTCGCTCTTGTCCCTTTGCATTTTCATCTGGACATTTGATTTCGTTTTCTTCTCATCTTCAAGCAGGCGAAGGGAGGAAACATCAACACGTGTTTTCATCGCTCCCGATTGAACTTCAACACGTCCGCGATTATCGGCAGGAGAAAGAACAGTGCCTTTCTGACCGATTGAACGAATTAAAACAGTATCACCTTTTTCCAACTCGCGAGGTAATATATAATCGTCATCCTCTTCAATATTGTATACCGGATCGGAAACATCGGTTAAATTATTGACCCCCGACTTCATCGCTGCTTTGGCACGTCTTGCAAGTTCCGTTAAATCTCTCGACTCGTTCTTTTCCTTGCGTAATGCGGAAATTTCGTCCATTAGAATATTTGCCTGTCGTCTTGTTTCCTCAACAATCTTAGCGGCCGTATCTCTTGCTTTTTGTATCTCAGCATTGACTTTTTCTTCCTGAGTTTGACGAAGAAGTCTTGCTTTTTCTCTGTCCTCAAGTGCTGCTTTTTTTGCGTCAACTGCAACCTTTTGAGCGTCTTCCATTTCCCTGCGACGCTCTTCCAATTTGTCGACTACTTCTTCAAATCGGACATTACCCTGCTCAACCATTCTCCTTGCACGGTTGACTACTTCCTTTTCCATCCCAAGACGCTCTGATATAGCAAAAGCATTGGATTTTCCGGGAATACCGATTAAAAGACGATAGGTCGGTTTTAAAGTGGCAATATCAAATTCGCAACATCCGTTTTCAACTCCGGGAGTATTAAGTGCATAAGCCTTAAGTTCGGCATAGTGAGTTGTTGCAGCAATTTTCGCACCTTGAATATTTAACTGTTCAAGTATTGCCATGGCAAGTGCCGCACCCTCAACGGGATCGGTTCCCGCACCGAGTTCGTCAATCAATACCAGCGATTTTTCATCAGCATTTTTGAGAATATCGACAATATTTGTCATATGAGATGAAAAGGTACTAAGGCTCTGCTCTATGCTCTGTTCATCCCCGATATCTGCATATACATTCTGAAAAACGCCCAGCTCCGTACCGTAATCAGCGGGAACATGGAGACCGGCCTGTGCCATCAGGACAAAGAGCCCTGCGGTTTTTAGCGTAACGGTTTTCCCGCCGGTATTAGGACCGGTAATAACCAGGGCAGTATAGTCACCGCCTAATTCCAGGGAAATGGGAACAGCCTCCTCAGGGTTTATAAGAGGATGCCGGCCGTTTCTGATTCGTATAAAAGGAGTACTCCTCAGTTTGGGGCGCGTCCCTCTTATGGATAAGCTGAAGGAGCCTTTGGCAAAAATCAGATCAAGCTGAATCAATATGGAATGGGATGAGAGGATTTCATCCCCTATTTCAGCAACGTCTGCCGTCAATTCTCCCAGTATTCTTTCTATTTCCTTTTCTTCTTTCAGCATAAGCTGCCTGATTTCATTGTTGGCCTCGACAACAGACATGGGTTCTATAAACAAGGTGGCTCCGCTTGATGACTGGTCATGAACTATGCCCGGCACCTGAGAACGGTATTCCTGTTTGACCGGTATCACATGTCTGCCGTTTCTGATTGTCACTATGGGCTCCTGAAGGAACTTGAGCATCTGAGGGGAATGCAGAATGCTGTTCAGCCTTTCCCGAACCCTGTCATTTGCCCGGCCGATCAGGCGCCTGATATTGGCAAGCTCAGGACTGGCATTATCATATAAACGCTCTTCCGACTCTATGCAGCTGCGTATTTTATCAAGCATTGTTCTCTGAGTCTGAAGCCTTTCTATCATGGCGGGGATTAAGCGAAGCTCAGCCTTTTCCTTATGTTCATTCATTCTGGATCTTACAGAGCTTATAAGCGACAGGACACTGGCTATGTCCAGCAGTTCCACGGGGCTTAAAACAGACCCGATTTTTGCTTTTTTGACAGCCCTTTCTATATCGGGAAAAGGCGCTATAAAGCTGCGGCCTTCCCTTGCAAGAATGGATTCGGCCTCTGACGTCTCATCCTGCCATATTTCTATCAAAGCAAGTTCAGATGCGGGTTTTAGATTCAGAGCCAAAGTCCGCCCTGATTCGGATTGGGCGAAATCGGCAAGTTTATTTATTATTTTATGGTATTCCAGAACCTTAAGTGTTTTTTCGTTCATCATAGCTCCTTGTGATGAAAATTCTTTTCTATTTAACGCCGCGGAAAAAGTGACCTTTGGTAAAACCTTTGTTCTTTACTGCCTTAGCATAATCAGCAAACTTTTCCGGCAAGGGGGCTCCGGGATTATCAAGTGCATAGCGGTAGGACTTAATCACCGGTTCCGCCTCCTCTTGGGACAGGCCTTCCAATTTCAGGCCCCATGATGAGAGAGGCAAATCGTGAAAGCTTTTCATGTCATCAGCAAGAAAAACAGGCTGACTGTTCAGTAATTCACTGTAACAGCGGGCGATTCGCTTCTTTCGGATTGGAAAAGTATATCCTTTCCGGTCCGTCAGGGTATACTCCCCTGTAAATCTGCAGTGTTCGCAGCTGTGACCGTTTTTTGCATGAGGACAGTATTCCAGTGTCATAAGCGGTATTCTGCCGTAAACCAAAACTTCACACATCATGCAGCTCCGCTTAATTATATCACGAATCTCTGCCATTGTTAACTCAGGCGACAGAGTTACTCCTGCAAGGCCCTGGGTTTTCAGCGCTTCAAGCGCCAGTGAATTCGTCGCATTCAGGTTGTAGCTTCCGTAAAAGCCTTCCACGCCCTTTTCCCTCAGCAGCTTAATCTGTCCGAGATTGCTTATCTGAAAGCTGTCAAACAAGTCCCAGAAGGAGTCAGGCAGGCTTCGCAGATGCGCCATATCCTGCATCCTGGATATAACAGGCAATGACAGCCGTACAGATATTCCTCTGTCTTTAATGGAAGTTACCTGATCCTTAAGTCTATTTAAATCAAACGAAAAAGAAGAGGGATTGAATGAGATAATATCCAGCCCTTCCCATACAGCCGGGGGATAATTTAGGCGGTCTGCGTAACCGTTCAATACTGCTTTCTGTCCGGACGCCGGTTCTGCATTTATAATATCTTCATGCAATCCTGGCTTTCTTTCTGAGATCAAAGCCCTGCAGCCATAAAATCTGATCCTGGCCTTCATCAGTTCCTCCGCAGCATCCCGGCGCAACTGATTGAGCACTGATACTGGCAAGAAAACCTGGGCATCCCAATCCAGCTCAAGTTCTTTCAGCTCAAAGGGAGTATCCCCCAGCCTGCCCAGCTGTTTTTCCACAGTTTCCCTGGTCAGAGCTTTATTTACGGCGAATTGAACCTGGAAATCTCCTTCGGATCTTCCTTCCAGCCCCTTATCATCCCGGAATATCAGCTTAGGCCTTTCGCCAATATGAAGAACCGCTTCTGCTGTTATGAGCATCTTCCTGCCATATATATCCTGAAAGAATTCTGCTGCCTTTTTCAACTGAGATACGCTGGATGTCCGATAAACTCTGGTTCCGGGAGACAGAGTCAGTTTAGTGTCAAATGCGGCTAGCTGCCCCTTCCGGCCTTTGTCTGTTTCCCTGCCCTTTATTATTAAGCGGTTTATGGTTTGCCCCATGTTATCAGAAGCAGCGCCCTTTGAGTCATCTGTCCAGAACTCTACCCCGTCCCCGGTTTCCACATCTTCTTCCAACGATACCCACACCATTCCTTTTTCCCACCGGGTTACCCTTCCCAGATAGATTCCCCAGTTGCTGGGTTTTTCTCCGGCATAAAGATTTTTGTGATCGGTTCCGTAATAATAGCCTTTTGTGAAACTTCCCCGGTTAAAAATCTGTTCCAGTTCCTTTATTGCAGCGGGATCCGGCTTATAACTGCCGGTCTTTATAATGCTGTCCAGGGCCTTGCGGTATTTCCGGGTTACCACAGCTACATATTCAGCCCTCTTCATTCTGCCTTCAATCTTAAGGCCTGTCACTCCGGCCTTTAGGATTTCATCAAGAAACTCCAGAGTGGAAAGATCCTTTAGGCTGAGATGATAAGAAAACCGGCCGGCATCACCTTTTTGTTTGTTCAGTATATAACTCAGGCGGCAGGGCTGGGCACACATTCCCCGATTGCCGCTTCTTCCCCCAATAAAACTGCTCATGAGGCACTGGCCTGAGTATGATACGCAGAGGGCGCCGTGTATAAAGGTTTCCAGTTCCAATGAAGTGTTGTCGGACAAATGCTTCAGCTCTTCCAAAGTCAGCTCCCTTGCGGGAATCACCCTGTCAAAGCCCAACTCTTCCAAAACTTTGGCTCCTTCCGCCTGATGAATGGTCATCTGGGTGCTGGCATGGAGGGAAAGCCTTGGGTGATTTCGGGCAACATAACGGGCAGCCCCAAGGTCCTGAACAATAACCCCGTCAACGGACAATTCCTCCAGTTCCTTAACAAATTCCTTCATTTCTTCCAGTTCTTTTTCCTTTAGAAGAATATTCAGAGTGATATAAACCCGGACACCATAAAGATGGGCATATTCTACTGCCCGCTTTAAGGCATTTTTATCAAAATTATCCGCCTGCCTGCGGGCATTAAACTTTGTGCCTCCCATATATACGGCATCAGCACCGTTTTGTACGGCAGCCGTCAGGGCCTCCCAGCTTCCGGCAGGACTTAACAGCTCCGGAGTTTTTATTTTCAAAGTCTTTCACTTCCTTCGTACAATTAATATACTATACCGGCTAAGCAGGAAAAATAATGCCAAACATAGAAAAGGACCAAAGCGCAGTCAAGAAAAAAGCGATTCCAGGATAGGAACCGCCCTTTATAAACAATTTTATTTATTATCGACTTCCTTGCGAAATACATCGTATATGGCAGGCCCGGAAGTTTTCTTTTCCGAAGAGGCTTCCAGGGCATCCTGCAGTGCTTCTTCCAGCTCTTCCACTTGACGCTTTAGATTTTCTATCTCTTCTTCAAGCTTTTGAACCTTATCCCTTTCCTTCAGCACTTCATCTCCAAGATTAATAACAGTCAGAATGGCAGCCATGGTAGTACTGAGGTTGGGCTGATTTTTGGATACTTCCTCCATTTTGCGATTAGCATAAATAGCGACCCTATGTATATACTCTTCCGGTTCATTTGCCCTGATGGTATACTCCCGTCCGGCTATCCGCACAACCGCCCTTGTCTTTTCCGCCATCTGCGCTCAACCCCTAAAATATTATCTTTATTGCTTTTATTATACACCATCTGCCAATTTCAGACAACGAAAAACTACTATATATTTAACGCAGTCTGGCGCCGATTTCAGCTTCCAACACGGAAACGATCTTTTCCTGGGCCTTATTTACCTCATCATCTTTCAAGGTACGATCGGAAGCCCGATAAGACAGGGAATAAGCCATGCTTTTCTGTCCTTCGGGAATCTGGCTTCCTTCATATATGTCAAAGAGGGATACTTCTTCTAAAATGGCGCCGCCGCTTTTTCGAATCAGTTCTTCAATCCGCGCTGCCAGCACCTTCTTGTCCACGACAATAGCCAGGTCCCTGGTTACAGCCGGATACTTGGGCAGGGCTTTATACTGCTTGCGGGTATCAGCCTTTTCAATCATTACCTGCAGATTCAGCTCTCCCAGGTATACCCTGGTATCGATTTCATAATTCTCGGCTGTCTTCGGATGAGCTTCCCCAAAGAAACCGATTGCTTGACTGTCCAGCAGCACCTCTGCTGTTCTGCCCGGATGCATTCCAAACCGGCGGGCTGCCTGGTAGGTTACCCTTCCTTCAAGCCCCAGCACCCTAGTCAGGGCTTCAACCTGCCCCTTCATTACATAAAAATCAACATCATCTCCATAAGCACCCAGGGCCAGAGTCAGCACTTCATCAGGCAGATCTTCTAAAGGAAGGGATTTGGGCAAGAATACCGGATTTATTTCAAAGATGCTGCAGCTGTCCAGACGGCGGTTGTAGTTTCTGGACAGAACCTCCAAAATGCTGGGAATGATTGTTGTGCGCATAATGCTCTGCTCTTCTCCAAGGGGATTTGCTATCCTTACCGCCTGCGGAACATCTTCTTCCGGTATACCTATAGACTCATAAACACCCGGACTTACAAAGGAATAAGTAAGAACCTCATACATGCCCATTCCGGTCAGTGCAAGCTTTACCTGATCCAGAAGTTTTTGTTCCCTGGTCAGACTGCCTTTTGCCGCTGACCCTTCCATAAGGGTCATGGGTATGCGGTCATAACCGTACATGCGGGCAACTTCCTCAGCCAGATCAGATGCCATTTCCAAATCATTGCGATAAGTAGGTATCCTGGCCGTCAGGTATTCACCGTCTACGGATATTTCCAGACCCAGGCTTTCCAGTATTGAAGATATTTCAGATACAGGAAGGCTGAGGCCGAGCAGTTCATTAATCTTATTCCAGCGAACCGTAATTTCTCTTTTCTCCGTGGAAGCGCCCAAGACATCAATGCTGCCTTCTACAACCAGCCGGTAGCCCAGTTCCTGCGCCTGTCTCTTATACACATCTGACGC
>LSQX01046014.1_pt2 | contig 111587 bp, 91 predicted proteins | sample 654561 | NCBI WGS metagenome assembly LSQX01 (sample SAMN04489861, study PRJNA283612) | anaerobic digester metagenome | isolation source: 4 biogas reactors fed with cattle manure at either 37C or 55C with and... | place: Denmark: Kongens Lyngby | collected 2014
TTTTACGCAATCCTGATTGCAATCATTTTGATATGTATCATTGCGCTAATTAAACTTCTTACGGGCGGAGGTGGAAAGACGCCGCCGACCACAACAACGAGCGTGACAGAGGTCGAACCGACGAAAACGGAACCACCTTCCACTGTCGCACCTACCCAGCCCACAGAGCCTGAGCCAACCGTTCCGGTTATCTTGGACAAAATCCATGAGGTTGAGGAAGGCGACACCTGGTGGGGAATTTGCCTGAAATATTATGATCGCGCGAGCGAATCTCTTTGCATCAAATTGGCAGAGTACAACGGCAAGACTATTACTAATCTCTTTGTGGGCCAAGAGATAACTATCCCGCCGTTGTCTGAGTTGCTTGGCGATTAACCGTCTGCTGAACAGTTTCTGATACAATTAGGCCCGGTTTAACCGGGCCTTTAAACATAATCACTGATCGGAGAAATTATCCAGTGAAACCCTTAAGTCTTAATACCATTCGCAGCCTATATCTCGAATTTTTTGAAAAACACGACCATCTCGTTCTTCCGAGTTTTTCGTTGGTTCCCGACAATGATCCCTCGATCCTCTTGATCAACGCAGGTATGACGCCGCTAAAACCCTGGTTCACAGGTGCAGAGACGCCGCCCGGGCCGCGTGTCGCTACGTGCCAGAAATGTATCAGGACACCTGATATCGAACGCGTCGGCAGAACCGGTCGTCACGGAACGTATTTCGAGATGTTGGGCAATTTTTCGTTCGGCGATTATTTCAAAAAGGAAGCCATACAGTGGGCATGGGATTTTTCATTAAACTTTCTTGGATTACCGCAAGATTGTATCTATGTCACGATTCACCTGGATGACGATGAAGCCTATGACTTGTGGGTGGCGACAGGCGTTCCCTCTGAACGTATCACGCGGTTTGACGAAGATAATTTCTGGGAACATGGAACGGGTCCTTGCGGACCATGCTCCGAGATGTTTTTTGACCGAGGAGAGAAATACGGGTGCGGTAGTCCAGATTGCGGTGTCGGCTGTGAGTGTGATCGGTATTTAGAGTACTGGAATCTTGTTTTTACGCAGTTCAATAAGCTTGAAGACGGAACATACGTACCCCTCGAAAAGAAAAACATAGATACGGGCGCCGGACTTGAACGGATGGCTGCCATTGTACAGGATGTCGGCAGTATGTTTGAGGTAGATACGATTCGTGCCATCCTTGATTGTGTTTGCGAAACAACAGGAACCACGTATGGTGACTCGGATGAGAACAGTGTTTCGGTCCGGGTGATTACTGATCACGTCCGTTCAGCCATGATGATGATCGCTGACGGAATTTTGCCCGGCAATGAAGGTCGCGGATATGTTCTGCGACGCTTAATCAGACGTGCTTTACGACACGGCCGTCTACTCGGCGTTGATCGACCGTTTCTTGCGCCGATCGTGCGTACCGCTATTGAGCAGTCTCGCGATCACTACCCTGAACTTCAACAGGAAACATCGATCGTCGCGGTTGTGGAAGCTGAGGAAAAACGTTTTGACAGGACCATCCGGCAGGGCCTTGCGTTGTTGACTGAAGCCTGTAATACGGAACAGGAGAAAGATTCAAAGATATTACCTGGTGACGTCGCTTTCCTTTTGCATGACACATTTGGTTTTCCCGTTGAACTCACCGTGGAGATCGTTAAGGAAATGGGACTGGAGGTTGACATCGACGGGTTCAATGCTTCCATGAAGCAACAAAAAACGCGCGCCCGTGCCGATTTTCTTGAGAAAACATCAACGGCCTGGGGTGCCCTTTCTCTTCCCGATGCTGTTCGCGCTTTGCCCCCAACGATTTTCACCGGTTATGACGAGTTGGAGAAGCAATTGCCTCTGTTATTCATCCTTAAAACCTCAGTCGACAAACAGACGTTGACTCAGGTCGAACAGGCAAGCGAAGGTGAGGATATTTACATCATTACAGAAGCAACCCCTTTCTATGCTCAGGGAGGCGGTCAAACAAGCGACACAGGCCTGGCTATTCAAAATGGTGCACTAGCTTCGATTGGATCAACTGAAAAAACGGGTGATGGGATTGTGCTTCACCTTGCGAAAGTAACCCAGGGCGTTGTGCGATCACAACAGCCTGTAACACTATCTGTGAAATCAAAAGAACGAAAATCGACAGCGAGAAATCATACGGCGACACATTTGCTGCATGCGGCGTTGCGCAGTGTTTTGGGAGAGATGACTACGCAAAAGGGATCTTTTGTTTCACCTGACAGGCTCCGTTTCGACTTCCAACATGATGGCCCTGTTGCGCATGACAAACTGCGTACGATTGAATCACTTGTCAACCGGGCTGTGCTCTACGATTTTCCGGTTATTACGGATGTGATGAGCATCGATGAAGCGCGTGCGTCGGGGGCAGTCGCCCTGTTCGGTGAAAAGTATGATGACAATGTTCGCGTTGTGTCGTGCGGAGATTTGTCGCGAGAGCTCTGCGGCGGAACCCATCTCAAGTCGACAGGCGAGATTGCGTTGTTTCGTATCGTGTCAGAAGCTGGAATAGCTTCCGGCATAAGACGTATTGAAGCAGTTACGGGGGAACGCGCGATTGAAGAAGCTTCCCGTGACGCGGCCGTTATCAGCGAGTTGGAGCAGGACCTCCGAACTCCGCGCGAAGGATTAGTTGCCAGACTTAAGGCCATGGACGAGCAGATTCGCACGCTAGAAGATGAGGTCAAACAACTGGAACGAGAAAAATTGGCTGAATCTGTTGCCGATCTGACATCTAAGGAAGAAATCATTGATCCATTCCATACGCTGATCCATGTATTCCCAGGTTACGATGCCGAAAATCTCCGTGAAGCAGGTGATCGTTTCCGTGACAAGTTGGGAGAAAACGCTGTCGTTGTATTGGCAGGGACAACTTCTGAGAAAGTGCTTTGGCTTGCGATGGCAGGTCCGGGCGCTGTAAAGCTGGGACTTGGTGCCGGTGATCTAGTTCGCGAAGCCGCGAAGATTACAGGAGGCGGTGGCGGTGGGCGTCCCGATATGGCACAGGCAGGAGGACGTGACACGGATAAAGTCGATGAGGCGTTGTCGGTTATTCGAACGATTATTCAAGCCAAGGCAGCAGAAATCAAGAACTGACGCTCGATACTTAATCGAGTTGTGTGTTTTTATAGCAGGGGAGTGAAGCCCAATGGAAGACTGTGTATTTTGCAAAATTATTAGAGGAGATATCCCCTCTAAAAAAGTATATGAAGATGAAGATGTTCTGGCGTTTAAAGACCTTCACCCCGTCGCGCCGGTGCATGTTCTGATCGTTCCGAAAAAACATTATTCGAATCTCTTTGACATGACATCGGATCCAGAAGGGCGCAAGGAATTGCTCGAAATGCACAAGGCGTTTCCTGACATTGTACGTGCCTGCGGGTTGGAAACTCAAGGTTTCCGCCTAATCAATAATTGCGGAGAGAGTGCGGGTCAAACCGTCATGCATGTACATTTTCATCTGATTGGCGGTCTACCGCTAGGCCCACGCATCATTTAGTCCGGCGAACTATCTGCCGACTTTTATTGGCGAAACAGAGTTTTTCTTATAATTGTGGACTGTTGTGCGCGTTTAATTGTTGTTCCCGTCGTTATCAATCGCTCGCAGAAGCTGGCGGATTTTGATAGTTGGGTCGAGGAGTGATGAAAGAGACGCATTATGGTTCAAAGCATCAATGATCAGCGCTACGAACCGTGAGACGCTTACATCCTTGTACCATGGCGCAGCAAGGAGTTCCGGAGATCTGTAAATCAGGTTAGTGCAAAACACAGCGTCAATGAGACCATCTGCATGTGCTTTATTGAACGCGTCAAGTCCATCAGTGAAGAGACCAAACGTAGCAACACAGAAGATTTTTCTAGCGTGACTTGCTTTTAGCGTTTTAGCAATTTCAAGCATTGATTCGCCTGAGGAGATCATGTCATCTACGATGATCATGTCACGTCCCTCGACGGGTTGCCCAAGGAATTCATGCGCGATGATCGGGTTGCGGCCATTCTTGACGACCGTGTAATCTCTGCGTTTGTAGAAGGTCCCGAGTGGGATTCCCAGGACTGACGCATAATACATAGCCCGGTAAATCGCGCCTTCGTCGGGACTAATCATCATCATTTCATCGTGGATAAAGTGACAATCGGGGAAACATCTCACCATTGTTTCCAGTACCTGATACGTGGTCGGTACATTCTCAAAGCCTGACGTAGGAGTCGCATTGGCGACCCGGTCATCGTGCGCGTCAAACGTAATGAAATTATTGACGCCGAGCTGATCGAGTTCTAAGAGCATATGTGCGCAGTCGAGTGACTCACGCGCGTTGCGCCGATGTTGGCGCCCTTCATAGAGATACGGCATGATCACGTTGATTCTGCGAGCTTTGCCCGAGGCGGCGAGAATCACACGTTTCAAATCCTGGTAGTGATCGTCTGGGCTCATACGGTTGTATTCGCCTCGCATCTTATAAGTGACCGAGTGATTCGTCACATCACAAAGGATGTAGAGATCATGTCCTCGGATAGTACGCTCGATAACCGCTTTACCTTCGCCGGAAGAGAACCTAAATGTGTTTACCGGTACATGGAAATCCGGACGCAAAAAGCCTGCGGATATTTCCTCAGGTCTTGCCTCTGTCAGATAGTCTTTGCGGCGTGTCACAAGCGCATGATTCACACCGATAGAAAACTCTTTCGCTCCCTTGAGTGCCACAATGGCGACGGGAGCCAACGGCTGCATTGGATTGTCGCCGTATTGATCGTATGCGTAATAGTTGGTATCTCTTTGCTTGTAAGCTTTTTCGAATATCTCATTTGTCATATTGCTAACTCCTACCAGTCGATTAATCAGTTGAAATCCGTAAACGCGAGCTGTCGATCGGGTGGTTTATTGTCTTCGAGGTCTCTGTGGCCGAGTTGACTCAAGAGCGCATCAATTCGGGCGGCGGGTGCCATAAGCCGTGAAAGCGAAGCGTCATGATTGAGGGCGGAAATTAAAAGTGCGAGATCATCTGCCATCGGGATGTCTGTATACCACGGTGATGAAAGCACTTCTGGTGGGCGATAAGACATGTCAGTGGAAAAGACGCGTTCTATGAGACCGCTTTCCCAAGCCTGGCGGAGGTTAGCGATGCCCTCCGTGAACTGTGCAAACGATACTGAACAGATCACCCGGTTTGCGCCTCGTGATTTCAAATCGCTCGCGCAGGCGATGAGTTCGTTGCCGCTGTCGAGCAGATCTGCCACAATAATAATGTCTTTGCCCTCGACTGACTCACCAAGATAGGTGCGAGTCTTCACTTTAGTCATTTCGTCCCCGTTGTACTGATAATCACGGCGCGTATAAAAAATTCCAAGTGGCAACTTCATTGCAGAAGCAAAAAAGATGCAACGGCTAATACTAACTTCATCAGGGCTGACGATCATCAATTTTTCGCTGTTTACCGTGATATCAGGTACTGTCTCAAGAATGGTTCGGATACTTTGATACGAGGTCGGGAAGCTCTCAAAATTAGATTGTGGTACTGCGTTCGCGACACGTGAATCGTGCGCATCAAAGGTGATAAAATTATCGATGCCCAGATCGAAAAGAGACCTGAGCATGGCACCGCAGTCAAGTGATTCACGAGCTGTGCGCCTGTAACGCCTTCCTTCATAAAGGAAGGGCATAATAACATGAATACGGGACACTGAGTCACGCGTGCAGAGGATCAGGCGGACAAGATCTATGAAGTGCTCATCAGGAGCGATCGACACATCGGCCCCGTATCGCCTATAATGGGCACCGTAGTTGAGAACGTCTGTCATGATAAAAAGATCATGGCCTCGGACTGAATCAATTACTTGTGCCTTGCCTTCGCCAGAGCTAAAACGCGACAGGTCGACGTTGATTCGATAATCTTTTCTGACATAACCGGGGATATCGAATACCTCCGGCCTTTGCCTTGCGATTGAGTGTCTTCTCAAACTGAGTTGGTGATTGACACGCTCAGCGAGAGCAGGGTCCAGCTGATCAACGATTAATGCGATAGGGCCTCTCGATTCAAGAAAGGGTTCATCGCCGAACAAATTATTCACGGACTGATCGGCCGGAAAAGCGAGATTATGCATTAAGAACCTCCCGGTGCATTAAGTATATCACTATAAACGAGAGAAAGGCGGCTGCAGATATGGCTGACACGACAAAAAGAAAGTTAGATGCATCAGGTATTGCTTACACGGCGGCAGCTTCTAAGCGCCAGTTTCCAAAACCACTACGTCAAGAGATTGTCTTCGTAGGGCGTTCAAACGTTGGAAAATCGACGTTAGTAAATGCTTTGAGTAAACGAAAAAATCTTGCCCGAACCAGCAAAACGCCTGGCAAGACGCGTTTAGTATTCTTTTATGAAGCAAGTCCCGATTTCTATTTTGTTGATTTACCGGGCTACGGATATGCGCAAGCTTCTCGCGATAAACAAGAGGCTTTTTCACGTGTTACCGATGATTATTTCAACGATGACAGACCAATCGCGCTAGTGCTTATTCTTCTTGACATAAGAAGAGGATTTGGCACTCTTGATCTTCAGATGCTCGATTATGTCTGTCATCACGCAATCGCCTGGCAGGTTGTTCTCACAAAAGCGGACAAGCTTTCGCGACAGGCTGCGCTGAAAGCTGAACGTGAGGTTATGGAAGTGATCACTCAGTACGCCGACATGTACGGACACCCCGCATTGTTTCCTATTTCCGTTGCGGCCGGCCTCAAGCCGGGAGACGAACGTATGCAATGTCTTGAGAACAGGATCATGGAGTTCATCAGCGAGCAATGATTGATGTCAATTTGGCCAGCGAACGCCATTAAAGAGGAGGAAACTCCTCTTTTTTTATGGATCTGCAACGCATAATTCTTTTATGTGCCAATGTACGAAAGCAAGCAAACGCAAATTGCGTTGTAAAATTCTCCCGGGGACGATTGTGTTCGCGTTGGTTGCGGTTACCGCTTTTCTAACAACAGGGACGCGGCTCACTCGACAAGAGAAATGCCTTCCTTCACAGGAAATTGCTTTTGAAGGTGTTGTCACGCATGCAGGCCACGCATCTCCCGGTGACCGAACGGCGGCGCGTTTCCAGACGATCAGGCTTACAGACGGCACGCCCGCAGTGTTATGGATGAAATATCCGGCCCGTAAAGGTGATTATGTATCAGGGTTGGCAACATTTGAGATAGGGGAGAGCTCCAGAAATCCAGGTGGCTTTTCAAAACGCATGTGGCTTTGGTCGAAAGGTGTCGCCTGGACAGGATGTCCTCGATTGGTCAAGGTCACTGAAATGGAGGGACAGCTGCTTTGGATTCTGCGTTTACCCGATCGAGTGCGTGATCATGTGCGGCAACATCTCGCATCCTTATGGACTTCAGCGAATGGACCGCTTCTTTTGTCATTAAGTGTTGGCGATACTAGCCTTTTAACCGATGGGCAGTCTTATAAACTTCAGAGCGCGGGGCTCATGCATTTGACCAGTGTCTCGGGTACGCATCTCATGTTTCTTATGAACCCTATTTTTATTGCGACAGATAGAGCACGTATATCACGCCGATTGAAACAATGGATTACATTACCTGTTCTACTCATGCCCGGTGTGCTGAGCGGATGGAAAAGTGGAATTACTCGCGCTTCACTTGTATCAATCGCGATGAGGCTTGATATACCGATGAAAAAGCGCCGCAATCCGTTTAATACTCTGTTTCTGGTCGGCTCGTTGATGCTTATTGTCCAACCGTACGCGCTATACGGACTATCGTTCTGGATGAGTTTTTCGGCCGCAATCGCTATATCATTTTCTGTAAAAACAATGAAATCTGCTGCTAAAAATGACATGCACGAGTTAACGAAATCAGGCAAAATGAGATTCCGTGTTTGCAAATATTTTGAATCGACTATCGTATTTTCATCTATGGCTCAACTCGTTATTCTGCCTTACCAGTTGATGTCGGCACCCGGGATTCACCTGTTGGCGCCTATCATTAATGTGATCGCTATACCGCTTGCAGCTTATATGACAGCCGCAACGTATCCGATCATAGCGGTGCTGTCTGTACTGCCAGCCGGCACGCGTGCGGCGCATGTTGCGACAACGGTTTTTGCGGCTTTGTTGTCGCCTGCTGCACACGCTTTTGAATGGCTTGCAGGGTGTGTGGCGAAAACTGCATTTGCGTTCTTACCACTCAAATGGTGCCTACCTATCTTGCTTGTTATCTTATTGGCTTATGTGTCTACATCTCAAGCTTCGAGATTTCTAAGAGAACATCGGAGGATTGTGACTGCTATCGCGGCTTCGAGTTTAGTGATCGTGTCCGCCGCAGTTTTTTGGATCAATCATGGTTGGCGTATTGTTTTCCTTGATGTGGGACAGGGTGACGCAACACTTTTTATTTCACCTTCAGGATACACGGTTCTTCTGGACGGAGGTGATAAAGGCCACGGGTATCGCACGATTATCCCGGCGGCTAGAATGTACGCAGTGACAACAATTGACCTCGCTATTGTTTCGCACGGGCACTGTGACCATGCGGCAGGTATCGCAGAACTTCTCGAAGTTGGGTTGGTGAAACATCTGTGCTTGCCCCCTGAACGTGCTTCGGACCTCGTGCCTCACATCATCTCCCGCGTGCACGACAAAGAAGATATGACTGATCATTTGGTCTCAATCGCAAAGAGTGCGCGTGTGCCTGTATCTTATCTGCAGGCAGGTGAATGCCTGGCTTGCGGTGATTTTTCGATGGATGTTCTGCACCCTCAAGGTCCGATCTGCGCTCGTGATCTCAATGAAGATTCGCTGGTCCTGAGGATTGATGCGGGCGGACTGGTGCTCTTGATGACAGGTGACTTGACGGAAGCCGGCGAGCGTTCATTGCTCGCGTCTGGACGAGAATGCAAAGCGGACATTCTGCACGTAGCGCATCACGGGGCGGATAAATCGTCGACACAGGTGTTTCTCCAAGCTACGGAACCGGATGTCGCTATTATCTCTGTGGCTAAGAAAAATCGGTACGGGCATCCGCACACCGATGCCCTGGCACGCTTACATCAAGAATGCCCAATTATTCTGAGAACAGATCAAAGCGGTGCCGTTTTCTTGAACATAAGGCGTGGAAAGAGTACGATGAATACGTGGATTGAGCCTTAACAGTTACTAGGATTGTCTGACGTGGAGAAATAGAGCGATGATGCCAATCATTGAAAAGTTGACCGATTACCGCCGATTGTCCGAAGATCTCGAACGATCGGTGGACCGACCTGCTTATATATTGACGGGCGAAGAGACGTTTCTTATCCGTCAAATTTGTGCGCGTCTTTCGTCGTCGCTTGTGACAAAGGGAGCTGAAACAATCGATATTGTCCGTCTGGATGGCGATGGAAAAAGCTCGTCCATTGATATGGTGCGTCTGCTGGCAGAATTGTCCACTCCTCCTTTCTTATCGCAACGAAAAATGATTTGCTTGAATAGAACTGGTTTTTTCTCCGGAGTTCTTTCCGGCGGGGACGGGATCGTAGCAGATCTTGAAAAAGCTCTAACTGAAATACCTTCGCACAGTTGCCTTATTTTTGTTGAAGAATCCGTAGTGTCGAACAATAGACTGCTCAGACAAGTGCTCCGCGCAGGTGCACTTGGCGCGAAAATTATCCGACAGCCAATTAACGAACTTCTGAAATGGGTCTCCGGTTTATGTGGTCGTGAAGGTTTGCGGATCACACGTGAAGCGGCAGAATCATTGATCTTGCGTTGTGACTATTCCATGTCAGATCTCATGAATGAGCTCTCAACTGTTTTTCTTTACTATCGTTACACAGCCGGACACAGTATTACTTTGGATGATATTGATTTTCTCTGTCGCGAAGACCTGACGGGCAAGATTTTTGACCTAACGGATGCCATCGCATCGGGCAGAATTGATGAAGCGTTGCAAAAACTAGACATTTTGTTGGCGCGTCGTGAACCGCCACCATACATACAAGCGATGCTTGCACGTCAGTCTCGGGATCTGGTCATTGCGAAAGAATGCGGAACAAGCGGCCGGATTGTCGAAAGTGGGGTAACTCAAAGTGACTATTTTGCCCGTAAACTTTCAAGTCAAGCCAGACGATTTTCATTATCAAAACTTGAGCAAATGATTGAAAATTCCTTTCAAAGTGACTTCGCAGTGAAAACAGGAAAACTGGACGGGGAAGATGCACTTGCCATTCAGGTGATCCGGGCCTGTCAAGCTGTTTAGTGCATTGTTTCCTTATAGCAACTTTAATTTAACGGATCGTTTCTAATTTAACATCTCATGATCTCATGTGCGGCGTTCTAGATTGCGTTGCGGTAAGTCTTGCCGGAAAATGAGTAAGGAGAACGAGATGTCGAATATAATCGAGCAATCAGATGATATATCCTTGTCAACAAATAGTACGCTGACCATGAAGCAACTGCCTGCGACCGAGCAGCCTTATGAGAAGGCAGACAGCGCAGGGATTTGCACACTTAGTAATGCAGAGCTTTTGTCAGTGGTATTGACTACCGGGCGCGGAGGCGAGACGGCCTTGCAGACAGCACAAAAAATCCTTGTGATGAGTGGTGGTCCAAAGGGGTTGCTGGATACGAGTCCGGAAGAACTTCGGGAAGTACCAGGGATTGGACGGGTAAAGTCAATAAGAATTCTTGCTGCCGTTGAGCTTGGTCAACGCGCAGCTGCCGACAGGCAGGCTGAAGTCCGTTCACCTGCTTCGGGGCCAGACGATGTTATCCGTCATGTAGAGTCAAGTATGCGCTATTTACCAAGAGAAGAGTTTCACGTGCTTCTTCTCGATACAAGGAATCGCATTATCAAATCTGTCCAAATTTCACAGGGAGGGCTCGCATCGGCAGTCATTCATCCGCGTGATATTTTCAGAGAAGCCGTGAAAGCCAACGCCGCCTCGATTGTCCTTGTGCACAACCATCCAAGCGGAGACTCATCTCCGTCACGTGCTGATATTGAATCGACACAACGATTCTCTGAGTTAGGAAAAATGATGGGAATCCCGGTGCTAGACCACGTAATTGTTGGAGCTGAGTCGTCTAGCAGTTTCAGCAGACTAGGGCTGTGTTAAAGTATAGATCTTCTGAATTGTGCTAAACTGAATCCGTCTTTTAAAGGACGATGAGTTCAAAATAATCGGAAGGGACGAGATATCCGTGAAACGACGCGGGCCGCGTATTTTGCTAATTGTGGGCGTTACTGTAGCGTTGTTGGTAACGTTTATTTTGACCGCGCTTCCAGGAACGACTCGTTCCCGCATTGGCGACTTTTTTGGTCGCGTGTTTGATCCTGTGACGTCGGTATTTCAAGGAGGCGTTGACGCGGTGGGAAGTTACTTTTCCGCTGTCAGCGAAAATCGATCGCTGAAAACACGCTTGCGAGAACTTGAAGAAGAGGGCGCGAATCTGCGTCTTCAGATAACTCGAGATAAAGATAAAGTTGAAGCATTTGAAGAACTCAAGGATGCACTGCACCTCATCACGCATTTTGAAGACACATCCATCACAAGTGCGGCTATCCTCAATCGTGAATTCGGGCCTGGATTCGATTTATTCAGAGTCAAAGCCGGCAGGAAAGATGGGATTTCTGTTTCCGGCAATCAGACATGTCCCGTAGTTGATCAGAATATTGCGCTTATCGGGCGCATTCATTCCACTGAACTATCATCTAGCAAGGTTATGCCTATCCTACATGAAGCGTTTTCTGTCAGTGCTCGTGTTGAGGGGACCTACCGATCTTCATTCCGTGTTCGCGGTGATCTGGTGTTGCGCCAAAAAGGTTTGTGCATCGCGGACAATATCGCAGAGGGGACACCGATCAATATCGGAGACAAACTGATCACATCCGGCGAGGGCGGTGTTTACCCTGAAGGAATTTTGATTGGCGAAGTGGTGGATGTCCGAACTGATGCTCAGGGCAAAATGATCACATGTGTTGTCAAACCAGCGGTCAATCTGGACGATCTGCGTTACGTGTTCGTGCTTATGGAGAGCGCCGATGAATCGTGAAATATCATTACAAAGACGGATGATAGTGTATGGAATAGGTCTTTTGCTTTTGGCGCAAATTCAATTGCGATTGTCTTTAGATGCTGCGATCCCATATCCAGATTTGCTTCTATTACTTCCTTTGCTGGCTGCCCTCTGGACTCCTGGATACGATGGTTTCATCCTCGGACTGTTAGCCGGTTTTATTCGTGATTATGCGGCAGGACGCGGTTATGGACTCGGAATGATTGTGGGAATGATTTTCGGCCTTTGCGCGAGCGCGCTCGCGCGTGACGGTTGGCGACAATATGGCATACGCGGCGGTTTGCTGGTTGTGGTTGCAACGGCCGTAAATGAATGGACGATGTCATTATTTGCCTGGTTGACCCCGCTGAACAATCAGCGCGCATCATTGGGGGCCGCGATGAAAGTATCGTTCGCAAATATGCCGGGACGACTACTGAGTAATTTCGTCGGCGCGTTACTGTTGACAGGTTGTCTTGCGCTTGCGTTTTTTGAAAAAAACGCAAAATCAAGCCATGGAGGCATTATGTCCGTGACGGAGAGGGAGTTCGATGGATAATTTAAATCGCACTTCTTCTCATGATTCTGTTGGTAAATCATCAATTACTTCTATCCGGAAAGTTCGCAAGGAACGCAGCTCGTTCTTTTCCCAAGGAGGCAAACGATTTGCCTTGCTTGCCGGATTGATTGTCATTGGGTTGTTGATTATTCTACTGCGCACAAGTGCCCTCCAACTTTTTGGAGATCACGATCAGTATATTCCCGAAACAGTTGGCAGAATGAGTGAGATTAAGCTTGATGCGCCGCGCGGGGATATCGTAGACAGAAATGGTATTCCTCTTGCTGTGACGGATGCCATCAATCGTGTGGAAATTGTTTCAACGCAGATGCCGAATGACAGACTTAACCGGTTTCTGCTAGATCTCGCAGTTTTATTTAGCGAGTACCGTTGCGAGTTCAATAGTCCGCTCCTCAAATTCTTCGATGTGCCATATGAGTTGCGCACCCATGATCATTTAAAAACAGACAATTCACTTCGTTTTGTTTTTCGTCAAACGTTTGATGAGATCATGCTTTGGCAGACTGACAAGGATCTTTTCAATTTGATTGACAAGGACAAGGCGACTACCGAGCGACAGCGGAGACGTGTTGTACGCGAAGACCCTGACGACTTCTTCGACTATTTATTGTTCGATTTTTTTGCGATTGAACCTGACCGCGCTTCGGGGAGTCGTTTGTATACTGACGGGGAAGCTTTTCTTATTATGCAGCTTCGTTACCTGCTGCTAGAGAATAATTGGCTATTCGTAAGCCGACAACCCGTCGTCCTGGCAGATAATGTTACCGGCGATTTGTCAGCCAGACTCATCGAACAGAATTACCGCTATCCGGGTGTCGTGGTTACCAAGCATTACACAAGACGTTACACGGAGGACAGCCGGTACGTGGGTCACGCACTAGGCTATGTGGGATTGATCTCCTCCAATGAATACAACCGTATGAAATCTGTGGGATATGGTCTCAATGATATCGTTGGGAAGACGGGGGTCGAACAAGCTGCCGAGCGCTATCTGCGCGGGGAAAGCGGTACGTACACGCTAGCTTCGTGGCGGGATGATGGGGCAACTAATCCTGTCACCTTCCCAGGTGAAATCGCACTTCTGCCAATAGCAGGCAACGAAGTTATGATGACGATCGACATGAATCTCCAGAAGGTCGCGCGTGATGAACTTGAACGAAAGATTATGGAATTCAGGGGCAGTATGCATAAGGACAGAGCGATGGAAGCACCAGGTGGTTGCGTGGTTGTTCTGAACGCAAAAACGGGCGCGGTCCTTGTCAATGCAAATTATCCAGATTTTGATCCCGCCGATTTCATCATCCAAGACAAAGATCAGGATGCTGCGGCGCGTGTCCGTGATATGCTCGCCGATTCAAAATACCGCCCCTTGCTAAACAGGGGAATTGCTGAAACGTATACGCCCGGATCCACCTTCAAGCCGATAACGGGGATGGCAGCCTTGGAGGCGGGCGTCATCACTCCAAGTCGCAACGTGTATACCTGTCGAGGCAGTGAAGAGATCGGAGGATTTCTCTGGCACTGCTATCTCCGTTATACAGGCCATGGTGATCTCACGTTCCAGCGAGCGATGGTGACGTCGTGCAACCTCTATTTCTTTCAGATCGCTGTGGATGCGGGCATTGACAATATCAGCGAGCTGGGAAAGAAATTAGGCCTCGGTGAAATGCCGGGACTTGACATAGCCGGTGAGGTCGCAGGCATAAGGCCGTCGAGAGCTGTTAAAAAGCAGCTAAATGCGCGCCCGGAAGATCAAACTTGGTTCATAGCGGACACATGTCAGACATCAATCGGTCAGTTTTACAATAGCTACAGCATGATGCAAATGGCTCGCGCGGTGGCGGGACTTGCCACCAATCAGCTACTCACGCCCCACTTCATCCAGGGGATCGTTGCCCCTGACGGAACGGTTGTCATTCCTGAGCAAATTGAGAGAGAATTTATTGGCCTGCAATCATCTAGCATTTCCATGCTTCGGGAAGCTATGGTTGGACTTTCGAAAGAGCAAAGTAACCGTACTGGCGTGGTTTTGCATGATTTTCCGATCCGTGTGGCATGTAAAACGGGGACAGCGGAATCATACAATGAAAAAATGGAGCCCATATCTAATTCGGTTTTCGTCTGCTATGCGCCGGCAGATGATCCTGAGATCGTGATCGCGCATGCAATCTCGGATGGAGCATTCGGAGAATACTCCTCTGATATCTCGTATCGCATATTATGCGAATATTTTGGTATTGAACCCACACATCCGAGAATGGGAAGTTACGATATGTATCGTGGACGATAATGGAGTTGTATGCTCGGTTTGAATCGTTTATGATGTAAAAAGTGCCGTCTGCTAAGGTGGTCCTGTCTATCGGGCGAAAGGGGCGTGTCTGTGCTGTAGTGCGGAGCGCGGGGTGTATAAGTTGAAAATAGTATTGTTGTCTGACACATCGAAAAATGAATTGCTTGTGAATTTTTGTATTGCATACAAGCAAATATTGGCTCGCCATGAGCTTTTATCGCCCATCAACACTGCACGATTAATCAAAGAAGCGACATCGCTGCAGCCTGTCGTATTTTCAACAGATACAGCTAATATATATAGTCAGCTTGCGTCAATAGCTCTTTACAATGAGATCGATGCCTTGATATACCTGAGAGATCCAAGCCTTCCGTCGTCTGAGTCTCAGCAGCGTCTATTTCAGGCATGTGATACAAATACGATCCCCTTTGCCACGAATACGGCAACGGCGGAAATACTTGTGCTTGCGATTAGCAGGGGTGACCTCGACTGGCGTGAACTGATCCGAACATGAAGCATCAATTGATTGAAATTACCCCAGAACTATCCTATTTTCCCGAGGCATTTCGTAGTTGCAATGTCTATTTGTTGACGTGTCTTGACTGCGCTGTTTTATTTGATCCCTCGATCTCGCCTGACAAAGTCATTTCTGAACGTCCCATCACAAAATTAATCGCAACACATGCACATTATGATCACATCGGATCAGTCAATGTCTGGAAACAAGAGGTGCCGGACAGACCTTTCCTGATGCATCCGGGCGATATACCTATGCTCGATGATTCCAGCGCCAATGCGTCTGTATTTTTTGGCAGACCTGGTGCTTTCGCGCATCCGGACCATGAATTGTCGGATGAGGAAGTGATTAAAATTGACCGCGAGTATTCGATCCGGGTTTTGAATACACCAGGACATACTATGGGTTCGTCGTGTTTTATAATCTATAGGCAAGTGGGGCATGAGCCGAAGCCTGTGGCATTGATTACAGGGGACACATTGTTCGACTGTGGCTGGGGGCGGACAGATTTTATCACTGGAGACGACACGTTGATGCGGCGTTCTCTCGAGCGACTTTACAGAGTGCTGATAGACATGCCGCCCAACCTTCCTGTGTGTCCCGGACATGCCGGTTTGACGACGGCTGAGGAGGCTTGCCGGTTTCTTAGAATGATGAGATTTACCGGATAATAATTTGGAACCCCGACAGGGGTTGACAAAATGACTCGCAGGGGTGGCTTATGTCAGATGACGGCCTCCCTTTTTTTGTTCTTAAAATTTATGCTTGTGTCAGGCGGTCGTAGTGGAGATGTCGAAAATGCCCAGCGTAACCGCTCTTGTAAAGGCTACGGAAAATCGTGGAAACGAGGTGCGATATCATGGGTTTTTCTCTCGAGGCAATGGTAGCAATTCCTTGCTGTCTTAGTATTTTGGCGCATACCTCAGGCCTTGTGGCGCCTCTTTCAAAGGAAGTCAGGCAGACAGCTGAAGTTTCTGTGTATGCTTGCTTACAGACACGGAGCTCAGGGTCAACATGTTGTCATATGACATTGAATCGAAATGGAATTGAAATTCCTGTTGTGGAAACAAGCCCTCAGCGAGCAGTCGAAGCCATTTCCCTGACACGTGACCTGATTGCGACGATCAAGGGCCCGGTGATTCCCGAGGACGGTCCGGAATAATGAGAAACGGCTCATACAGAAAACAACACGGACAACATGCGCAACCCTTAAAGATTTGTGGATCTATCAGTTTGGCGCTGTGCATGATTCTTCCTGTTATTATTGTCTTGTTCAGCAGTGTGCTTGCGAATTGTCGCCGAGTTCGTGAAGAAACTGATCTCGTGCGCGGGGCTGTGTCGACTGCAGAATCCGCATTAGCGCTCTATGACCGGGATCTTTATGCCACATTCGGGCTTTTTGGTATCAACGGTCAGGAACTTGATAAAGCGCTTTCATCCTTGATTGGTCCCGCCGAAGGCGCTCAATACCAAATAATTCCCGGTCGCGATTTATTTGAAGAACAATCAATCAAAGATAGCATCGCACGGCACATGACGATTAGAGGGGCTACAAGCTTGATTCTCGATGTCGTCGATAAATTCAAGAGCGTTGAATCGCTTGTGACAGATATCCAGATTGCAGACTTATCAACCCTGTTTCCTCCTTCGTTGACTTCGGGGTTTGAAAGTGTCGATCCCGATCTAGGGTTTCAGGATCAAACGCCGGAGTGGTTCGATGAGTACACTCTCTACATGGACGATCAAGTCCGTTCAGTGTATCAAGGCGGATTGTCACAACTCGCTCCTATTATTCTCCCCAAGGACAATGGAGAAATGGAAACAATTGCATTCAACCCATTCGACAATAGTGGGCTTGATAAGCTGGGTACGGTGCTCGATCGTGCTCTATTTGTCGCCCCGGAAGGAATTCTTGACCGTCTGGTGATGAGCGAATATTCACTTGCCTATTTTAAGAGTGATGTGTCTTATGTGGTGCGAGGAGGGGTGAGATGCGATGATAAAACCCCAGACGGACGGCTAATCTCTCTATTCCCAGAGTCACGCAACCGTGAAGTAGAGGAGATCGCGACCGGGCTTGATACAGCCAAGGCAAAACAAGTTGTCCTTCTCTTCATAGGAGCGTCCCGTTTCGCACTCCATATGCTTAATATTTTGACAGATGAGATCCTTATTGAGCAATACAGGACGGCAGCGATCGCAATCGCGCTCACTGTTGCGGCCATTTCGCTTGGGGAAGTATCCATACCCCCAGAAGCACTTACATGGATTTTGATTGTATCTGCAGCGTTGGGGCACTCTGTCAAAGATGCGGTTCAATTGAATAAAGGGTATGAAGTTGATTTTTGGCCGGGCAGTATCAAGAAAAATATCCCCATGCGGTATCGTGATTTCATCCGTTTTTTAATTATCATGCAGTCACCTGATGTGATTGCATCGAGAATCGCAAAGGTTATCAATCGGGTGATGCCCGGATCGTATTACACAGAGGTTACCTGTCAGGCAGATTGGGGCAATGTGAGCGTGAGTCACGCCGCACGTTTCATAACCCGTCAGTCAGACTCGGATATTCCCTGATGACTACATGTGGAGGCTTGCAGATGGAAAAATTGCAGGATGGGATACCGCTAACGACGGATTGCCACTCTATAAAAAGAAGCGGGAGCGCTGACCCGGTCAAAGTAAATGGCACGATCTCGCTTGAAGCGGTGCTAGTATTTCCATTCATCGTCATGATGATGATTATGTTCATAGGAGCGATTCGCGGAGAACAGGATAAGATGATTCTCTCTCACTCGCTTGATCAAACGGCGCACGAAATCGCACTCCTTGTGCCACTGGCAGATGTCGTCGAAAAATATGCCGATCCGCAGGCCTGGATCAGTCAAGTAATCACGGACAAAGAGTTAGCCCAAATCGCTCTGGACGGTCTTGCAGACGTCGGAGCGACGGTGCTTACTTCGCCCTTGATTTTGCAACGGCTTGATCTGTGGGCAACTGCGACCTCACACTTGCAAAATAGACAACCTCCGATTGGTGCCAGACGTCTTGCTGTTGATATCGATTCACGAAGGCAATCAATTTGGCTGTGTCTGTCTTATGACCGGGCTGTGCCATTTGCCGAAGGATGGGGCGAGATTAAGGCAAGGGTTCCGTTATGGAATGCTCATTTGTTTCAGCAACAAGAACAAGATGATGAAGAAGAATATGATATATGGGGAATGTCAAATTTTGAACGCGGCGCTGCTATAAGAAAGCTTTTCGGAGGTCATTTGCCACAATTCTATCCGGTCATCGCTGCCTGGGACGGCCACGAAGCAGTTGCCATCAAAAGTATGGATTGGACGGCGCCCACATGGTCTTCGGCAGATGCTGTTGAACGCAGACTGACAAAGTTTATCAACGATCTGGCCGCCTTTGAAGGAGCAGGCGGAGAAGGGCCTCCTCTCGGCGGTATTCACGCCAAACGTCTTGTGATTGTTATCCCTGATAATGAGATTCCATGGAAAACTGAAAGTCTGCTCAATCGGTGGCGTCGTCAAGCGCTCGCGTCAGGTGTTGTGCTTGATGTCCGCCAATATGGTACAAGCTATGTCTATCAGTTATCTGATTGAAATCACACAAGTAAAAATGAACAAATTTAAAGTTACGATTTGGATGTTTGTTCCAAAGATAGCTTGTAGCAGCGCATCAATTCATAAAATGGAGTAAGATAATAGCTGTATTAATTATTGTTTAAGGAATCGATATGGGCTTTTTAGATGCTTTAATTGGAACATACTCACAACGTGAGTTGAAAAAGATCAGAACGCAGACGGATGCCGTCATCGCATTGCAGGATCATTACGCGGGACTTACCGAGGGTGAGTTGCGCGGTTCAACGGACACGTTCCGCACGCGCATCGCCGCAGGTGAAACATTAGACGATCTCTTGCCGGAAGCGTTCGCGGCTGTACGTGAAGCCAGTACGCGTGTTCTCGGTCAGACACATTATCCTGTTCAAATACAGGGCGGCATCATTCTGCATCAGGGACGGATAGCTGAGATGCGCACAGGGGAAGGCAAGACGTTGGTAGCCACGCTGCCTGCCTATCTCAATGCTCTGACGAGGAATGGCGTACATATAATTACGGTCAACGATTACTTAGCGCACCGCGACAGCGAGTGGATGGGTAAGATCTACCGATATTTGGGGCTAGATGTTGGCCTGATCGTGCACGGGCTCGATAACGCTGCGCGCAGACGCTCGTATGCTGCTGATTTGACCTATGGCACCAATAACGAATTTGGATTTGATTACCTTCGCGATAATATGGTTTTATCGATCGACGAGTGTGTACAGCGTGTCTTAAATTTTGCCATTGTAGACGAAGTTGACAGTATTCTTGTGGACGAAGCGCGTACACCGCTCATTATCTCAGGTGCCGGGACAGACTCTTCCGAACTTTATGTTCGGGCTGATCAGTTTGCCCGCAGATTGACCGCGAAGTACGTTATCCAAAAAGAGGCGATGAGAACATCTGAGGAGATAGATGACGTCGAGTCTGGCGCGGACTATATCGTCGATGAGAAAGCTAAAAGTTCTGTGCTGACGAAACGCGGTGTCAAAAAAGCTGAAGATTATTTTGGCATTGAAAATTTGTCGGATCAGGAAAACTATGAAATCAACCACTATATCTCTAACGCGCTTAAAGCTCGCGGCACGATGCACCTCGACAAGGATTACGTTGTCAAGGATGGAGAAGTAATTATTGTTGACGATTTTACCGGACGTCTGATGCTGGGACGGCGTTACAGCAACGGCCTTCATCAGGCCATTGAAGCAAAAGAAAACGTCGATATTCAGGACGAGAACAAGACACTTGCCACCATTACCTTTCAGAACTATTTCAGGATGTACAAAAAACTGTCAGGGATGACGGGTACCGCATTGACGGAAGAGAGCGAATTTCGACAAATCTATAACCTCGATGTTATCTGCATTCCGACGAATATGCCGATGATTCGCCAGGATGCTCCCGATGCAGTATATAAAACAGAACAAGGCAAATACTTGGCACTGCTTGAACAGGTCAAGGGTATCAATGAGACGGGGCAACCGATTCTTGTCGGAACTGTTTCCGTTGAAAAATCGGAACTTTTATCACATTTGTTTACGCGCGCAGGTATTCGGCATAGTGTCTTGAATGCACGTCATCATGAACGTGAGGCAGAAATCGTCGCACAGGCAGGTCGTTTCGGTGCTGTGACGATCGCAACGAATATGGCCGGACGTGGAACGGATATTCTTCTGGGTGGTAACCCTGAATACCTTGCGAAACAGGAAATGCGGCAGCAAGGATATGAAGAAGACTTGATTGAGTTATCAACTACATATAACGTCACCGATGATGAAGACATTTTGAAAGGGCGTAAGTTGTTTGGTTCCTTGAAAGAGCGTTTTTCAAAAGAGATCGAAACGGAGAAGCGCCGAGTCATCGAAGCTGGCGGTCTTTGCATTGTCGGTACGGAACGGCACGAGTCGAGACGGATTGACAACCAGTTGCGCGGACGTGCAGGCAGACAAGGTGACCCTGGTTATTCCAAGTTTTTCTTGTCTCTGGAAGATGATTTGATGCGGTTTTTCGGCGGGGAACGCATTGACCGCATATTCTCCACATTGGGAGTCGAAGATGATGTAGAGATCGCTCATCCCATGTTATCAAAAAGTATTGAAGCAGCTCAGAAGCGCATCGAGGGTATGAACTTTGCAATCCGTAAAAATGTGCTTGAGTATGACGACGTCATGAACATACAGCGTAACCTTATTTACAAACAGCGCCGTGAAGTGCTAGAAGGCCAAGATCTTCACGCCTATTACAGACGAATAATCGAATCAATGATGGACCAAACAATGGGCGGCTTTCTTTCGGAAACACAAGATGCTCGCAGCTGGGACCGCGAGGCGCTCATGACGCGGATCGTCGACTTGTTTGGAAACCTGCCTTCACTTGAACGCTTTCTAAAATCAAAGCAAACGATGGATGGTCATGAGCTCGCCGATAAGTTAACACAAGATGCACTCAACAGACTCGAAGCGCGTGAAGCGGAACTCGGGTCGCCGGAGTTACTTCGCGTCGCGGAACGTGTGATTCTGCTTCAGGCGGTCGACAACCATTGGATGGATCATATCGATCTGATGGACGATTTGCGCGACAGTATAGGCATGCGGGGTTATGCGCAGCACGACCCGGTGATCGAATACAAGCGCGAAGGATTCGAAATGTTCGAGAGTATGAGCGATGCCATTCAGGAAGATGCGGTGAGAATGATTATGCGAGCGCGACTTACCCGTGAGGAGGCGCCTGCAAGACGACGTGTTCCCAAACAGTTGATGGAGGGGAGAGGTTCGAGCGGATGGTCACGTGAAGCCGCCTCGAGTGCCCCCACCAGCTACGAAGGTGGGCAGGGACAGTCTGCCAATCAAGACAGACAGAATCCGGTTAGAATAAAACATTTACCAGGACGCAACGAACCGTGTTGGTGCGGGAGTGGTAAAAAATATAAAAACTGCCATCTTATCCAGGATGAAGCGCAAGCACAGTAAGGAGTCAATCGCATGAGAAACAGACGGATGGATGATCGAACAGTCGCGGCGGTGCGTGTACTTTCCATAGAGGGTGTTGAAAAAGCGAGATCTGGACACCCGGGTCTTCCGCTGGGAGCGGCTCCGATGGCATACGAGCTCTGGGCCCATCATATGAGACACAATCCGAAAAATCCGGACTGGATTAACCGCGATCGATTTGTCCTGTCAGCCGGACATGGATCTATGCTGCTTTACTCTTTGCTGTATCTTTTTGGATATGGTCTCTCAACAGATGACCTCGCTTCATTCAGACAATGGCAGAGCTTGACGCCCGGTCACCCCGAATATGGGCACACGGTTGGCGTTGAAACAACGACAGGACCACTCGGCCAGGGATTCGCGACAGGCTGTGGCATGGCGATGGCCGAAGCACATCTTGCGGCGATGCTGAATACGCAAGAACATAAAATTATCGATCACAGGACCTTTGTCCTTTGCAGTGACGGTGACTTGATGGAAGGCTTGTCAAGTGAAGCGGCGTCTCTTGCCGGAACACTGAAGCTCGGCAAGCTGATTGTCCTTTACGATGACAATAGCATCAGCATCGAAGGTTCAACCGATCTCGCGTTCACGGAAGATGTCGGTCTCCGATTTGAGTCATATGGCTGGCATGTCCTGGAGGTTCCCGACGGTAACGATCGCGATGCCATCTCGCGGGCGTTGGATGAGGCGAAGAACCGCGATGACAGGCCTTCACTAATTCGCGTCAAAACTAAGATCGGATACGGTTCACCTCTTGTTGGTCTGGCAGCTTCACACGGAGCTCCGCTTGGCGAAGAAAATCTTGCGGTGACGAAACAAGCGCTCGGTTGGCCATCTGAATTGGCTGTGTTTGAAGTGCCACACGACATACTCGAACACTGCCGATCGCTATCTGAGGATCTGGGAACAGCCGAACTTGGCTGGCAGCATGAATACGATGAGTGGGCAGCGGCAAATCCCGAACTTGCGTTGTCGTTTGAAAATGCGCGTAATGGAATGGATCTCGATTCACTGACTCTTGAAGAGCTTGTCGAACTATCGACCAAGGATGAAGCGACGCGCGTGACATCAGGGCGGGCTCTCAACCTCATCGCGAGTAAGACATCTTATTTGTTTGGAGGAAGCGCGGATCTGGCACCTTCAAACAATACGACTATTCAAGGCGCGCAGTCATTCTCAGCGTCAACCCCAGAAGGAAAAACGATTCACTTCGGGGTTCGGGAACATGCGATGGCAGCCATGGCTAACGGAATAGCTCTTCATGGAGCTTTGCGCCCTTATGTAGCGACATTCCTCATTTTTTCAGATTATATGAAAGCATCAATCAGATTAGCTGCGTTGATGCATCTACCGGTTATTTACATTTTGACTCATGACAGTATCGCTGTGGGAGAGGATGGTCCAACACACCAACCTATTGAACAACTGACGATGCTTCGATCGATTCCCGGAATGACCGTATTCCGGCCCGCGGGACGTGATGAAACAGCTGCTGCATGGTTTGAGGCGCTTCACAATGACGGGCCGTCCGTTCTTGTATTGTCACGTCAAGCGATCTCAGCCGACGAGACACGTCCGGATCTTGTGGATCGGGGCGCATACATTGTCCGTGATGGAGGCAGTAAACCGGATCTTATCATTTTGGCTTCGGGATCTGAATTATCGTTGGCAATCGAGGCTGCCGATCTGCTCAAAATGGACGGAATTCGCGCGAGGGTTGTCTCGATGGTCTCGATGGAACGGTTTGAGGCTCAAGACCAAGTTTACAGAGAAGAGGTACTTCCAATCGGATGTCGTAAAAGGCTTGCCGTAGAAGCAGGATCCCTTCTTCCTTGGCATCGGTATATTGGCCTAGATGGCGCAGGTATCGGAATGGATCGATTCGGGGCATCTGCTCCCGGTGGAGTCGTGATGAAACAATTAGGATTTACGGCGGAACATGTCGAAACGGTGGCACGCGAACTCGTGCAAGGTTGATGCTGATAAGATAATGGTAAATTGAAAGCCCGTCGAGAGACGGGCTTTTTCGTGGAGCCGAAGGTGAGAGTCGAACTCACGACCTATTCATTACGAGTGAATTGCTCTACCACTGAGCCACTTCGGCGATCGTTAACTATCTTACAAACGTTACGCAGGCGTGTCAAGCACCTGACGAAATATTATTAAACGGCCACCACATATGTGATGGCCGTCTCAGATAAGTAGGAGTTAATGATTTGGTATCAGTTGTCAAGATGCGGAATCTCGTCTGCGACAAAGGTGCGTGCCGCGTACTGCCTGTCAAGTGAGAAGAGTGCACCGGGATGATCTCCGGCCTTTTTCCACAGCATAACGTTGTCTTCGCCGTTGACTTCTTCTTCAACCTGCTCAAGGACATACCAATCTAGGAATAGTTTTGCCGCGCGATCTCCGTCTTCCTCGGCTGCTTTCGCAACTTTTTCAATCGCGGCAGTGATGTACTTCTCGTGTGCGAGAGCTTCCTCAAAAGTCTCAAGTACGCTGTTCCACTCATGTTTAGGTTCTTCGATTGGTTTGAGTTCGATTTTTTCTCCGCGCATTGCCATGTAACGCACAAAACCTTCTGCATGTACTATCTCTTCCTTATACTGGACATACATCCAATTCGCCGCGCCTGGCCATTCTTGCTGGTTTAGCCAATCGCTCATCGAGAGATAAAGGAAGGCCGAAAAGTATTCCTTATTGATTTGTTCGTTAATAAGATTTCTTACTTTTTCTGTCATCTTCATAGTCTTGTTCTCACTTTCTTATGGTCACGCGGCAACTGTATAGACTGTTTTAGTTTCCGAGGACTTGTTATAAATTTATACTCTTCTATTATATATCTACACATCACGAGAGTCGTGTCGCGTGTTACTTCTAATCCATGTACACGGGCTGCATCGATGTGTTTAATAGATACGCGGCGCCGGTAATTCGTGATACAGTAAGGGTGCAGGAGATGTATCCTGACTTGAACCATGAGGTAAAGTCATGCAGGTTTTGGAAATCCGTTGGGCGACCGACCATCCGGTCAACGAAAGTCAGCGCAGCCGCATGCCAGTCGGTCGTGGCGTAACATTCATCAATGGCGAAGCAGGCGATTTCGCTTCATCTTTATTTACTAGGCTTCAATTCAAACTTACCCATGCATCTGGCGCACCAATTTCGGAAATAAATGAAAACGACCACGATTTGTGGCAATTTGTCTTTCAAAAGGATGGCAACACTGTCTTATACTCGACCGATCAGGAAGATCGGGGATGGGAGCACTATTTTCGACAGTCGCTAGTTGGCAGAGAAAGCGAGTTGCTAGGATCTCAGCTAGATTTAGGACGGTTGGCAGATCGCAATCTCACAGGTAAGGCAAAGAAAATATACATTGAATCGCTTTTAGGGCGATATATTGAATCGCACACCCATTTGTTTGGCACGGGCAGAAGACAGGGATATTTAGCGTCATTGCTTGCAGAATTGTCGGAATGTGAGCGAGAGATTGAGCACCACAAGAGTGACGTAGTGAGTGACAGAAACCTGGCTCTTGCCATCGAAGACAAGCAACAAAGGCTTGCTGATCTCAAAGCGGAAGATCTTCGTCTGGCCCAAGATCAAAGACAGGGCAAGTTGCTTGCCATGAAGGCAGAGTATGAGTCTCTGCTCAACTTGAGAGGACAATTAAGGGAAACAGAAGAACGCGAGGGCGCCTATGGATCACGTATCACAAATCTTGGCCATAACATCACTGTACACGAGCTTACAGATCTTGCACGTGTAAGGATTGACGTTCAAGAGATCGAAAATGAAGCCAATCTCGCGCGAGATGAGTTAGATCAAAAACGTAAAGAGAAGATGACGGCAGAACAAGAACGTATATTGCTCGCAAGACAAATTAATGACCTGCAAGAGCAAAAGAAACATCTCGAACATGAGCTTGATGTTCACCCATTACCAAAATTTGTCGAGATAGAGTCTGATCAAGATCGAGTTCAAGCAACTTTTCCGACGAGCAATCACCTGATTATTCTTTTTTCACTGTTACTTTTTTCGGCAGGATTACTCTTGACTCTTTTTTACACGACACCGGGCATTGTGTTGATTGGCGTCTCACTCCTGATTGCCATCGTTGTTCCCGTACGGAAACTGCTCAGTGGTTACGAGGATATGCGACAGCAACGAGGGGTTCTCAATGAGCAAGCTGAACATGATAATATTCAAGAAGAAATTCGATACATTGACTCATTGATCTCATCATCACTTGTTAAGCTTGCTGAGTATGGAGAATTGATTGAAGCGCTTGAACAAGAAGACTCCCAACTAGGTATTCGAGTGGAGATGCTCAATCGCAATCTTCGCTATACACGTGCAGACTTGCTTCGGTCCGTGAGTCAATATGCCGGTCCAAGTGAAATTGATGAAATTGACGATATTATTATCACGCTGTCGCGACAGCGTGATTCAAGTGCGAAATACAATGAGACAGTATCCGATTTATTGAGGCGAATTGCAGAACTCAAGCATGGTCGGTCTGACGATGAAATGCTCCGTGAATATGAGAACGTCTGCCAGAAACTATACGGTGATTTCAATTGCCCTGGTCAATCGGACAATAGCGTCTACACTAAAGAGCTCTTCTATGATCCGGAACGTATGCGTCAAATTTCAGATCAAAGAACGGAGATTGGCGGCCGGATCGACAAGCTTTCAACTGAAATTAGGGACGAAAAGTCCATCTTAAAAGTATCTCGGGAAGCATCGGTCACCATTGGAAGTCTTGATCGCAAAAGAGACGCGTTGCAAGAATCCGTTTTCGAGGCGCGTAATGACCTCTTAAGGTTGTCCAGCGCAATTGCTTGGCTTGAGGAACTGCTTGCCTCATGGACGGAAATCGATGTCATGTTGTGTATGGCTCGCACGGCTGGCTACATTACTCGATTGATGGGGCGTCGTTCCGGTAAAACATTGCAAATGGAACCCGTGTCAGCTCCGGGAATTGCGATGAGAACTCCAAAATCGCTTGATCTGAAGGCGATCCCTGAGTCGCTGACCGAGACGATTGATGATTCTATATTTTTGTCTTCACCTTCGGAGCTCCGCTATATGGCGTTTCGTCTCGCATTATCTAGTCTACAAGGTCAGCAACAGACAATGGTTTTCCCGCTCATATGGATGAATCCGAAAATTCCAGATGAGTATTCACTTCAGGATGAATTGGTAAGCACGTTAGAAGAATGGACGCTTGAAACAGGCCGACAGGTAATATATTTTACGCATGATCCGCAGTTAACTGAGATTGCGAAGACAAGAAAAATGAAGGTTTATGATATTGGATGATTCGATAGAATTGTAAATGGCGTAATTAAACAATATAATATTTTAGTGGGATAGCGTTCAGGCGCGACACAAAAGGAAGAGGGATTGATTATGAAAACAGGAATCAGTTTTATCGCAAAGGAACTTGAAGCTTTGAAATTGGCGGGTGTTTACAGTGAGGAACGTGTGCTGACAGTACCGCAGGGAAGCAAGATTGACACGCAAGATAAGAAGGGACTTATCAATATGTGTGCCAACAATTATCTTGGCTTGGCCAACAACGAAGAACTGCGTAAGGCTGCAATTGACAGCTATGACGTTTGGGGATACGGTCTGTCTTCTGTACGCTTTATCTGTGGTACACAGGTTCAGCATAAAAATCTCGAGCGAGAACTGGCGCAATTTTTCGGCTTCGAAGATACTATTTTGTATTCATCGTGTTTTGATGCCAACGGCGGATTGTTCGAGACGATTCTAACAGAGCAAGACGCGGTGATCAGTGACCGGTTGAATCATGCCAGTATCATTGACGGTGTTCGGCTCAGCAAAGCGAAGCGCTATCTTTACCACAATAACGACATGGTCGAACTGGAAGAGCGTCTCAAAGAAGCGGACACAAATGGCGCGCGCATCAAACTCATCGCGACTGATGGCGTGTTTTCCATGGATGGTATTATCGCTGACTTGAAGTCTATCTGTGATCTTGCCGAACAGTACGACGCGCTTGTGATGGTAGATGATTCACACGCATCAGGGTTTGTTGGCGCGACAGGTCGCGGAACACCGGAATACTGTGGTGTCATAGGACGGATTGATATCATGACAAGTACGCTTGGCAAGGCTTTGGGAGGTGCTTCTGGCGGCTTTACGATGTCAAAGAAGCCTGTGATCGATTGGCTGCGTCAGAAGAGCAGACCTTATCTTTTTTCTAATACACTGGCTCCGGCTATTGTGTCCACATCGCTGAAAGTGCTTGAATTGTTAGATCGCGATCACGTTCTGATTGATCGTCTCAACGAAAATACCAAGTATTTTAGAGAGGGTCTCGAACGAAATGGGCTTGACATCATTCCCGGCGTTCACCCGATCGTTCCCGTTATGATTTATGACGCCGTGAAAGCGATCGCGGTTGCCGACTACCTGCTCGGTCTGGGCGTTTACGTCATCGCGTTCAAATTCCCGGTTGTCCCGCAAGGTAAGGCACGTATCCGGACACAGGTATCGGCTGCTCACACCAAAGAAGAGCTTGATTTTGCGCTTGAATGTTTCGCGAAAGCAAAAGAAAAATTCGAGCTTTGACAAATTAAATATCTGCTCTTATAATAACCGTTGTTCGCACCATTAGCTCAGTCGGCAGAGCAACTGACTCTTAATCAGTGGGTCCGGGGTTCGAATCCCCGATGGTGTACCAAGTTAACCCCCAAGGCTCAAGGTCTTCGGGGGTTTTCTTTATGATAATGATCACGGTATCTTGTGTCAGATACAAGCCCATAAATAATTAATTGACATATTCGCTTGGTCGAAGGACAATATTGAAATACATTTAACTATTTGTACATAACGCGAAGGGATACGATATTGTCAGTATGAATACCAAAGAGGAAACCAAGACGACGGCTCGAACAAACGTATTGACAGGCATTTTCCGATTCTGGAAAAGACAGGATCACGATTGGAAAGTCACCGTCGCCCGATCTTCTCTAGAGAGATTTGGATACCAGATGGTCGTACCCTATCTTTCGATCTACATTGTTGCGCTTGGCGCCACAAAGACCCAACTTGGTCTGGTCAACAGTATCAGCATGGTGATAGCAGGCCTACTTGGCCCATTTATGGGTGTGCTTATTGACCGGAATGGTCCCAAAAAAGTATATCTCTTTGGAATAAGCATGCTGATGACCGCTTACCTGATTTATGCTCTCGCGCCAAACTGGTTGATTTGCGTCTTGGCTATGACCATTTATTGGATAGGGCAGGGTAGTTCGGGACACAGTTGCGCGACGATATGTGGAAATAGTTTGCAAAACAAAGATCGAGCCAGAGGCATGATGCTTTGTGAAACTGTGGCAGCCGGATTTTTGGGTATCGCGGGGCCTATGATTGCGGCTTTCCTGGTAGCGCACTTTGGCGGAGTTAATGTCACAGGCATCAGACCCCTGTTTTATGTGGCGGTCACCATATCAACACTTTCACTGATTCTTGTTTGGACTCAGCTATCCAATCGCAAATGGGTATCAAAAAGTAATCCCGGTACACATATGATAATAGATGGCATAAAAATGCTTAAGGGCAATCGCAGCGCAAAAAAATGGCTATTTATTGGAGCACTCAACAATCTTCCATACGGGATGGTTATTCCTTTCACTCAAGTTTTTGCACAAGAAGCAAAAGGTGCAAGCGGATATATCCTGGGAGCCATGGTTACAGCGACTGCCCTTACCACGATTATATTCGGATTACCAGTTGGCGTAATCGCAGACAAAATCGGCCGTAAAAAAATCTTACTCATCCTTATACCGCTATTTTGGCTTGCCAATTTGATCCTAATCTGGGTCCCATCGCCCACATTTTTAATAACATCTGGTATTTTCCTAGGTTTTTACTACATCATAGGTCCAATCACGGGGGCCATCGAGGTGGAGTTGGTTCCTGCAGAACAAATGGGGCGATGGTTGGGGATCAATCGACTCGTCAAAGCACTCTCTGCAGCCGGGATGGCGTTGGTCGGAGGTCTTATTTGGGATAAAATTGGCCCGCAATATGTGTTTGTCATTTATGTAGGTATCGATTTGATCTTGAGAATCCCACTTTTATTAAGCATGCCAGAAACACTTATTGAGAAAGCAGCACCGTAAGTCATGGTTGGGCAATATTCGGCGGAGAAATACTAATTCAATCGCGAAAGTCGCAAAAAAATAGACCAGCCATGTTCAAGCACGAATGCTTGCCATGGCTAGCCTTTTTATTAAAAACTATCGATTACTAAAGATTAGAAGAGACGAAATCCCAATTGACCAAATCCCAGAATTTTTCAATATAACTAGGACGACTATTTCTGTAATCAATATAATAGGCATGCTCCCATACATCGCACGTCAATAGTGGTTTCTTACCATCAGTCATAGGGGTCCCGGCATTACTAGTACTTGCTAGTTCTAGTTTTCCATTCTTGTCTTTAACTAACCAAGCCCAGCCTGAACCAAATGTTGTGGCCGCTGTCTTGCTAAATTGTTCTTTGAAATCGGCGAATGTCCCAAACTCTTCGTTGATCAACTCAGCCAATTTCCCAGTTGGTTCTCCACCAGCATCGGGGGCTAAGCAGTTCCAGTAAAAGGTATGGTTAAATACTTGCGCTGCATTATTAAATATGCCGCCACTGGACTTCATAATGATGTCCTCTAAAGACGAGTCCTCAAACTCTGTGCCGATAATAAGTTTATTCAAATTCGTTAAATAGGCTTGATGATGTTTTCCATAATGATACTCGAGTGTTTCGCGGGAAATGATTGGTTCTAGAGCATCCATGCTGAAAGGTAATGCTTGTAATTTGTGTTCCATCGTTGTTCCTCCTAATTCTTTCATCTATTAAAGTATAGTGTCGTTTCTCAATTAAACCTTGATTGAATCTGATTTGTATCGTTTGATACGAGGACAATTGGCCTTTTATCAATATGAAGAGTACAAATCAGAGTTGTGTGGTTTAACGGCTTACGTATAAACTCAAGAGGTATCGGCACGACATTGAGCTGCCAAGTTAAATGTCGTGGGATATAATCAGAAAACCCGTTATTGAATACGTGAAGAACATATAGATTAGGATATCTTGTTAGTAAAACTTGATCAGGCGAGGAGAAGTGAAATCATGTCTATGAGAATTGGCTATGCATGTCTTACAGTAGGGGTGCCGAACACTCAGTTACGAACCTGCATACTTAAAAACGCCAACGAAATGGTGTTACAAGGGTTGACACAATCTAATCTAACAGCACTGGATCATATGCTCGATTACAATATAAAAAACGAGATCCAACTTCTACGCATCAGTTCTGACATTGTTCCGTTCGCCTCTCATCCAGAGGTGGAATTCGCGTGGCAAGAATTATTTCATGAGCAGCTGGCGTCATTGGGAGAAAAGGCACGCAATGCCGGGATGCGCCTTTCGATGCATCCCGGTCAATACACCGTGCTCAATTCTCTTACTGATGATGTGGTCAAGCGGGCAGTTATGGACCTCACGTATCATTGCCGTTTTCTTGATGCGCTGGGTATGGGATCGGAATGCAAGATCATTCTGCATGTGGGCGGTGCTTACGGAGATAAGAAAGCTGCCATTAAACGTTTTCAAGACAACTACGATCTCTTGGCCTCCTCTATTCGCCAACGCCTGGTCATTGAGAACGACGACAAAATTTACAGCATTGATGAGGTGCTTGAGATTGGACTCGACTGCGATATACCGGTCGTCTTTGACAATCTCCACAATGCGGTGTATCCAAGTGAACAACAAAAGCGAGAGAGTGAATGGATAGCCTTATCTAGTGAGACTTGGAAGGCAGATGACGGGCCACAGAAAATTCACTATTCTCAGCAAGCTGAAGGGAAAAGATCCGGTTCGCATTCCGATACGATATCCGTTCACGAGTTCGTGAATTTTGCGCCACAGCTTCCTGCCGCATGCGATGTGATGCTAGAAGTCAAAGACAAAAATATCTCGGCGGTCAAGTGCATATTGGCAACAGCTAAAATCGGCAAAATTGAAAAACTAGAAGAAGAATGGGCACGTTATAAATACGCTGTCCTTGAGCGGTCGCCACAAAATTACAAAGCGATAAGTTCGCTTTTGAAAGACAAAAGCTCTTATCCTGTTTTAGAGTTTTATGACCTTATTGAAAAATCGATTGGTACGATCTCAGAGCCTGGCAAGGCAAAAAACGCCGCGTTACACGTGTGGGGCTACTTCAAAGATATCGCAACGCAATCAGAAAAACGACGTTTTGAAAGCTTGCTGGAGCAATATCGAGAGGGCAGCGCGACGCTTCAAAGTCTCAAGCGCCATCTTTACAGATTGTCGGAAAAATACCGCCAAGATTATCTTTTGCAATCCCTCTATTTTTATGACGTATAAACTCACTTCCCATTTGAAATGAGATAAAATAAAACATCGTTCAATCCTTAACAGGCGAATTACAGCATTACTACTTGGATGACCCGAAATCACATATGCTAGTATTAGATTGAACTTACGTTTGTTTTAAGCCAACAGATATTTCTGTTGTTGGAGGATAAAAATGATGGATAATCAAAATTTTATAAATACCCTTACCGATTGGATTAGTAAAGCACAGGATATCGTATTTTTTGGAGGCGCAGGCGTGTCTACCGAGTCGGGTGTGCCTGATTTTCGCAGTCCGTCAGGAATTTACGCACAGATGGGTGGCGCGGAAGAATATCTTACGTTGGGATTCATGAATCAATACCCTGAGAAGTTTTACGAATTTTATCGAGAATATTTCATGAAATCTGGGATAGAGCCAAATCCCGCTCATTATAAACTGGCTGAAATGGAGAGCAAGAACAAACTCACTGCGGTTGTGACCCAGAACGTTGATGGCCTTCACCAGAAGGCGGGGAGCCGGCGTGTTCTTGAAGTACACGGAAACGGAACAAAGTTTTACTGTCAGCGTTGCGGGACACACTATTCGTTCGATGATGTCGTGGCGACCCAGGGTCCTTTTTACTGTCTGAAAAATGATTGTGGTGGGCTGGTACGCCCTGATATCGTGATGTATGGTGAATCTCTTGGTAATAAGGTGCTCAACCAATCCATTGACGCAATCGCAAAAGCCGACCTTGTAATCGTTGGCGGCTCCTCAATGACTGTATATCCCGCCGCCGGTCTGATCCACTACAGAAAGCCTGCCTCTAAGCTTGTCCTTGTCAATCTTGACCCAACTCCTTATGACGGCGTTTGCGATCTCGTGGCACACGGACCAATCGGAGAATTGTTTGATCGCCTAGAGATCGCTTCCGAGTAACAGGGGGCTGTTCATTTGTCATTGATAACTCGACCTCTTTTTGTTAGCATAAACTAACTTCAATTTGCGGACTGTAGTGTATCTCCGCTAAACTTGAATCCAATGAGTCCATTCAGGACCAATAGGGAGGAAACACTAATTGGACGGCAGTAGCTGTACCGGCCCTCTGTGGAGGGCCCTTCTAGAAAAGCAAACAATCGTAGGAACTTCTCGCGGTTCGCTTGCGTTCGATTTAATTCTAATATTTTTTCTCATTTTGATAAACGGTTTCTTTGCGGCCGCAGAGATGGCTGTTGTTACCCAAAACGACAATAAGATTCGCCGGATGGCCCAAACAGGTCACATCAAGGCGCAAAGACTCTTGCGTTTCGTCGACGATAAGAGCCGTTTTTTGTCGACCATTCAAGTCGCGATCACGCTGGCGGGGTTCCTGTCGAGTGCCTTCGCAGCTGACAAACTGGCGGGGCGACTTTATCTTGTGGTCGACCCTTTATTGGAGAGACCTTCTCTGCGAACACTTTTTGTCATCCTGTTAACGATCGTGTTATCGTATTTTATGCTTGTCCTGGGAGAGCTGGTGCCGAAGCGGTTAGCCATGCGAAGACCAGAGGCGTTTGCTCTGTCCATTGCGGCAGTCCTCAGAGTGTTCGATATTGTGTTCCGTCCCTTTACGCGCCTGCTTGAATTATCGAGCAATGGCATCATACGTCTTCTGGGGATAGATCCCCAAGAGACGAATCAGCGTGTAACCGAAGAAGAGATACGGATTATGGTGGAAGCGGGAGCCGGATGCGGTGATCTTCAAGAAGAAGAGGCAACCCTGATCAATAATATTTTCGCCTTTGACGATAAATATGTTTCGGAGATAATGACGCCACGCGTCAATGTAACGGCTGTTCCGCTTGATTCAACTTATCCTGAAGCCGTTGAGATCGTCTCCAATGCCTGTTATTCGCGATTCCCTGTTTATGACGATCATATCGATGATATCGTCGGAGTACTGACAGTCAAAGATCTTCTCAGAGCAGAGAATACGCCGAGCGATGAGCGGTTTACCCTCAAGAAGATATTGAGACCCACTTATTTTGTACCAGAGGGGAAAAAGATCGACGTTCTGTTTAACGAGATGAAGCGGCAACACATCACAATGGCTGTGGTAGTTGATGAGTATGGCGGTACGGAAGGAATCGTTACGCTAGAAGATTTGCTCGAAGAGATCGTCGGTGAAATTGAAGATGAAGATGATGCGCCGGTAACCAGTGTAACGGTCAACACGGATGGTTCGTATGTGTTTAGTGGTTTATTAACCCCTGCCGAAGCCGGTCGCTATGTTCCAGAGCTCGACGCGCTAAAAGAAGATGATGATTTCGACACAATCGCTGGGTTTATTCTTTCGCTACTGGGTTATATTCCCGAACGCAATGATAACCCAGAGGTCATGTACGGCAATTTAAAATTTACAGTTCTTGAGATGGATGACAGACGGATCTCACGCATTAAGCTGGAAGTCACGTCACCGGATCAGGAAGATCAAGCACAAGCCAAAAATGGTTTTGAGATAGGTGGACCGGAAGACTCCCGGCTCATTTGAGGATTCACATGAAAAAAAAGGATTTTGATGTACGGCAGACTGCCGTCTCGCTTTTAAGTGGCGAGGAGGCCACCATTACTTCTGTCGAAGAGGTGGAACGTTTGCTTGGCTCTGACATTAAGGCAGGATTGACAGACCAAGAAGCTAAGCAAAGACTTGAAATACATGGGCGCAATGAGCTGGAAGGGGAGAAGAGCTCTCCGTTTATCCTCAAGTTGTTTGATCAATTCAAAGATTTTCTCATTTTAATCCTGATCGGAGCAGCTATTATCTCTGCCATCCTGGGAGAGTCAATCGACGCCATTATCATATTGGCAGTAGTTGTGATCAACGCTATCCTTGGCGCGGTGCAGGAAAATCAGGCGGAAAAAGCGCTGGCAGCTCTTAAGAAAATGTCAGCACCTTACGCGCGCGTTATTCGAGCAGGCACTACACACGAACTGCCCGCGACAGAACTTGTGCCCGGAGATCTCGTTGAGTTGTCAGCGGGAGATATTGTGCCTGCTGACATACGACTCTTCGATAGTAGCAACCTCAGAGCCAACGAATCTGCATTGACGGGTGAGTCACTTCCCGTTTCAAAAGACGCAAAAGCGATTTATAACGAGGTGCCTGGCATTGGCGACCGCACTAATATGGTATTCAGCGGCATGGAGATTGCATATGGGCGAGGCAATGGATTGGTTGTTTCGACTGCGGCGGCGACCGAGATTGGTAAAATCGCCGATCGCCTTAAGAGCATTGAAGCAGAGTTGACACCGCTTCAGGTCAACCTTAACAAACTGGGGAAAATCCTGGGAATTCTCTTTCTTTTTATTAGCGCTATCGTTTTTGGAGTGGGTCTGCTTCAGGGTGGTCAACCGCTCGCGCTCTTTATGACGGCGATCAGTCTCGCTGTAGCCGCAATCCCGGAAGGGCTTCCGGCCGTTGTCACAATTATACTCGCCCTCGGCATGAACCGTATGGCAAAAGAGAATGCAATCGTCAAGCGGCTTCTCGCGGTTGAGACACTGGGAAGTGTAGACACCATCTGTACCGATAAAACCGGTACTTTGACACAAAATGAAATGACCGTGACTCGCCTTTATGCCGGTGGTCAAACCTACCAGGTCACAGGGGTCGGTTATTCAAAAAATGGCAAAATTTTCCGTGACAATGGGGAGAATGCGGATAAAGAGGTTGTCGATGCAGATTCATTAACTGTGATGGACCGTTTGCTCCAGATTGGAGCACTTTGCAATGATGCGGTTCTCACTCAAACAGATGGTGTTGCTTCCATAATAGGTGATCCGACAGAAGGCGCGATGTTGACTGTTGTCGAGAAGGGTGGATTATCTGTTAGCGAGCTGCGCGAAGAGAGTCCTATCATTTGGGAGCTTCCGTTTGATTCTGAAAGAAAGATGATGTCGGTCGGTTGCAAGTTGGAACAACAGCGCTCGTACTCCCTCACAAAGGGAGCTCCCGATAACGTGATTTTCCGTTGCGATTATGAGATGACGACTGATGGCGTCGTTGTGCTTACTGATCAAAGACGCGAAGCGATTCTGAGTCAGAATTCTGCCTACGCGCGCAAAGCGCTGCGTGTGCTCGCGTTCGCATACAAGGAGCACGCGGATGAACGCTTTGAAGGCGCAGAGCAGGGAATGGTTTTTGTCGGCTTTATGGGGATGATTGATCCTCCAAGGCCAGAAGTCAGAGACGCGATTGACGTGTGTCACAATGCGGGTATTTCTGTGGTCATGATTACGGGAGATCACCAGGAAACTGCGGCGGCCATTGCCAATGATCTCAAGCTGCGATCACCTGAAGATGGAATAATTTCTGGCCACCTGCTGGAAAAGATGTCAGATGATGAGTTACTTGAAGCTTCCCGCTCGACTTCGGTCTATGCGCGAGTTTCTCCGGAACATAAAGTCAGAATTGTCGAAGCGCTGAAGCGGTTGGGAAGAATTGTCTCCATGACGGGCGATGGAGTTAATGACGCACCTGCGTTAAAACGTGCCGACATCGGCGTTGCTATGGGAATCACCGGAACGGAAGTTGCCAAAGGCGCAGCTGACGTGATTCTCACGGACGATAACTTTGGAACGATTGTCAGCGCGGTTGAAGAGGGGAGAGTAATCTACTCTAATATTCGGAAGGTCGTTAGCTTTCTTTTGTCTTGCAATGTAGGAGAAATCCTCGTTATCTTTATTACGAGCATGATATTTGGCCCGGCGTATTCGCCATTGATTCCGGTTCAACTCCTCTGGCTCAATCTAGTGACTGACAGCTTCCCTGCCCTTGCTCTGGGTCGTGAACGGGCTGAAGAAGGTATTATGCTGCGACAACCTCGCAAGAAAGGGGACAGAATCCTTGACCGTCCCATGATGTGGTCAATTGCTTCTCAGGCGGTTGCCCTCTTCATTGCTGTATTTGTTGCCTTTAACATCGGACGTTTCTTTTATCCTGATCTGCTTGTTGTTAACGGCCTCACTTCTCACGGAGTTACAGTATCAACGTTTACCATGATGCCTCAGGCACAGACGATTCCCTCGTGGGGAGCTCACACGTACGCTTTCGTTGCTTTGATTCTCTCTGAGATCCTACGTGTGTTTTCAAGCAGATCTGAGTATTTGTCAGTCTTCAAGTTAGGATTCTTTTCGAATAAATCTCTGAACAGAGCAGTGTTGCTTTCAGTAGCCTTAACGCTCGTCGTAGTTTATGTTCCTTTTATTGATCAGTATTTTAAAACGATCCCGCTAAACTTACGCGACTGGGGGGTTATTCTCGTTCTGATCTTGATTCCATTCCTTGCGGGAGAATTGTTCAAGCGTATTTATTACGCGAAGTTACGCAAAGCACAGCGAGAACTATAGTTACGATCGTTTTTAAATTTGTATTGAGTGCTTGACGCCACCGGGAAGAACGCTTATAATCACTCACGGACAAGTAGAAGTTCCGCTTCTCACCTCCAGCTCACGCAAAGAGGTCCGCAAAATCCGATCCAGGTAGGCGGTTTTGTTTAGCGGAACAAAACCGCTTTTTTGTTGCCCGTAGAGGAGGTAGGATATCAGACAATCAAACAGGGGCCACATGATCAATGAGGATATTCGTTATCCCCAGGTTCGATTAGTGGATCAAGAAGGTACTATGGTAGGCGTTGTTCCTATTGATGAGGCACAGCGCAGGGCGTATGACGCAGAACTCGATCTTGTGCTTATTTCAGCTTCAGCAGATAATCCTGTGTGTAAGATTATGGATTATGGGAAATTCATATTTGAACAGGAAAAAAAGAAGCGCGAAGCCAGAAAGAACCAAAAAATCGTCAATGTCAAAGAAGTTCAACTCAAGCTGACGACAGAAGAACACGATCTAGACTTCAAGGTTAGAAACGCGAGACGTTTTCTTGAAGCGGGTGACCGAGTTAAGGTAGTAATCCGCTTCCGAGGCAGAGAGATGGCGCACACGGATCAAGGTTACGATGTCATGGGAGATTTCGCGGAAGCTGTCGCGGATATCGGCACGGTCGACCGTGCGGCTAGGGCTGAAGGCCGCAATATGATTATGTTTTTAGCGCCTTTAAAAGATTAACGTGGCGGGCATAGCCCCCAATAACGATATACAAATAATCAAAGAACCTGAAGGGAGGGCATCTTATGCCTAAACAGAAAACACATAGCTCGTCTAAGAAACGATACAAAAAGACCGCAACAGGTAAGTTCGTTCGGTCACAAGCTTTTAAGAGCCATATTTTGACCAAAAAATCACCGAAGAGAATACGTAAACTACGCAAGTCTACTCTGGTATCGTCGGCAGACGAGAAACGTTTGCGTCGGCTTCTGCCCTATAAATAATACGGTGAATCAAGGAAAAAGGGGAGGATAGTTCATATGTCAAGAGTTAAAAGAGGCTCAGTTTTGCGCCGGCGTCACAAGAGGGTCTTAAAACAAGCCAAAGGTTATTTTGGAAGAAAAGGCACTCAATATCGTGTGGCCAATCAAGCTGTCATGAAATCAGGCCAATATGCATACGTTGATCGCAAGAGGAAGAAACGGGATTTCCGTCGTCTTTGGATCGCTCGAATCAATGCGGCCGCGCGGATAAATGGAATGAGTTACAGTCGCTTTATGAACGGTTTGAATGTGGCAGGTATCGGACTTGACAGGAAAGCACTTGCTGACCTGGCTGTCAACGATAAGCGCGGTTTTGCAGAGCTTGTCACCATTTCTAAAAGTGCGTTGGCAGCATCATAAAGAACGGGTATCCAATACGAAATAGGACTAAGGCGGAGGAATCCGCCTTTCTCATGCATTTGATTGAACGTGCACAGCTAAATTGCAATGAGTACTGAGTATTGGTAAATAACAAAGAAATGTTCGGGAGCAACCTATGAAAACCGTTGAGTCAAAGGATAATCCACTCTTCAAAAAACTCATTGCGTGCAGGTCTCCGCATCTTTCAAAGAGAAATCGCTTGATCAAGGTGGAGGGATTGCGTCATGTAGCCGATCTGTTCGCGAGCGGCGTTATGCCGGATGATATCTTTATCTCGAACGATGTGAGGGGCAACAATGTGCTCAAACAGTTGCTTGATAGTGTCAATGAAAACGTAACAGGTTTTCTCCAAGAACGAGTGGTGATGCTTCCTGACTATCTTTTCGTACGCGCCTCAGAGCTCAAGACACCGCAAGGCATCATGGCGCTGGTTAAGCTGCCTGTTGTGTCACTTGCTGGCCTTTTAAATTCCTGTAATTCTGAGTCTAAAACGATCCGCTTGCTGTTTCTTGAGGATGTTCAGGATCCTGGTAACGTGGGTACACTGATACGGACAGCAGATGCGTTTGCCTTTGACGGGGTTATTCTGAGCCAGACAACTGCCTCTCTTTGCAATCCAAAAACAATTTCCGCATCGATGGGCTCGCTATTTCATTTACCGGTCATCGAAACCGACAGTACGGTGGAAGACGATATTGTATTGCTTAAAAATCACGACTTTACCATCATCGGCTCTGCGTTGCAGGGAGGGAGACCGGTACAAGAGTTACCTCCAGAGTCGCGGATTGTTCTTATACTTGGCAATGAGGGCAAAGGGTTATCGGAGGCAGCGCTTGCGAGCGTTGATGACCTTATACGAATTCCTATGCCGGGCAACGCTGAATCGCTCAACGTCGCTGCAGCAGGTGCGGTTATGATGTGGGAACTGGTCAAACAGATACCCGACGTATTGTGATTTAATATTATAATGATTTGAATGCAAGCCCAATTATCATCGAAATTGATACACAAGGCACAGTCTGGTATGCAGACTGTGTTTATGTTACAATAATTGGTGGATCATTCCCTTTCATCGTTTGTTGGCTGAGTCCGGCCCTGACGCTGATTCGGGAGTATAGGAGGATATATGGACAAAGAAACGAAACAGACCATCATTGACGCGTATGCTACGCACCCGAGTGACACAGGATCCCCCGAGGTGCAAGTCGCGCTATTGACGTGGAGAATCAAACATCTTACAGAACATTTAAAGGTTCATAAAGAGGATTTTCACTCACGTCGCGGACTGTTGAAGCTCGTCGGACATAGACGTGCGCTGCTCGATTATCTGATTACTATCGATATCGATCGCTATCGTACTCTTGTTGCCCGCCTGGGCCTCAGACGTTAAAGAAGACAACCTTGGCGGCGAGTTCTAATAGCTCGCCGCCATATGTGTTGCCAGATGAGATTGCGGTACTGGGACGTAGATTGCGCCCCTCTTCACGATAGAAGAGATGCGGACTCTACTCTCTAATGCCTTAAATCTCACTAGTGAACAATTAAATTGATCGCGCCCGTTGCCGGTATTCGGCACGTCATTTCGCTGACCCGAACTGATGGGCATTGACGTTCAGGCGCGGAACGCTATGTGTTAGTGAGAGGAAAAATAAATGCAAAAACACAAATATGAAATGCAGCTTACGGGCAGACCGTTAACGCTGGAAGTAGGCGAACTGGGTCAGTTCGCGAACGGATCGGTATTAGTCCGATTTGGAGATACAGTTGTCCTGACAACGGTAACAGCTTCAAACGAACCAAGGGAGGGGATAGACTATTTCCCTCTTTCCGTCGATTATGAAGAAAAAATGTATAGCGTAGGTAGAATCCCAGGTGGATTTCTCAAGCGCGAAGGTCGTCCCACTGAATACGCTGTCCTGACAGCGCGTTCGATTGACCGGACGATCCGACCACTATTCCCGGATGATCTCCGAAACGATGTAGTGGTCAATAACTTGATCCTTTCTGTTGATCATGACAATTCGCCTCAGGTTGCCGCGTTAATCGGCACCTCGGCGGCTCTTTCGATCTCGGATATTCCGTGGAACGGTCCGGTCGTTGGCGTTCAGGTTGGTATCGTCGATGGTGACATCGTCCTTAATCCCAATCTCGAGCAGTCACAAAAGTCGGATCTCGATCTCTTCCTTTCTGGCACAATTGACAAGATCAATATGATCGAAGCTGGTGCCAATGAAGTCAGTGAAGAACTGATGATGGAAGCGATTGAAGAGGGACACAAGGTCATCGCCGAGTTGTGTGAGTTGATCAACCGTATGAGAAGCGAGATAGGCAAAGAATACTTTGAGTATGAGTCGCAAAGCGTACCGGAAGAACTCTTGCGCAGTGTGTGTGACGAATATCGTGAGCGCATGCGTGAAGCAGTTCTTTCAGTCGACAAAAGGGTACGTGACTGTGCTGTATCGGCTTTGAGTAAAGATATACGCACGTTTATAGAGACGGAATTCGAAGACAGTGTCAGCTACACGGCTACAGTGATCGATGAATTGCAAAAGCGTGTTGTGCGCGATTATCTTCTCAATGAAGAGAGGCGAGTCGACGGGCGTGACCTCAACGAGATCCGACCACTGACAGCCAAAATCGATCTACTGCCCCGAGTCCATGGTTCCTCACTATTTTCACGCGGGCAGACACAGGTAATGACGATTTGCACCTTAGGTACAGTTGGTGATGCACAGCGTCTCGACAGTATTGAATCTCAAGAAAGCAAACGTTATATGCACCAATATAACTTCCCGGCTTACAGCGTCGGTGAAGCACGTCCGAACCGTGGAGCCGGTCGTCGCGAAATTGGGCACGGCGCTCTGGCGGAACGCGCCCTTCTCCCGGTCCTGCCGGGGATTGACGAGTTCCCCTATGCAATTCGTTGCGTTTCCGAAGTAATCATGTCGAATGGATCTACCTCACAAGCATCTGTCTGCTCCAGTTCACTGGCGTTGATGGCCGCAGGTGTGCCAATCAGCAAACCGGTCGCTGGTATATCTTCAGGTCTTATGATTGATCCGGAAGATACAAGCCGCTATCTCGTGTTCATGGACATTCAGGGTATTGAAGACTTCTTTGGTGACATGGACTTTAAGGTTGCCGGCACTCGTGACGGAATTACGGCGATCCAGGTTGACATTAAGGTAGATGGTTTGACGCTTGACATCATTCGTGACGCTTTCGCTTTAACACGCGAAGGTAGACTCCAAATTCTTGATGATGTGATGGCGCCTTGTATCGCTGAGCCGCGCTCTGAGCTTTCGCCCTTTGCGCCTAAGATCGATCAAGTTGACATTCCATCCGATAAAATCCGTGAGGTCATCGGAGCAGGCGGTAAAGTTATCCGTCGGATCGTCGAACTCTCTGGGGCGCAGATTGACGTCGAAGAAGACGGATCTGTCGGTCATGTTTATGTTTCGTCAACTGATCCCGACGCAAGAAAGAAAGCAGTGGATATTATCCATGCGATCGTCTTTGATCCCGAACCCGGAACTTCCTTTGAAGGCACCGTTACGCGATTGATGACATTTGGAGCTTTTGTTGAGATAGCTCCAGGTAAAGAAGGTTTAGTCCACATCTCGAAGATGGCATGGCATCGCGTTGGTAGCGTTGAAGATGTCGTGAAGGTTGGAGATGTGGTCAAGGTTCATGTATCAGAAATCGATGATCAAGGCCGCCTGAATCTGGCAATGCGCGATCCAGCGGATAAACCAGAAGGTTATGTGGAAGAAAGCCGCGAGCGTTCGAGCGGACGGAGCGACAGACGCTCATCCGGATCGAGCGGTGGCAGGAGTTTCCGAAGCAATGACCGAGGCGGACGCGATGGTGAGCGTTCTGATTCATACCGGGGACGCGAACGCCGTGATAGCACTCCGCGCTCCGACTCTTACCGAGGACGCGAACGCACTGAAAGTGCGCCGCGCTCTGATTCGAACCGTGGACGCGAACGCACTGAAAGTGCGCCGCGCTCCGACTCATACCGAAGACGCGAACGCACTAATGATGCACCGCGATCTGACTCGTATCGCGGACGCGAACGTACCGAAGGTGCGCAACGCGGCGAGCAAAGTGAACGTCGTGATAACGATGATCGCGGAGAACGTAAAGGCGAACCCAGAAACGAACGCCGTTTCTAAAGTAGTTTAATGGACACGGCTTTCGCTTCGTTGTTATGTTGAATGCCATCTTGGTGTCACTGGAAAGTGTCGCCGAATCAGGAGAGTAACTCAATAGAAGATTACGGTCTCCAAAAAGGAAAAATGCAATGGAAAATATGAATGAAAATACCTTTAATCCCCAACCAGGCGATGTCTACGACGGCACCGTCAAAAGAATAATGACTTATGGGGCCTTCGTTGAAGTAGCCCCGGGTAAAGAAGGTCTGGTACACATCTCGAAGATGGCATGGCATCGTATTGGCAGTGTCGAAGATGTCGTCAAAGAAGGCGATGTCGTCAAGGTTTATCTCGAAGGTATCGATGATCTTGGTCGTCTAAATCTGGCAATCCGCAATCCAGCAGACAAACCAGAAGATTATGTTGAAGAACGTCGCGAGCGCTCAAGCGGAAGGGGCGACAGGCGTCAATCCGGATCGGGCGGTGGAAGAGATTTCCGCAGCGATGATCGGGGCCGACGCGGTGGGCGCTCTGATTTATCAGGATTTAAGGCAGAACCTGGTACAGCGTTTGACGGAACCGTCAAACGATTGATGACATTCGGAGCCTTTGTTGAGGTTGAGCCGGGCGTAGAAGGCCTGGTCCATATCTCTAAGATGGCTTGGCACCGCGTTGGCAGCGTCGAAGATGTTGTCCAAGTCGGTGATGTTGTCAAGGTTTACGTCACAGAGATCGATGACCTAGGTCGTCTCAATCTGTCGATGCGCAATCCTGCTGATAAGCCTGAAGGTTTTGTTGAAGAAAGCCGTGGACGTTCGGGTGAGAGACGCTCATCTGGTGGTTCAGGCGGCGGCAGAAACTTCCGCAACGACGACCGTGGCGGACGCGGTGGCTCATACGGCGGAGGACGCGATCGCCGGTAATGGCGCGCTCTGACGCATAAAGCAATGGTGATTGTGCAAACGAACACTGTTGCTAAAATGCTTTGATTGACACGGCTTTCGTATCTTTGATATGATGAACGCCGTCCGGTGGCGCTGAAAAGCGCCACCGAAATAGGGGAGTGGCTCAATGGCAGAGCAACGGTCTCCAAAACCGTAGGTTGCAGGTTCGAGTCCTGTCTCCCCTGCCAAAGGGAGCCCCAGCGTATATATGGCTGGGGTTTCTAAAAAATTCGGGGTGTAGCTCAGGTGGCTAGAGTGCTTGCTTGGGGTGCAAGAGGTCGCAAGTTCAAGTCTTGTCACTCCGACCAATGTGAAGGCTCTGAGATAGTGATATCTCAGGGCTTTTTCATTTTACGGCGCTACAAGTCTATTGCCGCTATGCCTGCGGTTGTAACAGATTATTTCATCGTATTGTTTGGTGTGCTCATGTATAATAAACGTATGATTGATAACAACAATGAAAATCAACCGCTAACCGATGTCATTATCTACACGGATGGAGCTTGTTCAGGCAATCCGGGACCCGGCGGATGGGCGGCGATTATCAGTGTAAAAGACATTGAAAAAGAGATCTCCGGATTTAATCCTGACACGACCAATAACCGTATGGAAATGTCCGCGGCGCTTTTTGCATTGCAGACATTGAACCGTTCATGCCGAGTTGACCTATACAGTGACAGCGCATACCTTGTCTCTGCCTTCAATGAGAAGTGGCTTGAGAACTGGCAGAAACGTGGATGGAAAAATGCCGCAAAAATGCCTGTCGCTAACAAAGATTTGTGGGTTGCTCTCCTGGAAGAGCATGGTCGCCACGATATCACGTGGCATAAAGTCAAAGGTCATTCAGACAATGAATACAACAACCGTTGTGATAAAATGGCCGTCAATGAAATTCTCAAGAATACATAACACCGATAATTAACAAGTTTAAACGATTAGTAGGACGGGAAATATGAGTCAAAGATCAGAAGGCAGGCAGGACAAGCCACAATCGAAGATTCCTGACCAGACACCTTCTGTTCGTTCGTTTGAAATCAAACGCGCGGACAGTAAAGAGCTGGTGGGAGAGGATTATTTTCAGGAGAAAATCCTTCATGTAGATCCAAGGTTTATCGGACGGATATTTTCGGTCGAAGTTCAGAAAGTCCGCTTGCCTGACGGACGAGAGACGACACGTGAGATTGTTCGCCATCCTGGTGGGGCCTGCGTGGTTGCGCTTGATGCAGATGATACCGTCTATCTTGTCCACCAGTACCGTGTTGGAACGGGAGGTCCGTTGCGCGAAATCCCGGCCGGCAAACTGGAACCACCGGAAGACGCGTTGAGTTGTGCCCGCAGAGAGCTGGCTGAGGAGACAGGGATTGTAGCTGATCGCTGGGACTTATTAACTCGTTTTAATCCTTCCCCTGGTTATACGGATGAGATCATAAGTATTTACCTTGCACGAGGATTATCTCAAGGATATGCGCAACCTGATGAAGGGGAGTTCATTTCCTGTGAACGTATTTTATTGTACGATGCACTTGAAGAAGTGAGACAAGGCACGCTCACAGATGGTAAGACATGTCTCGGCATCTTGCTGACGGCCGACCTGATCGGCTATACACGGTTATAGTGTCGTATGTCTGCTATTGAAAATAAATCGAACGGTAAACCGATGAATCGCCAGCAACGCGATCTTCTTGGAACGTTATTCCTTGCCCTCGGCTTATTGTTGGCATTTGCTCTCTATGCACCTGTAACGTGGACAGGGTGGCTGGGCCGTAACCTCTCTACTGTTAGCACTGGGTTATTCGGATCACTTGCCTATGTCATGCCGGTTGCGTTACTTGCATTCTCATTAATGTTTTTTATTCGAAGAGAGATTCCCGTTTTGTCGAAAAAAATTGGTGCTCTGTTTTTACTTTACTTGATCGCAGATTCATTGCTTTCGTTATTTACCTTGCCTTATAAAACAATGCTTGAAGTCATGACACCGATTCCCGAAAAAGGTTGGGCCGGTTTTCATATTATTCGGGAACTGTGGCGGTTTGGCCGTTTTCCCGAGATGATCGGTTCTGGCAACAAACTGAGTGGGGGATTGGCCGGCGGTATTATCGCACATCCACTTGAACGCGTGGCAGGTCTTACGGGAGCGCTTATACTTCTTTTCGCTGTTCTTCTAACCGTTCTTGTGTTTGCGTTTGATCTTTCACCTTCCAGGATACTGAAGCGCGCGGAGCACCTTGTCGCGGATCCGCTGGAGCCGGACAAGGAAGACGATCATACCGAGATGATCGAGAATGAACCCCCGGGTATATTTTCACGTATATTTGGGAAAAAGCAAAAGTATCCAGACGAAATTTCTGTCGGAGAATCGGACAGTTCAGTCGAATTGCCAGGTGAGTCCGCACCCGATGTCACAGGAATAGGTCCTTTGGGCTGGGACTCTTTATACACAAACAAGATGAATGGAGCTTCGGAACACGATAGAGAGAACTCATCGTTTGCAAAACCGCCCCCGGGATACCGGCCGATAGAAAAAACCTCCGGAACCTGCAAACCATTGCAGGGCACACCGTATCTATTTTCCCCACCAAGAGGTGGAATGACTGAAGATCATACAACACCAGAGTCACAAGACGGTTATTTGCCTTCGGGAGGATTACGGACTCCGGCAGTTGAGTTTGGGCTCACAGTTGACCGCGAGGATGATAATTTAAACAAGCCGGTAACAAAACAACGCAAACCGGTCAGAACATACAAACCTGAACAGATGAGCATGCTGGCAAGATACCAGCCGCCGCCGCTTACTTTGCTAAAAGAAGATAGTGGCATGACGAAAACGCCACAGGAAATGCGAGAGATACGCGAGCTGGGCAGAAAACTTGAGGAAACTTTAGACAATTTTGGTATTGATGCGAAAATCGTAAATTATACGACAGGTCCTACCATTACACGATTTGAACTTTCTCCCGGCCCTGGTATCAAAGTCAGTCGGATCGTCAACCTTGCGGACGACATTGCACTTAGTTTAGCGGCGATGGGTGTGCGTATAGAGGCCCCTATACCCGGGAAAGCCGCGATCGGCATAGAGATACCAAATAGGAAAATGCGTCCTGTATTATTGCGCAGTCTTTTACAATCCAAAGAGTTCAAGCAGGAAAAAGGCCCTCTTGTCGCGGCACTTGGCCGGGATGTGGGCGGCGAAGCGATCCTGTGTGATTTGAGTAAAATGCCTCATCTGCTGATTGCCGGCGCTACCGGATCTGGGAAATCGGTTTGTATCAACTCAATTCTGATCAGTATTCTTTACCGGTCTTCACCAGAAGAAGTCCGTATGCTGATGATTGATCCCAAAATAGTTGAACTCAATGTTTACAACGGAATTCCACATCTGTTGCAACCAGTTGTCACAAATCCAGAAAAAGCATATGGCGTGCTGAACTATGCGATCGCCGAGATGGAGAGGCGCTACCGTCTCTTCGCCGATAGGAGAGTACGCGACATTACCTCATACAACAACGCTGTCAGAAAATTGAAAAACCCAGATGAAAACGAAGGTCCGATCCCGAATATTTTGATTGTGATTGACGAACTTGCGGATCTTATGGCAATTACGCAGCACCAGGTTGAAAATGCCATCTCACGACTAATGGCTAAGGCGCGTGCCGTCGGTATCCATGTGATTATTGCCACACAGCGCCCATCAGTTGACGTCATCACGGGTGTCATCAAGGCTAATATACCTTCGCGCATTGCATTCGCTGTAGCTTCTCAAGTCGATTCACGCACAATCATTGATTCGGGTGGCGCAGAAAAACTTTTAGGTAGAGGAGATATGCTCTATTATCCGCTCGGCTCTATCAAAGCGATCCGAGGACAAGGTTCTTTCGTGACCAACAGCGAGGTTGAGCGTGTTTTATCGTTTATTAAGAGTTATTACCCTGAAAATTACGATGACAAAGTAGCGGCTGCAATCGAGAATCCAGATGGAGATGACAAGGCAGGCGCTCGTGTTGAAAGCGGAGAAGACGAACTTCTGATGGAAGCGCTCCGCGTGATCATCGAATCAGAATACGCCGCTGTTTCGCTGTTACAACGCAAGCTATCGGTTGGTTATCCGAGAGCTGCGCGCATTGTAGACCGCTTGAGTGAGCTCGGATATGTCGGCCCCTTTGAAGGTAGCAAGCCACGCAAAGTACTTATCACACCCGATCAATACGAACGCCTTTGCTCAGACGGCGATGGCGAGGGGAGCGATGACAGCTTTGCGTGATTCATCTTATTATTTCAAAACAGCTGAAATCATTTCAGTTGGTACAGAACTATTGATTGGGCAGACTGTTGACACGAATGCCCATTTTCTATCGGGTCAACTCACAGAGCTGGGGATTTCGACTTATCGCCATACGGTCGTCGGTGATAATGAATCACGTCTTGAAAAGGCAATAAGGCTGGCATTGGAAGACAATGATCTCGTCATTACGACGGGAGGCCTGGGGCCAACCAGGGATGATTTGACGTCTGCAGTCGTCGCGCATATTGCCGGAGTTTCTCTTGTCAAGGACACAGCGGTTGATGATGAATTAAAAAGACGTTATTCTGACAAATCTCGTTTTGATTTTTCTTTTTATCCTACTATCCCGGAAGGCGCGACCGTTTTCATGAATGATAACGGGACTGCTCCCGGTTCACTCATTATCTTTTTACAAAGCGACCAGCGGAAAGCCATCCTGATGTTGCCAGGTCCGCCTGATGAGATGAAACCGATGTTTCTCAAGTACGTCACACAGGCAATGGAACCGTTCTGCCGCTACCGGTTCATCCACAGGTATGTACGCCTCACAGGTATCGGTGAATCAAGTGCTGAACGGCTTGTTCGGGATCTCATCGATCAACAGGACGATGTCACGATCGCGCCATACGCGTCACCGGGTGAAGTTGTTATCCGTGTCTCTCAGCGACTAGATCTCAATAGCGATGTTGACCTTACCGCTGCCGTCATCGAAATACTTTGCGACCGCTTGGGTGAGTATATCTTCGAGGTAGGTCCCAGGTCCCTCGAACAAGTGTTGTTCGATTTGTTGGAACAAAAACAAGCTACCTGCGCCTTCGCCGAGTCTTGCACGGCGGGGTTGGCTTCTGCGATACTTGCTTCTGTACCAGGCGTTTCAGGCGTTTTTATTGGCAGCATTATTAGTTACAGTAATCAAATGAAACACAAATTACTCGGCGTATCTCAAGAGATTCTCACTGTTGAGGGATCCGTCAGCGAATCATGTGCGCGGGCAATGGCTGCAGGATGCCGTGAAAAAACAGGAGCAGATTTTGCTTTATCCTTTACCGGAATTGCCGGCCCGTCCGGTGGCAGTGACGACCAACCAGTTGGTACTGTGTGGATCGCCTGTTCGGGAGATCAAAAAACAAAGGCGGTAGAATTTCATTTCAATGGGAACAGGGAGCGTATCAGGAAACTGGCCGTCTATGCGGGATTCAATCTTTTGAGAAGGAGTTTACTCGATCTATGAGAAAATCTCAGCGAGAAAAAGGGCAGCTCCTGACAGATCTGCAAGGAAGTGGCATGCGTGTTATGTCGTCCAGCCGCGCAACTGCACTCCTAATGTTCTCGCTTGCTACCGCTAAAATCACAGGGTTTGCCCGTGAAATTCTGATCGCGCCGACCTTCGGTTATGGTATCAATACAGACGCGTATTTCATTGGTTTTCAGATACCTGATCTATTTTACCAGCTACTAGTCGGCGGCACGTTCGCGGCTGCCGTGACCCCGGCCGTCTCCTCAGCGCTGGCACGTGATAAGGAAGGTAAACTGTGGCGCAGTCTGAGTACATTTATTAACGTATTCTTGATTGCCTTTCTGATCGCTATCGTGATTGGAGAAATATTCGCCGGGCCGCTTATCTGGAGCTACAATCCCAGCAAAGATCCCGAAACCATAGAGCGAGCGATCAGGGTTGCCCGGACATTATTTCCGCAGACTATTTTTCTGTTTCTTGCCGGCATGTGCGTCGGTGTTTTGAACGGCCACAAATTATTTCAACGTGCAGCCTTTACGAGCACACTCTACAATGTGGTCTGCATCGTCTTCATGCTGCGCTGGGGCAGTGAGTCGGCAAGCGCTCCGGCAAAAGTCGCTTTCGGCGTTGTTATCGCCGCGGCAGTCAATTTTTTATATCTCGCATTCATGGCGAGGAAGGTTATACATTACCGTCCTTTAATAGACACGAAAGATAGTGGCTATAAGCGTTTACTTCGACTTGCTGTCCCCACACTGATCTCCGGAACGGCCATCCAGCTCAATTTGATCATTCAGACAGGGTTCGCCAATCAATTCACAGGGGCTGTGACTTCGTTGCGTCACGCGCAGACGACATGGAAACTGCCCTACGGCATTTTCGCGCTGGCTGTCGCAAGTGTCATGTCTCCCAATCTGACTAGAGCCTATGCAAACCATCGTTTCGAAGATATGCGCCAAATTTTTACGGAATCACTCCGCCGCGCTCTTTACTATGTGACGCCTTTTGTTTTGATTTTCGCAGTCATGGCTGAAGAGACGGTTGAGGCTATCTTTCAATGGGGCGGCGCGATCCCTCAGGAAAATCTTATGATCGAAGCAACCCTTCTGCGTTTTTATTGTCCCGCGATATTTTTCCTTACTTTTTATGAAATTGTGAATCAGGCATTTTACGCGCGACACGTCACGCGTGTATCGCTTTTTACGGCGATCATCTCGCTGATACTCAATCCGATATTCTGTATCATTTTTACACGTACATTTAACATGGGAATTTATGGACTTCCCATCGCTTATGTGCTAAACAGCGTGATCAATATGCTAATGATCTCTATTCTGTACCGTGCGCACATTCGTGAAGCGCGACCGTATAGGATGTTGCCTTTCTATCTGAGGCTACTGCTCTGTTCAGCAACCACAGTGATCGTTATTTTGGGTTTAAACACATTGCCGCTAGATACGAACAATAAGGTTCTTCAATTGGTATTTTATGCTGTCAAAGCTTTGCTTGCTATGGTGACTTACTACTTAACCGGTCTCGCGATCAATTTCCGTGAATCACGAGATCTTCAGGGTATGGTTCGGCGTTTTTTAAGACTGTCGCCGACAAGGATGTGACCTTGTTCGTTGTTTGACTGCGAGAAATGATCGGAAACGACGGATTGGGCCATAGATAGAGATTGACGATTGATCACAGAAACGATAAGATGGAATTAGATGAGAAGGAACAAAAGTTCTGAAAGCAAATATCATTAAACATGGGCTGAACAGATAACTAGGAGGTTGCTATGGCTAAAGGAGCCAAATCAAAACAAGACGTCAAACCGACACAAGATAAAGATCGACAGAAGGCATTAAAAGCGGCACTCGACCGTATAGAAAAAGATTTTGGAAAAGGCGCTGTCCTGACACTTGGTGACACGAGCGTTATGGATGTGGAGTCGATCCCGACAGGCGCGCTGGCGCTTGACGTAGCGCTCGGCATTGGCGGTTTACCGCGCGGCCGTGTCGTGGAGATCTATGGCCCGGAATCTTCAGGCAAGACAACGGTAGCACTCCATAGTATCGCCGAAGCCCAAAAATTGGGTGGTATTGCCGCATTTATTGACGCTGAGCATGCGCTTGATCCCGCATATGCAGCAAAACTCGGTGTTGACATCGATAATCTGATCGTGTCACAACCCGATTACGGCGAACAGGCTCTGGAAATCGCGGAAGCTCTTGCCCGTTCAGGCGCCGTTGATGTCATCGTCATAGATAGTGTATCTGCGCTTGTCCCACGTGCCGAGATTGACGGAGAGATGGGCGATGCGGTTGTAGGGTTGCAGGCACGCCTCATGTCACAGGCGCTCAGAAAGCTTGCAGCGGTCATAAATAAAAGTCGCACAATGGTTATATTTATCAATCAGCTTAGAGAAAAAATAGGCGTCATGTTTGGCAGTCCGGAGACCACGTCTGGTGGCCGCGCTCTTAAGTTCTATGCAAGTGTTCGACTTGACGTTCGCAGGATCGGCAAGATTGAACTGGGTGATCAGTTAATCGGTTCGCGCACACGTATTAAAGTCGTGAAAAACAAGGTAGCGCCTCCTTTCCATGAAGCAGAAGTAGATATTATTTACGGCAGAGGCATCTCTCAGACAGGATGTGTTCTCGATATGGGAGTTGACGCAGATATTATCAAGAAGAGCGGATCATGGTTTTCTTACAAAGATCAGCGGCTCGGTCAGGGACGTGATAACGTGCGTGTTTTCCTTGATGACGAGGAGAACAGAGAACTTTACGAAACCATTGAGCAGGAAGTTCGCTCCCATTATCTGTCTGATCTAAAAGGAAAAGACGGGGGATCAATCGATTCGGATGGTGATGTGGATGACATTCTGGATACAGATGTCGACGATATGCTCGGACTGGATCTGTGAGTATCACTTCCGAATTTGACAAGGCAAGACAAACAGCTGTAGCGTTCATCGGCATCGATCACTCTAAGTCATCGGGTCGCGTCAGGAACAAGCTTCTAACAAAAGGTGTGGATTCATCTATAGTTGATGAAGTGATTGAGTACCTGTGTGATATCGATTACATTAATGACCGGCGAGCAGCAAAAAGAATTGTCTCACGTTATAAGGGAAGGCGAATTCGATCAAAGCGAGCGATGGTTGCTGTTTTCATAAATAATGGAATCCCGTTCAAAGTGGCTGAATCCGTGGCGTCATCACTTGAGGACGACCGCGATACGGCGATCAGCTTGTGTCGATCGACTTATTCGATAATTTCAGAGGAATCGCGGCTCGATATAATGAAACTATTGCATCGCCGCGGTTACCCTGCCGATTTGTCTCGTGAAGTGATACGACAACTGTTGTCCCAAACAGAGGATTCATACGATAACTGATGAACCAGCCAACTTTTTATCTGCTCTCGCTTGGATGTCCTAAAAACGAGATCGATTCTGAATGCATGAGTTCCCTGTTGAAAGAAGAGGGGTTTATTTTCGAGCGCGATCCGCAGCTGGCAGATTTCCTCATCGTCAACACATGTGCATTTATTGAACCGGCTGTGGACGAAGCCATTGAAGCTATCCTAGAACTTGCGGCAGTGAAAGCAAAAAGGAACGGGGAGCCTGGTCTCATCGTAGCAGGTTGTCTTGCCCAGCGATATAAAGAAGAGATATTTCAGGAGTTTCCTGAAGTCGATGCCATGCTTGGTACAGGTGAATACGGCAATGTTGTGATTACATTGCAAAAGCTGTTGCATGGCGAAAATCTTCGCAACGATATTCCCGGGGCGCCCGGCGATGTGTCGTATCTTGATTGCTCGCGTATTCCCTCTGCACCGGGATCAACTTACTCGTATCTCAAAATAGCAGAGGGATGTTCCAATGCTTGTGCCTATTGCGCCATTCCTAAACTCAGGGGGCCACAAAGGTCAAGACAGCCGGATTCAATTGTTCGTGAAGCACGCCATCTGGCAAAACTCGGCGTAAGAGAGCTGATTCTTATCGCGCAGGATACAACGCGTTATGGTTTTGATCTACCTAACCGGCCATCACTCGCGTCACTTCTCAGACAAATCACAAGGCAAGTCCCCAACATTGAGCTAGTCCGCTGTTTGTACTTCTACGCTGATGCGCTGACCGATGAATTGATCGAGGAAATGTCAACAAATCCGAAGATAGCTCACTATGTTGATCTCCCCATCCAGCATGCTTCCAATGATGTCCTTGCCAGGATGCGCCGCCACGAAACCATTGAAATAATTGCCAAGAAGATAGATCAACTGCGGGACCGTATTCCGGGAGTCGTCTTGAGAACGACCGTTATGACAGGATTTCCCGGAGAAACAGAGGCTGATTTTAACGAACTGCTGCATTTTATCAAAAAAGTAAAATTCGACAGGCTGGGTTGTTTTGTATTTTCAGCAGAGGAGGGTACTGTCGCGGCTCTGCTTCCTGACAAGATAGATCCAGACACAGCCGCTCGCCGTCGTGATCTTATTATGGAAGCACAACACTCAATCGCGCTGGAAGCCAATAAAAAAAGGATTGGTGAGGTAACACCTGTTATCTTTGAAGGCATTGATGACCGTGGTATACTCTTTCAAGGGAGAAGCTACGGTGAAGCACCGGAAATTGATCCCATTATTTTAGTTGCCGCGACTAAACCTTACTTAACGGTTGGCAGTCGAACACTCGTACGGATTGTTGACGCAGGGCCTTACGAGTTGATAGGGGAGTCTTTAGATGAATATTGCCAATAAGTTGACATTGTCAAGAATTATACTGATTCCGTTTATTTTATTTTTTATGTTACCCATCCCATATTGTGAGACATGCCTATTTTCTCAGTTTATTGTTTCAGCGCCGGGCCGTGTCATTGCGTTTGTCATTTTTATTTTGGCGGCCATGACTGATATGCTTGATGGGATGTTGGCACGCAAACAGGGTCTTGTATCCAATTTAGGCATACTCCTTGACCCCATCGCAGACAAATTGCTTGTATTGTCTGTCTTTGTGGCATTTGTACAACTCCATCGTATCTCGACATTTGTAATCGTGTTGATCGCAGCGCGCGAGTTTATCGTGACGGGAATCAGGATGATTGCGATAGAAAATGGAATTGTTATAGCAGCGAGCTGGTTCGGAAAATTGAAGACGGTATTCCAGATCATCACGCTGTCAGCCCTGCTTTTTGAACCCATCATTGTGCAGTGGCTTGATCCAACTAATCCTTTCCTAGGTTATGGTTCACCGTGGACTATACCTGGGGATATTCTTGTGGGAATAACCCTGCTCCTGACAGTGCTTTCGGGACTTGATTATTGGCTGAAAAACAGAGAGCTTCTGTCAGGCGCATTGAAAGTTTAATAGACTTCGCGTAGAGTGCAGAACAGCTCACATTGATTTAAACTTCTAGGAGGATAAAATATGACCAAACAGGAAATTTTGAAAAGAATCCAGGTAATACTAGCAGAACAGCTGAGTATTGAAGAGGATTCGGTAACGATGACATCTAACATTACAGAGGATTTAAACGCTGACTCGCTTGATATTGTAGAGCTCGTTATGTCGTTAGAATCTGAGTTTGATATGGCGATTGAGGATGAGGAGGCAGAGCGCATCCGCACGGTCGGTGACGCAGTCGAATTCATCCATGTGCATGTATAAAAGATAATCTGCCCGGCCTTTTAGACCGGGAGTATTCCCGGGGACCGTTCGTGACACTTGACTTGACCACATTGGAGACTAGGCTGGGTTTTTCATTCAGTAATCAACAGCGATTGCTGGAGGCGTTGACGCATCCCTCTCATGCTTACGAAAACGGCAAGCAAGAAGTGGACAATCAGCGCCTCGAGTTTTTGGGGGACGCGGTTTTACAGTTACTAGCTTCTGAGTATTTCTTTATTGCCAGACCAGACGCGCCAGAAGGTGAGATGACAAAGCTGCGCGCTGACGTTGTCTGTGAGCAGACACTTACTCAGGTTGCCAACAGTCTGCAACTTGGCTCATATTTGCGCCTTGGGCACGGAGAGGCTCTGACGGGAGGAGGCTCCAATCCGTCAAATCTCTCAGATGCGCTAGAGGCAGTGATCGGTGCGATTTACCTTGAAGGTGATCTTGATCAAGTTCGGCAGGTGGTGGTTCGGTTGTTTGAGCCCTACTTTAAATTGTCGCTTGCCGGACATTTAACATACGATCATAAAAGCAAGCTTTATGAATGGGCTCAGGCACGCGATGACACAGATATTTCATTTCGCGTTCAGGAGGAAATAGGTCCTGACCATGACCGCCGCTATATTGTTGGGCTTTATATCGATGGAATTTTGAAAACTGTCGGATCAGGCAGAACAAAAAAGGCAGCGGAGCAGGACGCTTCGTTTATATTTTTTAAAGAAAATGATAGAGGATTGATTGGGTAGAGATGCTGAAATCACTTGAAATACAAGGATTTAAGTCTTTTCCCGAGCGTACGGAAATCAGTTTCCACAAGGGCATTACGGCAATCGTAGGCCCCAACGGCACCGGTAAATCAAATATTACGGATGCTATCCGCTGGGTTCTTGGCGAACAAAGTGCCAAAACTTTGCGCGGCCAGCGCATGGAAGATGTCATATTTAGCGGAACAGCACAGCGTAGACCCGTTAGTTTCTCTGAAGTAACGCTAACGCTTGACAACTCAAAACACATTCTTCCCATCGATTATGAAACTGTCTCAATTACAAGGCGATATTACCGCTCAGGTGACAGCGAGTATCTTATCAATAAAACGCCATGCCGTCTCAAAGATATCACTACGCTCCTGATGGATACGGGGATCGGTCTGGACGGGTATTCTATCATTGGGCAAGGTCGCATCGATGACATTCTGAGCAATAGGTCAGAGGACCGTCGAGCGATATTCGAGGAAGCTTCTGGAATTGTTCAATATAGAGCGCGCAAAAGGGAATCCTTGAAAAGGCTTGATCGAAGCGAACAAAACTTGTTACGCGTCGACGATCTTCTGACAGAATTGTATGACCAGTCCACTTCACTTGAAAAACAGGCGAATGATGCTCGTTCACATATTGATCTCGCAACGCAATTCCGCAAACTCGACACAGCACTAACGCTTCGTCAGATCGGAAATTTTGAGTTGCAAAGAGCTAAGCGCGAAGACGACGCGGGAATCATACATGCGGATCTCGAACTTGCGCGGTCTGAATTGTGTGATTTGCGTGCCGCTCATGCGGCTGCTGTTTCGTTGATCGATGATCTTGAGCACCAAGTCGAGCGGGAGCAGAATCGATTCAATGAACAGTCTGTCGCCAAGACAAAATGCATGGGGTTAGATGCGCTCTATAAAGAAAAATATGCTGGCTCCAAGAAAGGTGCCGAAACATTACTTGAAGAAAAAAATCGTCTAACGATGCAGGTAATGGCTGCAGAGCATGAGCTCACGGGCCGTGGAAACAGGCGCAATGAATTGGTCGAACGTCGGGACACATCCGTGAGGGAGCTTGGTGAAGCAGGATCTGCGCTCGAAGAAATGAATGCCGCTCTTGACATCTACAACCGACAAATTGAGACGGCAGTAGCAGAGCGTGAATCCTTGACTGATAGGCTATCAGCGCTTCGTGCTTCGTATCAGGAGAAGGTGGGAGAAAGCCAAGCGCTCCGCGCCAGGACAGACAGACTCGAAAAGGAAAAACAAGCATTAGAACAAGAGAGTGCAGAAAGCGTCGAAACGCTCGATAAACTTCATAAAGAATTAGAGGATTTAGAAGACGCGATCGGGATTGACGAATCACTTGCGGATCAAGCACATAAAAATACGCAGGGTGGTCACCTGATAGCAGATGACATTGAAAAATCTATGGATGGAACTGCTCATCAAATCCGGCAACTTACTTACGAGGCAGATACGTTGGAACGCCTCGAATCGGGTTATGAAGGATATCATCGACCCGTTCAGTTATTAATGCAACAGCTTAAAAAAACTCCACAACAAGGAGTTTATGGTCCACTTGGATCCCTTTTGAGTATTCCCGACACACTCGCGCTGGCACTTGAGACGTCGCTTGGAGCCACCACACACCATATCGTTTGTGATAATCCTGATACGGCTGAGAGATGGATTGATTGGCTTCACACTTCTCGTTCAGGCCGTGTAACATTTTTACCTACTGGATCACTTAACGTGCGCGCGCTCGATGAAAGAACCCTTGCGACCTCATCGCAATCTGGCGGCTGGATTGGTATAGCCAGTGAACTTGTCGAATGTGAGGAACGAGCCAAGCCAGCACTTGAATTTGTTCTCGGCAGAACCCTTATTGTAGAGACACTGGAAGATGCCATTGCACTAAGCAAGGCACTTGGTCGTTCGCATACTGTAGTTTCGCTGTCAGGAGATATTGTCCACAGAGGCGGCTCCATGACGGGAGGTTATTGGGCGTCAAAATCGTCCGGAATTCTGGGTCGACCTAGTCGGATTCGGGCAATCAGACGCGAGATACAAACAAAACAAGAAGAATACCGTGAGCTTGCAGACGAACTTGATCATGCCAAGGACGCGTTGCGTGAAGCAGCGAGCGAGGAAGAAAAGATTCTCGATCGGCTAGCCACTTCGCGCAGATATTTAGTACGGATGACAGCGGAAGAGCAAGCACTTGCGACGGCTCATGAGCGATTGGCGCGTGATTTGGAGACTCTCAGAGTTGAGTCCGACATGATTGTCTCCAGAATCCAACAACTTGAATCAGAAATGGCCCGCGACAAACAGGATAGTATAAACGCGGATTCAAAAAGAATTGAGATAGTGTCGGAGATCTCAATATTGGAGAGTGATCATCGCGAGAAATTGCGCACGCGCGACGCATTCCGAAGCGAGACAACCAAATTTGAATTTTCGATTGCATCTCTCGATGAGGCAATTGCAGAATTCGATGCCATGTCAGCCGTATCAAGCAAAGAGATCGACGCTTCCGGAACAAGGCTCAAGGCAATCGCACGCGAATGGGAGGATCAGACGGCGCGAATGGAACAAGCCCGTACAGATATCGCTGATAACGAGAAGAAACTTGTATGCGTCACACAGCAACTCAAGGACAGCGAGGAGCTTCTCAAACAGCTCATGGAGCAACGTGAAGATTCATCAGCAAAACAGCGCAAGCTTCTTGAGGATATGAACGATGCCAATGATCGCGTTGCTTCACTATATGCTGTCAATGAACGTCAAACCGCCGAACTGGATCGCGTGTCACAACAAATAGACGATCAGCTTAACAAACTTTGGGAAACGCACGGATTAACTCGCAAAGAAGCGGAAGATGAAGCTGAGGCAATCGACTCTGTATCGCGTTCAACCTCGGAACGCGCCGAACTCAAACAGCGGATCGATCAGCTTGGACCAATCAACCATAACGCCATAAAAGATTACGAGTCGCTGAAAGCACGAATTGATTTCATGTCATCACAGCGTGAGGATATCGAAGAGGCGCGGATTGAATTAGAAGGGATTGTACGCGAGCTCGACAAGTCGATGCGTGAACAATTCAATGCAACTTTTAAAGAGATTAACCGAAATTTCAATCAGGTATTTGAAGAGCTGTTTTCTGGCGGACAGGCTGAGATCCTGCTCGAAGGAGAGAGTGATGTGCTTGAGGCAGACATTAGCATACAGGCTCAACCTCCGGGCAAAAAACTTCAGAAACTATCGCTACTTTCAGGTGGTGAGCGTTCCCTCACAGCCATTGCGTTACTATTTGCTATTCTCAAACTCAAACCGGCCCCATTTTGTGTGTTTGATGAAGTCGAATCGGCACTTGATGATGCGAATGTCAAACGTTTTACTGACTATGTGCGACGCTACGCTTGGTCGATGCAGTTCATTCTCGTTACGCACCGAAAAGGTACCATGGAGGCGTCTGACAGGCTCTATGGTGTAACAATGCAAGAGCGTGGCATATCGCGCGTGATTTCCATGGTGTTGTCTTCGGCACTTGCCTTACAGTAATTAGACGCGCTATGACAGTGGAGAACAATGATGGGATTATTCGATTCATTTAAACAGGGGTTAACAAAAACACGTGATTTCCTGACCGCTCAAATAAACAAAGTGGCCGCCGGCATCGGTGTCTTTGATGACGACATGCTCGATGAGCTTGAGATGACACTCATCCAGGCTGATTGCGGAATCACAGCGTCAACTGAGGCCGTTGAAGCCATTCGCGATTATATACGCGAAACAGGGGATGCGACTCGTGAAGGAGTGTTAAGGTCATTGTCCAATACACTGGCGTCCATGATTAGTGAAAAAAAATTACAAGTCCAGCGCGGTCAATTAACGATCTATTTAATGATAGGTGTCAACGGCACAGGCAAGACAACTACTGCGGCAAAGCTAGCCCAACGCGCGAAGAACGATGATTTCAGAGTATTGATGGCGGCAGCTGACACCTTCCGCGCAGCAGCTATTGAACAGCTCAAAGTATGGGGTGAGCGCACAAAGACTACCGTGATCGCCCACGAAACGGGCTCTGATCCTGCGGCGGTTGTTTTTGATGCGATCCACGCGGCAAAAGCAAGATCAACCGAACTTCTGATCATTGATACTGCCGGACGCCTTCATAATAAGAAAAATTTGATGGGGGAACTTGCGAAAATCAGACGCATTATTGATCGCGAAGCACCCGATGCTCATCTTGAAACACTGCTTGTCATAGATGCGACAACAGGGCAGAATGCCATCATTCAAGCGCGTGCTTTTCATGAAGTGACAACTGTTACTGGACTTGTCGTCACAAAGTTTGACGGGAACGCAAAAGGCGGTGTCGCCATCGCAGTCGCCCGCGAAACAGGATTACCTATTAGTCTTGCGGGATTTGGTGAGAATGCAGAGGATCTGCGAGATTTCGATCGCGAACTCTTTTTAAAGGCACTTCTTCCCGAATCGTAAATTCATTATGACTGTCAATACAATCACTTGACAGCCATGACAACCCATTGTATGATTGCCTCATGCAAAAAGAGGCGAGTAATCGAATCGGACCGGTTCATACCGACGTATGCCTATGGCTTGACTATTATGGTGAGCTCTTGAGCGCGCGTCAAAAAGAGATCGTGAGTCTTTACTATGATGAAGATTTATCACTTTCAGAGATAGCCAGTTTAACAGGCTTAACAAGACAGGGTATACATGACCGGATCAGACGGGGAGTAGCCAAACTTGAATCATATGAATCGGCGCTTGCGTTAGTGGAACGAGATCTGAAAATTGAAAATATTCTACAACAGTCATTGAGGTTCTGCGAAAAAGATGATAGCGACAGAGTCCGAGACTGTCTCGATAAATTGTGGAAAATTCTTAAACCCGGAGAAGATGTGATCACAGATGTAGCCGATGAAGGCCGGGAATCGAGAGGTGACAATGGCATTATTTGAGAATCTCAGTTCACGATTGAGCCGTATCACAGACGCGATGCGCGGCAAAAGTCGCGTAACCGAAAAAGACATCAAGGATATGATGCGTGAGATCAGACTCGCGCTTCTGGAAGCCGATGTCAACTATCAGGTTGTCAAAGATTTGACAGCGGAGATCAGCGACAAGGCACGCGGTTCAGATGTGTTAGAAAGTCTCACACCCGGACAGCAAGTTGTCAAAATTGTTTACGAAGCGCTGATCACTATTCTCGGTGAAGAGGAAAAACTTACAGTTTCACCGACCGGATTTACGGTCATCATGCTATACGGATTGCAAGGGACAGGCAAGACGACAACCGCTGCCAAACTCGCGCTTCACCTCAAAGATAAGGGCAAAAAGCCGATTCTGGTCAGTGTTGACACGCACCGACCGGCAGCCCAAGATCAGTTGCGTATTCTAGCGGAACAAATTGATGTAGAGTGCTACATTGATCCCTCGGAGAAGAGCGCGACCGCTATCGCCGTTCGTGGCGTAGAGCGCGCCCGTTATATGATGTGCGACACTATGATTGTCGATACAGCCGGTCGTATGACAGTCGATGATGAGCTGATGGAAGAACTCAAGGCGATCAATGCAGTTGTTAAACCCGATGAAAGGCTTCTCATAGTCGATGCCATGATCGGTCAGGAAGCTGTCAACATAGCGGAAGCATTTGACAAGCAGATTGGTCTTGATGGTTTTATCATGACAAAACTCGACGGCGATGCGAGAGGTGGTGCGGCACTCTCCATTAGGCGCATGACGGGCAAACCGATCAAAATGATCGCAACCGGAGAAAAAGTCGGAGACCTCGAAGTATTTCACCCGGACCGCCTTGCATCCAGGATTCTCGGCATGGGGGATGTCCTGACGCTGATCGAAAAAGCGACAGATGCGTTCGATGAACAGCATGCCCAAAAGACGATGGACCGTCTCAAATCGAATCGTTTCACGATGCAGGATATGCTGGAGCAACTCGAGCAGATCCGAGGTATGGGGTCTATGCAAGAGATGTTGGCGATGATTCCCGGTGTCGGAAAAAAACTCGGAAATGCTGAGATCGACGAACGAGAACTTGCCCGAACGCGCGCGATTATTCAATCAATGACCATGCGCGAACGAGAAAACCCAAAGGTATTGAATGCCTCACGTCGCCGCCGTATCGCGGCGGGAAGCGCGCTGACAGTGCAGGATGTTAACCGCGTTGTGCGTCAATATGATGATATGTTGAAAATGATGAAGCAGTTCGGCATGCTTGGCGGAGATAAAAAACGCCGCCGCGGCCGGATGCCTTTCAGCGGATTTGGCATCTAATATTTAATCCTGATAGCGGACTTCAACAAGCCGGCAATAGCCTGTTTGAGAAGATAGAACAAAAACAAATTTGGAGGAAAACATGGCAGTAAAAATTCGCCTCAAACGAGTAGGCAAAAAGAAACAACCTTATTACAGGGTGGTAGTCGCGGATTCGCGTTTCCCACGAGATGGCCGTTTTATTGAGGAGATCGGAACGTATGATCCACACACGAACCCTTCGACTTTTAAAGTGGACGCCGATAAGGCGAAGGACTGGATTGCCAAAGGCGCCCAGCCAACCGAAACCGTCAAGAAGCTGCTCAAATACAATGGCATTTTGGAGTAAGCGATGAAGAATTTATTAAAATCAGTAATCGAACCATTGATACAATATCCCAACGATTTGGTGATCAGTGAAGAAATTCGTGGCCGTGACGTCACACTCAGTGTAGGCGCTCATCCTGAGGATATCGGACGTGTTATCGGCAAGGGAGGCCGCAGAGCTCATGCCATCCGCGCGGTCATGAAAGCAAAAGGCGCAATCGATGGCAAACGCGTCTCCGTTGATATCCTTTCATGAAGTGTCCCTATCTGCTTATCGGCTATTGTCAGCGCGCGCACGGCGTCTTGGGAGAGGTGCTCGTAAAGAATCTCTCCGACGACGACGCGCGCTTTTTTAAAGGCTTATCCTGCCAGTTAATGAGCAGCGCCGATACAACCCCGCACGGTCAATTGAAAATTGTAAAAGTCCGCTCGACGCCACAAGGACTTATTCTGGCGGTTGAGGGGATTGAGACACGTGAAGCAGCCGGCCGCTTGGCCGGCACTTACCTCGCTGTCAGCAGAGAAAATGCCGTAGAACTCGAAGATGAGTATGAATTCTATTCGGGGGACCTGATCGGTGCGCATGTAAAAGATCTTGTTAGAGGTGAACTCGGACGTGTAACAGATATTATGAATGCGGGCAGCGGAGACATTCTCGTCGTTCGAAAGCAGCCTGAAAATGATCTCTTGATTCCGTTTCGTCGCGCGATCGTTCACGCGTGCAATCCTGAAGAGGATATGATCATTGTTGAGCTACCGGAAGGACTCTTTGAGCTTTACCGGAAAGCTTCCAACGAAACGAACCCCAGGTGACACATGTCCATCATGTTCTCTGTATTATCACTATTTCCTGAACAGGTATTGTCAGCGCTTGATCACAGCATTACAGGTCGCGCGATCGCTCACGAGCATATTGAGATGGCACTCGTTCAAATTCGTGACTTTGCTGTTAATGACTACGGACAAGTCGATGATGCGCCCTATGGCGGCGGACGTGGCATGGTCATGATGTGCGATCCAGTATACAACGCGTGGCGTTCGGTTATCGGGGATGATGACACTGATGTCAGGACAATCTACCTTAGTCCTGCAGGAAAAGTGTTTGACCAGGCTATGGCCCTTTCATTGTCCGAGGAACAGCGCATTGTCCTCATCTGCGGCCACTACGAAGGCGTTGATACTCGTGTGATCGAAGAGATCCAGGCCGAGGAAGTATCGATAGGGGACTTCATACTGACTGGTGGCGAACTTGCCGCTGCTGTGATCATTGACGCCGTCACGCGCCTGATACCGGGAGTGCTTCCTGATCAAGAAGCCTGGCAGCTCGAGTCATTTTCTGACGGTCTCCTTGAATGGCCGCAGTACACACGTCCACGCGCATGGCATAGTCGCACAGTGCCGGGAGTTCTTTTGTCGGGACATCAAGCCAATATTGACCGCGAACGCAGTGTCTTGCAGCTTCTTGAAACAATACGCAAAAAGCCTGCTCTGCTGAAGGGTCGGAAGATTGATCTTGAGCTATGGGAATTGTTAGCGGAACGCTTGGCTGACGAGGCGTTTGAGGAATCTTAACCGATACACCAATCGTGTCATTTAATTGGTCATTTTCAAATTGATGAGCTTGAGATCGTTTTCTCAGGACATAAGATACATCATATAGTGAACTTCAAATGTATACTAAGGATGGTTTCAAAATTCAAGCGATGTAAGGTAACACTAAGCCTGTTATCCAGACATTCATTTTCTAGTATTTTGAATCCACACGATACGAAGGAGGAACATGTATGTTGTACAAAATTGTTGATCGTTTCCCAGAAGATATGATTTTTAAAGAGACTGGACCGCTTATCTCTCTTTATCAGTCAACCCACAGATATTTTCCAGATAATAAGCAAGACCCGATTGTCTTCAAAAACCTTTTGCGAGATATTGAAAATTCGTTGAAACAGAAAGTTGACTCAGCTTTTATCGATAAAATCATGAAACCACTCTACGAAATCAGACGAGATACTGATTTTTGGAATAACACTTTGGATGGGTTGGCCGTGATGGCAAGTGAAAACAAATGTATTGTTTATAAACTTCGCAACCCGGTCAAAGATTTCGCAGTAGTGTCTAACAGCTTTCATGTTAAACCGCTTCTACAGACTTTCCAGAGCCTCGAAAACTATCAGTTGCTTGGATTAAGTCGCGAAAATTTTGTGCTTTATCAAGGTAATCGGTATGGTTTCCAAGAAGTTGAGATAGATCCTGACATTCCCAGAACAATGACAGATGTCTTAGGCGATCAGTTGTCCGGCTCACATTTGTCGCATGGCACGTATGCCGGGGCAGGCGTTTCAGCCTACCACGGTCATGTAGATGCAAAAGATGAAATTGACAAAGATACAGAAAAATATTTTAGATATGTAGATTCATTCGTCTTCGAAAACTATTCAAAGCAATCAAAACTGCCACTTATTTTGGTCTCACTTAAGGAACATCGTGCCAAATTAAAATCCTTAAGCAATAATACCTATTTGCTTGAAGAGGGTATCAATAAATCGATTGACTCTCTTGAATTAGATGAAATCCAAAAACAAGCCAGCGCAATCATAGAGACCTTTGATTTTGATAAAATGAAAATATTGGCTGACTCGTACGCAAAGGCTGAGGCAGATTCCTTAGGCTCATCTGATATAGCGCAAGTAGCGAAAGCGGCTCATGAAGGGCGTGTCAAAACGATATTGCTCGAAGAAAATAAAATTATTCCCGGGAAGATCTGCTTTAGCACAGGGGAGATAGAACCCTGTGATATATCCAGCCCCGATTGTGGTGATATCCTGAATGACATGGCTGACTTGGTTCTGTTGAATAGGGGAGACGTATTTGTCTTAAATAGTGTCAAAATGCCTAGCACTACAGGGATAGCCGCCACCTACAGGTACAAATGATTAAGTGTCTATAATCTTTTATTAAAGGGTTTGCAAAAGAACTCTGTTTGATACATACTCAATAAGCTAAAAACATCAAAGGGGATGGTATATCTGCCAGAAGGTGGATTACCATCCCCAAACTTATGCCCAAAACAATAACGAAATGTTCCGAAAAGTCTGGTTGTTCCACTAAGTAACCATGGAAGCCTTGAGAACGTTTAATTGTACGGTGGGGAAGTGCGTGACGGTTCACCGTTATTTTTATGCGTATCACCCCAATGATGTTTATTATTAAAGGAGAAAATTTACTTATGAAAAAAATCATTGCAATCTTGTTGCTATTCGTTGTCCTTATGACAGCGGCATGCCAATCTGCGAATCCCGGACAGGGTACTGGCACCACAGTGCCGGCCGAACCGACCGTGACAACACCAGTCGAAACACAACCTCAAACAACGCCTACACAAGAACCACAGGGCGACTTAAAAACGATCCTCACTCAAATTGTCGAGGCGGCAGGCCTTCAAGATCTTATGGAAGGTTGCATGATCGATGAAGTTAAATCGGATGAAGTGGGCTTTTTGATTGGCGCAGAATCGTTTGATGGAAAATTTGAAGAAGGCGTCTCCATGCAGCCGCTCATCAATGTTAACCCATTTGCGATGGCTATGTTCCAATTGGCTGATGGGGATGACCCCGTTGCCTTTGCCAAAGAGTTGAAAGAAAAGGCCAATCTGCGAAAATGGATCTGCGTGGAAGCAGAGACCATGCTGGCCGCAACAAAAGGCCAAACGGTACTTTTCATTATGGGAAGCACGGAAGATGTTAACGCGNNGAACCGAGATTTGCCATCATCATGGTGTCAACCGCGATGACAGGATACCTTGCCGGCCTCTTGATTGATTGCCTTAAAAATGCAAAGGGAAGGCGGGCTACGCTTATTGTAGGCCTTGCCCTTTGCCTGACACCGCTACTTTTATTTAAGTACGGTGATTTTTTTATCAATAATGTCAACACTGTCTTTCCTGGAGCTTTGTCACCTTTGAATCTTGTGCTTCCAATTGGCGTGAGTTTCTATACGTTTCAAATATTGTCTTACGTTGTTGACGTGTACCGAAAACAAGTTGAGACCGAGCGCAATCCTTTTTACTTTCTCATGTATGTTTCATTTTTCCCGCAACTCATTGCAGGGCCTATCGTTCGGTTCCAGACTATCCAGGAAGAGATCAGATATAGGCATGTGACACCCGAGCTCTTTGCGTCAGGTATCACACGGTTTGTCATAGGGCTTGGGAAAAAGGTTCTCATCGCCAATAACTTGGCAGGTCTGGGGGCAAACCTTGCCGCAACGGGAACTCGCTCTGTTATCTCTTTATGGATGATCGCGTTTACTTTCACTTTGCAGATCTATTTCGATTTTTCCGGATATTCTGATATGGCCATCGGCCTCGGCCGTATGTTTGGATTCCATTTCCTGGAGAATTTCAACTATCCTTATCTTTCGCGCAGTGTTTCGGATTTCTGGCGCCGGTGGCACATGTCGCTCGGCTCATGGTTTCGCGATTACGTATACATTCCTATGGGTGGGAGCCGAGTTTCAGGTCCCAAGATTATCCTCAATCTGTTCGTTGTTTGGCTTCTTACAGGCTTTTGGCACGGAGCTTCATGGAATTTTATAGCTTGGGGCCTGTTCTATTTCGTTCTTTTGGCGATTGAGCGTGCCGGGTTTGGACGCGTGTTGAGCAAGCTGCCAAGCGCAGTAAGCATTATTTATACGTTCTTACTAGTCAATCTTGGTTTCGTTTTGTTTAATGCTAGCAGTCTTGGTGAAGCGATTTTCAATCTCAAAGGGATGTTCGGTTTTCAAGCACTGCCGGCCACTGACTTGATGGCTGTTTACTATGGAAAGAGTTACGCGCTGATACTTTTGATTGCGTGCGTAGCCGCTACACCTCTCCCCAAATGGTTGCTGGGCAAAATTAAAGCTGTGAAGGCAGATTTTGTCGCTGATCTGGTAACAGTGTTTGGGCTTGTCTTGATTCTCGTTCTGGCGACAGGTTCGCTGATCGACGGGTCATTCAACCCGTTTTTGTATTTCAGATTCTAGAAAGGTCCGCCATGAAACATCGAACACTCATTATTATCGTTATTTTCATCGTTGCGCTGGTGGCCGTACCCATTTCCACGCTTGCGATGCCCGACCGCCAAATATCAGAAGTAGAGAGACGACCGCTCGCGCAAGCCATGAGCTATCAGGAATATCTCAAATCACATTACGGGGCAGAGCTTGCCGATTACTTCGCCTACTTGGAGACGTATCTGCTCGATCAATTCCCATTCAGAGATGATTTAAGAGTTCTTACTGCAATGGCCAGGGTATATGGCCTGCGCCAGCGAGACAACAACATGTACTACAAAGTGGGCGAACATCTTAGCAAGCTCGATCCGGTGATCCGTGAAAACGCGGTTCAGAGCGCATTATCATTGTTCAATGAAGTTTGCCGCACCTATTTTAGCGGACAAGGCAAACATGTCTTTGCGCTTATCCCTGATAAAAACGCGTTTATGGCTGAGTCTGGCGGGTATCCCCATGTCCAGTACGATTCGTTTTTAGAGATGGTCTCGAGCGAACTCGATGCGCAGACACAGATCCTGCCGCTCTTGGAGTACTTGTCACTTGATGATTATTACCGGACTGATCCCCATTGGGATCAAACAAAACTGCTTGCTGTTGCAGATGCCTTGTTGCAGATGCTTGGAGTTCGTAATGATGCACAAGATGAAGGCTATGAGACACATGTGCATTCATCTTATTTTGGCACCTTTGCGGGGCAAGCAGCGTTGCCTGTTAAACCCGATGAACTTGCGTGGCTGACAAATGAAACCTTGGATCAGGCAATCGTTTACGACGCTATTACAAAACAGACAGCGAGCATTTACCAAACGGATAAACTCGAGGGCACTGATCCCTACGATCTATTCCTAGGAGGAGCGCAGGCTCTTTTGAGTGTCAAGAACCTCAAACAGTTAAACGGCCGTCAACTAGTCGTATTTCGTGATTCATATGGATCAAGCATGGTGCCATTGCTGATTGCAGACTACAGCGAGATCGTTGTCGTGGACCTGCGCTATGTCTCTATGAGCGTAGCCGCGGGACTCGTCGATATACATGCTGACGCAGATGTTCTTCTTCTTTATTCGACTTCTGTTCTGAATTCACCGGGCGCATTCAAGCAATAATGGTCAAAAGTGCTTGCCTCAGCGGTTTGCATCTGTTATGATGCTTGAGGTTATACGGGTGGTCCGCTGCAATTGCGTGCAAGAACATCCGATGATTAAAGAAGGAGGAACGCAATATGGACTATATCAAAGCGGTTGAACAGCCTTTTATGCGTGATCAGTACGATAACGTTGAGATTGGCGACCGTGTCAACGTTCATCTCAGAATCACAGAAGGTTCTCGTGAGCGAATTCAAGTGTTCGAGGGAACTGTGATCGGGCGCAAAGGCGCGGGGATCAATGAGACCATTGCGCTGAGGCGTGTTGCTTATGGTGTTGGTGTTGAGCGGGTCATTCCGATTCATTCACCTAAAGTCGCGAAGATTGAAGTTTTGCGTAAAGGACGCGTCCGTCGAGCCAAACTATTTTACTTGCGCGATCGTGTCGGCAAATCAGCCCGTGTACGCGAAAAGCTTCCGGCAAAAAAATAGCAAAGTGGTGATGCGCCTGTTAATTACAGACGCATCATGTGAACTGCTCCAAACGCAGATAAAATAAAGACCCGTCACAATCAGGCGCAAATGATTGGAGTGACGGGTCTTTGCTTTGTACTAAATTGTCTTTCTCTTCCTGTCGGCAATCTTCAATGCAAGCTTAACGCCTGCGAGTGTCAAAATAGGAGACAGGAATATCGATCACTTATTCTTTGTCGTCAGCTAAAGCTGCTCTTTGCTTTCCTCCAGCTCTTTAGCGGCCGCTTCTGATTTTAGACTGAAATAACCCAAGATCCCGACTACGACCGCTGAGCCCAGGTCAACGATCAGATCGATCATGGTGTCAGCGAGGGCGGCTCGTCCAACGAGGAGTTCACCGTCAAAGCGCATGAATTTTTGCATATTAGTTCCCAGCAAGCCGTCGGCAGCGAATTCATAGATCTCCCAGACGACCCCGAGCAGGATGGCAAAACTTGCGCCAAATAAAACGACAAAAAATGGACTCAGTTGCAGATGGAGCTTTTTTTGTCCATTTAGAATGTTGACGAGCAGTATACCGATAATGGCCAGCATACCTCCGGAAAAAGCATGAAGGATGTTGTCCCAGAATGGAACCCGGTAGAAAAAATTTTGAACTTCTCCTAAGTAAATAGCTAAGAACAAAAATATGAAGTACATAATCTGTATTTTGTCAGGTACCACGATTTTGTACCGCTTATCCAGTATGGTTGGCACGAACATGATAACGAAGCCGCCCAGACACTGCAGAAGCGACAGCACATAATCCTGGCGGAGGCTGCGACCTTCAGGGGTCAAAGAATCGGCCGGGAGCGTGATCAGTCGAAAAGCAGTAAAGATGACGGAGAGGCCCAAAAGGACAAGAATAATAATGCCAATGATTGTTCGGGCACTGATATGATGCTTATTATGCGCGGGTTTTGGCACGATCTTTCCTCCAGATGTTAAACAGTCGAAGATCCGATTGTCGATCTTCTTCGTCAAAGTCCATAAGTTAAAACGAAATTGGACAACGGGTGCTTCTGCTACCCTTTTTCCTACAAAGGATATTGTACCTGAGTCGTGGATGTTTTGTATTCGATCAGCTAAAGGCTGTTAAAGAGGACCTTTGCCAGGGTTCTTCATTGGGCTCTGGAGGGTAAGAACTCAGCCTTACGGATGCTGTGATGAAAATGACATCGATGCCGGCCGATCGATTCGGACTCACAAACAGAGGCGTATTAGCATAAGATCAATGGGCTGGCATGACGGTCTTTTCCAAAGATATCAAAGACACTGCCACCTACCGGAATCCTACGGCGCCGCCTAAGGGTATTGCTCAAGTTTATGTTGAGGGGCAGCTAATCATAGAGAACGGAGATTACATCGACAAAAAACCCAATGGTAAACTACTGAGAGCAGGGCAAATATAATAAGGAGCATCTATTTTATGAGCAGTTTTGAAAATCTTCGTATCGTAGACAATTTTTATCAGACATCGTTGTTTTTTCCCATGCCTACCGTGATCATCAGCACACTTTGTGAGGACGGGACAACCACCCTGGGCCCGTATTCATTAGTGCAGCCCTATTATGTTGCAGGCAAGGATTACTATGCCATGCTTTTGTGTTGCCGCAACTCATCAAATACCGCGCAGAATATTCTTCGTAACGGGAAATGTGCCATAAGCTTTATTACCGATGAGCCGAAAACATTCAAAGAAACGGTAAAGCTTTCCTGGCCCGGTGACAAACCTGAAGATAAAATGCCCAACTGCCACTTCAGACTTGAAAAAAGTATGATTGAAGAAGAGAACCCCGAAGACAAACGCCCGCAGGTATTAACGGATGCCGTCCAAGTCATCGAATGCACGTGGATGTGCGAGCTGGATGGGGCTGACAAGGATCTTGCGGGCCAACTCAACGGGTACGAAGGTCCGTATCGTGATTTCAACGGCATTACAAGTAAATACGGGGCACACTTTATTCTTCGCGTAGATAAAATATTGATGAAGAAGAAGTACAGGGATGCAATTGTAAATGGTGTGCGGGCGAAGGATTTTCCAAGACTCCCGGTGGACTACGGTTACCGAGACAGTAGATACTTTTGGTACCATCGCAGACTACGCATGAGATCAGAACTTTTGCAAATGCGTAAAGGCTCACTTGAATCAGTTCGATATGCGGCCGACCGTGCCGATGACAAAATCAAATTTACCGATGAAGCTCTCATGACGATACTCGGCGTGCCGAGAGTATTTCTGTCGCTGGTGCTGAAGGGGAGTATTGATTGGGCAAAAGAGAACAATGTAGAGCTTATTACCGAAGAACATATGAAGATTATTAATGACAAACGTGCCAAGGAAAAAAATGGAAAGTAAGTGGATAACTCTTTCACCTACGGTACCCCCAATGACGTCTTTTCTTTTTCGGTGTACTGCAATCGTAGCGTATACTGATCAGTAAGATTAACCGGATTTATTTTGAACCATGGCAGCCGTTCACCGATCGGCCCATGATGGTATCGGGAGGTAGTGTATGGACCGGGAGACAGGAAGAGATCACAAGCAGATTCATTGGTATCCCGGACATATGGCGAGCGCTACAAGGGAACTCAAACAGGCTTGGCGTCATGTAGATGCCGTACTGGAGATCGCGGACGCCCGTATCCCAATCGCGAGCCGCAACCCTATATTTTTACAGTTTCAACCGCAAAAACCTCATCTTCTGCTGCTTTCACATGCGGACCTGGCAGATAAAGAAGCAAATAAAGCGTGGCTCGAATATTTCCTCAATGAAAAAATTCTTGCCATCGCTAGCGATCTTCGTGAAAGCGCTGATATTAGATTCATAAGACGGCGCCTTCTGATCTTCCAAAAACCCTTGCTTGAAAAGGCAAAAAAACAGGGAAGAATTGTCCGTCCACTGCGTGTGCTTGTAGTTGGAATTCCTAACACCGGTAAATCAACCGTCATCAACCAGCTTGTCGGGAAACGTTCGGCCTCTGTCGAAGCCAGACCGGGAGTGACTCGCCAGCAGAACTGGTTGCGGTCGGGGAGTGAGCTCCACCTGCTGGATACACCGGGAATTCTTCCTTTGAAGATGACAGGCGACGAGGAGGCAATGTGCCTGGCTGCGACAGGTGCCATTCGTGACAGCATCCTCCCCCTGGAGGAGGTCGCTCTATGGCTTTCAAAGCTGATGTGGGACCGTTATCCGGCGGAGATGATTAAACGCTACGGTCAGGACGACGCACACGAACAGGACGTGCACTTGGCATTTCAAAACGCAGCCATTCGAATGGGATGTCAAACATCGGAGGGACGAGCCGATTTGACACGTTTCTCAGGGTTGTTGCTCGATGATTTTCGAAACGGCCGTATCGGGCGGATTACGCTGGAATGGCCTGTTATGGAACAAACAAGCCCATGACGAATAAAAAACGACCTGGTATTCGAATTACACAGCGCGATATTGACCGTTTCGAGGCAATGTCCGTGCTGGAAAAAGATCTTTGCAGCCAGGGCTATATCGCAATCGCGGGAGTTGATGAGGCAGGCCGAGGACCACTGGCAGGTCCTGTCGTAGCGGCTGCCTGCATATTGCCGCCCGGCATAACGTTGTACGGTTTGAATGACTCCAAAAAAATGACTGAAAAACGCCGTGAGGCTTTATTTGAGGACATAAAAGAAAAAGCGTTGGCATGGTCAGTTGCCATGGTGAGCAATCAAGAAATTGATCGCGTCAATATATTAAACGCAACACGAGAAGCTATGCGGCGCGCATTGGCGGACCTTCCCCATAAACCTGATATTGCTTTGATTGACGCGATGACACTGGAGGGGTTTGATTACCCCATTCTCGCTGAGGTCAAAGGAGACGCGCGACACAACGTAATAGCGGCAGCTTCTGTATTGGCTAAGGTAACACGCGATCACATGATGGTGAATTGGGACAAAGTTTACCCTGTCTACGGATTTGCGTCCCACAAGGGGTATGGAACGACTGCTCACATCGAATCGATCAAAGAAAGCGGTCCCTGTCAGCTACACCGCATGAGTTTTCTTTCTCGTATTGCAGGGAAGGCTGAGGCGGCATACAAAACTGTGGAACGCGGTGTGCACGTTGAACAAATGGTGGCCCAAGATCTAATTGCAAAGGGACACACGATTCTGGAACACCGATTCGCTATTCAAGGTATCGGTGAAATTGATTTTATTACGAGTCATGGAGACCGACTCTTTGTCATCGAATGCAAAGGACGCAGCCCGGGTAACGACACTTACGGAGATGTTGAACATGCGTTAGGCGAAAATCAAATCTCACGTATACGGAAAGTTGCCAGCGCCTGGCTCCAAGGACAAGAAACACAATCCGACAAAATCATCGAGTTCGTCTATGCTCCTGTTGAACTTGACCACGGCGGACATATCTGTTCGATCAAATACCTGCCATTTTAACCGTGCCTTTAACACGTCATTACATTCTGGAAATTCAACCGTGAACACTTAAAACTTCCCTGTGTCTATGATATGATGTTAGCACCAGTTAGAGGAGGCGTCACTATGAAACTTGACAGACATAGCAGTGTCCCGCTTTATGCGCAGTTAAGGGAGCTGATTGTCGAACGCATTCAGGACGGTGTTTACGGGCAGGGAGATCGTATCCCTTCCGAGATGACCTTGTGTGCAGAACTTGATCTATCTCGACCCACCGTCAGGCAAGCCATCGCGGAGCTTGTATCAGACGGCATCCTCGAGATTCAGAAAGGGCGTGGCACTTATGTTGCCGTCGAGCCTGATCGTCTGCTGATTCCGCATTTTAATGCGTTAACGTTCAGTTTTCTTAATCTTGTCAATTACGAAGATATAGGGTTGCAACCCGTCCAGCACGTAGAGCCTGATCCCGAACTTGATGCTGCGTTCAACATCCCTGAAGTCAAACATGCCGGTTACTGGATGCTCCAATGGCCCATTATGTTTGATCAGCGCGTCTACGGGTGGTGCACGTCGTATATTTCCGCACAAGTTTTTCCAAACCTTGGTCAAAGTATTGCTTCCGGCAAACGTATGATTGACATAAAAAGCAACAAGTACGCTTTTTTACCTGTTAAAGGCAGCGTCTCACTGCTTGCGAGACCCGCACGCAACAAGGAAGCCTCGATCCTGGAGATTCCGAAGCGCACGATTGTTCTTGCAGCCAGCGGAGAGCTTTACGGGCGAAACGGGAACGTATGTGAACACATTAGGATTGCCTTGCGTCCAGACCTTCTCAAGCTAGAAATCAACTAAACAATTGATCTACGATTTTGACACAACAGCCACTTCACCGGTTATACCTGAAGTGCTGTCGAGTTATGCTCGCCGTCTCGGTGAACCAGCTATCAATCCGGCATCTTCGCATGCTGGCGGACTTCGCGCAGCCCAATCCATAGCGCTTGCCCGACAGTCAATAGCGGCATCACTCGATTGCCTGCCAGAAGAGGTTTTTTTCACATCCGGCGGTACTGAATCAATTAATCACGCAATCAAGGGATTCGCCTGGTCTAACCACAACAAGCCGGCACGTGCAGTCACTACAGAAGGTGAACACGAAGCTGTGCTGGAATCCATGGCATTTATCAAAGAACAGCTGGGGTATGAAATCTCATATGCTCGCTTACTCCCATCGGGGTCCGTGGACTCCGAATCGCTGTTTGCCCTTTTGCAGGACCGTTCTTGTGATTTGGTAAGTATCATTGCGGTAAACAATGAGACGGGCGCAATCAATGATTTGGAGGCTTTGGTGCCGCAAATCCGCCGGCTCGTTCCTCACGTCGTTATCCACAGTGATATTGTTCAAAAATGTGGCAAACTGGCCTTTTCTTTTCGTCGTTCCGGAATTGACCTTGCGTCTATAGCAGGTCATAAATTTGGTGCGCCGAAATCGACAGGTTTGCTGCTAAAGCGAAAAGATCTGCATTTGACACCTCTGCTGCACGGAGGTGGCCAGCAAGCGGGTATGCGGTCCGGGACGGAAAATGTGCCTGGTGCGCTCGCTCTGATGGAAGCGATTGAATATCACGAAGCCAGGATGGATGAAGATCTCGACCGCGTGAGAACTCTTCGCAGTGTCTTTGTTTCTGGGATCAGAGAAAGCGGAATTCCCCATCACATAGTGTCTTCGGACGATGGGTCACCGTATGTACTATCCATAGCATTTCCCGGCATCCGTGGTGAAACCTTGATGAATGCTTTGTCAGCAGAATCGATCTATGTATCAACCGGATCAGCCTGCGGATCGAAGAGGGCAGGGGACAACCGCGTTCTCGAGGCCATGGGAATCGACAGGCAGACAATCATGTCAGCTGTGAGAATCAGTTTTTCCCCTCATCATTCCGATCAAGATATTCGGCATCTCGTCGAACGGATCAACGATCTTTTCATTCACTATGCCACGCGATAAATGAGGGCTGACCATGACGCACGATAAACCGGACATAGAAAGACTCATTCTGGTAAGGATCGGCGAAATCACGCTAAAAGGACTCAACCGCGGCCGTTTTGTCGCACAACTGATTGCTAACATGCGCTGGCGTCTTCGCGATATAGGTGTCTTTGACATTGAGCAGAGACATTCACGTATCTGGGTAAGAAGCTTGGAAAATGGCCTTCTTAGCGATGAGACGATCATGAATGAGGTCGTCAACCGATTGTCGCACATCTTCGGAATTGTTTCGATCAGCCCGGCCGTTGAGCTTGATGCCGACTACGAGTTATTGAAGACCGTAATGATCGATTACGCGACGCCTATTCTCAAGGACGCGGGACCCAAGACATTTAAAATCGATGCCAAACGAATTGATAAAGAGTTTCCGGTGAAATCATATGATCTCTGCTGTGAAACGGGGGCGCTGTTTTTGGATGCCTGGCCAGATCAGTTGAGTGTTCAGGTAAAAAATCCAGATTTTACGTTTTATGTTGAAGTACGGGATACGATCTTCCTCTACCATGACATTATTAACGGGGTCAAAGGATTGCCTGTCGGCATGGGCGGCAAGGGAATGCTTCTGTTGTCTGGAGGCATAGACAGCCCTGTGGCAGGTTACATGATGGCTTCGCGCGGCATGACGCTGGATGCAGTTTATTTCCATACATTCCCTTACACAAGTCCGCAGGCGCTTATCAAGGTTCAATCACTTGCTTCATCTCTCAGCCTTTATGCCGGCAGAATTAGGCTTCATGTGGTTGATTTTACAGAAACTCAGCTGGAACTTAATAGGCATTGTCCTGACTATATGCTGACAATCGTTATGCGCCGTATGATGATGCGTATCGCTTGTCGTCTGGCCGAAAAAACAGGCACGAAAGCGCTCATAACAGGGGAGAGCCTCGGTCAGGTTGCCAGCCAGACGGTCGAATCGCTCATCGCGATCGATGCAGTGTCGTCGCAACCCGTCTTTCGTCCACTTATTGGTATGGATAAAAATCAGACCATAACCATCGCTCGCGACATAGGAACATTTGAAACTTCGATCCTGCCTTATGACGATTGTTGCTCGGTTTTTCTCTCAAAGCATCCACAGACACATCCCACACTTGAGGAGGCCAGCTGGGCGGAAGAAAGGCTTGATATCGACAGACTCGTGGCGATTACGATGCTAAAGATCACGGAGCAGGAGATCCATCCCGCTCCTGATATCACCTTGTGGTGAGGTGTAGGTACTGCATCTGTACTAACTCCCCCACTATGAACCTTGCCCTAGCAGTCTTTTATGGTAAAATAAGCATTAGTGCTATTTTTTTGCCTTAAAGGAGGTATATATGCCATACGAGAACATAAAACCAGTTGATCCGGAGATCTATGAGTCTTTGATGAATGAGCTACACCGTCAGAGAAATTTCATCGAATTGATCGCTTCGGAGAACTTTGTCAGCCAGGCAGTACTGGACGCCATGGGTTCAGTCATGACTAATAAATACGCTGAGGGATATCCCGGAAAGCGCTATTACGGCGGATGTGAATACGTCGATGTCGCCGAACAGCTGGCTATTGATCGGGTCAAAAAACTCTTTGGTGCTGACCACGCCAACGTCCAGCCTCATTCGGGTGCCTCGGCGAACTTTGCAGTCTATTTTGCCATGCTAAAACCGGGAGACACAATTCTCGGCCTCGACCTCAACCACGGTGGTCATCTGACGCACGGTATGAAAATTAATGTTTCCGGTAAATATTTTAACGCGGAAGCTTATCAAGTTGATCCTGACACTGAACAAATCGACTACGACGTTGTTCGTCAACGCGCACTTGAAGTGAAACCCAAGATGATTGTTGCCGGCGCCAGCGCTTACCCGCGTGCCATTGACTTCAAAAAATTCCGTGAAATCGCAGACGAAGTGGGTGCGCTCCTGTTCGTTGATATGGCACATATTGCTGGCCTTATCGCTGCCGGACTCCACATGAACCCCGTACCGTACGCTGATTTTGTTACCTCTACCACACATAAAACACTGCGTGGACCCCGAGGCGGAATCATTCTCTGCAAAGAGGAGTACGGCAAAAAGATTGACTCAGCTATCTTCCCGGGAACTCAGGGTGGACCTTTGATGCACGTTATCGCGGCTAAAGCTGTGGCCTTTAAAGAAGCACTTGAGCCTTCGTTTAAGGAATATCAGCAAAATGTCGTTAATAACGCGCGTGTTCTGGGCGAAGGATTGGTGGAGCACGGTATCAATCTCGTTACCGGCGGCACCGACACCCACCTGCTTCTGATGAAGCTGCATGGCACCGGAGTGACCGGAAGAGACATGCAAGAGCGCCTCGACACAGTCCACATCACAACGAACAAGAACACCGTTCCTTTCGAGACGGAATCACCGTTTGTTACGTCTGGATTGCGCGTAGGAACACCCGCCGTCACAACACGCGGCATGGGACAGCCTGAGATGCGCGAGATTGCCGAACTGATCGCAAAAGCAGTCTTCAGCTTTGATGAAAGCCAAGACGAGATCCGCGACCGGGTAGCTGTACTTTGTGCCGGATTCCCGCTGTACGATGATCTCTGCTGATCTAAAAAATACAAATAAGGCAAAATGGCGTGAGCCACTCGCTTATCGCATGATGCCTGAAACGCTGGCCGATTTTATCGGCCAGCGTCATATTCTAGCGGAGGGGAAAATGCTCCGACGCATGATAACGGCAGATCGCCTGTCATCCATTATTCTGTTTGGTCCTCCCGGGGTCGGGAAAACTTCAATTGCCCGTGTGATCGCGAACTCGACGAGTTCGAACTTCCAACAATTGAATGCTGTGACTTCAGGCGTGGCAGATATCAAACGCGTTATTTCAGATACTGAAAACCCAATTTTGACACCAGGTGGACGCACAGTTTTATTTATTGATGAAATCCACCGGTTCAACAAAGCTCAGCAGGACGCGCTCCTGCCGTCAGTTGAAAATGGACGATTGATCTTAATTGGAGCGACCACAGAGAACCCTTTTTTTCAAGTAAACAAGGCACTGATTTCCCGCTCCACTGTTTTTCAACTTTTTCCGCTCACTGAAAGTGAAATTGTAGACGTGATGCGCCGGTCGCTTTCTAACAAAGAGCGCGGACTAGGCGAACTCGCTGTTTCAATCGATGACGAGACGCTTTTGATGGTTGCCAGTCTCTCAGGAGGTGACGCACGTATCGCACTCAACGGCCTGGAGCTCGCCGCCATAACTACACCCGTCAACGAAGACGGTTCAGTCACAATCACTCGTGAAACCATTCTTGATTCCATGCAAAAGAAAATCGCACGCTATGACAGGGCAGGCGAAGAGCATTACGACAACACATCCGCGATGATCAAATCAATGCGTGGAAGTGATCCTGATGCGGCAGTATTTTATCTTGCAAGAGCGCTGCAAGGTGGGGAAGATTTGAGTTTTCTCGGTCGGCGTATAACTATATGTGCAGCAGAAGATGTCGGTCTTGCCAATCCACAGATATTAACCCTTGCGCTCGGCGCATGGCAGGCCGCCCTTATGGTAGGAATGCCCGAAGCCCGGATCATTTATTCGCAAGCGGTGATTGCTGTTGCGACCAGCCCTAAATCGAACAGGGCCTACTTAGCGATTGATAAAGCGTTGGCTGATCTTGAGCAACGCGATACTGGGGCAGTCCCGTTTCATATCCGGAACGCGCCCGCTGACGGAATGAAAGATCTCGGCTATGGCGAGGGTTATAAATACGATCATGATTTCCCCTCCGGGATATCGGGGCAGACATTCCTTCCAGATGAAATACTGGGAACGATCTACTATGAGCCATCAGAATCTGGTTATGAAAAGAAAATCGCGGATTGGATGCGTCAGGTGGATGATTTGCGTCAACAGCTTCACAGCAATGTCGACAAATACATCAATCAATCCGATTTAATTTAATAGATGCCGGGTAGCCCTTGCCTTGAACCGCGTAACGTTCGGAACTATTCCAAACAAACGAATCAAGAACAATGGTGCCAAGCAGTTGAGTTAGTTTACAAGACAAAAGTGGGGATATGATCATGGATATTTCTTTTGAACAACGTATGCAGGAAGCAGCGCAATTGCCGCGAATTTACTTCGACCACGCTGCCACAACTGCGCCTAGGCCGGAAGTAATTCAAGTAGTGATGTCTGTCTTGCAAGATTTTTATGGCAATCCATCTTCTTTTTATAAAGAGGGCCATAAGGCCGCGCGCATTCTTGAAGAGTCACGCGCATTGATTGCGAATGGTCTTCACGTCTTGCCAGAAGAAATATTTTTCACTTCATGTGGCACCGAAGCCGATAACTGGGCCATCAAAGGGGTTGCACACGCGAGGCAGGGCAAGGGACGACACCTCATTACAAGTAAAATAGAGCATCACGCCGTACTTCATACGATGGAGGCGCTCGAAAAAGAAGGATTTGAAGTCACTTATCTTGACGTTGACGAGACAGGTCTGGTCGACCCTGAAGCTGTGCGACAGGCTATTCGTCCCGACACAATCCTTGTTTCAATCATCATGGCCAACAATGAGATCGGTACCATCCAGCCGATTCAAGAAATTGGTCAAGTGTGCGATGACGCCCATGTCCTGTTTCATTCGGATGCAGTCCAGGCATTGGGCGCCGTACCGGTTCATCCCCATGATTTAAAATGCGATCTGATGTCTTTTTCGGGACATAAACTTTACGCGCCAAAGGGAATCGGTGTGTTGTACAAACGCAAAGGCTTACGGATTGAACGGCTAATGGACGGTGGAGCGCAAGAGCGAAGGCAGCGAGGAGGGACAGAGAATGTCGCGTATGCCGCAGCGCTCTCCAAAGCGTTTCAGCTTGCATTGGAGACACTTGATGAGGAAGCACAAAGACAGACCCGTCTTCGCGATCGTCTGATCAAAGGCGTAATCGAACGAGTGCCTCACACGAAATTGAACGGTCATTCTGTGAGACGGCTGCCTAACAATGCCAATTTCTCGTTTGAGTTTATTGAAGGGGAGTCGATTCTCCTCCTCCTCGATACGCTCGGTTATGCATGCTCCAGCGGCTCAGCCTGCACCTCGGCGTCACTTGACCCATCGCATGTCCTCCTTGGCATCGGCATGCCCGCGGAAATCGCGCACGGCTCTTTGCGCCTATCAATTGGACGCGAAACGATGGATCAGGATATTGATCGTTTTCTGGTGGATATACCTCTTGTGATCCACCGACTTCGGGAAATGTCGCCATTATATGACGATTATGTGAAGGGGAAACTGTCATGTTTGATCCCTCCCGAAGGCGGAATTGATGTTAAGATAACAGGTAGCTACGGTCTTTAGATGTTATTTTAAAGCAATTAACAAGTGCAATTCAATGATAGAGAAGAGCCTGTATTTTCGTGAAACAGGGACAAGCTATTCGGGAGGTAACTATGGAATACAGTGAAAAGGTACTCGATCATTTCATGCATCCTCGGAATATGGGTGAGATTTCCGACGCCACCGCCTCAGGAACCGTTGGAAACCCAATCTGCGGAGACATCATGAAGATGGATCTGAAAATTGAAAATAATATAATCATCGATGCTAAATTTAAGACGTTTGGTTGCGGTTCCGCAATCGCAACGTCAAGTATGGCAACAGAGTTGATTATTGGAAAGACGACCGATGAAGCGTTGGATATAACGAATCGAGCCGTCGCGGAAGCACTTGATGGATTACCAAAAGTTAAGATGCACTGTTCTGTCTTGGCAGAACAGGCTGTTAAGAAAGCGTTGGAAGCATATTACCTTGAAAATGACATGATGACGCCTGAAAGGCAGGAAAGATTCAGTATTCTAGGTAAAGATGAGCACAGTCATACTGACTTACACGGAGAAGAAAAGAGTTAATAATGAGCGAACAAGTAGATAAGAAACAAGAAGACAAAAGAAAAGAGCAGGCTGATGAGCTCAGGAAGCAATTAACCTTCACCTTCAAAAATCTTTGGGATCCGGAGAATGAAGAAGAGATGAAGGCTGTCATGGCTTTCTGTGAAGACTATAAAGTCGCACTCGACGAGGGAAAGACAGAGCGCGAATTTGTAGACTATGCGCAAGCGCTTTTGGAGGCAGAAGGATTTAGAGAGTACGATTCCGCGGGACAGTTAAAAGCCGGTGACCGTGTTTATGAAACAGTGCACGGCAAAGGACTCATTGCAGCTGTTATCGGTTCGCAATCACCTCTGGAAGGCTTCAATCTGATTGGGGCGCATGTTGATTCACCGCGTCTCGACCTCAAGCCAAATCCCATGTACGAGTCGGACGATCTCACACTTCTCAAGACCCATTATTATGGGGGTATTAAAAAATATCACTGGGTTGCGGTACCGCTGGCAATTCACGGAGTTGTCATTCTAAAAGATGGAACCACAGTTAAACTGCGTGTCGGCGAGGAACCTACGGATCCTGTATTCACAATCACCGATCTTCTACCGCATCTCGGCGCAGATCAGATGAAGAAAAAAGCGTCTGAGGTAATCGAGGGAGAAGATCTCAATGTACTCATCGGGGGCATACCGTTCCCGGGTGGCGAAGACATAAAGGAACGGTTCAAACTCGCAATCCTCAAACTTCTGTACGATACCTATGGCATTCGGGAGCGCGACCTGATGACTGGGGAAATAGAAATTGTTCCGGCAGCGAAAGCACGTTGCGTAGGATTTGACCGCGCATTCATCGGTGCTTACGGACAAGATGACCGCATCTGCGCCTTTACGGCCTTGCGCGCTCTCACTGACCTTACAGAGCCGTTGAAGCGGACAGCCATGGTCATTCTATATGACAAGGAGGAGACGGGCTCAGGGGGCATCACAGGCGCTCGCTCACAACTTTTCCCATCCATTCAAAAACGCATGGTTCGTTCAATCCTTGGACGAGAACCTTCTGCTATTGAACTGCAGGACAACATCGAAATGTCTTCCATGCTGTCTTCTGACGTGACCAATGCTTACGACCCGACATTCGCGTCGGTCTCGGATCCACAAAATAACAGCTATGCGGGACGCGGCATCGCGTTCTTCAAATATACGGGCGCACGCGGCAAGGGTGGCACATCTGATGCAAACGCTGAATATTTCAACGAAGTTACGCGACTGCTCGACGAAAACGACGTTCCCTGGCAGACAGGTGAACTCGGCCGCGTTGACCAGGGCGGAGGCGGCACAGTCGCCATCTATCAAGCGGACCTCGGTATTTCTGTAATAGACTGTGGCGTACCGGTGCTTTGCATGCATTCTTGCTTCGAACTCGCAAGCAAGATCGATGTTTACAAAACATACGTTGCCTACAAAGTCTTCTTTGAGAAAATGCGGTCGTAGATTAGATCCAATCCGACGTAAAGACCGGTAATTTAAAAGCGGCGCAGTTGTCAAAACACCTGCGCCGCTTTCTATTTATTGAAAATCAATTATCTCACTCGGTATTACGTGAAAGGCTTCGCTCGATATTCAACGGATTCTGTTCAACGGCGTCGTGCAGGGCACGCTGGTCAATGTGCGTGTAAATTTCAGTTGTCGCGACCGTCGCGTGCCCCAGAAGCACTTGAAGGCTCCGGATATCGACTTTGCCGTACTGGTACATAAGGGTTGCGGCCGTGTGTCGAAGTTTGTGTGTTGAGTAACGATTGGGATCGAGTCCTGCTGAAATGATATATTTTTTAATGATGTTTTGGACAGCGCGTGGTGTCACTCGCTTGCCAAGCCTCGAGATAAACAAAGCGTCTTTATGTTCCCTCTTAGGTGTAACGCGTTCGGGAAGATAATCGCGAATCGCCGTGATGCAGGCGCTATTTAAGTAGATGGTTCTTTCTTTATTGCCTTTACCGATGACGGTGAGTGTATCTTCACGCCATGATGACAGATCGATCCCGCAAAGCTCAGACAAGCGAAGTCCACAGTTCAAAAAAAGTGTCAATATGCAGTAATCTCGTGACGAAAAACGTGAATCATCATCGCTGGCGGCCATTAAAAGATCTTTGCTTTCCTCAAGCGAGAGATGGCGCGGTAACCGTTTAACCTGTTTAGGCGATTCCAGATTGGCGGCAATATTTTCGGAAAGCACATTGGCCTTTGTTGTCAGATAATCAAAAAATGTCTTCAAAGAGGATGTACGACGTGCTCGAGTGGCAGGCGCATTTTTTCTGACGGTTGCCAGCCAGGTGATATAAGAATAAAGATCTGACAATTGTAATGATCTAAGCATAGAATCGTTAACAATCGTGATATCGATTTCAAGCCACGCGTCATCTTCTGGTTGTAGCGATCTGTTGTCGGCAATTAGAAAGCGGAAGAACAAGACAAGGTCGTATCTATATTGGCGTACCGTTCCCTCTGACCGCTCGAGAATAGCCCTGATATAGCCGAGGAACTCTTCAAGCCGTTGAAATGTATCAATCGGTTTATCTTTTTCTCTATCCAAAGCAACTGGCCTTTCTGTGTGTCTGCCAACACCCATTGTGCAAGCTCTTTCATTTTAGCACGTCGATTATGCCTTTCGGCAGTGCGCCATAATTGATATACTGGCCCTGTGCGCAAAATTAGGGCGCACGAGGGGAGGGTTAGGCATGGAAAAATTCCGGGTCGGTATTCTTGGCGCCACAGGTCATGTCGGTCAGTGCTTCGTATTGCTGTTAACGGACCATCCGTGGTTCGAGATCACAACCTTGATGGCATCGCCGAGATCACAGGGCAAAACGTACCGCGATGCGGTGGGTGAACACTGGCAAATGGAAGAACCGATGCCTGAAGCTGTGAAGGACATGATTGTCCGCGGTACAGACGAGATCGATCATTTGAGACAGGAAGTTGATTTTGTTTTCAGCGCTGTCGACATGGAAAAAGACGCCTTGATCCAGCTGGAAGAAGCCATCGCAAAAGCTGAAATTCCCGTCATTTCTAACAATTCAGCGATGCGCTGGACACCCGATGTTCCCCTGATAATTCCTGAGATCAATCCGGGACACACGCATTTGATTGAAGCACAGAGGAAACGTTTGAACACAAAACGTGGATTTATTGTAGTTAAACCTAATTGCTCTATTCAAAGCTATGTACCCGCGTTAACCCCGCTGATGGATTTTGGAATCGAAGAAGTCTTTGTAACGACTTATCAGGCAGTCACCGGTGCCGGAAGACGCCTTTGTGATTGGCCTGAAATGCAGGGCAACGTCATTCCATTCATTAGCGGAGAAGAAGAAAAAAGTGAGTGGGAGCCACTCAAAATTTGGGGCAAGCTTCGCGAGGATCGCATTGAATTGGCTAGAAAACCATTGATCTCATCGCAGTGTGTCCGGGTACCCGTTGAATTCGGGCACCTGGCGGCTGTTTTTGTCAGATTTCGGCGGCCAATTGAGGCGACAGACATTTTGATGCGGTGGCGTGACTTTGCAAGCGAGGTCGGCGAAGCCAACCTGCCGTCTGCTCCCAAACCGTTTTTGCGCTATTTCGAAGAAAATGACCGTCCACAGCCTAAATATGATGCATCTTCCAGACATGGCATGGGGATTTCTATCGGCCGCCTTCGCGAGGATCCCATATTCGATTATAAATTTGTCTGCCTTTCGCACAATATCATCCGAGGAGCGGCAGGCGGAGCTGTTTTAACAGCAGAACTCCTTATACATCAAGGATGGCTCGAACATGCAAAATAACAAACAGACAAAAGGGGAGAGGACTGTGCGTTTTTCAACGCTTCTGGAATCACTGTCCGACACAGAAGTGCGTTCATCTCCTTGTGATCCTCTGATCACGGGAATCACGTGTGATTCCCGCGCCGTTTTGCCGGGTTTTATCTTTATCGCCATCCCGGGAGCCATAACCGACGGACATTTGTACATTGATGATGCCATCGGACGAGGAGCTGCTGCCGTTGTGCTGGAACGTCCGTGTAAATGCGACGGTGCTGTAGTTGTAAAGGTACCGATCGCAAGAAAGGCGCTGGCGGAGCTTTCACGATGCTTCTACGGGTATGCCGACCGCGATCTCTTTATGATCGGTGTCACCGCAACCAATGGCAAGACGACGACGACGTCAATGGTTAATCATCTGCTCTCGATGCATGATATTCCGACATCTGTTATCGGATCCGTCGCATACAGCTTCGGCGGTAAACACACACAATCATCACTAACGACACCAGAGAGCTCAGATCTTCATAGGATGCTTGCCGAGCATCGTGACGCCGGTGTGCAAGTCGTATCGATGGAGGTTTCTTCCATTGCGGAAGAACAGTACCGTGTCTACGGCATCGAGTATGATATCGTGGCTTTTCTAAACATCACGCCGGATCATTTGCCTGACCACGGCTCATTTGAAGCGTATTACCAAGCCAAATCTAAACTCATTCAAACGGTAGCCCACGGAGTCCCAGTCATTCTCAATCGAGATGATCCGCTCGTCTTTGCGCTTGCGGAGACCACACCGGGACAGGTTATTACCATCAGTATTGAACACAATGATGTGGATGTTACTGCTGAAAATCTGAATCTTACTGGTGGCATCCCTAGTTTTGACTTAGTAATCCGAAATCCTATACCCACTAAAGCAGGCATTTTGCAACCTGGTCGATGGGCTATCGAACTTTCCGTGCCCGGACGCCACTCTGTGTACAATGCGATGGCGGCTATGATTATAACATTATGCTATGGGTTACAGCCAAATGACGTAACGGAAAATATACGCAGTTTTCAAGGCGTCGAACGCAGGCTTCAGATTATATATCAAGGCGATTTCACCATAATTGATGATCATATCAGTGATGAAGACAATACACGCAAGATGCTGGAAGCGCTCCAAGTCATGGCGGAGGGTAGGCCGGTCAAGATTATTTACGCAGTTCGTGGCAATAGGGGAGTTCTTGTTAATCGTGAGGTTGTCGCCCAATTCGCTGAATACCGCGACCGGATCAATTGGAAGACATTTATTGTGACTTCGAGTGTGGATGTGGCGCGAACGCGCGATATCGTACATGACGAGGAACGGGATGTTGTGCTGGATGATCTAAAGAAGTCTGGTTACGACATTACCTACATGCCTGAGTTGATCAAGGCAATCAATGAGACATTGCCACTTGTACGCGACGGAGAATTCTTTGTGCTGGCAGGTTCGCACAATATGGATAAGGGCGCACGTATCGCTTTGAACTTATTGGCAGACACAAGACCGGACCTCGATCGAGATATGATTTTAAAACCACTTGAGAAGAGGATAATGGGTTGACCGACTTAGGGAACTGTACTTTATGCTTATCGCGAGAGTTATCGTACTTCGTATAATATAAATTTCACGAAGTACAAAAGCGGTGTTTTACGTATTTGACTCAATTACACGACTTCAACCTGTCTAGCGCCTCTTGTCAGTAAATGTGCCTGAATTGTTTCAAGACGCTATCACGTGGAATTAATCGTCATTCTATCGTTACCGACATGACCTCTGCATTGTTAGGGAACTTTTAAAATGATCGTGGAGCACTCTTAAATCGCAGAAATCACATTATTCTCAAAATCATGGCGTGATAGCGTAGTTGGTTTCTTCTTGATTATTTTTTTGATAAAAACTGTCCTCACCGGTTATCTTTTTGAGTTCATCTACGTTAGTAAAAGGATTATAGATGGCAACCAAAATAATCAAGAAAATAATTATCATCAGAAATGTCAAGGCGTTTCGCAGAGTCCTCTGATTGCGTTCTTGCTGAAATTTACGGTTAATTTTGCCGACGGTCGTATATCCTTTGAGTCTAAAGATTCTATGGCCTGATCGAACTTCGCCTTTAGCACCACCTTTTGGAGGCGGATAAATTTTGGATACAAAAGTCTGTTTCATGGTGGCTTGTTTCTCGGGCGTGTTATAGCGCACCGATGACTGTGCGTCATTCTGAATCTGAGCGGCCCGAACAGGCTGCCTTCTATTTTCTTTTTCATTGTCAATTCGTTGTGTCATAGATGTACTCCCGGACGCGTCTATTTTAGCATATGACACATCAAGAGAATGCTCCTATTAATCTGCTCTTGAAGGTGAACGTTTGTTTTGTTATGATGTCAATGTAGAATGTATGTCATACCATCGCAGTCGGCAGATCAGGAGGACTTTATGAAACAAACATATCCTTTTACAAGGGCCAACGTTGATGAAACTTTGGATAAAGTGTACGAATATATCATTGAATATATTGAATTGAACACATATGCTCCCTCAGTTCGTGATATTTGTCAGGGCGTCGGCCTCAGATCGACCTCAACTGCTTACAGTCATCTCAAACGTCTTGTGGATGACGGACGTATCGAGATGGATGCCGGAAAACGGCGTGCTATACGTGTCCCCGCGCTTGATTTGGACGATGCTTTGAGAGTTCCTCTGCTAGGAACAGTAACCGCAGGCAAACCAATACTCGCTACTGAAAACATTGAACAGATGCTTACCATCCCCGCCCATTTCGGACGGGAAGCCGATACACTTTTTGCGCTTCGGGTACGTGGCGACAGCATGAGCGGAGCCGCTATCCTTGACGGAGACGTAGTAATCGTCGAGAAACAGCAAATCGGACAGGTGGGCGACATAGTTGTCGCGCTTCTGGATGACGAAGCGACTGTCAAAACACTAAAGCGTGATGAAAAAGGTCATTATTACCTTCACCCAGAGAATAGGCTATACGATGATATTCCGTTTGCACGTGAAGACGCTATGATTCTTGGCATCGTTCGCGGTTTACTGCGCACAGACCTTTGATCAGTGCTGTCTCCCGGATGCGTGAGTTGTCACCCGCGGATATGTGATCCCCGTCTTTGACGCTCGCCAGTTCTCATTGAAAATCAAGTGGAGTTCTTCAAAGGGCTTAATACAAACTACTGACGTTTTGTAAATTAATTGCTGCGTGCCGCGTGAAGCAACCACAATAGATTCCTGATCGAATCCCACAATCAATCCTTCAACGATTGATTGATCAAATAATTGGATGATAACGTCAATTTTCTCGCGCCTGCAGTGATTGAGAAATGTCTCCTGAATTCGAATTGTTTGAGATACCGGCAATTTTTTCACGTTGCTTGTGTCTTTTTGTCTGTAGTGCTCCATATCAGCCTCCTTTTAGAACGCTTCCACCCATTTGATGCTAACTTTCAACCGCCTAGAAGACGGTTGAAAGTGGTCCATAAAGGATACCGCGTTAATGACATGATATTTTTGCTTAAAACAAAATTTAAACAATAAAATGACTTTCGGTTTACCTTGAGGATCGCTATTGATTGACTTGGTCTGATGATGTGCGATCAAGCAGAAGAACAAAAAGATCATCGCGTCGACGCAGCCATGTTTGCTGCCGTTTCGCGTAACGCCTGGTAGAGCGAGCGGTCATTATACGAGCTTCCTGCTCCGTAATTACACCTTGCACTAACTGGACACACTCACGATATCCGATGCCACGAAACGCGGGACAATCATTGTATTGGGGGTACTGTTCCATTAATAGGCGTGTCTCTTCTGTCAGGCCCTCGTCATACATCTGTTCAACGCGACGGTCTATCCGTTCGTAAAGTGAACTCCGTGGTGTCAAGTCAATCCAGAATGCCTTAAAGGCGAATTGGGGACCCTGTTCCCGTGAGCGCCGGTTATGCTCAGTCTTTGTCATCCCCGTCTGACGGTACAACTCGAAAAATCTGCAGATACGCCGCCGGTCGGTAGGAGCAATCCTGATTGCCGCCTCCGGATCAAGCTGTTCAAGGATCTCCCACGACTCCTGAACTCCTTTGGCATCAATTTCTCTTGCAACTGTTTCACGAAGACAAGAATCAGGTTGTGCTTCAAAAAACTGCAGACCGTCAAGAAGAGCTGAAACGTATTGCACGCTGCCGCCACAAAGTATTGGGTATTTGCCTTGTGCGAGAAGCGATGTAAGAAGTTGCGTCACATCATCTACAAATGACGCCACACTGATGCTGTCACAAGGATCCAGAATATCAATCATATGATGCGGAATCATCATGAGGTCTTCAGGAGTCGGTTTCGCTGTTCCGATATCGAACCCTTGATAAACCTGCATCGCGTCACAGGAAACAATTTCACCGCCGATTGCTTGCGCAAGCTTGATCGCTAAAGCTGATTTGCCCGCAGCCGTCGGACCTGTAATAACAGGAATCGCTTGTTCGCTAGCCTGTACTCGATCGCAAAGCGTTGCAAATAGGGCATCGGCAGACGGAGATTGAAATATCTGTGTATCGCTTCGAGAATCAGGCATTCACACAATTCTCCCGAAATGTTTTTCTAGTTCTGTACGAGTGAAGCGAAGTGCGACCGGCCGCCCGTGGGGGCAGTGATAAGGGTTCGTGAGGGATGTGAGTCTTGTCAGCAGGATTATAATTTCGTCTGAGCTCAGTGTGTCATGTGCTTTGACGGCGGCCTTACACGCCATCATGTGGTAAATTTCAGTGTCATCGACAGTTTGTCCGGTAGTGCGTGCCGTTGCCACGGTATCAAGTGCCGCGCGCAATGCAACGGTAGGATCTAGCGTAGATCCTCCGTCTGCTCTGCCCATTGGAACCGCTCTCACAACAGCTTCGCGCCGGCCAAACGGTTCATACTCAAATCCGAGATGCTGGAAATAGTCTCGATCCTCATCAAGTATCGTCATCTCTGATTCACTCAACGAGACACGGACCGGCACAAGCAGCACTTGCCCTGCCGGGCGTTCAGACGCGTTTTCTTGATGCCGGAGGAGGAGTTCCTCATAGAGTATGCGCTCATGCGCGGCGTGTTGATCGATCAGGATCAGTGATGAGCCATCATCGAGCAGAATATAAGTGTCAAATAAAGTTCCAATCAATCGAGCTCCGGTCAAAGAGGTTATTTCAGCTCGATTTGTAACTTTTTCATCGGCTGGAGGTGAAACAAGCTCACCCCTCTCCCCGTTCCCATATTCGTTAGTTTGTTCACGCAATATTGAGGGGGGTTGAATTTGTGTGTCTACCGCAAATCCAAGTTGCGCAGTTGTGGATTTCGGCACAACGGTCTCATTTATCTGTTCAGGTACGACGCCACTTTTATGATCGTCCTTTATTGCATTTGTTGCGTGAGACTCTACTGAGGTCAACTCGGTTTCATTGATTTTTCCGCCCGCTTCGAGTGCTGCCCGGATAGCATGATAGACAGACCGAAATACAGCGCGTTCATCCCAGAACCGCATTTCCGACTTTTGAGGATGAACATTGATGTCGACGAGATTCCCGGGAATCGTAAGATTCAAGACGAGTTGCGGGAACTGTTTTTTCATAAACCATGTCTTTGACGCCTCATCAGCGGCTGCGCGAAGGACCGGCGAGTGAATGACGCGTCCGTTGACAATAAAAACCTGTCTAGAGCGGTTATGACGGGCGCCATCAGGCGTTGTAATGTATCCGCTGATCTTTATCGGCGCATCTGCGCTTGTAACAGGGATCATAAATTTCGCCGTTTCACTTCCGAAAACAGCATAAATAGCACTCAACAAATCATTGTTTCCAGGACTGTAAAGGATTTCCTTGGAATCACTGTCATGCTCAAGCCGGAAGGATACGTCAGGGCGAGTGAGCGCCGCTCGGCCGACGATTTCTGCGACAGCACCTCTCTCCGAAGCATCTGATTTCAGGAATTTATACCGGGCAGGCGTATTGAAAAATAGATCGCGGCAAATCACTACCGTACCGCCTGTCATCCCATGCGGTCCTTCGAATACCTTGTCCCCTCCTTCAACAACAACACGTGTGCCCTCATCATCTTCACGCCTACGTGTGCGAAGTTCAAGACGCGACACAGAAGCGATGGAAGGCAGCGCTTCACCTCGAAATCCTAACGTTTGTAAAGTAAAAAGATCATCCGTTGTTACGAGTTTGCTGGTGGCATGGCTGTCCAATGCAAGCAGCGCGTCCACAGCGCTCATACCCGCGCCATCGTCCTCACATGAGAGTTTCTTTATGCCTCCACTTTCGATGGAGAGTCTGATAACGGAAGCCCCGGCATCCAGCGAATTGTCAATCAACTCTCTTGCGACGCTTGCAGGTCTCTCAATGACTTCACCGGCAGCAATGCTGTTGATAGTATGTATGTCGAGTTTGCGAATGGTCGCCACATCAGTCCTGCTTTCTTTCGCCTGTGTTTTCAGTTTGTCGCTTCTGCCGAGTGGCTAGTTCCTTCAAATCAAGCAGCAGACCGTATGCTTCAACGGGACGCATAGTGTCAATGTCTGCCTTTTCTAGCCGTTCAACAATTTCGTCGGCGGTCCTCACCGACTGTGCGCCACTGAAAAGATCTTGCTGGCCGTCCATGGGTCGAGCGCTCCGGCGAATCACCGCTCGCTTATCACGACCGGATTTTTCAAGCTGAGACATGATTTCTCTGGCGCGATCAACTACTGAATCAGGCACACCTGCCAATTTGGCGACATCAATTCCATAGCTTTCACTTGTACCACCGGGTTTTACCTTGTGGAGGAAGACGATTTCTCCATCCTGTTCGGTGACATCAATGTGACAATTAAAGGCACCGGGCAACATGTTCCCAAGGTCCACGAGTTCGTGAAAATGGGTCGCGAAAAGCGCACGAGCGCCGAGCAAAAGCGGGTCGGATATATACTCCATCACCGACCAGGCAATAGAAAGACCGTCTGCCGTCCCTGTGCCGCGCCCGATCTCATCCAGTATGAGGAGGCTTCTGGGCGTCGCTCGGTCGAGGATAGACGCGACTTCACTCATCTCAACCATGAATGTTGATTGCCCGCCCGCCAAATCATCTGACGCACCAACACGTGTCATAATACGGTCTACAATACCGATCGAGGCAGATTGTGCAGGAACAAACCCCCCAATCTGAGCGAGTAAAACAATCAGAGCAATCTGGCGCATATACGTTGACTTGCCAGACATATTGGGTCCTGTCAAAATCATGGCTCGCCGGTCATCACCGTTGAATTCCAGACTGTTCGCGACAAAATCTCCCTTACCTTTTAAGATTTCTTCTACAACGGCATGACGACCGTCAGTGATTATCAGTCGCTGATCTGTAAGGATTTCAGGTCGGCAATACTTATGACGATCAGCTACATCTGCCAATGAAAGGAAGACGTCAAGTTCAGCCAGGGCATGCGCTGTGGCTTGAATCCTGGTGAGATATAGGGCAACCTCTTTGCGCAATTCATTAAATAGCTCATATTCCAGGGATTTTCGCTTGTGATCCGCTCCCAATATATTGTCTTCCCTTTCTTTTAGTTCCGGCGTTATGAAGCGTTCAGAGTTTACAAGGGTCTGTTTGCGGACAAAATGTTCTGGAACTTTTTCGAGCTGTCCTCGAGAAATTTCGTAGTAATAACCAAAAACCCTGTTGTAGCCTACCTTTAGATTTTTTATCCCACTGGCTTCGCGCTCTTTTGCTTCCAAAGAAAGAATGTAATCTCGTCCATGCTCTGTCGCGTCTGTAAGGGTGTCCACTTCATCGTTGAACCCCTCTTTAAAAATCCCGCCTTCCGTAATGAGTAACGGAGGATCATCGGCAATGGCACGGGCAAGCAAATCAGTCAATTCTCGCAAATCAAAGATTGAATCCCGAATCGAGACAAGTCCTTGATCGCCGTTGGCATCCAGAAGTGACCGGAGGTTAGGTATCCGTGCCAGAACGCTCGTGAGCGCCGCTAGATCGCGTGGAGTAACGGACCCTGACGCAATCCTGCCCGATAGGCGCTCAATGTCGTAAAGGCCTGTAAGGGCTTCCTGTAGAGACTCTCTTAACATGAACTGCTTGTGCAACGCTGCAACGGTAGATTGCCGCTGGATAATTTGATCTCGATCTATTAGCGGCTGCTCAAGCCAACTACGAAGAAGCCGTCCGCCCATCGCTGTTCGCGTGCGATCGATGGCCCACAGGACGCTGCCTCGTCTTTTTCGGTCACGAATTGTCTCCGTAAGTTCGAGATTGGCACGAGTTGCTCGATCGAGCAACATAAATTCACGCACAAGATATGGTTTGATCTCCTGAATATGTTCTGGAAATTTTTTCTGTGTGTCTTCCAAATAGGAGAGGAGCGCCGCAGACGCTCTCGGCCAGAGAATCTCAGATTCGCTGAATATTAAGCTACGTTTTCGAGCATTATCTGCAGAGAAAGCTTCGTCCGGAAGCATTGTGCTTGTGATCTGCCGGCGTTCCAGATAGTCACGAAAACGCTTGTTGCGCGCAAAGGCCTCATTGACAACAAACTCGACGGGATTCAACCTCGACAATTCATCGAACAACTGTGCCTCGGGATTCCCGGACAGAATCTCAGTAGTTTGAAATCGACCCGAGGCAAGATCGCACGCCGCTAGTCCAAATGCTTCACTCATCTGGCACACACAACACAGATACTGATAGGCACCGGCTTCCATTGCTTCAGGGTCCATTTGAGTGCCTGGTGTAAGCACGCGAACTACTTGACGGTCGACAATTCCTTTTGCCGTGGCAGGATCTTCGACCTGATCACAGATGGCTACTTTATAGCCGCGTGAGAGAAGACGTTTGAGATAAGATTCGGCTGCATGGTGCGGGATACCGCACATTGGCGCCCGTTCATCTAATCCGCAATCTCGCCCGGTCAAGACAAGTTCAAGTTCCCTTGACGCAACAAGCGCGTCATCAAAAAAGAGCTCGTAAAAATCGCCCAGGCGAAAAAAGATCAGGCAATCAGGATGCTTGGTCTTGGCTTCAAGCAGCTGAAGCATCATGGGCGTTACTCGCTCAATATCAACTTGGTCAAACGTTAAAGTCATCTGTTCGTTTCCGGCATCCTTTATTTTATGTAAATCTCATCGATCCGAGTTTGTTAAAACTCATTTTATACGAATGGTCACGGCATTGCCTCTTCGTTCTTTATTTCAGTAACCATAGTGCCTTCAAGCGAAAAGGAACCGGCGCGATCGATCTTAACCTTAGCGAATTCTCCGGGAGCAGGAGATCGTTTATATACGAGGTTACCTGGTAATGACATCTCATCATTGAGTGAAACGTTGACGAGGCGGTCATCTCTTGCACGTCCTGATAAGATGTCAGGGTTTCGTCTGCTTGGTCCGTCAATCAATACGTCTACTGTTTTCCCGACCATGACCTGATTTGATTCTAAACTTATAGCATTCTGCAAAGTGACCAACCGTTCAAATCGCTCATGCACGCTTTCCTGTTCTTTTTCATCGTACCACGATGCAGCCGGCGTTCCGGTTCGCGGACTGTAGATAAAAGTGAAGGCGGCATCAAACCGAACTTCCCTCATAACTTGAAGCGTGTCTTCAAAATCCTGTTCCGTTTCTCCCGGAAAACCAACAATTAAATCGGTTGACACTGTAATACCGGGGCGACTGGTTCGCAGTTTTCGCACACGCTCGAGATAGTGCCCTGCGGTATACCGTCTGTTCATTTTCTTCAAGATTACATCGCTCCCTGATTGCAAAGGCAAGTGAATATGGGGTTCGACTCTACTCTGCGAACCTATTACTTCGATGAGTTCATCTGATAAATCCTTGGGATGAGACGTCATATAGCGAACAATACCAAGCTCATCAATCAAACTAATTTCTTTGAGTAGGGTCGCGAAAGAAATAGCCTCTCCACCCTTCAGACGGACGTCATTGCCAAACGAATTGACATTCTGCCCAAGTAACATGATCTCAGTAGCGCCTTCTTTTACAGCGCGGCGCGCCTCCTCCATTATGTGTTCATATGGACGGCTTATTTCTCTGCCTCTAGTATGGGGCACAATACAGTACGAACAAAAATTATTGCAACCCGTCATGATGGTCAAGAGAGCTCTGTGTGAACGCGTGCGTCGGACAGGCAAACCATGGGCAAACACGTCCGACTCAGTTCCCGTCATATCAAGTGTCTGTTTGTGAGATTCATCGGCGTCCAGTATTGTTATCAGAGCATAAGGCAGAAGCTGCATCGCTCCGGCTCCTAGTATGAAATCTACATACGGGAACGTAGAAATTACTCTGTCTCGGTGCATGGGTTGCTCCATCATGCAACCGAATACACCAATGAGCGGCGCCCCTCCCCTTCTCAATGGTTTCAGACTCCCTACATGACCGAAGAATCGGCGATCTGCATTGGCACGAACGCTGCACGTATTAAAAAGAACAAGATCGGATTCGTCTACAGAGACCGCCTGGAGGAAGCCGGTTTCCTCCAATATGCCCGCGGCGATTTCGCTGTCATGATCATTTTGTTGACAACCGAAAGTCCTGATAAAGTAAGTCGGCGCACGCAAATGGGAACGTCCAAATTCCCCGCACCAGCGCTTGAGTTGTTGGTAGTCATTGTCAAATATCATGCACTCATCACTCAAATCCATGTTTGTCATCTTTTCTAAATATGTTTCATCTTGCCAGTATATTTATCTAGCAATGTTCCCTGGACGAAGTCAGCCATCGGCGAAAGAACCAGGTTTTAAATTCGACGGAGCTGCGTAAATACACTTCTTCTTCTCGATAGAAATCGAGCAGATTTTTTATCTGTTCCTCATCTTGCAAAGGTTGTGATTCCTTAGGGGCGTACAGTGACCGTTCAAGGCAGGCGGTGAGATCCTGCGGGAAGAGATCATAACGGGCACGTTCGACGCGACTGATATAGGATCGCACTGATTCATAGGGTTGCCTGACCCTGCCTTCGAGTTTCCACATAGCGAAGATGTCCCCTACAATATACTGAACAAAACGGTCATGACCCAGACGTTTCTTGACGCGTACATGACGGGCGTCGCTGTGACGTTTCCGGTAGACGATCCCCCTCCAAACAAGGTAACCCCACAAGGGCGACATATAAAGGATCAGGCGCAACAGCTTGGTGCCTTCGTCAATGACGGGCGGTTGTTCAATTTCTTGTGTTGGCTTGGGCGGTTTCGGCTTGACTTCAGAAGGTTCGGGTGGATCTGTTTGTGCCGGTTCAGTGGGAGCCGTCTCACCGGGACGAACGTGGCCGTACATATAGTCCGTTCTAACCATCGTATCGAGTCTTCCCCGGGGAGTTGAATCAATAGGTACCCAACCGGCATGATCAACCCATACTTCACACCAGGCATGAGCAAGCTCGCCGGTTAAGGTTTGTGTTGTCTTGTGCCCGGGCGCTGTCGCGGGAACGAGAAATCCTTCGACGTAACGGGCGGGAATTCCTGCGCATCGCGCCAATACTGTAGTGGCCGTCGCAAAAAATGTGCAGTATCCCTTCCCTTCTTTAAGAAACCACCCCACAAACTCATCATTGCGTTCTGGGATGCCTGCTACCAGTGAATAGGTGAGCTTTGTCGAAAGAGTCTGGCGAATGCCCTCGATCACGTCTAGATCAGAGTATGCATTTGTTCTCACAAACACAAGGCGGTGAAGCGCTTGGTCGAAGTCACGCACATCCTCCTCAAGGTTAGATAAAACAGGCAGCTCCGTATAGGCGACGCGCTCATCATAGGGCAAGAATAGTTCCGATTCTGTAGTGGACTTATATTCATCCTGGAAAGCGCGGAGCAAAGGCTCTGTTTCAACGAAAATGGGCAATATCGCCTGCCCTGAAACGATATAGCCTTCGTCAGGAATTGGTTCATCAAGGTAGAAAGTCCCAGATCGGTTAAAATAGCAATTGAAAGCAGCTCGACTATCCGTATGCGCAAATCCAACAGGTCGCCCGCCGTGGAATACAGCTTGTTGCGGTTTTTCTGGATAAATAGTTAACCTGACGTTACGGGCCGCTTGATTCATCGTAGATTCCCCACTGCTGTGCGGTACGCCGATAATCAAATTTTGCATGTCAGTTGCGCTAGAATGATTGAACATCCAATTGGGGTTCATCGAATCAGTGATCCAACCTTGACCCGTGTATTTAATGCTAGAGGCTCCTTTTAGCCAGACCGGACTCCCATCAGTCTCGATGGTCAGATAGGCATTGGGGTCAGGTGTCGCGACACCTCCTAAACGGCTTTCAAGAGGTTGAAATCCGAGCGCTCTAAGGGAAAATTCAATAATGGTGATGGGTTGATTGCCTTTTCCATATCTGCGGCCTACCATTTTCGAAATGGATTGATCGAGTCCGTAATTGTAAAAGATGTTATCGGGAAGCGCGATGTCAAACAAGACAACGAATGCCATAACCAAACAGGCGGCAACAACGGCCCAGTTGCGACGAACTGTTTGGCCTGAACCAAGCTTTTGCGATCCTTCGCTCATGACACGCATCGTAAGTCCGGTACTTCGTGAATTTTTCCCTTGCGCAAGAAAACGCAATACTACGAGCATCGCTAAGAAGTAGAAGATTTTTAACTGAACGCCCGCTGTCTCTCCTGCAAGAAATTCGCTTACACCGTAAGCTACAGATGCTAAAATACCCATAACGAATGGTGCGGTAGACAGCCCGGACCACGTGAAAAATATCACACTAGTAGCTGCGACGATAAGTTGTGAAACTACCGAATAATCTAGACCCTCCAAACCTGTTCCACTTCTTACCGCATAAAACCATTCACTAACTTGTCTTGCCATATCACCAAGAATTTTGATGAACCATTGGGCAGGAGAGCTGTTCGGAAAGAACCATATGAGCAGCAGGATAACAGTGATCGCCCCAAGTACAATACGGATCGTATTCTTGGATCGGACAAATAGAAAGCAGACAGAAAATGTGAGCACGATTGTGAGTAAATTTCGAAATACATTCAAAGGAATACTGAGACTGATTAACAAAAAGCTGGTCAGTGCGAAGGTGAAAAGCATCATAAATGCCAACTGAATCGCGAGTTGTACTAGCGCGTTCGAACCTGGTATGTGGGGTTGTCTGTTCAAAGACGCTGTGCGGATTGAAACCAGCGAGGATGTCCCTTTTTGCTTTCTAGTCCTAGACATCTGTGTTTCCTTTGCCGTCAGCCTGTTCTTTGACAAGTAAAAAAGGATTTACCTGAATAACTTCAACGCTCGATTGCCGCATCATCCGCAATGCATTATCCTCTTCACGTGACGTCTCGTCAGGTTTGAAGTAGAAGAATATTACCTGACACGCGTGACGAGCAAGATGGATGATCGCGGAAGCCGTCGCTTCTGAAAGGCGTCTTGAAAATAAAAGATATCGGTCATTTGCATCGAAACGAAGTTGGTCATGGATCAATTCCGCAAGCGTAGGCATCGAGTCGGGTGCGAGACTTGCGAGTATGCGTTTATATCGCATATGATCTTGAGAAATATGGAGTCGCTCCCAGGCGTTCTGACCTAACCCTAAGTGCAATTGGACGCTTATCTCTTTGGTCAGCATCCAGTGAATGGAGCCTGCTACTGAATCGAGAATTTGGTCGCGGTAGTCCAGTGCCTGATCACATGCTTTTTCGTCTATCTCAAGAGAGTAACCTGTGTAATCGTCGAACAAGATATGTGTCTCGGCAGAGATCGGTGCTTCGTATTGTTTGATAATCAGCGAACTTAGCCTGGAACTCACTGGCCAATGCATGGATCTTACATCATCACCGTCTTGGTACGCGCGCATAGTCTCAATCTGATCACTGCGCTCGTTTACGCGGCGATGTTCAAGATCACTCTCGTCCACACGATCCAATGCACGCATGGTCGTTTCGTCACGTTGATCTGTCCTGGGAAGTACAAGAGTCTGCATGGCTTCGCGTTCATTTAGATAACGTTTCCTGTATTTAAACAAACCAAATACACTCTTTACCTCGACTACAGCCTCGTCAAGCGAGAGCATCCCTGTATGACGGCTAAGCACAGCAAAATGGATATCCCCCCTATCACCCGCACAAAGGTCGAGATCAATCATCTTACTCTGCGTTTTTACACTTTTATCTGAATGGCCATAATACGCGGAGAGCCGAGCCCCTACAGGCAACCATTTTGTTGTCAAGGATACGGGTATGCTAAAGACACATTCTTCTCCGCGCACCACTTCCCTTTCCGGCTCCACCTTTCCAATAACGAACTTTCGACGTACATAAAGAAGTTCGACCACTGAAATTAGCATCAGCGTGATGAGAGTAATGACAAGCAGCGAAAAAACCTGATATCCGAAGTAGCTCGCTCCGGCCAAAAGCGGCAGGATGAGCAGAAGACAAATTAAGAGAAAAACGGTCATTGTCGCGTTGGTACGGGTACCTGTTTCAAAATAACGCTGAGGATTTGGGAAGCGTCAGCACCCTGTACTCTGCCCTCTGCACGGACAAGGATCCGGTGTTGCAAGACAGGCAAGAAAAGCTGTTGAATATCATCCGGTATAACAAATGCTCTGCCCTCAAGGAGAGCATTTGCCTTTGCTGCCTGCATCAACATCAAGGTCGCGCGCGGTGAAATTCCAAGTTCGATATCACGGTTACTTCTTGTTTTTTGAGCCAACTGTGAAATATACTGCTTGATCGGATCAGAAACGAACACCAACCGTGCCATATTCTGCAACCAGAAGACATCATCACTTGAAGCCACTGATTCGAGTGATGTAAGTGGTTCTTGTTCTGAGAAACGGTTTAATATGTCGATTTCTTCCTCATAAGTCGGATATCCTAGCGATACAAGCATCATGAAGCGATCGAGTTGAGCTTCGGGAAGAATATATGTCCCTTGCTGCTCAATCGGGTTCTGAGTCGCAAGTACCATAAAAGGTTCTGGCAAAGGATAGGTTACCCGGTCTACGGTCACTTGATTTTCCTGCATTGCTTCTAGGAGCGATGATTGTGTTTTAGGAGACGTGCGATTAATCTCGTCTGCCAGAAGTATCTGTGTCATGACAGCACCAGGTCTGAAATCAAATTCCCCGGTAACAGGATTGTATACATTGTATCCGGTGACATCGGAGGGCATAACATCAGGCGTAAACTGTATGCGTGAGAACTGGAGATCCAGAGATTTGGCTAGCGCCCGAACCATGGTTGTCTTCCCTATTCCGGGTACGTCTTCGATGAGAAGATGTCCGCGTGCTGTAAGGGCGATCACAATCAGACGGATCGTATCCTCTTTCCCGACGATCACTCGACCAATATTTGTTTCGATACGCTCGCACAACTTAACTGCATTTTCTAAATCGTTGTTCATTTAACTCTCATCATCTTTTCTGAAAATCGCGCGCTGATCGTCATCTGACGAGGGCGCAAAATAGGGCTCCGTTTCCCGATCATTTACGTTTTGCCGGAATTCAATATCGAGCCTTGGGGCGTGTTCAATCCTACTGTTATCAAGCGAATGGAGTGGTTTTCCTGCCAGACGATGTGATGTCTCCCAAGGCAGATCGCTAGTCCTTACTTCCTTTATTTGTTCTTTTGCCGACAACTTGCTAACAACAGCATTCTTGTTTGCGGAAGGGCTATTGCTTTGGAGTTTTGGTTTCTTATTGTTTATATTGACTCGTCTTGGCAGAACTGCCGTTTTTGTTGTAACTTCAGGTCGCATCGCGAAAGTCTTTAAATTACCCATATTTCGGAGATCTGAAAATACCGCCATCTCTGAATACTCGAGTTCATTCAAGGGCTTCTGAAACCGGATCACTAGGAGCATACGTTTTCGAGCACGCGGGTTTCGCGCCACCCATGCTCTTACGCTGGAAAAATGTGGGATTGAGCGAAATCCCAGCGCCTTCATAAGCTGTCGGTCATTGAGTTTTTCAAGCGTACGGCCATGAAATAGCGCCATCCTTCTGATCTCTGAAAGTGGGATCACCCGAGCAGTTGCAACATCCTCGACTACGAGCTCATCTTGTCGGGTAATAAATAGGTGGCAGTTCATTCCTGTAAAACTGGACAATCCTGAAACAACTGTAAGAACTCCGCCCCATTTGGCTGATCTTTCCTTGGTTTCCTGTCGTATGCGATAACGCACTTGATACGATCGGACCAGTTTCCAGATAATTGCGGCAAGTGAAATGGCCATAAGGGCGAACCCCAGTTGGTAGGCCAAAGTGCCCTGCCATACAAGAACCAGGGCGCTAAAAAACAAAATGACGAGTGCCGGAATCATGTCAATATTCTAGCATATACTCAGATGTTGAAAGGTTAACCTGTCAATAATGCTTGCGGTGAATCATCTGCCCAATCAGTCAAACCATCAGCTTATGTATTCAAACACGGCTTACCAGCTCCCCTGAATGCTTATGAATGCAGTCGGCGGGCACAGAAACGCGAACGCACGACAAAGGATAGACTACGCTATTTGCTCCCAAACAAACTCCCGGATTAAGCACTGCATTGCAGCCAACTTCTACATTTTCCGCAATCATTGCGCCGAATTTGCGAAGTCCTGTGTCAATCTTCTCGCTGCCCATACGAACCGTAATGTTTTCTCGATCGGCACGTAAGTTTGATGTGATGGAACCGGCCCCCATATGGGCTCCGTATGACAAGATACTGTCGCCGATGTAATTAAAATGGGGCACATCAACACGACCCAGCAAGAGAACATTTTTGAGTTCGGATGAATTACCTACAACAGAATCCGATCCGATATAAACATTGCCTCGTATGTAAGCTCCTGGTCGCACCTCAACATTTTCGCAGATGATAGTGGGACCTTTAATCGTTGCGTAGTCTGCGATTGTGGCAGACCGCGACACCCATATGTTTTCACCTATTTGATCAAATAAATCATGGGACAATAGAGGTCCGAGAGAGTCTATGAATGATGCGATTTCGGAAAGTATTTCCCAGGGATAAACAGAAGATTCAAGAAGTGAATAGAAAGGTTCATCACTGTTCGGATGAAAAAAATGTTTTGTTTTTAGAAAGTTGAGAGGCATAAAAACATTCCTTACCAACCGCGAACGATGAAGAAATATGCGATCAGCGAGATAACGACCAAGATCAATAAACAGATAGGCACAATCGTGATCAGCGCAGCTATGATCATGGCACGCGTGTCCCCTTTTTCCATCACACTATTGAGATCATCGTTCTCATAGGTTTTCTCACGATCTTTCATCGTATCCTTGACGTGATCTAGCGCACGGTCATATTTTCTTTTAAAGATCATGATCACCTCCCGCGTGTATTGAGTTTGCAGAAACGTTTGATCTGCTAACAATGTTTTCATTATAACGCATAGACATAAATACGAGAGGGACCTGGCCGTGGCTGAGTCCCTCTCGTATTTTCGCGCAAGGCAGTTATCTGCCTGCTGTTTGGATTAGAACAATCAGCTATCTATATTCGTTATTTTAGGCAGCATATGATGGCAGGCGACGTAATGTTCATTACCGACGTGTTCTAACAATGGCACCACGTGCCTACATATTTCTGTAGCGTATTGGCAACGAGTGTTAAACTTGCAGCCGGGGGGAGGATTGACCGGGCTAGGAATCTCCCCTTCCAAGGCAATCATCTCACGTTTGTCATCCAGATCAGTTGTCGGAATAGCGCTCATGAGGGCCGCCGTATAGGGATGCCTTGGATTTGCGTAAATCTGTTCGGAAGGTGCCAGCTCAGCGATATTCCCCAGATACATGACCGCTACACGGTCTGAGATGTATTTGATGACGGAGAGATCATGTGTAATGAATAGATAAGTCAAATTTTGCTGATCTTTCAAATCTTTAAGCAAGTTGATTATCTGTGACTGAATCGATACGTCAAGTGCCGAAACAGCTTCATCGCAAACGACGAATTTAGGATTAACAGCAAGTGAACGCGCAATGCCTATTCTCTGTCTTTGACCACCTGAGAACTGATGTGGGTAGCGGTAAATAAAGTAACTTTGCAGTCCAGCGTCATCCATCGCGTCAAGGATATGCTGACGCATGCGTTCATCCCGATGCTTGAAAATCTTGTGGGCGATTAAGCCTTCTCCAATGATATTGGCAACCGTCATTCTCGGATTGAGTGACGAATAAGGATCTTGGAAGATCATCTGCAGATCACTTCTGAGCAGGCGAATCTCGTTATAGGTGAGGCGTGCCAGGTCGACGCCGTCATCGCGCATCGCTTCGTACTCCTCATAAATCGGATCGCCTATCATCGGAAGGCGCAAGGCTTCAACTTTGAGTTCAGCCTTTTCCAGCTCCATATTCTTGCTGGCAATTTTCTTGTTGATGTCAGAAATTGCCTTTTGCGAGCGATTCTTCGCGCTCGTCGCTCGTCGATTATTCTGGCCCTTCGTCTGAGAACTTTCCAGCCTGTAGACAGCGTCATCAAGATTACCCTGTTGCTTATTTTTCTGAAGCTCGAGTTTTCTGATTTCAAGGCAAATGTCATAGAGTTTTCCGTAAGTTTGGACGACATCACCGAGATCCTCGTAAACGATCAGACCGCCTACGACCTTTGTCATGTCGAACAGTGCCATCTGTTCCGCGGTTGAGGCTTTCGTCAAGGCTTCCTGTTGCAAAAATTTGTCAGTTCCTTCTTCAGTAGCTTCAAAGGTCTTTTCAGCCTCTACACGCATTTCTTTCATTTTATGGTATTGATTGCGGAGCTTGGGCAGGGTGCGGATTGTCCGCTTTACATAATGTGGCGCAAGTTCATGTTCCGTACGTCCATAGTAGAGGGTGCGTCCATCCGTTTGTTTGTAAAGTTGCAGGATTGTGCGACCCAATGTCGTTTTCCCACAACCAGATTCGCCGACAAGACCAAGCGTCTCCCCTTCGTAGATATCGATCGTAATCCCGTCGTTTGCTTTGACGAAGCGGCCTTTTCCGACAGGGAAATACTGCTTGAGATTACGAATACTGAACAATACCTTTTTATTATTCAAATTTTCCATCTTTACGAGCCTCCATATCGGGGTAAAAACAGCGAATCGACTGATTCTCACTTATACTTACAAGTTCCGGTTCTTCGACCAAACAACGTGGCTGGGCATACTTGCACCGGGGAGCAAATTTACAGCCTTCTGGCAGACGGAGCGGATGTGGGACGGATCCGGGGATTGCCTCAAGCCTTTGAGTTACTGGCGTATCTAATCTTGGGACAGAAACAAGTAACCCCTCCGTGTATGGATGCAAGTATTTGCTATGGCCAAAAATAGTGCGCGCGGGCGCCATCTCAACAACCTGACCGCAATACATAACCGCTACGTCATCGGCCATCTGGCAGATGACGCCGAGGTCATGTGTAATGAAAAGAATAGAAGTCCCCTTCTCTTCTTGCAGGTCATTCATGAGTTTCAGAATTTGCGCCTGAATGGTGACGTCGAGCGCGGTGGACGGTTCGTCCGCGATGAGGATGCGCGGCTTACAGGCCAGTGCCATCGCGATCATAACGCGTTGCCGCATGCCGCCGGATAACTGGTGTGGGTATTGTTTGGTAACCACTTCAGGATTCGGGATGCGGACATCCTTGAGCATGTCGATCACTCGCGCGGCGGCTTGCTTTTTCGACAGTCCCTGATGAATCATAAATGGTTCAGATATCTGTCTTTCAACGGTAAAGACAGGATTCAGGCTCGTCATGGGTTCCTGGAAAATGACGGATATGTCATTGCCCCGAATTTTGTACATTTCCTTAAGCGGTAGATCGGTGAGTTCACGCCCATTGAAAGTGATGCTTCCATTTTCAATGTAGCCATTGGCGTCCAGTAGTTGCAGGATACTCATGGCAGATACTGTTTTACCTGATCCTGACTCTCCGACAACACCGAGCGTTTTGCCTGTTTCTACTGCGTAGGAGACGCCATTGACGGCCTTCACTGTCCCGTGCTTCGTTCTGAAAAATGTTTTCAGGTCTTTTACTTCTAATAGTGCCATACTGCTGCCCCCCCTCTTAACGCTCAGTTGCTTTCGGGTCCATGGCGTCACGGAGCGCGTCACCGATCAGGTTGATGCAAATCACGCAAAGGCCAAAGATTATCGCCGGGAAGACCCAGCGCCACCAGTATTGCTGGATGACGATCGAATTGTTTGCTCCGTTCAACAAGTTCCCCCACGTGGGCGTCGGGAGCGGAATTCCGAAGCCAAGGTAAGACAGCGTTGATTCTGTCAACATGCTGGTCGCGAAATCAAGCGTCATGCTAACGAGCAGGAGCGAAAATACGTTGGGCATGATATGTCGGAAAATGATTCCGACTTCACGAAATCCCATTGCTTTCGCCGCTGTTACGTATTCCATTTCTCTTTGCGCGAAGAACTGCGCGCGTACAAGGCGACAAGTCCCGACCCAACTCAAGACACCTAGAACAACCATGATGAGGTACATTCGTTGTTGCGGATTGATCCGTGAGCCGATGACAGCGGAAAGAATCATGGCAAACGGAATAAAAGGTAAACCGCCAACTACCTCAGAAACGCGCATGATAAGCAGGTCGACTTTGCCGCCAAAATAGCCGGCGATGCCACCGAGTGTGACGCCAATGATCGTTGAAATAACGACCGCAATCGCGCCAACCAGCATAGTCACTCGGCCACCGTTGATGATACGGGTCAGCATATCGCGTCCGAGATCATCCGTGCCCAGCGGGAAACCTTTCAGCCCCCAAGTAATATCGTCGCCATTTTCCTTGATCGCGTAGTTTTGGAAGTATCCGACGTAAAGACTCTCGACATTGCCGGATTTGGCTGCGGAAGGCACAAGGGCTTGCCCGAAATCGTTGCCGCCCCAACTCACAACCGAACCGTCTTCAAGAAGCGCGCTATAGTGGAAACGACCGCCATACAACTTTACAACTTTACTTTCGAATACAGGAATAGCGCCCTCATTCCGATCAACTTTACCCCAAATATGAATCTCGCCATCTTCGGTGAGGCCTGCCATTGTTTTTGAAGTGGACGCGATATCGACCGTTTTTCCCTGAAGAAGGGGTTCGGGAATTACAGAAAAAGGTGAACCTTTCCCTTTGAAACCTGTATACGCGACATTTCCGTCTTTTAAAAGCGAAATGTATTCATTTGCCGTAAAGGAGATTTTCGCGATCTGTCCCTGGTATGCCTTCCTGACTTTGAGGTCCATATTGCTCGTATTCCCCCAAAGATAGAGGTATCCATCTTTATCGAGCGCCGCGGAACACTGGTTGGCAGCTTCAAGCTGAACGATATCCCAGTTTTTTCCTGACTTTTGCGCGCCCATTATATCAGAGGTATAAACGTTTTGGCCGCGTCGCGTATTGCCCCAAACATAAAGCTTGCCTGAAGTATCAATGGCAACGATATGGTCATCCCCCGCGGCGATGTATTCTAAATCGGCCGCTTGTACTTCGTCAGGGATGTTTTCAAGATCAATCACATCAGAGATGCGAGTATGTCCCCAAGTATAAAGATGTCCGTCATTATCAATTCCGACGCCGTATGTGCGGCCGGGCGCGATATCACGGACATTATTTCTTAATTCCTTGGGAAGCTTCATCATGGAAGAACCGGGCGGAATATTGGTCAATGTAGAGTCCTGTTCGCCCAAATTAAGGCGGAAAAATTGAGGACCCACCAGAACGAACAAGAGAATGAGCGTGAAAACAACGATCCCAAAGATTGCTGTTTTTTTCTTAAAGAAATTTTGCGCGACGATCTGAAGGGGCGTTTCAATCGTTTCAGCGCTGGCGCTGTCATAAGGAAGATCATGCTTTCTGAGCACGTTACTCCTGAACCAGCGTACCAGGGTACTCTTCTTTTTAGGGGTTTTGTTCTCGACCATATTTTTGTCAGATTTGCGACTCATCTTATGCCCCCTCCCTATTTATCCACGCGGACGCGCGGGTCGACTAAACCGTAGCTTAGATCGATCAGTAAAGATCCCAAAAGTGAAACAACTGTATAGAACATCTGTATGGCAAGTACGAGTTCAAAATCTAGACTATTGAGACCATGCCAGTAGAGCTTCCCCATGCCATTCAAGGAAAATGTATTTTCTATAATAACCGATCCTCCGAAAATGCCGAGGAACCAGGCTAGAATGCTCGTGATAACAGGGAGCAGGGCATTTCTCCAGGCGTGTGAATAGATTACAACTTTCTCGCGCAATCCCTTAGCGCGCGCCGTTCTAATGTAATCGGTGCTCAGCGCTTCAATCATGGAAGAACGCACGTAACGCGTCATCCCTCCCAAAGAAGCAAATGTCATAACAATGACCGGTAACGCGATATGATAAAGTTTGTCGAGCAATTCCTCTGTCGATGTCGCATACATCGCCCCCGGTGTTTTGGTGCCCATAAGTGGAAATATCCGCCACTTGACAACAAAGAAATACATAAATATCAAGGAAATAATATAGATGGGGATACTGTAACCAAGAATGGTCGTGGCCTGAACCACACTGTCAAATTTTCCGCCTTTTTTGACAGCGCAATAAATTCCAAGTGGGATGGTAATCCCAAGCGCCGCGATTGTAGCGAATATGTTGATAAACATTGTATTTTTGATGGGTTCTTTAATAACCGATACAACGTCTCTTTTGAAATACTGAGACTTTCCAAAATAACCCTGTAACATCCCGTTGAAGATACTATCGGTCTTTAACAATTTGGGTTCAGGATCCAGCGTGTGAGGTTCGGGAATTGAAATTTCTTTGACCTTGTAGGTGCCGAATCGCATTTGCATAACGGCTTCGCCTTCGGCATTTGTTGTAAGGACTCTCAACACGCGTTCAGTTTTTTTGCCTCCGATACCTGTTTCAGTGATCAATACTTCGTAACGGGCGCCTTGAATAGGATTTCCCATATCGTCTGTTCGTTGGATAAGGAGTTCACCTGAAGCTGGGTAAAGACCCATCCATCTCATATATCGAATGACAAGAGAATCATCCAGTCCCATCTCTCTTCGAAGGTCACTGTACATCTGTTCATACTCATGAGGTTTGAGCGACATCTTCAGCGGCTCCAGTTGAGCGCGCGCAGGGTCCGTCGGAATAAGATTATACAAGGCGTACATCAAAAAAGAGACAATAAAAAAAACAACCACAACGTAAATGAGACGCTTCAGGATGTATTTGCCCATAGATGACATCCTTTCTTCATGGAATTAGGCTTGGAATAGGGGCGGACATCATCGATACCGCCCCTATTCACGATTAGCAATTAAGCTTGTTATCGATTAGTGTCTTACTTTCGGACTGTCGCGCCGACGATGGCATCCTGGAAACCCCAGAAAGGTGTCATCTCGAAATCAGCGAGCCAGTCAGGAATAACTGTGATGTATGTGTTTGAGTAAAGCGGTACCTGAGGCAACAGCTCGTTCCAGAGCTTGATGAACTTGCGCCACACTTCGAGGAATGCCGCGTCATCACCTGCTTCGACTCCGTACACCATATCCATGGAAAGTTTATCCATCTCAGCATTTCTCAGGAACGTCGTGTCGTAACCGAGCGCGAGGAGGTCCTCATCCAGTGTGAAATTGTACGCAAAGTCGTAGACGGGCGTGAAGTTCGTGGCCAGGTTAAACATGCCATATTTCGGCACGCCATACTGGTCGCCTTCAGTGGCGTCACGGTAATACCAGTTCAGCAACTGCGTGAAGTCAACTACTGTTTGGTTGATCTGCATGCCTGCTTTTGCGGTGTTCTCATTTTCAGAGAGCATAACCTTTAGGAGTTCGGAAACATCGTTACCCTCGGTAGAAAGCCATTCAATTTCCAGCGCCATCAGTTTTTTGTCGCCCACTGTCTTCACGTACTCGTATGATCCGGCTTGTTCTTCGGTAACTTCCTTATAGCGCAAGCCTTCACCCTTGAAAGTTTCTCCATTTTCATCGAGTGTCCAACCGCCTGCTTCAAGCTCCGCGACGGCGCTATCCAAACTGGAAGGATACTTGTTGAGGTTGTCTTCAAGCCATTCTTCGGATTCTTGGTACATCCAATGCGCGACACCATAAGGTCCGTGCACAAGGCCGCCCCAGCCTTTACAGTACGTCTCGGCGAATTCCGGACGGTCAAGCAGGTAAGCTACCGCATGACGAACCTCAACGAACTGAGTCGGTCCCATATCGCACGCGAAATTTAAGAGGCCGTAGCCCGCGCGGTCATACTGGGCGAAATCCATCCCCATCTCTTCGATGATGTCCATTGCCGCGGTAACGTCGTCACCGCCAGTGACCTTGTCATAGACATTGAAGATGCCCGTCTTCATGCCGTCAGCCCAAGTAGCATCTTCAGCCTTAATGATGACGATTTTTTCAACCTCTGGCTTTTCGCCATAAAGATTGCCGGCGAAGAGGTCATTTGCGACGAGGATCGCCTGTTTGGCAGAATCATCATAGGATTGGAGCGTATAAGGCCCGGCCGAAACGCGGTTGTCAGATAGGTAGCGCTGCTTATCTACGTGAGGTTGGATTTTCTCAAGTGTGAACGCCTCGTTGAAGGAACAGCCTTCACCTTCATCAACGATATCGACGTCTTCACCAAACCAGAGTTTGTAATGCATCGGCGAGGCGCCGGCGTATGTAATGTCATAGAAGTATGGCAGTTTGTCGGCCACGATCTCGAAAGAGAACGTATAGTCATCGTAGAGGCGAATGCCTGACACGAAGTCCGCTTCACCCTTCTGGTAAGCTGCGCCACCCACAATGGACATGTACGAATTAAGTTTTGTGGCGAGCTCGGTCGTTCCTTCTTTGGAGCAGCCGAACAGTGTTTGAGCAACAAAGTCTTTCGCTGTTATCGGATCGCCGTTGTTGTAGGTCAGATCTTTCTTGATTGTAATTTTGAAAATTTTCGTGGATGTATTCTCACCATCTTCAGCTTCAACTTCCGGATGTTCGACTACTTCCATTTCCAACTTCTCAACGACCGTCGGGTTTGCGTCAAATAAAGCTTCCCTGTCAGACATAACCGTGCCGTAGCCGTCAATCAGTTCACGGATCATCGCGTCGGTGGCGTTGTTGGTCCACATTGCGCGTCCCCAGTCACCCGATATTTCCGTTGTGGAGCCAATGATGATCGTCCCGTAGTTGGGGTCTTTCGACACAAACGGCTCGGTCGTCTCTGGCGGTGCTTCGGTCCCGGTAGTTGTTACTGTCGGTGCGTCAGTCGGCGTCGGTGGAGCCGGAGGCCCACAGGCAACTAAACCCACCAGCATCATGACTGCCAAGAGCATTGCTAGGTATTTTTTCATTCTTTTTCCTCCATTGCGAATTGTGTAATATCTTATATGTACACTTTCCAGCATTGTAACAAAGAGATTTGATGTCTGCAAGTTTATGCAGTTATGCATAGCTTATGCACACTTCTCTTTCAAAGCCATTATACACGAGATTTGGTCAAGATGCCAGAGAAGTGAATGTCTGGTATTTTAATTCTATTCTCAAGCAAAAGTGATCAACACAGTTTTGAACATTTCCGGCACACTCCCCGTCTACCTCATTATGTTTCTATCGTGTCCGCGAATCCTCCTTACAATATTTTTGTTTAGACAGATTAATCGTGTATTTGATGCTTCACAAATCCAATCCATCATCCAACACCTTTTGCTGCCGAGTAAATTGTATCTTCCATATTATACATGAGATTTTAAATTAAAAAAAATAGGAAATTTGCTTTTAATCTAAAAGATCAGAATCATATTTTAAAAAAATAGGGGCAAATAGAAACCACCTTTTGGGAGAACTAATTCTTCCAGAAGGTGGCTATAGAACTGGTCGAGGTGACAGGACTTGAACCTGCGGCTTCTTGCTCCCAAAGCAAGCGCGCT